>OHEF01000001.1_pt1 | contig 360194 bp, 319 predicted proteins | sample 1567171 | NCBI WGS metagenome assembly OHEF01 (sample SAMEA3879576, study PRJEB24766) | human gut metagenome | biome: human-associated habitat; feature: feces | place: USA | collected 1985/1987
ATATCTTAAAGAAATTTTCAGGGTTAACATGTTATTAATTTGTCAAAGGTTCGTTTTGATCTAGGCTAGGTAAATCAAACGGAGAAGGAGGGATTTGAACCCTCGCGCCGCTATTAACGACCTACTCCCTTTCCAGGGGAGCCCCTTCAGCCGCTTGGGTACTTCTCCACAAGCGCCTAAATCGACGGGATACGTTCGACCTGTCGAATGTATCGAACGGAGAGGGTGGGATTCGAACCCACGCGCCCTTGCGGACAAACGGTTTTCAAGACCGCCTCGTTATGACCACTTCGATACCTCTCCATATTTTAATTTTTTTCAATTAAAAATCGCTGTTTGTATCAGCGACTTTGTTATCTTATCAAAAAGTCCTATACTTGTCAACAGATTTTTTAAATTTTTTTCAAAGTTTTTTCGACAAAGATTTCTGCGATTGCCAGATCCTCCGGTGTGGTGATTTTGATGTTTTCATACGCACCTTCTACCACCTTGCAGCGCACCCCTGCATATTGTTCTACAAGCATCGTATCATCCGTTATATTGTGGGTGTCTCCATTTCTTTTTGCCTCGTACATTGTCTCATAAGCCCGACGAAGCAATGGTACCTGAAATGTCTGCGGTGTCTGAATCTGGTATACAAATTTTCGTTCCGGCGTCTCTACCCCATAATGATCTGTATCCACAATCTTGATCGTATCCTTTGCAGGAACGCCGACCGTACAGGCTCCGCATTCTCTTGCACACGCAATTGAAGCCGATATCATTTCTGCTGTCACGAACGGACGCGCACCATCATGGATCAGCACAATATCGTTTTCTCCCTCTGCTCCAATCGCAGATAATCCCTGATAAACGGAATCATAGCGTTCTTTTCCACCGATACAGATATCCCGAACCTTTGCAAACTGATACCGTTCCGCCAGTTCTTTCTGGCAATGTTCTACAAATTCTTCCTTTGTCACAAGCACTATCGAATCTACTCTGGGATGCTCATCAAAAGCCCGCAACGAATAATACAGCACTTCATGCCCTGCGACTTCCAGAAATTGCTTTGCCTTTTCACTTTTCATACGGCTGCCAACGCCTGCCGCAAGTACGATTGCTGTTACCATTATCTGCGTTCCCCAATCTTTAAATTCGGTATTGCATTCAGATCCAGTCCGTCCCGGATGCCCGCCATATAATTATGATAGCCCGCCACACCGATCATCGCTGCATTATCTGTACAAAAGATTGGCGATGGATAGTAAAACTGCAAGCCCTGTTCAGATGCCACACGCTGCATATTCTCCCGAAGGGAGCTGTTCGATGCCACGCCTCCGGCTAACGCCAGCTTCTTACAGCCATATGCTTTTGCCGCGCGCACCGAATTGTCGGTCAGCACATCCACAACCGCTTGTTGAAACGAAGCAGCCACATCTGCCCGGTTGATCTCCTGATGTTTCATCTCACAGCCGTTCAGGTAATTCAGCACTGCGGATTTCAAGCCACTGAAAGAAAAATCATACGGTGCATCTTCCATAAATGCACGCGGGAAATGAATTGCCTCTTTATTGCCCTCTTTGGCAAGCTTGTCAATCTTCGGTCCGCCCGGATATCCAAGTCCGATTGCACGTGCGACCTTGTCAAATGCCTCGCCCGCTGCATCATCTCTTGTCCGTCCTACAATCTCAAACGTCGTATAGTCCTTCACATAGACCAGATGGGAATGTCCACCGGAAGCTACCATGCACATAAATGGAGGTTCCAGATCCGGATGCTCAATATAATTCGCCGCAATGTGTCCCTCGATATGATGCACACCAACCAGCGGTTTCTTCTTTGCATAAGCAACCGCCTTTGCCGCACTCACACCAACCAGAAGTGCACCTACCAGTCCTGGTCCATAAGTCACTGCCACGGCATCGATATCGTCCCATGTCACATGTGCTTCCTCAATTGCCGCACGAATCACCTGATTGACTTTCTCCACATGCTTCCGCGATGCAATCTCCGGCACTACGCCGCCATACAGCTTGTGAAGTTCAATCTGTGAATAGATAATATTTGATTTTACTTCTCTTCCATCGACAACAATCGCTGCTGCCGTCTCATCGCAGGATGATTCAATTGAAAGTATCGTTGTACTCATAGTAATTCCTCTTTTTCTTTTTGCTTCCTATTCCACTGCCTGCGTTGTCGCAGAACCGCTCGGTAACTGGGATTCTGTCCAGCCATAGATCTTCCACTGGTCATTTTCCTTTACCATCGCATACTGACGGTAAAAATAACCTAGATTGTCGCCGGTGTTGATCGTAATACACACTTCCAGCGACGCCATATCTTTTCCATCTTTTGTGAAATACTGCACCTGACTTGCTTCTGGAAGTTCACACATCTTGTATGTATATCCCTGTTCCTTTACTGCCTCGATGTCCTTCTGCAGATTCGCCAGACTGTCACTCTCCGGATTCGCCACGAGCAGATCCATACAATATAACTGCCGCACCTTTTTATTCATGGCATCCAGTTCATCGTCTGCCAGTTTCTGTCCATAAAACGCCTTAAAATAGCGGTTATGCAGCTTCGCCACATCCCGCGGCGTCTTCGGATATTCCGCCGCCATATCATACTCCATCAGTGCTTCCACTTCGGTCTTTTGCGACGTGCTTCGCTGAATCGAAGAACGGTTGCTCAGATGATTGAAGTACCACAGCACCAGCACGACAAGTAACACCGCTATGATAATGCCTTTGATTGTCACTTCTTTTTTCTTATTTTTTGCCATACAGCATCAATCCTCTTCAAAATTCAAAACCTTTTCTGTGCGATCCTTCGCGATATATCCCTGTGGAAATATCGACTGTACCATCGCCTCGAATTCCTTCGGACGATTCGTCGCCGGACTATAATGTGTCAGCCACATTTCATGTACCTGTGCTTCCTTCGCAAGCTCCGCAGCCTCCCGCATCATCATGTGCTTATGCTCCTTTGCCTTTGAAAGCTTCTCCTCCTCGCCATACATGCCCTCGCAGATAAATAAGTCCGCATCTTTCGCGCACTCCGCGATTGCATCTACCGGGCGGGTATCAGTACAATACGTGACTTTCAAACCCTTCCGTGGGCTTCCCATAACCATATCACTTGTATAGACATTTCCTTCATAATCAACTGTCTCGCCTTTTTGCAGCAGACTCCAATACTGTACCGGAAGTCCTAACGCCCTAGCACGTGCAGCATCGAATTTGCCGGCGCGATCAAGCTCAATATTATACCCATAACAGGTCACACGATGATTCACACGGAATGCCCGAATCCGCAAACCGCAGATCTCAATGACTTCCTCCGGCTGCTCCAGCTCAATGAATTTGATTTCAAACGGAAGCTCCGGTGCAATGATCCGAAGTGAATTGACCACGTGCTCCAGTCCCTTCGGTCCGATCATTGTCAAAGGCTCTGTCCGCTCGGCATTTCCCATCGTCAGAAGCATGCCCGGAAGTCCACTGATATGATCCGCATGGAAATGTGTGATGCAGATCACATCGATTGGCTTAAAACTCCAGCCTTGCAAACGTATTTGATTTTGTGTACCCTCACCGCAATCGATCAGGATACTGCTTCCGTTGTACCGCACCATCAGCGAGGTCAACGCTCTGTACGGAAGCGGCAGCATACCGCCCGTTCCAAGCAAACATAACTCTAACATTCTATTCTCCGTTTTCTGTAAATGCTATCTCATAGATATCTGCATCCTCGTCTGGATGCTTATAATAATTCTTCCGGCAGGCAAGCAGATGATATCCATTTTTCTCATACAAATGCTTTGCCGCACCGTTTCCATGCCGTACTTCCAGCAAACCGCGCACAGCATCTATCCGTGCAAATGCAAGATAAGCATCCATCAGTAGCTGTCCGATCCCATCTTTCCGGCATTCCGGGTTGACCGCAATACGCAGCAATTCCGTCTCGTCACCAAGTACATTTGCAAGCAGATACCCACAAGGTGTACCTGCGTCATCCTCTGCAAGCCATAAATGATTGTAGCTTTGCGCAAGGGAATCTGCCACCATCGCTTCTGTCCATGCATCGTCAAATGAGTCTTGTTCCATCTGCGCTACGCGCTGTGCATATGCATTCGACGTTCCCGCCGCCAGCACACACGAGTTCTGATTCTCACCGACTGCTTGTTCTGCAATTTCACAGTTATAATAAACAATCTTCAACTTCTACGCCTGTCCTTCTGCCGCAAGCTTTTCCTCGCGTTCCCGCTCTGCCTGCGATTTGCGCAGATAAATCGGAATCAGATCATCTGCAGGTTCCTGTTTTCCCTGCTTGAAATACTCTGCGCCAAGACTTGCAACCGCTGACGCACGCTGACGGTTCAGGTGTGCCGGTGCGAATGCATATGGTACCTGCATGCATTCTGCAAGTACAGACGCGTAAACCGGACAGCCATCTCCAAGGAAGATCACTTCGCGTCCCATCGCATTTAACTTCTCCGCGAGCGCCCGGATGTCCATTGCCGACTGATCCAGAAACACCTGCATACCATCCTTCGCAAATTCATAAATACCTGTATAAACCTGACTTCTTCTCGCATCCATGATCGGGCAGATCAGCTTATCGCTGCCCCACAGATTATACGCAAGCCCGTGACAGGTTGGTACCGAGATAACCGGCTTCTCAAGTGCAAGCCCTAGTCCCTTCACCGTCGCCGCACCGATCCGGAGTCCTGTGAAAGAACCCGGTCCCGCTGCAACTGCAATCGCATCAATCGTATTCAAATCTAACTCTGTCATCTTCACGATCTCATCCAACATCGGAAGCAGTGTCTGCGAATGTGTCTTCTTATAATTTACTGAATATTCCGCTACCAGCAGGTCATCCTCGACAAGTGCCACACTTGCCACCATGCCGGAGCTGTCAACACCTAAGATTCTCATCTTGTTATCTCCTCAACTAAAACTGTTCGATAGTCGAACCCTTTTTCGACGTCTTTTTTTATCGTCACTTTCTTATATTGCGGCGGCAATATATCGTAAATCAGTTCCGCCCACTCGATCAGGCAGACACCATCACCGTCAATCGCTTCATAATAGCCGATCTCATCCATCTCATCGTCACTGCCAATCCGGTAGACATCGAAATGGTAAAACGGCATACGCCCTTCGTCATATTCCTTTAATATCGTAAATGTCGGGCTGCTGATCGGCTCCGTCACGCCAAGTCCTGCACCAAAGCCCTGCGAGAACACCGTCTTGCCACAGCCGAGATCACCATACAGGCAATATACCTCACCGGGCTTCGCCTGTGCCGCAAGTTCTTTGCCGATTGCAAAGGTGTCCTCTGCACTGAAACTTTCTTTCTTAAATACCTTTTCCACTTTGATACCTCTTCAAACTTCTGCTGACTCTCGGCTTGTATCCGGCTGTAAAATTCACAACCGACGCCAGAATCTTACCCTTATCATCGCCCAACTGGTCGAGTGGAATTACAAATGCATGCATCCGGTTCGTGTAGACGGCAAGCATGTATTTCGTCATGAGCAGGCGGTACACGCCCTTCCACTCGAGATCCATATGTTCTTCGCCCTGCGACACGCCGATTCCATTATCGCCAAATGTATAGACGAGCGGTTGCTTATACGAAGGGCTTGTCTTCAACTGCTTGAATGTCTTGAACGCAAGCGAGAGCGGATTGATCACGGTAAACATCAAAGCCACGATAATGAAAATCGCTTTCTGTCTGCCCGATGTCGTGTTCCAGCCGATCACAAGCATCACGATCGCGCCAAAACTCAGCACCAGTCCTAAAATTCCGCTCATGCTTCGATAGTTTGTATTCATTACATAACTGAACAATGCCGGAAATGTCATATTTACACTTTTTGTCTTTGCTTCTGTCATAGTTTCCTCCGGTCGGATCCTTATAATTCAAATTCAATCTTCTTGTGCTGGTTCTCGTATTCGGTGTATTTGACACCTGCCATCTCGAACATCTTCTTCGATGCCATCGTGCTTTCCGAATCGGCATATTTGTCACACATATAAATCACTTCTTTGATTCCCGACTGGATGATTGCCTTCGCACATTCGTTGCACGGGAACAAAGTTACATAGCATCGCGATCCGCGCAATGTGCCGCCGCCACGGTAATTCAAAATCGCATTTAATTCTGCATGGCAGACAAAGAAATATTTGCTCGCCATTCCTTCGCCTTCCCGGTCCCACGGCATCTCATCGTCGTTGCAGCCGGATGGCATACCATTATAGCCTACGGTTAAGATTCGATTATCCTGATCCACGATACAGGCACCCACCTGTGTGTTCGGATCCTTGCTGCGGTTCGCAGACATAATCGCAATCCCCATAAAATACTGATCCCATGTTATATAATCACTACGTTTCATAAACTGCCACCTCATCTCCCGGGAAATAAAATGCACACCTCTACACGCGGATTTGTACTCTGCATGATGACGTAAATTGAAAAACAGCTGCATCACCGCATGGCAATGCAACTGTATTTTATCACATTTATTTTTGTTTGTCACTTCATTATAATGCAGTGCGGATGCGCATGATCATATCGACCTGCTTGCTCTTCTCCTCAAATGCACCCTCGGTCAGCTTCTCTGTCAGGAATGCATATTCCCCGCTCACATCTGCAAGTGTCACATACTCAACCTCACCGAAGACCTTCTCGATCGTCTCCTTGGATGTTGTGTCTGCCACGCGGACGAAGAACCGGCATGCGAAGTTTGCTCTGTCGCCAAGCTCCACCTTATCCTGCTCCCAGATTGTCATGATATTTGTACCCTGATGCTTCACGGCATCAACGACATCGGCTACAACTGCACTTGCAGTTGGAAGCTTACCGGCGCCCTTGCCATAGAACATTGTATCGCCAAGCATATTTCCGTTCACGAAAATACCGTTGAATACGCCATTGACATGTCCGAGCGGATGATCGCTGTCGATCATAAACGGTGCAACCATCGAATAAATCTTGCCGTCATCTTCCCATTTGCTTGTACCAAGCAGCTTGATGCTTGCATGCAGCGCCTTTGCATACTCGATGTCTGTCTTTGTAATCTTCGTAATACCCTCTGTATAGATATCCCGATAATCCACCTGCTTGCCTAATGCAAGGGATGTCAGAATTGCAATCTTACGGCAGGCGTCATAGCCTTCCACGTCGGCTTCCGGATTACGCTCTGCATAGCCCTTCTCCTGTGCACGCTTCAGCACTTCCTCGAAAGACTTGCCCTCGTCTGTCATCTTCGACAGAATATAGTTTGTTGTACCATTTAAAATACCAGTAATCTCTGTGATCTCATCTGCAGTCAGAGACTGGTTCAACGGACGAATGATTGGAATACCACCGCCAACGCTTGCCTCAAACAGGAAGTTTACATTGTTTGCCTTTGCGATTGCCAGAAGCTCTGCACCGTGTGCTGCAACCAACTCTTTGTTGGAGGTACAAACACTCTTACCTGCCTCTAATGCCTGCTTCGTGAAATCATACGCCGGCTTAATGCCTCCCATTACCTCTACGATAATCTTTACTTCCGGATCATTCACGATCACATTGTAATCATGTACAAGCACCTTCTCGACCGGATCGCCAGGGAAATCTCTCAAATCAAGTACATACTTGATATTTACCTCCTGTCCGGCACGCTTATTGATACTTGCGTGATTTTTGTTGATTACCTCTACAACTCCGGAACCTACTGTACCGTAGCCAAGCACTGCAATGTTAATCATTTTCCGCTCATCTCCTTTTCTAATGCGTTTTCAATCTGTCCAAATTCATGATCGGACATCAATGTGTCAACCGCGATACTGATCACGATTTCCTCCTGATCGGATTCCGGCAGCGTCAGTTTTACAACATCCTCTAAATATCCGGTCTCCTCTGTATGTACAACCATCGGAATCTGTTTAATGTCCTCTTCCTCTACATTTACAATCCCGAGCACGGTGTCCACCTCAATCGCAAGCTTCATACCGTGTGTCTCTGTGATCAAAAGCTGCGTCTCTGCTGCCTCCTCCGGCATTCCAAACAGTCGTTTCAGACTGAACACCGGAATCACTTCATTCCTCAGATGAATAATTCCCTTGATGCATGCAGGTCCCATCGGCACGGGTACCACATGATACACATACTCTATGCCATTGATCTTCGTCAGCTTCATGCTGTATTTCTGATCATTTAAGCGAAACACAATGTACTTCGTCACTGCCATGCACATTCCTCCTTATTTCGTAGGACGGATTATTCCGTCTCTTCCTTCGTGTTAATCCATTTCAAATACGCACTGATAAATCCATCAATGCCGCCATCTAATACCGCCTGTGCGTTGCTACACTCAAAGCCGGTTCGCGCATCCTTCACCATCGTGTACGGCTGCAGAACATAATTCCGAATCTGACTTCCCCAGCCATTGTCAGTCACTTCTCCACGAATGCCCGCGAGCTTGGCTTTGTTTTCTTCTTCTTTCATCATAAAGAGCTTCGCTGTCAGCATCTTCATCGCGGTATCCTTGTTGCTGTGCTGGGATCGCTCATTCTGACATTGTACCACAATTCCAGTCGGGATATGCGTGATACGGATTGCAGAACTTGTCTTGTTGATATGCTGTCCACCGGCACCGCTTGAACGATACGTATCGATTCGCAGATCTTCTGGATTGATCTCTACATGGATGCTATCATCCAGTTCCGGCATCACATCGACCGCCGCAAAGCTGGTCTGCCGCTTGCCTGCCGCATTAAATGGCGAAATACGAACCAGACGGTGCACACCTTTCTCGGATTTCAGATATCCATACGCATGCAGCCCATTTACCTGAAATGTCACGGATTTGATACCCGCTTCCTCACCATCCAGATAGTCGAGAACTTCTACCGAGAAACCTTTCTTCTCCGCAAACCGCGTATACATACGATATAACATCTGTGCCCAATCGCACGCTTCCGTGCCACCAACACCCGCGTGAATCGTCACGATCGCGTTATTCGCATCATATTCCTCTGAAAGTAACGTATCAATACGGAACTCTTCGAATTTCTCTTCAAACGACGCAAGCTCATTTCCAATCTCTTCGACAAGGCTCGCATCATTTTCTTCTTCTGCCATTTCAATCAAAGTCCCAATATCTTCATACTGGTTCGAAAGCGTTTCAAATTCCTCGATCGTATCTTTCAGATTCTTTAATTCCTTCATTACCTGCTGACTATGTTCTACATCATCCCAGAACCCCGGCTGTTCCAGCATCGGCTCTAACTGCCTAATGCGTAACTGTTTGCCAGCGATGTCAAAGTGAATCCCTCACTTCCGCAAGTGGAGTTTTATATTCATTCAGAGTAAAGCGAAACTGATCTAACTCTATCACTTCCGTCACCACCTCTCAAAATTAATCAAATTATAAGTTTCTGCCGCAACACATCTTGTATTTCTTACCGCTGCCGCAAGGACATGGATCGTTACGGCCAATCTTTGCGCTCTCGCGGCGGACTGGTCCTTTCTTTACGGAATCATCCTTGTTCGTTCCGGTTACCTTCGCAACCTCTTCACGTTCTACCTTCTGCTCGATCTTCACATGGAGCAGCATACGAACGGTATCCTCACGGATGGATGCTGTCATCTCATTGAACATATCGAAACCAGCAAACTTGTACTCAACAACCGGGTCCTTGCTGCCGTATGCCTGCAGGGTAATACCCTGACGAAGCTGTGTCATGTCGTCCAAATGCGCCATCCATTTCTTATCGATGACCTTCAGCAGTACGACACGCTCGATCTCACGGAAATGCTCTGGCTCTGGGAACTCCGCTTCCTTCGCTTCATATACCTTAGCCGCTTCTTCCTTGATTCTCTGCTTAAACTTATCCAGCTTGCCAGACTTCTTTTCTTCCTCTGTCAGCTCGATTGGCTCCATCGGAATGATCGGAATCAGAAGCTGGTTCAGCTCGCCAATCTGCCACTCACTTGGAGCAAGATCAGCGGAACACGTCTTATCAATATAACTCTCAACCGTATCCTGAATAAACTTGAAGATAACATCACGCATATTCTCGCCATCCAGTACACGGCGACGCTCTGCGTAGATAACTTCACGCTGGTCATTGTTGACCTGATCGTATTCCATCAGATTCTTACGGATTGCAAAGTTGTTACTCTCAATCTTCATCTGCGCTTTCTCTACGAACTTGGAGATTGTCTTATGCTGGATCTCCTCGCCCTCTGGAATCTTCAATGCATCGTAAACTGCCTTTACCTTCTCGGAACCGAACAGACGCATCAGATCGTCGTCCAGAGACAGATAGAACTTGGATTCACCCGGATCGCCCTGACGTCCGGCACGACCACGCAGCTGGTTATCAATTCGACGGGACTCATGACGCTCTGTGCCGATGATCTTCAGACCACCGAGTTCTGCCACGCCCTCGCCAAGCTTGATATCGGTACCACGACCAGCCATGTTGGTTGCGATCGTAACTGCACCACGCTGTCCGGCATCGGCAACGATCTCAGCCTCTAACTCATGGAACTTCGCATTCAATACCTTGTGCTGGATGCCACGCTTTGTGAGCATGCGGCTCAGTTCCTCGGATGCATCAATCGTGATTGTACCAACCAGTACCGGCTGTCCCTTGTCATGTGCTTCCACAACCGCCTGTACAATTGCATTCAGTTTTTCTTTCTTTGTCTTAAATATAGAATCGTGATGATCAATACGCTGTACCGGCAGGTTTGTCGGAACAACGACAACGTCCATGCCGTAGATCTCACGGAACTCTTCTTCCTCTGTCAAAGCAGTACCTGTCATACCTGCCTTCTTCTTATATTTGTTGAAGAAGTTCTGGAAAGTAATCGTTGCCAGTGTACGGCTCTCACGTTTTACCTTTACGTTTTCCTTTGCCTCAATCGCCTGATGCAGACCGTCTGAGAAGCGACGTCCCGGCATGATACGTCCGGTAAACTCATCGACGATCAAAACCTCGTCATCCTTAACAACGTAATCTTTATCACGGAACATGAGCGCATGTGCACGCAATGCCATGATCATGTTATGCTGGATATCAATATTATCTGCATCTGAGAAGTTGTCGATATGGAAGAACTGCTCAACTTCCTTGACACCCTGTGCAGTCAGTACAACCTGCTTGTCCTTCTCATCAACTAAGTAATCTCCATCTTCCTCGATCTCTGTACCCATGATGGCATCGAGCTTACTGATTTCCATAGAAGCAGTACCACGCTTCATACGGCGCGCCAGATAATCGCACATCTTGTACAGATCGGTAGACTTTCCGCTCTGTCCGGAAATGATCAATGGAGTACGCGCCTCATCAATGAGTACGGAATCGACCTCATCGACGATCGCATAATGCAGATCACGCTGTACAAGCTGCTCCTTGTAAATAACCATATTGTCACGCAGGTAATCGAAACCAAGCTCGTTATTTGTAACATATGTAATGTCGCAGTTATAAGCGGCACGTCTTGCATCGTTTTTATCACTGTTTAAAATCACACCTACCGTCAGTCCGAGGAATTCGTGTACCTGTCCCATCCACTCGGCATCACGCTTTGCCAGATAGTCGTTGACAGTTACGATATGAACACCCTTTCCTTCGAGTGCATTCAAATATGCAGGAAGTGTAGAAACCAATGTCTTACCTTCACCAGTACGCATCTCCGGGATACGTCCCTGATGCAGCAGGATACCACCGATCAGCTGCACGCGGTAATGCTTCATATGAAGAACACGGTCTGCTGCCTCACGGACAACGGCAAATGCTTCTGGAAGCAGATCATCCAGTGTCTCGCCCTTTTCAAGACGTTCCTTGAATTCCGGAGTCTTTGCCTTCAGCTCTTCATCACTTAACGCCTGCATGGTTGAATCCAGCGCTTCGATCTTATCTACAATCGGATATATTTTCTTTAGCTCTTTATCACTATGTGTTCCAAACACTTTTTCAAATAAGCTCATTTCTTACCTCCCTGAGCGTAACTCATTCTAATACCACAACTTGTAATATAACATTAAATGGTAGGTAACGCAAGAAGTTTCCATGTCAGAAATACCATTCCCATATAGAAAATATCCTATAATAACAAATATCCCGGAGACCTTCGTCTCCGGGACACCGTTTTTTCATAACCCTCTATACATAACTGAAACCGTTAAAATTCTGGCTCGATCAATCCGAATGTATTGCCTCTACGCTTGTAGACTACATTTACCTTGTCTGTCTCTGCGTTACGGAATACGAAGAAATTATGTCCAAGCAGATCCATCTGGATGCATGCATCCTCCGGATACATAGGCTCTAACACAACCTTCTTGCTACGAATAATCTGGACATCCTCATCCTCAAGTCCTTCTACATCGAAGAAATCGTTGTTGATATAACCGGAATTCTGTTCCTTGTCCAAAATACGCTTCTTATGGCGTGTTACCTGACGTTCGATAATCTCCACAACCAAATCGATGGATACATACATATTATCGCTCGCCTGTTCTGCACGAATCGTATGTCCCTTCATCGGGATCGTAACCTCAATCTTCTGACGGTCCTTATCTACCGAAAGTGTAACCTGTGCTGCTGTGTCTTCACCGAAGAACTTCTCGATTCTCTCAAGCTTCTCGTAAATCGCCTGCTTCAGTGCGTCTGTAACCTCAATGTTCTTTCCACTTATGATGTAATTCATATGCCCCAGCTCCTTTACGTCGAACTATAGAAAATAAAAAATGTGCGTGAAGCACATGTACTTTCTATGTTTAGTATTATAGCACACCCAACCCCTGTTTGGGAAGTGATTTTTCGTCAAAATATACAAAAATTCAATTTTTTTTGATAACGGAAAAGGGCACCCTCGATTCTTACCGAAAATGCCCTTTCAAACACATTATAGAAAGTATTACTAATTTCCTAATTTACAATTCTGCAAGCCTTAAATGGTGTACTGTAATTTACATTTGAGATCTTGATTCCTGTACGGCTGCTGCTTGCATGTACGATCTGTCCATTTCCAATATAGATACCTACGTGCTCGCAGGAACCTGTACCGTGATCGTAGAATACCAGATCACCAGGTGCCAATGCTGCAAGGCTGACTGCTGTACCTGCATTACTCTGTGGTGTACATGTACGAGGAAGTGAATATCCAAAGTTCTTATATACACTCTGTACGAATCCGGAACAATCCGCTCCGTTTGTCAAGCTTGTACCGCCCCATACATATGGGTTTCCAACGAACTGACATGCAAAGTTTGCAATCTGCTGTCCAAGATCTGAGGTTGGAGCTTCTGTCACTGGTGCTTCTGTTGTAGGAGCCTCTGTCGTAGGAGCTTCCGTTGTTGGTGCTTCCGTTGTCGTTGTATCCTGTGCCGGTGCACTTACTGCCTTTGCTGTTGGCATATTATAAGAAATAGTTATGTACTCATTCTTTACATATCCTGTCACAGTGTCAAGCTGGATCTTTGTCCATGCATCTCCTGTCTCTACGATCGGATAAGATTCTCCCTGTGCCAGAAGTGTGATGCTCTCGCTGTCTGTGCTTGCTGCACTACGAAGCTTCAATGCCGCTGTATTTACAACTGCAACCTTCGAGAGATTTGCGCTTGCATAGCTTGCTGCATCCCCTTCAAATGCTAACAAATCATTTCTGATATATCCATCTACATTTCCTGATGTGATATGGGACCATGTATCACCTTTTTCTACGATGTTTACAAGTCCGCCTGCATCAATCGTTCCAACCTTTGCTGCATTCACATCACCAGACTGACGAATATTTACGGAACCAGATGCTGTGACGATTGCCTTTCCTGTGAAATCCATAACCGGTGATGCTGCCGCCTCAGATGCTTCCTGTACAGGTGCTTCTGTCGTTGGCTCTTCCGTTGCCGGTGCCTCCGTTGTTTCCTCGGAAGGAACTTCTGCGATTTCTCCTGTTACCTTTGCAATCTCCTGAATCTCGCCTGTTGCTACTGCGTCGGTTGCTGTTGCCTCTGCAACAACTGCAGCCGGTGCTGTTGCATCCTCCGGAGTGGCGTCTGCTGTAAATACGTCTCCTCCATTTTCTTCAATATAGTGATCTACGATCGATGTAATACTGACGTTAGCATCGGTATATACAAACTCATCTGCCAACGCGGTATATGTGTATGTACCCATGGACGAAGCGAAAATGCAACCTGCCGCCGCTACCGCCAACCACTTTACGGATGGTCTTTTCATGTTCTTACCTCCAATTTGTTACAAATATGTTACAACTTATTACATTGCCCATTATAGCAACCTGTAATATTATTGTCAACCAGTTTTTGGATGTTTTTTCAAAAGTTCACAAATTCTTCGCATTTTCGCTACGTTTTTGAGTATTTTTCGATTTCATTTTCTGTAAACCTATTCTTTTTAATGGTTCACATAAAATTGTTACATTTTGTAACATTTCGAAATATTTGATACACGATATTGATGTTTTGACTTTAGAAACACAATATATAGAAAACGGCGCAGGATATCCTGCGCCATTTCTTATATACTTGTCACCAATATTGTTCTACGAGCTTCTGTGCTTCCTCCTCGGTTTTGTCATAGGATTCTATCAATTCCTGAACCGCCTGTTCCTTTGTGGGGCACAGCTTCTTTAGCAGTTTAAACATTGCTTTAACACTTTCTTCCAGTTCTTCCTCAGCCTTCTTCGTCTTTGCCCGCTCTTCCTGTATGTTCATTGGCTCCATATTCTCAAACCAGTTTCCCATGCTCTCGCCTCCGATCATTTTTCTCAAACAATCTGTCGCCTCAGAAACCGATACCTGCATCTTCATAAATAACGCCCACAGCGAATTTACAATGATCTGCACGATATTCTCCGATGCCCGCTCCATGATCTCGCGGATCTCATCCTGATTGGATCTGAGAAAATCTGTAAAATCCTGCGGTGTCTGGATGCGGTTTATCATCATCAAAAGCGACATTTCATCCTCATGAATCAGCAGCTCTTCGTTTGTATACTGGTGAACATTCACAAGCCGGTATGTAAAATCCGGTATATATGATGCAAAGATCTCATTCATAAACACCCGTTCTTTTACGTGCATAGCTGCTGTCCATTTTCCCGTGCCCTCATAATACACAATCGGGAACACCGGCGGATACCGGAACCCCTTCGTCTTAGAAATCCCCGGATGCGCTTTCTCCATCGTCTTTGCATAATCATCCCAGATACATACCGTGTAGCGAAGTAACTGCATACACACATTATAATCGACATCACTTTTATGTTCAATAAGGGAAACCATATAAAGCGGCATATCTTTCCGCATTTCTGGCAAATGGATCTTCTTCACGGTGTCCGTCTCAAATTCGATTCCCAAGTATGCCTGATACTTGTCCGTCACATCCTCGATATCCTCCGGCTGAACATTCTTTAAGATATCCAGATCTGCATAGTCGCGCAGAAACTGTGCACAAAGTACATGATTGCTGAATACCTGCCGGTTGTTGACATCCTTGACCTGTCCAATACGGATGTTTAATTTCTTTTCTTCTCCCATACGCTCCTCCTTTTTTGCAAGCAAAAAACTCCTGTTTTTCTCATTCATTCTGTTTTTACCAAACTATAAATAACGGGGAATTTCATAGATGAAATGAATATATAAAAGAGTATTTCCGACTGTTACCGAACTACGCCAGAACAACGATTCTCGACAACACATCCACCATAGCATAAGTTTTATAGAAATGTAAAGCGTAAGTTTGGAACATTTAGAAAAAGTGAGGAAATATGCGGGGTTGAGGGCAAAAAATATTTTGTTGATACTACCGGTAATAAAAAAACGGAATAGTCCTCGTTCGGTTCCCGTTTACGCGACATCAGCGACTCCTCCTGCAAGGTTCCATCAGGCTGTACAACATATCGGCAGTAATCCTCAAAGGTACTTTCATCCTGCATGCCATTGCACAAGTAAAGCGACGATTCGCCGTCCACCTGAAACAACGAATATACATTTCCTCCAGCAACCTGTGTCTCCCAATGATCTGCATAATAGATCTGCTTCGCAGCACCATTTTCGACCGTGAATATATTCAATGCATCATATTCCACATACTCTTCGGAATACGGTGATTTTTCTACAAATAGCAATTCCGGTACACCATCTCCGGTTACATCTGACACGATCATCTTCCTCCACCAGCTATCCAATTGCTGCCTGTATCTTTCTCTTTCCAGATGCAATCAGACTCTCGGCTGTCTGTTCGGTGCAGCCAACCGACTGTGCCTGCGCAATATCCCCCATAAGAGCGACCGCCTTACTGAGCTGCTTTACTACCATATATTCACATAAAATAAGCGATTGTATCTGTGATACAACCGCTTACATGATATCTCATTTCAAAAAAAGAACAGTCAATGTTACTTATTCTCTACCAGATTCTTGGACATGCACACCAGGAAGAACAGAACCGAAATTACCGCAAATGCAGCTCCTACAAAGCCAATATGCGAGATTTGTCCCTTGTCACACACAATTCCACCAAGGAAGCTGCCTGCGCCGATACCGAAATTAAAGATACCGGAAAAAATCGACATTGCAACCGACGAGGACTGTTCATCCGTACAGCGGATCGTCTCTGACTGGAATGATACATTAAATACAAGTACTGTAATGCCCCATAAAGCACAAAGCGCCATTATAAATCCCGGCTGTCCTGCTGCAGGAAGCAGCAATAACAGTTCAACTGCCAACGAAATCATCACCGTACGTAAAAATCCATGCCGGTATTTGTCATAGAATTTTGAGAACAGAAAACTGCCGAGCAATCCTGCGGCACCAAACACAAACAATGTAATGGTGACTGTACTATTTCCCATGTGTGCGACCTGCTGCAGGAACGGATCGATATAACTGTAGCTCGTATAATAGCCCACTACAAACAAAAATGTCTGAATATAGATGCAGACAAGTGCACGATTCTTAAAAAGCTCTGGCAACTGCTTCACACGGAACGGCTCGCCACACTCCATCTTCGGGAACAGGAATGCCATATATGTCAAAACAACGAATGTGATGATTGCCACGATCAAAAAGGCGATTCTCCATCCTGCATAATGTCCAATCATTTTTCCAAGCGGAAGTCCTGCAATCGTCGCAACCGAAGTACCTGTCACGACCATACTGAGTGCTTTGGACTGATGTTCTTCTGACGCCATACTCACTGCAATCGGAGACGCGATTGACCAGAAAATCGCGTGTGCACAGGCTACACCGATTCGGGACGCCATCAGCATGCCGTAGCTGTTTGACAACACGGTCAACACCTGACAGATTCCGAACAATGCAACCGTTCCCATAAATAACTTCTTATAATCAATCTTGCTCACGAGCAGCATGAGCGGCAGGGAAAGCAACATAACGATCCACGAATATACCGTGATCAACATGCCCGCCTTCGCCTCAGAAATCGAAAAGCTCTTTGCAATATCAGTCAGCAGACCGATTGGCATAAACTCGGATGTGTTAAAAATAAATGCTGAGACAGTCATTCCGATCAATGGAAGCCGCTCTTTGGACGTCATCTTCGTCTTCATCTTATACCTCTTATCTTAAATAAAAATGAACAAAACTAAAATGCATTGTACGCGATAGCTATATGAAAAACAAGACGTGGAATTATCATATTTTACATTTATTTGACGTTGATTCAAAAGAAAAAGTCCTGCACGCAAAATGCAGGACTTATCATATCATTTATAAACGGATATCAATGTTTGCACCGATGTTTGGATTCACAGACTGTTCCATCATCTGTGTAATCATCGCACCATTTGTCTCCACCGCATCCAGTGATTTTTTAAGCATCGCCATATCAATGGCATTCATACTTCCGGTATCACTGACTGCCAGCGTCAGATTTGAATTTCCGATTGCTGCTATGTTCATATATATACCCTCCAATTTTGTCCAATCCAGACATTCCAATACTATTTGTATCATAACGCTTTTTCTATAAAAAAGCAAACGCTTCTGTCATATTTTGTATGTTTTTAGCATGTTCTTTACCGAGTTTTCCATCAGCATCGAAAAAAGATTGACATTCAAATCACGCCGTATTTATAATGTACAGTCGTGTGAAAGGAGCTCCTTTATGGATGTTTTAATAGTAGAAGATGATCAGGAACAGTTAGATGGCATCGAATCCATCCTGCTCGAAAAATACGATCATATGAATTGCATAAAGGCAACCAATTACCAGCAGGCAACCCAATTGATGCACGCAAATAAAATCCAACTATTCCTATTGGATATTTCTCTTGGAGATGACGAGTCCGAGCAGGACGGTATCGCACTTGGAACACAGATTCGTTCCATGCAGCGTTATGTCAAAACACCAATCCTGTATCTGACTGCATATTCCTTGGATGCACCACGTGCAATACATGCAACGAATTGTTATGATTTTCTGGTAAAGCCCTATAAGAAAGAAGATTTGTTATATACCATCGACAAGCTGATCCACAATCGTTTTCTGGACGTTACGCCCATAGAACTACGCGATGTCAATGGTATTTATTTTCGCGTTCTTCCAGAAAAGATCCTGTATATCGAAGCGGCTGGCAAGAACCTGACGATCTATGAGGAAAGCAATGTGATCAACACAAGCGGTATCCGTCTGAAAGAACTGATTGCACAGCTTCCGCCGAATTTCATTCAAAGCCATCGAAGCTTTATTGTAAACAGCGATTATGTAAACTCTTACGATCCGACCAATGCGCTTCTCTATCTGGGAAATCACAATATCTCGACCCCCGTCGGACGTAAATATAAAGATTATGTCAAAAAGATAATTAGCAGGGACTGAAAATATTTTACCAAAACATTTTCAGTCCCTGCTAGTTATTTTCTACGTCTGAAATCAAGCACCGCCTGATAACGGATATCCTGAACTAACCGTTCCTTCTGTTCGTCTGTCATAAGATTCATCACCGCATCTTTTTCCTGATCCGTAAAGCCTTTAAATGCGCTGGTTCGTTCTTTTCGCGTCATAGAGCGAAACTCCGTCGGATAATGAAGCAATCCGTTCATTCGTGCTTCATAATTCCGCGTACATTCCATAAATAGCTTTTCCGCCTCCTCCGACATCGACGGCGGCGCATCCATATCATTATAATTCAAATAGTTTTCTCTCATCACTACAACTCCTACCTCCACAATCTGTAAAATCAAAATCCATGCAATAAACGTGGAACAAGCAGGGTAGATCACCGAACAGATACTTAATACGCCTAGCCCGATCAAGCCTTTTTGTTGAATCTTCTTTTTTCGTTCTCCCTTGTAAACCGGTCGATTTGGCGATGGTAATGGTGCGATCGTTGCCATCAGATACATCGTAAACAGCAACAATCCCGCTACGACCGGATATGGAAATATGACATGTACACCGCCCGCCACTGCGATCACGTACACACTGACCGAAGCAACTGTACACCCAATGTTTGTTCTCATATGGATACCGCCCAGAAACCGGCGAACCAGATTGACCGTCACAAAGCAAAACAAAAATTCCCAGAAAAATCCAGATACTGCAAAGATAACAAATAGAACAAGATCTTTTTGCAAATCTCCCACAATTGATTCCACCGCATAGCATACTTTTGCACACTGCATATCTGCTACATCATAGTCACGTCCCACGAGATACCGTGTCACATGCTCCCCTATCCTATGATTGATACTCATAATTCATCCCCTGTCTTATGTTCTCCATGCGCTTTTTAACAAATGGGATATCCGCCAAAAGTCCGCACAACGGATACCCCCAAGTGTTTTGGTTGATGTACTAGTTCTCAGATTCTGATTCCATCTCGACTCTCATACAATCAGGAAGCTCCGGCTCTCCCCAAAAACCTTTGCATCCCGTAAGAGTCAAAATTACATCTGACAAATCCTCCAACTGTGCAGCAACCGCCTTCTTCATATCCTTCATCACACATCTCCTCCTTTATGAAAGAATATTCTTCGAAATCCATCCCCAAATGAATTCCTGTATTATTCTTAACATGATTAAAATAAATGCGCAATAGGTTTGGAATGAACGACATTTCGTGGGGAATAGACAACATTTTTATTATATTTACTACATGTTTTTGATATTCACAGCAAAGTTCTACAAAACAATTGACACCTTCCTTTGTCTCTCATTATAATAACTCTTGTAAGGGGGGTATCATGGAAACAACTATAATCTCTATTTTGACATATATATTAGAAGCATGTATAGAGCTTTTATTAATCCGTTCTTTGTTGCACCGTAAATGGAAAGATATGTTTTCTTTTTATCTTTTCTTACTTCCTGTATGCGGAATTTTAGATTATTGTTTTTATGCATTATTCCCTAATGTTTTTGGATGGTTTATTGCCTTTCCAATTTGCATCATATCCTACAAATTTATTTTATCCATTTCCTTTTCTGATTGTATTTTTTCTTATCTAATAAGTTATACATTATACAATCTTATTGAAGCATTAAGTATATTGTTTGTGCCAAATAAATTATTATTTTCTGAAAACCCAAAAGGACAATTGATAGGAACTTTCATAATTTTATTAACAATATCTTTAGTTTCGCTTCTGCCCCTTCACAAGTTATATGACATGATAAATAAAGGGAATTTGATTATAAGGCTTATCCTCTCCTATATAGCCCTACTTTTACTTGTCACAGTTGCTATGTCCAAAGTTGATTCCATAGATGCCATTGCAGTCTTACCAATGACTGTAACCTTCATGGTAATTTTGCTACTTGCTGACATCATGGTATTAAACCAGCAACGCACAATTACAATTCAGCAACAGGACATCAAAGATTATCAGACCTATGAGCCAATGGCACACGATCTGATCTCTGATATCTTAGGCAAACAGCATGATTTCAACAATCAAATGAATGCGATCCGCATGCTGCCATATACTTACAAAGACTATGATTCGTTAAGTGACGCGATCGCGAATTATTCAACATTTCTGGAAGAGGAGTTCAATGAATCTGAGCTTTTGAAGATCAATCTTCCGGTTGTTGCTGGATTTGTATTTAGCAAGATCAAAGAAGCGGAGCAAAAGGGCAGGCTGATCTCGGTCAAGATCAAGAACCGTTCCCTGATCACGCCGGTTCCAGAGTACGATCTGATCCGCATCTTGGGTATTCTAATTGACAATGCGATTGAAGCGACAGAACCCGGACATACATTCTCGCTGATTCTTGACAGCAAAAACGAACACATCCGAATTCAGACAAAGAACGAAGGAGGGGAGATTTCTTCCGAGCTGCGCAAGAAAATGTTTGTCCGTGGCTATTCTACCAAAACGTCCGCAGAAGTACGCACCTCCCGCGGACAAGGTCTGCCGAATCTGAAAAAATTGGTCGATCATTACAATGGCAAAATCTATCTGGACAACGAGACATTCCATGAACATACATGGATCTGTTTCACCGTCGAATTATAATTTGCAGATGGCGCGCGCAATTGCTGCCGCAACCGCCTGCTGATATTGTGGATTCTGCAAGTTCTCGCATTCTGTCGGATTGCTCAGGAATCCACACTCTACGATCACGCCCGGGCATTGACTGTTTTTCAGGATATACAGATCATTGCCCGTCTTAATCTCCCGTTCCTTCGGTGGCTGCAAATCGACGATCAACTGCGCCTGTATCGCTTCCGCCAGTTTCTTCGACATTTCCGATGAACCATAATAAAATACCTGCGGTCCGCTAATCTCTGCCTCTGGGTAGCTGTTCTGGTGGATACTGATCATATAGTCCGCGCCGGACGCATTGATCAGGCTCACCCGGTTATGCATATCAGATACTTTCTTGTTCGTCGCACCATTCGTTGCCAGACACACATCCCCCTCGCGTGTCAGGATTACCTTCACCCCCCGCGCCTGTAACTGTGCTTTCAGACATAGGGCAATCTGCAAATTCACATCTTTTTCTTTTACATTATCCACACCTATTTTTCCCGGATCATTGCCGCCATGTCCGACATCAATCACGACCGTCAAATCCCGTTTCATCCCCGCTTTGTTACAATACATCACACAATTCAGAATCAGCAAAATTAAAAATATGGTAAATCCAAACAACAATCTGACTTTTTTCCGATCAAAAAACCGCATATGCAAAACTCCGGTCTCCCTTAGTCTATACATATGCGGTAATCTTCTTATTATGCTTTATTCTTCTGTCTCAGCTTCCGGCTTCACAATCGAGATTCCAAGCTCTTCAAGCTGCTTTGCATCAACGGTATTCGGCGCCTCACTCATCAGGCAGGAAGCATCCTTTACCTTCGGGAATGCGATAACATCACGAATAGAATCTTCCTGTGCCATCAGCATAACGAGACGGTCAAGTCCGTATGCAAGTCCTGCATGTGGTGGTACTCCATATTTGAACGCATTTAACAGGAAACCAAACTGGTCGTATGCACGCTCCATTGTGAATCCAAGTGCTTTGAACATCATTTCCTGAATGTCATCCTGGTGGATACGCACGGAACCACCACCGATTTCTGTACCATTTAATACGATATCGTATGCCTTTGCACGTACTCTGCCCGGATCAGACTCGATATACTGCAGATCCTCTTCCATCGGCATCGTAAATGGATGGTGCATTGCCTGATATCTGCCAAGCTCCTCGCTCCACTCAAGCAGTGGGAACTCTGTGATCCATACGAAACGGTATTCATCCTTCTTCAGAAGGCCAAGCTGATCTGCGATCTCAAGACGAAGTGCGCCAAGTACATCATAGACAAGCTTGCTCTTATCTGCTGCAAAGAGCAGTAAATCGCCCGGCTTACCATTCATCTTCTCAACAAGTGCCTGCATCTCCTCGTCCTTCATGAACTTTGCAAACGAAGACTTCATTGTTCCATCTTCATGGATTGCAATATAGGCAAGTCCCTTTGCGCCATAACCCTTGGCAAAGTCAACGAGTGCATCAATCTTCTTTCTTGGCATTGCACCCTGACCCTCAGCATTGATACCGCGCACGCTTCCGCCAGCTTCAATCGCATTCTTGAATACGACAAATTCACAATCCTTCACAACGTCTGTTACATCGCAAAGCTCCATACCAAAACGGAGATCCGGCTTATCAGAACCGAAACGCTCCATTGCCTCTTTGTATGTCATACGCTGAATTGGAAGCTGTACATCGACACCAATGACTTCCTTAAACAGCTTTGCAAGCAGACGCTCATTGACATCGATAACATCATCGACATCCACGAACGAAAGCTCCATATCGATCTGTGTAAATTCCGGCTGTCTGTCGGCACGCAGATCCTCATCACGGTAGCAGCGTGCGATCTGGAAATAACGGTCGTAGCCGGAGCACATCAGAAGCTGCTTGTAAATCTGTGGTGACTGTGGCAATGCATAGAACTCACCCGGATGTATGCGGCTTGGTACAAGGTAATCACGCGCGCCTTCCGGAGTTGACTTACAAAGTGTCGGTGTCTCGATCTCGATAAATCCTTCCTCTGCCATAAAGGAACGAACCAGTGTTGTCACCTTACTACGCATCATGATATTTTTCTGTAAATCCGGACGACGAAGATCCAGATAACGGTATTTCAGACGAAGATCTTCCTTCGTCTTGCTGTTCTCCTCGATTGGGAATGGTGGTGTATCTGCTTCTGCAAGGATACGGATATCCTTCGCGATGACTTCGATATCACCGGTTGCAAGATTCTCATTGACTGCGCCGCCACGCTTTGCAACCTCACCGGTAATTGCAACGACAAACTCGGAACGAAGCTTCTCAGCCTTTGCGAAGCTCTCCGCACCACAGTTTGCTTCCTCAAAGATGACCTGCAGAATACCGCTTCGATCGCGCAGATCGACGAAGATGATTCCACCTTTGTTACGGCTCTTCTGCACCCATCCCATAACGGTGACGGTATTCCCAATCATCGTATTATTTACTTCTGTACATCTGTGACTTCTGTGAAGTCCCTGCATTGACTCTGCCATTTTCATAGCCTCCTGTGTCTAAGTTAATTTATAAATACCCGCTCCCGTCTCTGTCGTTCTGAGTTCGCGATTATCTACATCAGCTACGGAGCGTTTTCATATCATAAATAATGGTTACCCCTCAAAGGAATCCGCATAGAACTCTTCGAACTGTGTATAGCCCTCTGTAATCATCTGATCCTTCTGGAACTTCTTGTTCTTCTTCATGATTGCGATATTCACGATCTGCCCCTCGGCTCTTGCCTGTTTTGCCTGCTCTAAGATCTTAAGCAGCTTGTCGCTTGGCATCTTTTTATCGATTAGGTATGCGGTCTTGTTCTTGCTTCCCGGTATCTCAAAATCGCGCTCGAGAAGCAGCATGATGATTCGCTCAAAACCGATGGAGAATCCACATGCCGGAGTCGCCTGACCGGTGAATTTGCCAATCATCTCATCGTAACGTCCGCCGCCGCCGACAGATCCGCCATACTCATCCATTGAGATCTCAAAGATTGGACCTGTATAATACGACATACCACGTACCAAAGTCGGATCAAATGCCATCTTGAAGTCCGCACTCTTCGTGCTCTCCACACTGTCGATGATCGTCTTCAAATTCTCAGCAACCTCTTCCGGTAAGAACGCGCCAAGAGTCTCCTTCAGATACTGTACGCCGCTGATGTCGGCTGTCACCTTCTCGAACAGTTCGAGATATTTTGTCACAGCATCCTCGGCATAGCCTTCCTTCAGAAGCTCTTCCTTGACGCCATCCAAACCGATCTTATCCATCTTATCGAGGATAATAAATACGGTATCATAATCTGCTTCCGCAAATCCGCTGTAAGCAGCCATCGCCTTCAAGATACGACGGTCATTGATACGGATCGTAAAGTTCTTGAAATCCAGCTTGCCAAGCAGTGTCGTCGTCGCTAAGATCAGCTCGATCTCTGCCAAGATTGTCGGCTCACCTAAGATATCAATATCGCATTGCATGAACTGTCTGTAACGTCCTCGCTGCGGGCGGTCGGCTCTCCATACATTTCCCATCTGCAACGCCTTAAACGGGCTCGGCAGTTCATTCGCATTGTTCGAATAATATCTACAAAGCGGTACCGTCAAATCGTAACGGAGTCCGCCGTCAACTAAGTCAAGCTCTTCCTTTGCCTCGTCGATCTTCAGCTTCTCACCACGTTTCAAAATCTTGAAAATGAGCTTCTCATTCTCGCCGCCCTGCTTGCTGTTCAGGTTCTCGATATGCTCGACACAAGGTGTCTCCATCGAATTAAATCCAAATGTCTTATAGGTATCCTTGATCAATGCGATACAGTAATCACGGATTGCCATCTCCTTTGGTAATATATCTTTCATGCCGGTTACCGGCTTCTTCTTCATTGCCATCTTTTTCCTCCCGCTTGTATTCATTCTCGTTCGATTTTAAAACGCTTTGCGCTTTCGGTCAAGCATTTCATCAAAACGGTTGATATAATCATCGACAGATTTGCAGTTTTCTACCCGCTCCACACGATTTTCCGCATGATAGACAAGCTTCGTCGACGCGCCTGCGCCCGCCGCAATGATATCTGTCATCTCTTCCATAATCAAAATATTATATAAGCATTCGCAGCCCGGCTTCGCATATCCGACATTCTCCAGATTACCACCGATATTCTTCTGCCGGTACAGATAATATGGCTCCATGCCAAGTGTCTGTGCCGTCTCCTGTGCCGCCGTATGCATCGCATCCATGTCATGATGGATTGTGGATTTGTAATCATCCATCTGCTGGTTCAGATTCGCTGCACGCTTGATTGCCAGGGAATGTACCGTCAGGCTCTCCGGTGCCAATGCCCGGATTTCTTCTAACGTATGTTTCATCGCGTGTAAGTCTTCTCCCGGAAGTCCCGCAATCAGATCCATGTTGATGTTATCAAAGCCCGCCTGCCTTGCCATCGCAAATGCTTCCTTCACCTGAGCCGCATTGTGTGCACGGCCGATCGTCCGCAGTGTCTCGTCGTTCATCGTCTGCGGATTGATGCTGATCCGCGTCACGTCATATTCCTTCATCACCGCAAGCTTCTCCGGGGTGATGCTGTCCGGGCGTCCTGCCTCCACGGTAAACTCCACAAGCCCATCGGCAACCTCCGGTTCCTGCAACCGGAATACGGTCTGAATCTGCTTCAATAGCACCGCAAGCAGCTCATGCGAGATCGACGTCGGCGTTCCGCCGCCAATGTAGATTGCAACTAACCGTTTGTGCTTATACTGTTCTGCCACATAGGCTAACTCCTTACAGAGCGTGTCAATATAGGTCTTTGCTTTCTCCGCATAAATCCCAATCGGATACGATGTGAAGGAACAATACAGACACCGGCTTGGGCAAAACGGAATCCCGACATACAGACAATAGTCGTTGTCGAGATCAATTCCCTTCACCAGACGATGCTCGTTTTCTGCCACCGCCGTTGCAAGCTCTGCTTTCTGCACGCTTGTGTCGTAGATATCGCGGTAATATTGTACGATTCTATCGTGTATTTCCTGCTGTTTTTCATGTGTCCGATCTGCATGCTCCTCGGCATCACGTCCGTTCATGCCAGCTTCATCTGTCTGTTCCGCCAGATACTCCAGAAGCTTCGTCATCGCGATCTTCGTCGGACGTACTCCCGTCAGGTCGCCCCACGGAAGTCTCCGGTCTGCAAACTGTCCAAGCAGCCGGTAAGACGCCATTTTCAACACATTTCGGAATTCTGGCTTATTCCGGTAATCAACAAGAATCTTCGCCCGCAGTCCACAGGTGGATATCAACAGCTTATCCTTATACGCCGGAAGCTCTGGCACCTCCTGCAGATCATCCGGCTTGTCGCACTCATGTCCATGCTTGCACACAGTGAGAATCGTAAAAGCTTCCTCATATCGGATCAGGAGCCGCAGATCAAAATCGTCGGACAAGCCCGCGTCCTCGACGATCTTTACCCCCGGATAAAACGCCATGATCATCGCCCGCAGGTCGTTGTTATATAATTGGTTATTCTGGTCTAGCAGTATCATCTTAGAAATACGGATTGCCCGTCTTTTCCTTTCCAATCATTGTCTGTGCATCATGTCCCGGAAGCACGAGTGTCTCATCTGGAAGCACAAATAATTTCTCACGAATGGCATCTTCCAGAGCCTTCGCATCGCCCGTCGGGAAGTCCGTTCTTCCGACACTGTAGCAAAACAGCGTATCCCCGGTAAAGACAACATGCTCCTCCGGGAAATAATAGCACATGCCGCCCTTCGTATGTCCCGGTACTAACAGGCACTTACATTTCCGTCCAAGTACCTCGATCTCGGCGTCATCTTCCAAATAGATATCCGCCTGCGCCGTAAATGCTGCGCCAAATGACGATGACAGATTCAGAGCCGGACTCTCCATGACTTCCTTCTCCTCTGCTGCCGCATACACCCTGATCTCCGGGTACTCCTTCTTCACGCCAGCCAGCGCCCCGATATGGTCGAAATGTCCATGCGTCAAGAGCACCGTCGTTGGTGTCACACCTTTATCCTTCCAATCGCGAATCAACACATCTGCGCGATCCGCCGGATCTATAATAAGCGCTTCCTTCGTCTCTGTATCAACTACCGTATAACAATTCGTCGCACAGATACCAAGCACTTTCTTTGTTATTTCAATCTTTCCCATAAAACTCCTTTCAAGGTAAGACGCCACTGTGATTGTATCATTTTCCAATTCGTAGATTGAGTTGGACGCAAACTACCAATTCATATGCAGACCGTTGAAGCACGCTGGTACTTAATGAGCGGCATCTTTTGTCGCGAATTTAGTACCACTGCGTGCTGAACCGAGCGAGAGCGCGTCTGCATGGAATTGCGTAGTTGTGTTCAACTCTTCCACCAATACGTTAATTCATACAATCAACCCGTAGTCCGCTCGATATCGATGATCCCTTCCACGTTCCGGATCTTCGCGATCAGCTTGTTGAGCTGCTCCTTCGAGCGAATCTCAAACTTCACGGAAACCGTCGCCTTGCCCTGCTTATTGACACGGACATTCATACCTGTCAGGTTGATGTTCTCCTCATTGAAGATCTTCGACAGCGAGAACACCAGTCCCTTACTGTCGTTCGCGTAGATGTTAATCTCCGTCATATACATCTTCTGATTCTGCAACAGATCTTCAGACCATTCCGCCTCAATCAGACGCTTCCGGTCAAATTCATCCATGCAAAGAACATTTACGCAATCGGTACGATGAATGGATACTCCACGTCCACGCGTGATGTAACCGACGATCTCATCACCCGGTACTGGAGCACAGCAGCGTGAAAAACGCACTGCAACATCGTCCATACCTTTGACTACAATACCACCCTTGGCATGCTTGTGACTTTCGCCTCTGCCTGGTGTATTGATCTTGTCGACAATCTGTTCCTCTGTGATCTTCTTCGCTTCTTCTTTTTTGTATTCTTCCTGCAGACGGTTGACAACCTGTCCTTCCTTCAATCCGCCATGTCCGATTGATGCAAGCACGGCATCCCATGTCAGGAAGTTGTATTTCTTCATTACCTTTTCCTGCAGTTCCGGCTGCAAAAGGTTCGATAACACGATACCCTTTGTCTTACAGTATGCCGCCATCGCATCTTTACCACGCTGGATATTATCTGTCTTGTTCTCCTGCCGGAACCACTGGTTAATCTTCGTCTTTGCCTGTGAACTCTTTACCACAGACAGCCAGTCCATACTTGGACCTTTGGAGTTCTGCGATGTGATAATCTCAACACGATCACCATTATGAAGCTCTGTCTCGATCGGCACCTGCCGTCCATTGACACGCGCACCAATCAGCTTGTTTCCGACCGCCGTATGAATGCTGTAGGCAAAATCAATTGGTGTAGAACCAGCCGGAAGATTCTTGACATCGCCCGCTGGTGTAAATACATACACCTGATCTGAAAACAGATCCAAATCTGTCTTGATGGCGTTCATGAATTCCTTGTTATCTGTCGTATCGGTCTGCCATTCCAGAATCTGTCTGAGCCAGCTTAACTTCTGCTCTTCGTTATCGTTCTTGCCACTGCCGCCTTCTTTGTATTTCCAATGTGCAGCAATACCATATTCCGCGGTACGGTGCATCTCGTAGGTTCGAATCTGAATCTCGAACGGACGACCACCCGGTCCAATCAATGTCGTGTGGAGAGACTGGTACATGTTCTCTTTCGGCATTGCGATATAATCTTTGAAACGTCCCGGAATTGGCTTGTATTTCTCATGAATAATTCCGAGTGCCGCATAACAATCCCGTACCGTATCGACCTTGATACGAATTGCATGAATATCGTAAATCTGGTCGAGCGTCTTGTTCTGCGTGATCATTTTCTTATAGATGGAGAACAGATGCTTGACACGTCCGTCTACCTCTGCCTCGATGCCAGCTTCCTTCATATACTGCTTAACCTGTTCTACCATCTGTACGATGAAATCCTCGCTCGCATTCAGTCGTGTGGTGATCTCTTCCTTTAAGTTCTTGTATACCTCTGGATAGAGATACTGCATGGAGAGGTCATCGAGTTCGACCTTGATCTTGGAAATACCAAGACGGTGTGCGAGCGGTGCGTAAATATCCATCGTCTCACGCGACTTTTCGATCTGCTTTGCCGGTGACTGGTACTGCATTGTACGCAGATTGTGCAGACGGTCGGCAAGTTTGATCAGGATGACACGGATATCCTTTGCCATCGCAAGGAACATCTTACGCAGGTTCTCTGCCTGAACCTCGATCTTATCCTGTGACAGATCGAGCTGTGTCAGCTTCGTAACGCCATCGACAAGCAGTGCTACCTCTTCGGAGAACTCCTTTGCAATCTCCTCCCGCGTCATAACCGTATCCTCTACAACATCATGCAGGATTCCTGCTACGATCGTCTCTTTATCAAGTTCCAGTTCTGCCAGAATGATTGCCACGCAAAGCGGGTGAATAATATATGGTTCCCCGGACTTTCGCTTCTGACCTTCGTGCGCTTTGCTTGCAATCTTATACGCCTTCTCGATCTCCGATAGATCCGTCGTCGGACGATACGCGCGAATGGTAGCAATCAATTTTTTATACAATTCTTCCGGCGGCGTAAAATCCTCCGGTTTACTGATTTCTTTTTTCAGTGTATCATGTGGTATCTTATAGGTTGTATCCGCCATAAAAATCACTCACCTTCGTACTGTACAACAGATGCTACATCGTAGCCCTCCAGCAATTTTCTTCCTCCAAGATCGGTCAGCTCGATCAAGAAGATCATCTTTACTACCTCACCGCCCAGCTCTTCGACGAGCTTGGCTGCTGCCTGAATCGTACCGCCTGTCGCTATCAGATCATCGACCAGTACAACCTTGTCGCCCGGCTTGATCGCATCCTTATGGATCTCGATCGTTGCAGAACCGTACTCCAGATCGTAGCTCATCTCGACTGTCTCACGTGGCAGCTTTCCTTTCTTACGAACCGGGATAAATCCCTTCTTGTTCATATAGGCAAGTGGTGCGCCAAAGATAAATCCTCTCGATTCTGTACCTGCGATCAGATCATAGTCCACTCCATCTAACAGCTTGTTCAGCTCATCAATTGCCAGTGCATACCCTTCCGGGCTTTCCAGTACACTTGTCACATCTCGGAATATAATCCCCTTACTTGGGAAATCCGGAATACTGATGATATAATCCTTTACACTCTTCATTTGCGCTCCTCCTACCTTCACTTATGCTCTATTTTGATGTCTCATAATATACGCTTTTCCGGATTGATACCGGCTCCATCTGAATCGAAACGGTTCCATTGAATTCGTTCTTCTTCATATGATACAGAATATCAATCAGTGCATGGTTTTGTAAACCCTTCAATATTTTATCACATTCTTTGTCTCCAAACCACACTTTTATGTTATCCAATAGCTCTTTTCCACGAAATACCATGCCGTTTATGCGCGTGCCATTGCCATCGACAAACGTGCAACGTGCGTATTGCCCTTCATTTCCAACCATTTTGATCGATCGAATACCCATTTTCACGATACCGAACAATGGTCTTACATTGGCAGTTCCGTATGGTTCCAGCTTTGCAAGCTCCTCATAGAGGGGCAATGTCAGCTGCTTGATGGCACAGGATTCATCCACATACAGCTTCTCGACGAGATCCGCGTCTGTCAGATTGCAATCCCGGTTTAACGCTTCGCGTAACGGTTCGAGTGCTTCGCGCGTAATCGTAAAGCCCGCCGCCATCGGGTGTCCGCCAACCTTCACAAACAACTCTTTATGTTCACAGAGCTTATCAAACATATTATACGTCTCAATCGAACGCCCGGAGCCTTTCAGTCCATGTCCATTTTCCGCATCGGTAAAAACAAGCGTCGGACGGTAAAATGCTTCCTTCAGCTTGCTCGCGATCAGTCCCGCGATGCTCTCATGAATCCCCGGCATATACAGGACGATAACCTTATCATCCCCGATTTTCTTTTCTTTCACACCATCTTCGGTCGGAATCATGCGAATATCCTTTCGCACCCAGTCCGTTGCCGCCCGCACACCGCGGTCGGTCATCTCCTTCCGCAGTTCGTTGAGCTTCGCCATATCCTGTGCCAGGCTTTCCGCCCGCGCCGGATCATCGGTCAGCAGCAGCTCCACGCCCTCTTTCGCACTTTCCAGTCGTCCGGTCGAGTTCAGACTCGGACCAATCCGGAAGCTCAAATGATGCACCTCGATTGGCTTTCCATCAAGACCTAACGCTTTCTTCAACGCATTGATTCCAAGATTCGTACTGTTCGTAAGTCTCCGCAGTCCACGCTTGACAAAGATCCGGTTCTCATCTGTGAGCGGCATGATATCACACACCGTACCAAGCGCTAAGATATCCATATAGGCATCTTCGTCTTCCCACGGAAGCTCCGTCACCCGGTATAAATGCCGGATGAATTTGTACGCCACACCAGCGCCGCATAAGTCCTTGTAGGGATATGCGCAATCCGGGCGGTGCGGATCGATCACGGCATCCGCGTTCACATACAGATAATTTTTTTCTCCGTTTTCCGTCACCTCGCACGGCACCTCATGATGATCCGTAACGATCACCGTCATTCCAAGTTCTTTCGCCCGGGTGACTGCGGTCTCCGCCGCAATTCCATTGTCACAGGTGATAATCGTATCCACGCCATCGGCGTATGCCGCTTCCACCAGCCGTACATTCATCCCATACCCATCCATGATCCGGTGTGGGATATCATAAGAGACATCTGCCCCTGCCTTTTGCAGCCCTTGATACAGAATATAATTCGATGTGATGCCATCTACATCGTAATCGGAGATAATACGGATTTTCTTTCCTGCCCGAATCTTTTCTTTCATAATCTGGCAGCCCTTGTCCATGTCCTTCATTAACGCTGGATCATGAGTGTATGCAAGATCATCACTCAGATAACACGCAACCGCATCTGGCTCCGTGATCTCCCGGTTCACGATGATATGCGCCAATATCGGGCTGATCGAGAACCGCTCTGCCAGTGCGCGGATATCTGCGGCTGGCTGTTTCACCCGCCATTCTTCTTTTTTGTACTCCGACATATCTGTGTTCCTCTCTTCTTCACTTAAAAATGGGGCTGCCGAAACAGCCCCACCTTATTTTACTTATGCATTTTTCTTGGAGAATTTCTTCTTCATTGTATACCAGAGTGGTCCGGTGATACATACAGATGAATAAGCACCACACACGATACCAAGCATCAATGTGAATGTAAATTCTTTCAGAGAAGTTACGCCCATCACGAACAATACAAATACCATGATAAAGGTTGTCAGGGATGTATAAATTGTTCTTGTAAATGTCTGTCCGATACTCTTGTTGACAAGCTCTTCCAGACTTTCTTTACTATCCTGTGTCCGCATATTCTCACGAATACGGTCGAAGATAATGATTGTCGCGTTGATCGAGTAACCTACGATTGTCAGCATACACGCAATAAATGTATTACCAACGGACAGTGTTCCGATGGAGTATGCCGCAAATACAACCAATACATCATGTACAAGAGCAAGCACCGCACTGACACCAAACTTCACGTCAGAGAACCGGAACGCAATGTACAGAAGCATCAATACAGAAGATACTGCAATCGCTACGATCGCATCTTTCTTCATCTCACCACTGATGGTAGAACTGATACTCTGGTTGTCCACTTCTGTTGCCTTAAACTGTGATTTCAACAGGTCGTCAATCTTTGCACTCTGCTCTTCTGTAAGCTCGGATGTCTTGAAGATAACCTGATTGTTTCCTTCTACTGTCTGAATCTGAATCGTTCCAGCATCAATACCCGCTGTTTCTGCTATCACTGGTGCAACCTCAGACTCTGCACGCTCCAGTGTATATACATCGTCCTCTGCAAAAGTAGCAGTTGTTGATGTACCACCGGTAAACTCCAGACTGTAATTTAATGACTTGCCAATTCTTGAATGGTTTACACCGAGGAACGCAAGTCCTGCAATGATCACGATCAAAGAAGCAACACCACAAATCTTGAAGTTCTTTACATATCCGTGAATCTTTGGCTCCTTTGCCTTACCATACATCTTTGGATTCTGTACGCCAAGCTCTAAGAACGAATTCAAAAGCATCTTTGTCACAAACAATGCGGTAAACATAGAAAGGACAATACCAAGCATCAATGTAACCGCGAATCCCTTGATACTACCAGAGCCAAGGATCATCAAAACAACGGTTGCAATCAAAGTTGTAATATTACCATCCAAAATCGCGGAAAGCGCTTTGGAGAAACCTGCCTTCACTGCCGCACGCACACCGCTGCCTGCAGAGATCTCCTCACGGATACGTGTGAAAATGATGACATTCGCATCCACTGCCATACCGATTGACAGGATAATACCTGCAATACCAGGAAGTGTCAGTGTGATGTGTCGGATGCTCAGAATCAAAAGCATCAATACAACATAACCTGTCAGTGCTAAGCTGGCAATAAATCCTGGGAAACGATACAGTACAATCATCAGGATACATACCAAGCCAAAACCGATCGCACCGGCGATCAAGCTTGTTGATACTGCTTTCTGACCAAGCTTTGCACCAACGATATTATACTGAATCTGCTTCAACTCCAGAGGCAGCGCACCAATCTTAATTGTTGATGCAAGGCTTTCTGCCTCATCATAGCTGGAAATCTTATTGATAACTGCATTACCATCTGTGATTGCACTCTGTACAGTTGGAGCACTTGCAACGGCTCCATCATAGATGATATAGATTGGCTTTCCAATATTGGCTGCAGTTGCAGTTGCAAACTTCTGCGCACCTTCATCTGTAAACTGAAGCTGTACAACATAATCCTTCACTGTACCACTGTCGTCCACACCTGCCTGTGCGTTCTTGATATCAGAACCTGTCAGAACTGCTTCGTATGCATCGTTCGTACCATTGTTCTGATTCTGCTGCCAGATTGTATAGTTCTCGGAATCAAGGAACAGAAGCTGTCCCGGCTGACCGAGTTCATCCAATACGTCATGCGCATCTACCTTCTCTGTGTTCAGAGGAATCTCAACCGTGATACGGTCATTTCCTTCCTGATACACTTCACCTTCTGAACTGTACGCATCGACTCTTCGCTGCAGCTTATCCACAGTTGCTTTAATCTCGTCGCTTGTCGGCTTCTCATCCTGAATCTCATAGGTTACGGACAAACCGCCCTGCAGATCCAGTCCCAACGGAACATTCGCAGTTTTACCGGATTCATTCTGTCCTACACCAGCGATTGCCATATAGATACCGCCAGCCAGAAGCAGGAAGAAAATAATCAGATTGATGACTGCTTTTCTTTTTGTTTTCTTCATCTTTTTGTCTCTCCTTCATTTATTTTACTCTGCCGCTTCGTCTTCTTCGTCATCCGCCAGAGCTGCTTTCATCATAATGGCACATTCGACACGTTTCCGCTGCAATTCACAACCCACATCGTATGCGTCTAATATATTGCCATGGAACTGATACGAATTCGCTGCACAGCCGCCACTGCAATAAAATCTTGCGAAGCAATCCTTGCATTTGTCCTTGGCATAGACATTGCAAAGCTTGAATTCTTCCACGATATCGTTTCGTTCTACACCATGGAATACATCACCCAGTTTGAACTCATCGTGTCCAACAAACTGATGACACGGATACAGATCTCCAGTTGGTGTCACTGCCAGATACTCCGTACCGGAACCACATCCAGACAGACGCTTGTACACACACGGACCACCATTTAAGTCGAGCTTGTAATGGAAGAATGTCACTGGTTTTCCTTCCTTCTGCCGGCGGATCAGATCAACTGCCAGCTTGTCATACTGCTCGAAAATCGTTGGTAAATCTTCCTCGCGGATCGCATAATCATTCTCATCTGGTGTGACAACCGGCTCAATGGAAATCTCCTTGAATCCAAGCTCGGTCATCAATTCAAAATCCTTCGTAAAGTCCAGATTGTTTCTCGTAAATGTACCGCGCACATAATAGCTCTTATCGCCGCGCTTCTCCACGAACTTCTGGAACTTCGGCACAATAATGTCATAGCTTCCCTTTCCATTTCTGGTTGGCCGCATCATGTCATTAATCTCTTTTCTGCCGTCGAGACTCAATACAACGTTTGAAATCTCTCTGTTGCAGAAATCAATGACTTCATCATTTAACAGCATACCATTTGTCGTCAGGGTGAAACGGAAGTTCTTATTTGCCGCCTTCTCCTTGCTTCGTCCATATGCTACGATTTCCTTCACCACATCAAAGTTCATCAACGGCTCACCGCCGAAGAAATCAACTTCAAGGTTTACACGGTTTCCGGAATTCTCTATCAAAAAGTCAATCGCCTGCTTGCCAACTTCCAGACTCATAAGTTCCCGTTTCTGACCATGATATTCTCCCTCATCTGCGAAACAATACTTGCAGGCAAGGTTACAATCATGTGCAATATGTAAGCAAAGCGCCTTGACTACGGTCTTTCTCTTCTTAAAATCGATAATGACATCCTTGAACACATCTTCCGTGAATAACAGTTCCTTTTCTTCTAACTCGGAAATGTCGGAATACGCATCCTTGATATCTTCCTTACTATAGGTATCTCCATACTTCTCTAAAATTGCCTGTTCAATCTCTTCGAATTTCTTATCCTTGTACATCGCAATCATATCATATACAAGGTCATCCACTACATGTACGGAGCCGCTGCACACATCAAGCACGATATTATACCCATTGTTCTTGTACTGGTGTACCACTTTCTTAGTCACTCCTATTTCTCTTATTCATTAAGGAAAGGGGACATCGCAGGATATCCCCTTTTCTTGTGCGAAGTGTATGTATTACACTTTCTTTATCTGTAATTAGTTGTTCTCGCAGCTCTGGTTACCAACTGTACAGCTTGTCTTACATGCTGACTGGCAAGATGTCTGGCATTCGCCGCAACCACCCTTAACTACAGTGCTCTTCATTGTCTTTTCTGTCAAAGTTTTGATTCTCTTCATCTTTATCGCCTCCTACTAGCATTATTAATGGATATTTTATCACATGTCCTGTCATTTGTCATCATTATTTTTTTACATTCTACTTGTAAATACGCATTTCTGCCATGTTTTATGACAGAAATGCACCGATTGCCCCTCCACCGAGGCAGATCAATGTATTAAGCAACCCGGATTGTATGATTCCCTGTGCATTTCCACGCACGATCAAAGATAACACAAGCAGGAGCACCGCATAGAACAATCCGAGCAACACGCCCCACAACAACCGCTTTACTTCCATGCATTTACCGATGAAGAATCCGCCGATGGCACTCGACAGCAGATAGATAAACACAACACCCAGTTCTACAACATTCTCACTCAATCCCAGCTTATACAATGCAAATGCCAGAATTAAAAGCAAAAGCCCGGTCACAATGTACGCTGCAACCAGTGCCTTTAAAACACAAAACGCAACCCGTTTTTCCATATAGACTCCCATTCGTCCGGTGTGGCAGACCGCCATACCCACTTGCTTTGGTTATATATATGAAAAATGAGTTGCGTTTATTACTTTCTATTTCACTTATTTACGCTTTCGCACTGGCTTTTTTCTTTGGTTCCTCCACGAGTTCCCCTGCCTTCTTCAATGCAAGCTTCGTAATGACAGGTCCTATCAGCTCGTAGATAACAACACCACACAACACGATCGTCTGGATCTGCGCGGCATACTGTGGCAGCGATTTACCTGCCGATGTGGCAAGACCAATCGCCACGCCCTCCTGCGGCACAAGCGTCAGACCAAGCCATTTCTGGACAACCTTCGGTGCCTTCGAGATCTTCGCACCAAATGCCGCGCCAAGTGATTTTCCGACAATTCGGCCTACGACATACACTGCACCCACAACGCCAACAGATACAATAACCGTCACATCCAGGGACGCACCCGACAAGATAAAAAACATCATGTAAATCGGTGGCGTGATCCGGTCCAGCGGCTCATAGATCTTGTCGCTCTGCTTTGAAATATTCGCAAAGATCGTACTAAGCATCATGCATGCAAGCAATGACGAAAATCCTACCATATCAGAAACGCCCACGCACAGACAGATCATCATGATCGTAATTGCAAGACGGTTGCCCCGACCGGTGTAAAACTTCACCAGCAGTGCCATGATGACACCAAGCACCGCGCCGAATAACAAACCGCCGAATATCTCGACACAAGGGGCAATCAGAAGCTTGCTTACCGGTGCACTTCCGCTTGAGCTGATCACATTGGCTACTGCCATCGAAAGTCCATATGCAATCAATGCCACCGCATCATCAAGTGCCACGACCGGAAGCAGGGTGCTTGTCACAGGGCCTTTTGTTTTATACTGCTTCACGATCATCATCGTAGATGCTGCCGCCGTCGCAGATGCAATCGCGCCAAGCGCCAGTGCAAAGCTGACATTATATCCGAGCAGAAGCAGAATTGTATCTACAACAAGTACTGCTCCCACACCTTCTGTAATTCCTATCACGAGCGGGGCTTTCCCTACTTTCTTCAAAAAGGTTGTTTTAAACTCCGCACCAATCGAAAAAGCAATGCATCCGAGCGCCAGCTCTGTCACCAGGTCCATACTGTCAATCAATTCTTCACTCAAAATCTTCAAACAGTTCGGGCCAATCAGCAATCCGATTACCAGATATCCTGTCACATTCGGGAGTCGCATCTGTTTGACAATCTTGCCTGCGATCAGTGCTGCAAGCAACATAATCCCTAAATACGTTAAAATATTCAAATCCATGATTACGCACCTAAGCCTTCCACAAATGATACCGGAAGTGCAAACATAATTCCGGTGTTCGGCTTGTCCAGTCCGATCACATCGTTGATCGTCTTGCGTGCCTTCTTCATTTCTTCATCATCTACGACAAAGAACATCATCTTTACCACTTCATGATCGTCATCATCCGCAAGGATGGAACGAAGCATTCCAAAGATCGGAAGGTCATCCATCTTCTCGACAACACTCGCCATACCGGTACCATCAACGATTGTACCTCCATGAATCCCTTCTTCTACCAGTTCCTTACAGATCTCGCTTACCAGATCCTCATGTTTCAAAATAACAACCAGCAAATTCATGTTACTCATTTTTCTGTCCTCCATATTATTCTCGCATCGAACAAGATATATTTTATTCCAAAGATGTATGTAGATATGATTCTACACAGACACGCTCTCGCTCGGTTCAGCACGCAATGGTACTAAACTCACTACGTTCGTTAAGTGCCAGTGTGCTTCAACGGTCTGTTTTAGAATCATATCTACATACATCTTCCATCTACATAGTGGTCTTGTTCGACACTATATTAACTCCTTCAGACGGTCGATGCGTCCGAATTCATATACTTTCTTAGCGTATTGTTTCGTGGTGTCGTTCGGCTCGATCAGATCGATCACCATAACCGGATACATGCCTGCACGTCCCGCTGACAGGATTCCATTGATGGAATCCTCCACCGCAACGGCTTCCTCCGGTTTCACGTCTAGCATCTCACACGCCTTTAAATAAATATCCGGCGCCGGTTTTCCATGCTCCACCGTATCACCAAATACTAATTCATCAAAGTACTGGTCAATATGATGGGCTTTCAGATATCCTGTCGCTCGCTCCCGTACCGTAGATGTCGCAAGTCCAACCTTAACACCTTTTTCTTTCAGATATTTTAATGTATCTGCGACGCCCGGCTTTAGTTCCACGCCGTGTGCCCGGATATGCGCGTCCAGCTTGTTCACGACCGCTTCCCGAAAATCAAAATAATCAATTCCCATACCGACGACATCTTCAAAGCTCTTCTTGTTTGTGTACTTCGTGCCACCCGCGATACGCTCGCAGGCAACGGCCATCACATCATCCGGGATTCCCAGCTTCTTGCCTTCCTCTAACTGAAATCTCCTGTATAATTTTTCCGTGTCCGTAATGACACCATCCATATCAAATACAACTGCTCGAAACATCTTCTTTATTCCTCCACGCGGACAACGATCGCAGAATAATTATCCGTCTTTGTCATGTCTGCCCGCTTCAGCACGTATTTTTCCATTGCATCTAACCAAGCCTGTGCAGAGGACGCTTCCTTGTATGTGGCAAGCATCTCTTCCTCATAGACATACTCCCAGAAACCATCCGTCATCAACACAAACGCCTGTGTCTCTCCGCGCTCCACAACCGCACTTATATCATACGTTTTCGTCCCCCACTGTGCGCCCATCGCACGCAGCAGCTTGTTCCGATCCTCGTGCGTACGGATCTCGGATTCCTTGATTTCTCCGGTATCGCACAGAATCTGTACTAAGCTATGGTCACGCGTTCTCTGATATTTTGTTCCATTCTCGTAAATCCGATACAACCGGCTGTCCCCGATATGCGCCCACTGTATCAGGTCCGGTGTGATTACAAGCACAACTGCCGTTGTCTTCATGGAGTTGCACAGATCCCGCCGCACCTGTTCTTCCAGTAATTCTTTTTGTGCCTGTTCCAATGCATCCTTGAAAAATCCGGCATAGTAGCCCTGTTTTTCAAATCTCTTTGCTATGCTTTCTGCGACCAGCTCCGATGCTATTTCCCCGCAGGCATGCCCGCCAAGTCCATCACACAAGATCAGGCAGAGCTGTTCTTCGTATGTTGCTTTCCGTATGTAATCCTCGTTGTGATCTCTTCCCCCTTGCTTTGTCAGCATCGCAACGTCTACCATGCGTCAACCTCCTACCAATTTTCCCTGTTACCATTTTCGCTTTTCTGATTATAATATGCCCAGCGGTAGTTTGCAAGCAAAACAGGAGCATGTTTCCATGCTCCTGCGTTGCTTTTCATTTTATAAGGATCTGTTGGTTATCCTTTTTTCTTCTTTCCTGCTATGATGATTGCTGTTGCACCACCCGCGAGGACAAGTACACCTACGCCGATCAGTACAAATAGAAGAACATGGTTCTTCTCACCATATGTAAAGCTGATTGTCTGTTCTGCCACATTTCCGGCATCATCATGTGCCTTCATTGTAAGCTTATAGTCGCCCTTTTCCGTAACTGTAATCGCTGCAGCATTGTCCTTGATCTCAACTGGAGAACCATTGAGCGTTACCTCATCCAGAGTATCCTCATCCAACTGAAGGGATACGTTGATGTCGTACTGCTCGTTCTTGATCTCTCCATCTTCTACACCCGTTACAATAAAGGTTGGTGCCTTTGTATCCAGATTGAAGTTTACTGTTTTCTCAGTTGCATTTCCAAGTTCATCTTCGGCTGTAATCTTCATCTCATATGCGCCGTCCTCGACTTCGGATGTTCCGTCATACTCGCTACCATTCAAGTACATATGTGCATCGCAGACAGTCAGGTCATAGATAATGTCGTTCAGATCGTAATCCCATGCAAAGGATGTCAGAGTTCCTTCATATGCGCTCATGACCTTTGGATCAATCACTGGTTTTGTCTTATCAATCGTGAAGGAAACCTCCTGTGTATCCTCATTACCTGCGGCATCCTTACAGTTTATCTGAATCTTATAAATACCATCCTCTGTAAATGTGTTTCGGATCAGCGTCGTTGCTGCTGTCGGATTATATCCGGTAATCTGCAGATCCTCTGTTTTTTCCTTATAAGATGTTGGATCAAGATATGTTCTTGTTGCCTGAATCGTTACAGACTTTGTCAGATAGAAGTCCTCCTCGATCTGTGCCTGGAACTCTACCTGCTTTGTTGTCTTGTCGTTATTTGACACGCCACTCAGCGTAATGATTGGCTTGCCTGTATCAATTCTTACCGTATAGCTGGTTGCCTCTGCGGTATGTCCAGCACGGTCTTTACCGGTAAATGTTACCTGATACTCACCTGTCTCACTAAGTGTCTCTGTCATCGTTGTCACACGTGCAGTTGGCTTGAAGTCGATGGTCTTGTAAGCGGCTTCTGCCACACTGTCGTTTGCTTTTCTTGTGATCGTGATCGTACCAGATGCATCCCACCAGAATGCCTCTGTCATACTAAATGTCAGGGTTGTTCCTGCGTTCAGTGTCGAACCGGAAGCAGTTCCTGTAATCTGCAGTTCTGGTGCTGTCTTATCAACACGGAACTGTACATTTCTTTCTGCACTTCGGTTTCCTGCCTTGTCCACAGAATATACCTTTACCTGATAATCAGCCTCATCTGTATAGCCAAATACCCGGTTATCTGTCTTCAATACATCCGCGGTTACCGGAAGCTGATCCGGTACTGTCTTAATCAGCTGGTAATTGAAATCATGTACGTCTTCGTTTGCGTCGCTTACAGAGAAAGCAACCGTTGCATCGGAAGTCAGATCAACAACGCCCATATTCTCAGAGTAAACCATACCTCCATTGATCACTGCAGCAATATTCGGTGCCTCTGTATCCTTGATAAATACAACCTGCTTTTCAGCAGCATTGTTGCCTGCATCATCCTGTGCATTGATCTTGATTACACGTGCACCAATACCGGTTGAAACATAGCTTGCCCGGTACTTGTTAGATGTACCGATTCGCTGCCATGTTACATTTACCACGTTGTTATTATCTGTTACTCTTACGCCGGAAGCTGAGATATTCTCATCCTCATAAGTAAGCTCTACCGTTACATTGGAACGATAGAAGTAATCGCAAATGGTTCCATCGAAGTTCTTGCCCGGCTGCTTGCCAGCAGTTGTACCAGCGGAAATCTTTGCTGTGACAACCGGGATTGTATTATCCACGCGGAACTTCATCGTCTTGGAATCAATGTTTCCTGCCTTGTCTGACACATTGACTGTCACGGTGTAGTCACCATCTGCGGCTTTCTTGCCGATCAGGTTATTCAATGTGAAGCTGTTTTCCTGGCTGACATTTACCAGTTCCTTTGCTCCACTCAGATTTGTTGTCACATCGATGTCTGGTCCCTTCACTGTGATCGTCGCCTGATTGATTGTCAGGTTATCCGATACCGTTGTCTTGATCAGTACCTCGCCATCCAATGGCTGTGTAATGTTTGTCTTTCCATTGACTGTCAATTCCGCCTTAGGATTTGTCTTATCGACCTTGATCTTATACAGATTGTTTGGAAGCAGGTTCTCACTTGCATCCTGTGCATTAAACACAAGAGATGTACCTGTAATTCCTGCTGACTCTGGAATCGCAATCTTTCCATTCACAGAAGTCTGTGTTCCATTCAATGCGATTTCCTTGTCTGTTACATTTGCCTTGCTTCCTGCCAGAGAATAACCGGCATTTGCAAGTGGCGATTCCACGCCATTATCACCAGAAGTAATCGTATAATTGATTGTATATTCCTTATACCATGTGCTATCGTTTGCCTCATTGATCGATACGGTTGGATTCGTACGGTCATATAAAATTGTACCAAGCGTTTTAGATGCATCCTGTGGGTAACGAATCTTCTGTGCATTTCCATCTGTCACATTCAGATACATACTATCCAGCTGTGCATTTATATCCGTCTTAGCAGGCAAATCAAATTTTACCGTTGTGCTGTAACGATGACGATATGAATCTTGTTGATTTGAAGAGTCAGCAACATCCTTTGTCTGGTCATTCGTACCACCTGCAATCAATTCAAACTTCTTCACAACATAAGCAGAACTTGCAGTCACTTCCAGCTGATACTTTTTATTGGTATTCTTTCCTGCTAGAACAACGCTTGTTACATCGTTTCCAGCTGCATCCGTAATCACGCATTTATCTACGCGCAGGGTATCATCAATCTTTGTAACTCCACGAAGTGTCAGAGAATCTGATACATTTCCGGCTACATCCGATGCTGTAACCGCAACGAAATATGAGATATCTACCTTCAACTGATCAGATGGAATATTATATACATATGTATTTCCCGTAGTATAAGTAAACTTGTCCGTTGGTGTTACATACACATCCTGTACACCACTTTCTCCAGTTGCATCTGCAACAGTAACCACATACCGGTAAATCGTATTTAGTTCTGTCACGATACTATCTAAATCTCCAGCTGCAGAACCAACCTCTACCCATGTTGTTCCGTTATCTATACTTTTTTCAAGTTTTGGATTACTGATCACTGGTGCTTTTGCGTCGTATGAAATATTCTTAATCTGCTTTGTGCCGGTAATCGTAATCTCCGAATCACCAGCATATGCCTTTACCTCTAATGCATTTAACAGCTCTGAAACTTCCAAATCTGTTGGAATTGAAATATTCGCTGTAACTGTGTATACACGTGTTGTACTAGGTTCCGAACATACGACCTCGTCTGCATTAAATTCTTTCGTACCATCAGAAAGTTTAACATTTGTAATTTTCTTATTTGAATCTAATGTTACCTTAATCTGCTTCTTTGCAGCCAAGTGTGAAAGTATCTTGCCCTCTGTTAAACCATCCCAGCTATCATCATCTACAAATGTAACACCGGTTACCTTTGTTCCCTCTGTCGCCTGCTGGATCTTGATTGGACACTTATAATCTTTAGAATTTCCCTTGTTGTCAACTGCAGTTACAGTTACAACATCTCCGGTTGCCTGCTCCTTTGTAAGTTCGATTGTATATACATTTGAACCAGAAGCTGGAGATGTCACGGTCAAAGATGTACCATTTAATGTAGCTGTTACATTCTTAATTCCAGATGTATCTTCGCCATCCTTTGTTGGATCTTCAACGGTAACTGCATACTTGTATTTGTCGCCCACGCCATAATAAACACTATTTTCATCTATAAACCTATTCTGTATCGTTGCATAAGCAGAAGTCTCTTCATCCAGATAAGATACAGCCGAAGCCTCACAGCTAATATTTGGTGCTTGTGTATCGTTACTCATATGAGTCGAGCCAAGTTCGATGTACTCCAACACTTGTGCAGGTGTCTCATTGGATACCAGCGCCGCATATGCATAAACCTGTTTTCCACGGTTGTTCTCAGTAGTACTGATTGTATCTCCAATAAATGTATAACTGTTTATATCCTTTTTTTCAGACTCATCTGCTGCTGATCCAATTTTTACATAATATTTTACTGTCGCGCCCTCAATAGAAGCTACTGTGGTTGGAGCCTTTAATGTTGCTTCACTGACATATGAATCCGATGTCAGACTTATGCTTCCAGCATACAGTCCGGCACCTGTTGTAAATGCAGAATCCACAAAATTAACAGTAAGAACATACTGTAATTGCCAATCTGCCGCACTGTCTATTCTTGCATAAATTGCAATTTTTCGATCTTCAGTAATTGCATTAGCTGCTAAATCATTCTCAACATTTTCTGTTAAAGGAAATAAATTTTCGCCAGCAGAAAGTGTTGACTGTATTTGCTTATCCAAGGTCATAAATCCGGCACCTAACGCAACCGCATCACCACCATCTGTCTTGCATTCTGGTAATTGTAACTTACCTACCTTCTGCGCATCCTTGATCAAAGTTACGCTTTTCTCATATGTCTCACCAGTATGCGGAACCACTACACCAGTATCATCCACTTCAATACTCAACCCATTCGGTTCTTCCGACACAATCTGTAGATTGCCAGTTTTTACTCCAGTTGCACTTCCCCCTTCTGCTTTCGCGACATTCTTATCACCGACATGGTTTGCAAATGGTACAATCAGCAGAGCAAAGACAACCCATAATGCTATGAGCTTCTTTACCGGGTGTTTTGAATTGTTTGATTTTGTTTCTTTTCTTTTCATCCTTTTTCTCACCTACCCGACTCTATACTTTCATCTGAATGAACAACTACTATATTGTAAATTACTTTTACCTTCTTCGCTAATGTTCCGGTTGTCAGCACGCTTGTACCTTCCTCGTCATCATCTGCACGTAATACATCGGTTGCATCACTGTCGTCATCGTCGGCACGCAATACATCGGTTGCATCACTGTCATCATCGTCCATCCGCAGAACGTCGGTTGCATCCTCATCGTCTGCATCGTCTCCCCGAAGTACATCGGTTGCTCCGTCATCTCCTTCGTCATTCCGAAGTACATCCGTTGCTCCGTCATCTCCTGCCGATGTATCACGAAGCACATCTGTTGCCTCATCATCCGCACCTGAACCGAGTACTTCTGTCTCGCCATCATCCGGTGTATCATAATCATTGATGCCCGGACGAAGGATGTCGGTCTCTTCAAACTTCTTTTCTTTCTTCTTTGATTTCTCCAACAGTTCGGTGGAATCGTTACCATTAGCCTTACGATCCTCCCGCGTAGAAACCGCTTCTTTCGCAGTGATCTTTCCACTTCCCATGTTGTAGTATTTTTCCTGTTCTTTCTTCGCTACGCTGCCCGGACTCGCTGTACCATCCTGCATTTCTTTCATTGCCTTTTTCGCAGCACTTCCGGTCAATTCTCCAATTACCTTCGGTATCTTCAATACAATGAATAACACGATCGCCGCAATCAGAAGGAGAATCGCCAGTACCAAGCCGCCATAGAAACATATCTCATATACGTTTTGCATGCTGATCACTCTCCCATCTCTGCTGACTGCGAATCATCGGAATTTGCATCCGGTGCCTGCGTCGCTTCTTCTTCGCTGATATCATAGCTACCGTCCTTCAACATCTGCAACGTATCTTTTCGTTTGTACCATGTTTTATTGCTGTCGATGCCAAGAACGTTACCACCATCATCAAATACCTGAATCAGCTTCTTTGTCAGATCTGGAATCTTCGTCGTCCAAAGCTTCGGATCCTGCTCCTGTGCCTCACACAGACGATACAGATAATCCAGATGCTCTGCATATACGTTGTCGCTCCACTCGTTCTTTGTACCGAATACCTTTTCTGCGGCTTCGTATATCTTGAGTGCATCATCTGTCTTGCCCTGTGCATCATAACAACGTGCTTCCGTCATCATCTTATTGTAATAAGACTGGTTATACGCGTTGACAGAGGAACCACCCAGCGAAATGCTCGGATCGCTGTCTACCTTCATCTTCAGGATTCCAATATAGTCTTCACAATAACTGATTGCCATCGAATAATATCCATTGGCAACTGTTTCATTATCTGCATTTTCCTTGGCAAGTTGCTCATAGATCATGATCAGGTTATCGTCGTAACGATAATTCATATCCATAACTGCTTCTTCGTCCAGATCATTGCCTGTGTACTCGTCCAGATCTGCAACCGCCTGTTCCATCACCGTACTTGCCTGTTCTGCGATGCTTGTCTCCGCATCCTTGCTGACGTTTGTACTGTAAATCTCGCCGATAATACGATAGTTTACGAACTTGGTTGCTTCCTGGTTCGTAAAGTTGTTCTCGTTGTAGGTTGCGAAATCATTTACCGCCTGCATCAGCTCTGATGCATCCGACGTACTGTCAGATCGCAGCTCGGAAATGGATTTGTAAAAGCCTGCAAGCTTTCCATATTCCTCGTCCTTCTCGTCAATCATGCCGAAATATTTGGCTGCCTGACTGTAAGAACGCTCTTCCTCAAAATAAGTAAGTGCCAGCTTGTAAAGCACTGCGCTGTTTTTCTCAACACCACCATGTTTACTGCTGATTCGATTGGAAACCAACGTCAACGCATCATCCAGATTCAGCGTAGATTCCGTTCCGGCTTCCTCCGCCTTGTTCGTAGCATCAATGTATGCCTGTATGTACTGTTCGTAAGCTTTTTCCTCCGAGCCGTCCAGTTCGATTGCTTTCTTGAATTCTGCCGTTCCGGCTTCGTAATTCTCTTCCCGGCAGTAGTTCATACCATTTTCGATATACTGGTTGTAGTTGTTCAGCTTGATCCGCTGCATACCGGAATATCCGATTCCGGCTGTGATACCGGATACAACTGCCAATGCCACGGTTGCTGCAAAAAGCCCGAGCTTCTTCTTGTTCTTCTTCCGGTAGCTGTCGTCAAGCTCATCGTAATGCTCCAATGCATACATCAGCTCCGTACAGTTCTGATAACGGTCGTTCGGATCTGCCTGTGTACATTTTAAGATGATCTTCTCCAATCCAGAGGACAACATCGGATTCCACTCGCGGATCGGTTTGATCTCATACGGTGGCTCACATGGGTTCTTTCCTGTTACAATATGGTACAGGGTTGCGCCCAGATTATAGATATCTGTTCTTGCATCCGTATTGTAGATACCACGTCCCTTGGAATCACCGAACTGTTCCGGTGCTGCATAGCCTCTCGTACCAAGTGCGGTTGTATCTGCATTGTTCTCTATCTCGTACTCTTTTGCTGTACCGAAGTCGATCAGCTTTACGCCGCCCTCCGGCTTGATCATGACATTCGAAGGCTTCATATCCCGGTAGATAACCGGTGGATTCATGTTGTGCAGGTAATTCAATGCACTTGCAAGTTGCAAGCCCCACTCTACAACTAACTCCTGTGGCTGCGCGCCTTCCTTCTTCAATCGATCCTGAATCGTATCACCCTCGATATAATCCATAACAACGTAGATTGTTCCATCCTGATTGATGATATCTACGATTCGCGGCAACACCGGATGATCTACGTTCTTCAGAATATTCGCTTCTCGCTCCAATCCCTTAAGCAACGTCTTTGCGGATTTCTTTCCATCATTCTTGATCTCCTTGACCGCCCACTGCTTGTTCAAACGCTTATCACGGGCAAGGTACACGATGGACATACCACCTCGACCAACTTCTGCCAAAATTTCATATTTTCCGTCTAGTACGGTTCCTTCCTTCGTCATGGCAAACCCTCTCTAAATCAAATCGTGCGAACCATTGCTACTGTGATATTATCACGTTCCCCACGGTTCTTTACTAACTCTGTCAGATAAATTGCTCCATATTTCATCTTTTCCTCGTCCGTCGCCTCACCCGGTCCGATCTTCTCGATGATTTCCTCCGATGTGATCACATGACGGAATCCGTCTGAGCAGAGCATATAAACTGCATTTCTTGTTGCAGTTCCCTTTGTAAATTCCGGCTCAACAACCGGCGATGCGCCGACACACTGCAACAGTACGCTTCGTCTCGGATCGGTTTTTGCCTGTTCCGGTGTCATACGTCCCGCTGCCAGTTCTCTTGCGATAAATGTCTGGTCGTTTGTCAGTTGCTTCGCTGTCTTTGTAAGCTCATACACGCGGCTGTCGCCCACATGCACAATATAATACTGATCCTTGTACAACAGGATTGCAGATACCGTCGTACCAAGCTGCAAATGATTTTCCTCTCCATATGCGCCCAGCCGGCGATTCTGAATCTGGATAATATCATCCCACTGTGATACAAGATTCTGCTCTGTGAATGTTCCATTCTGAATTTCATCCACCAGCGTGTCATCAAACCATGTACAAAATGCTTCGATTACCTCTTTGCTGGCAACCTCGCCTTTTGCGAGTCCTCCCATGCCATCACACACGATTGCAAATGCAACATTTCCCTCTTTTGTGTTCACAACCTTGATTGCAAGAGAGTCCTGATTCGTTTCTTTTCTTGTACCTACATCGGTGTGATATGTTGCAATGTACTCCATATTACTCTCCTTTTCTCAGAAGGAATGTGAATTCCTCATCTCCCAATCGAACTTCTGTCTTATGCTTCAGAAGCACTTCCTTACCCGGCTGCAACTCTACCCCGTTTACATAGGTATGGTTTGTAGAATTGTTATCCTTAATATAGTTCACGCCATCGCGCTGGATTACAATACAATGCTCCCGGCTGATTGCGCTGTTGTTCTCTATTGCATAATCGGCTTTCGTCTTTGACTTACCGATGATAAATTCTGGTTTTGTAATATTGATGATCTCACCAGTTGATTTACGCACAAAGTGTGGAATCGGGCGTGCACCGCCAAGCTGTCCCATCAGGTTGCCGTTCTGCATCTGTGGCGCCTGTGGTCTTGGCATCTGTCCCATCATAGGCTGCCCCATCATTGGTTGTCCCATCGGAGGGCGCTGTCCACCCATCGGTGGTACTGGCTGCCCCATCATCGGCTGTCCGCCCATCGCTGGACGCTGTCCCATTGGTGGCATCTGTGGCTTTGGTATTTCCGGTTTCGGCATCTCTGGCTTTGGTGCCTCTGGTGCTGGTGCCTGTGGCTTTGGCATTTCCGGTTTCGGCATCTCTGGCTTTGGTGCCTCCGGTGCTGGTGCCTGTGGCTTTGGCATTTCCGGCTTCGGCATCTCTGGCTTTGGTGCCTCCGGTGCTGGTGCCTGTGGTTTTGGCATTTCCGGCTTCGGCATCTGCCCCATCGGTGGTACTGGCTGCCCCATTGGCTGTCCGTTCATCGGTGGTACCGGCTGTCCCATTGGCTGTCCGCCCATCGGTGGTACCGGCTGTCCCATCATTGGCTGTCCGCCCATCGGTGGTACCGGCTGCCCCATTGGCTGTCTGCCCATCGGTGGTACCGGCTGTCCCATCATTGGCTGTCCGCCCATCGGTGGTACTGGCTGTCCCATCATTGGCTGTCCACCCATCGGTGGCACCGGCTGTCCCATTGGCTGTCCCATCGCTGGCATACCCTGTGGACGCATGTTGTTCATCACGCCGACACGATTTACTTTTACATTCTGGTTCTGTACTTCCGGAGCTGCGGTTGTATCCGCTTCCTTCTTAAGTCCCTCGTCTCTTGTATAGAAGAGACCAAGTTTCTCCATCTCCGCATCTACAAGTCCCTTTAATTTCATATTGGAATAATGATCCGTATTGATCAAGGTCAGGATTCTTGCTACATAATCATCCTTGTCTGCTTCATCAAAGCGCATATGTGACACAATATTTCGGAAGAAATCCGGGATATCAGACTGTCCCAACGGATCCTGCTTTACAGGAACCATAATGCACTTTACTGCCTTGCTCTCAGGATCTACATAGATATAATTCAGATCGCGTACCAGATAACAGATCTGCACACCTGCTGCACCAATCTCAAATGCACACAACAGTCCCTTCAGGATTGCAAGTACATCTGCCTTCTTCAATGTCTGACGCAGCATCACTTCCAGAGAAGTGTCATGATGCACATAAGAGACAATACTTCTCTTTCCATCCTCGTCCTTGTACTGGAACGGAATAATATTTCCGAGCTGTGCAACCTTGTCTGACACTCTGTCGTCATAGACATCTGCTACTCCAAGCTGATACTCCACCAATGTCATTCCGTTTTGTTTTGTTACATTCAACTCTAACCCCTTCATTTGCTACCTCCTCATGATATAATCATCCTAATTAGCGAATCTTAAATGTAAACTCTTCATCTGCAAGTCTTACGAGAGAATCATGTGTCAGAATTTCTTCTACCCCATCCTCTACACGCTTTCCATTCACATATGTATGATTCGTAGACTTGTTATCTTTGATATAACATACCCCATCTTTTTGAATGATAAATGCATGCTGACGGCTGATCGCTCCATTTCCGCCAACGGTATAGTCCACGCCTCTGGTTGCCTTTCCGATCTTGAAGATCGCCTTGTTCAGCATGATACGCTCTTCTGTACTTACACGGATCAGATATGGCAATGCTTTCGGCGAATTGGTTGCTGCAGTCGCTGCACTCACAGCACCAACGGCATCTTTTACAAGCTCTGTTACAGATTTATTCAAAATAGATGTACTCTTTGGCTTCTTGTCCTTTTCATCGTCCTTTTTCTTCTCAATGTTCATGTCATCGTAGATATCCTCGATCACAGGCACCTTGATGTTTTCTGTCTGTCCGCTTGTCGGTTCTTCGTTTTGTACGGTTGTTTCCGGTTCAGCAGACTCTGCTGTCTCAGCTGCTGCTTCTGCCTCAGCTGCCTCCATCTCAGCCTCTGTCTGCTGGATGATTGCCGCACGGTTTACCTTTACCACATTCCGCTTAACCACAGGTGGCTTGTCTAAGAAATGATCCAGATCTTCCAATGTCTGGATATTCTTGGTTGGCTGTGCTGTCGGCTTTGCAGATGGAACTTCTCCAACCAGCTCCTTGATCCGATCCTTGATCAGGTTGATATCGGATTCCTTCTTGTTTGTCTTTAACTGCAGCTTCTCGCCACCATTTGTTGCCCCCTCTGGCTTCACCTGTGACAGGATCTGCTCTGCAGCTGGGGAAACCTCTGGTTTTTCTGCTACTGGTTCCGGCTTTGGTGCTTCCTGCTTTTCCATCACTGGCTTTGGTGCCGGTGCTTCCTCGACAGGTGCTGGTGTCTCCTCGACAGCCTCTGTCGGTTCTGCCACCTTCTCCTCTACCGGTGTTTCTTCTTCCTTTACCTGCATGCCAGCTGGAAGGATACTTTCCAGTTCTTCCTCTTCCTTTACAGGTTCCTCTGCTTCTTCCTCTTCGTCTTCTTCATCGTCGCCGATCTCCGGAAGTGGTGTATCATCCTCTTCCTGCAGGCTATTCATGATGTCGCTGATATTTTCTGCCGGTGCTTCTTCCTCTGCACTTACAACTTCTACACCGTCTGCATCAATGGCTCCAGCCTCCTCGAAGCTGATTCCTTCCTCTTCCATCAACGCCTCTGCAAGTCCGATCAAGCCACGCAGATTGAAGTTATCTCCATTGATATACGTGAGGAGCTTACCAACATAATTCAGATCCTCTTCCACATCGTATTTCATGTTCGCAAGCAGCTGGCGTACAAAGCTCTTGAATTCTACAGAAAGTGCGCCCTTGCTTTCGATTGGCAGGCACAGGAACTGTACTGTCTTCTTCTCAGCATCCACGTAGATAAATCCACGATTCAGCAATACATACGAAAGTGGAATCGCCTGCTCCTTCAAGGAAATCATCTCCTGTGCGACATTCCGCAGGATGAGCAGTACGCTCTCGCAATCATGCTCCTGCGCAATGTACTCCTCCAGAGATGTCTTGCCCGTAATCTGGTAGGTCAGATAATCATAATCGTCATCTTCTTCATAGATAATCTCTATCAGTTCTTCCGGCGCATTGTCCTGACAGTAATCCAAAACATCCTCATCTAACTCACAATCCTCGCCCATTGTGTATGACAGATATTTTTCTTCGCCGATGTTTCGCGCCCTAAAATTAAAAGTTCTCATAACGTCCCTCCTAATACATTATTTATTCCTATTGTGATTCTTCGGTTGTCGATTCCTCGGTGGATGCTTCTCCATCCGGTGTCACGCCGTTTGGTCCACCAATAATCTGTGTATCTATGTGATCTTCATAGTTTTCTGTAAAGATATGTGTACCTGCATCTTCGTCGCCAACATGGTAATACAGGTAATTATGCTCTTCCGGATACAATACTGCCTGGATACATGCCAGTCCCGGATTACAGATCGGACCTACCGGAAGTCCGGCATTCTTATAGGTGTTGTATGGAGAATCCAGTTCCAGATCCTCGTACAGAACCTGACTCTTGTCATACATTCCATCGGTCAATGGATATAAGACAGTCGGACACATCTGCAAAGGCATTTCTGCTTTCAGACGGTTGTTGATAACACCTGCAATCGTCGCACGTTCTGAATCCACCTTTGCCTCACGTTCTACAATGGAAGCTCTCGTCACAAGTTCAAATGCACTGTATCCAAGCTCTGCCGCACGATCCTGCAGTTCCTGTGTATAGTAGTTGTCGAACGTTCTCAACATATAATCGACTAATGATTCCGCTGTCGTCGACTCATAAATATCGTAAGTTGCCGGGAACAGGAAGCCCTGTACCTTATAATTGACATTGGCACCTGCCGGTATGTCTGCCAGATATGCAAAATCAGATTTCGTAACCGATTTGCATGCATTTAAAAATTCAGTTGCAGAACAGATTCCCTGATCTTCGCACCGCGCTGCTATCATCTCTACCGTAAAGCCCTCTGGCACAACCAGATAATCGACTGGCTGATCTTCCTCGAATGTCGGGCTCATGGCTGCCATCATCTGCAAGGTTGTCATACCAGTATTCAAGGTGTATGTACCACCATGCAGCTTGCCACGGTACTCAGAGTCCTGCAGACGCTTTGTAAATGCACGCGGATAATTGATCAATCCATTGTCCTTCAGGATCTGCGCGATTTCCTTGACAGATGCGCCTTCCGGAATCGTAACAGTTACATCTTCGCCCTGTGTCGACTCCGTTCCCTTGTATTCGTCCATATAATCATCGTAATAGGTTCGTATATGTTTATAGGTCATATTGGCAAGCGTGACAATCGCCACCAACAATATGATTCCCTTCACGACTCGAATCACCGTTTTTCTCACTTTTCGTACCTCTTCTTTGCATTTTAGTTTACATAACTTTTTAAAAAATTACACACTTGATGTAATTTTACAATAATGGTATTATACTATCATCTTTTAGATAAAAATACAAGAAAGGATGATAAATTTGAGTAATCCAATTGTTACAATGACAATGGAATCCGGCGATGTTATGACGTTCGAACTGTATCCGGATATCGCACCAAACACAGTAAAGAATTTTATCTCTCTGATTAAGAAAGGGTTTTACGATGGATTGATCTTCCATCGTGTCATCAATGGTTTTATGATCCAGGGTGGCTGCCCGGACGGAAATGGTACAGGAGGTCCTGGATATTCAATCCGCGGAGAGTTCGCACAGAATGGTTTTGCGAATGATCTGAAGCACGAACCGGGTGTTCTTTCTATGGCACGTACCATGATGCCGAACTCCGCCGGTTCGCAGTTTTTCATCATGCACAAGAATAGTCCGCATCTCGACGGAAGCTATGCTGCTTTCGGCAAGATCGTGGATGGTCTGGATATCGTGAATAAGATTGCGGATGTTCCAACCGACTACATGGACCGACCGCTTGAAGACCAGCGTATCAAGACCGTTACCGTCGACACGAAGGGTGTCGAGTATGACGAGCCGGAGAAGATGTAATCTTCTTAAACGGACGCACAGCGTACAAAAATAGAAATCCCCTGCAGACCGCAATGTGTTTCTATCAGTCTGCAGGGGATTTTATTTTTTGTACCCTGTGCTGTGTGTTGATAAATTACTACATTTCTTGCATTTTCTTGAGGAATGCCTTGGCGCGATCGGTCTTTGGATTGTCAATGACATCCTCCGGCTTTCCTTCCTCGACGATTACACCACCATCCATGAAGATCACGCGGTCAGATACGCTCCGGGCGAAACCGATCTCATGGGTTACGATCACCATTGTCATCTTCTCGGCGGCGAGTTCCTTTAATACCTTTAAGATCTCGGCGGTCAGCTCCGGATCGAGTGCCGATGTCGGCTCATCGAAGAAGAGCATCTTCGGCTTTAACGCAAGCGCGCGGGCGATTGCCACACGCTGCTGCTGTCCGCCGGACAACTGATATGGATAATAGTCACCCTTATCTTCTAAGTTCATCTTGCGAAGCAGCTCCTTCGCCTCGGCATATACCTCGTCCTTGTCACGCTTCTGCACGTGGATCGGTGCATCTGCGATATTCTTCAGTACCGAATAATGCGGAAACAGATTAAAGTTCTGGAATACCAGTCCGTAATAGCTCTGGATCTCCTTTAAGTCTGCCTTGTCTGCATAGACCGGAACGCCGCTGTCGGAATTGACCGCTTCCTTTCCGCAGTACACCATGCTTCCGCCGTCAATCTTCTCCAGCATTGTCATGCAGCGCAGGAAGGTCGATTTTCCCGAACCGGATGGTCCAAGAATCGAGATAACCTCGCTCTCAGCCACCGACATACTGATATCCTTCAACACTTCGAGATCATCGAAGCTTTTCTTTATATTTTTTACTTCCAGTAAGTTCATCGTATCCCTCCTATCTATAATAATTCATGCGTTTTTCGATCTTCTCCATCACAAACGCAACGACAAAGTTAAAGATGTAGTAGAACACACCAGCGATAAACAGCGGCATAATCGTTGTCTGTGCGGCTGCCACCTGCTTGGCAAGTGTAAACATCTCCGTATAAGAAATTGCAAATGCAAGCGACGTATCCTTAACCAGTGTGATAACCTCGTTTGTGACAGAAGGCAGGATGTTCTTCGCCATCTGTGGGAACACGATCTTGAAGAACGTCTGGATCTTGCTGTATCCTAAGATCTTCGCTGCCTCATGCTGTCCCTGTGGCACTGCCTGAATACCGGAGCGGTAGATCTCTGCGAAATATGCCGCATAGTTTAAGGCAAATCCAATGATAACTGCCTGGAAACGATAGCTTGTCGTAAGTGTCGCACCAAACAGATAATACGGTCCGTAGAATACAACGAGCAACTGTAACATCAGCGGCGTACCACGTGCGATGGAGATGTAGAACTTCACCAGCCAGCGAATCGGCGCAATCTTACACATTCTGCCTGCTGCAACCAGAAGTCCGAGCGGCAGGGAGAACAAAAGTGTCAGGAAGAAGATTACCAGGGATGCGAGCAGACCTTCTGCAAGCTGCTTTGTGATCGAGCAGAACTTATCCCAGAAGCTTGTGTTCTTCTTGCCTGTGGATGTGGTATCTGTCGCAGTTGCCGCAGCGGCATTTCCATCCTGTACCTGATCGTCCGGCGACAGGCAGATGGACTCCTCCAGCCCCCATTTCTCTGCGATCTCCTCAAATGTACCATCAGCAAGCATGTCAAGCAATGTCGCCTGTACTTTATCACGAAGCTCTGTATTCCCCTTTTTAAATCCGATTCCGTATTCCTCGGAAGACAGACGATCCTCGAGCATCATGAATTTATCCCCGCGGGATTCGATCTCGTAGTTTGCAACGCCGATATCCATGCAGATCGCATTGACCGCGCCCGACTCCAGATTCATAAATGCACTGTTGTAATCGCCTACCTGCTGCAGTTCCTTGAATGTCTCTGCAAGCGCTTTATTCTCCTCGCTTGCATCCTCACCGGTGAGTGCCGCAAGTGCAGAGCTGTCTGCCTGCACGGCAACGACCTTCCCAGACAGATCGGTAAGCTGTGTGATACCGGAATCCTTACGCACAACGACTACCTGCGAATTATCGACATACGGCGTCGTCCATGTGTAGGCGTCTTCTCTTCCATTCATTGTAAATCCGTTCCAGATACAGCTGATCGAACCGGAGTTTAATTCCATATCCTTCGAGTTCCACTCAATCGGCTGTTTCTTCAAGATCCAGCCGTTCCGGTCACATACCTCCTGTGCCAGATCCAGATCGAAGCCGACGTATTCGCCGTCATCGTTTTTATATCCATATGGTGGGAACTCCGCATCGAAGCCGACAACAAATGTATTGTCATCTGCGGTTGTCTCTTCCTGCACCTCATCGTCTGCAGTCAGACAGATGGATTCCTCCAGTCCCCATTTCTCTGCAATCTCGTCAAATGTACCATCGGCAAGCATGTCAAGCAGCGTTGCCTGCACTTTATCACGGAGCTCTGTATTTCCCTTTTTAAATCCGATTCCATATTCCTCGGAAGACAGACGATCCTCGAGCATCATGAATTTATCCCCGCGGGATTCGATCTCGTAGTTTGCAACGCCGATATCCATGCAGATCGCATTGACCGCGCCCGACTCCAGATTCATAAATGCACTGTTGTAATCGCCTACCTGTTGCAGATCCTTGAAGGTCTCACACAGTGCTTTATTCTCCTCGCTTGCATCCTCGCCTGTGAGTGCCGCAAGTGCAGAGCTGTCTGCCTGCACGGCAACGACCTTCCCTGAAAGATCGGACAGCTGTGTGATGCCGGAATCCTTACGCACGACAACCACCTGTGAATTATCGACATATGGCTTTGTCCAAGTATAGTCATCCTCTCTGCCGTTCATCGTGAATCCGTTCCAGATACAGCTGATCGAACCGGAATTTAATTCCATATCCTTCGAGTTCCACTCAATCGGCTGTTTCTTCAGCGTCCAACCGTTCCGGTCGCATACCTCCTGTGCCAGATCCAGATCGAAGCCGACATATTCGCCGTTATCGTCCTTGTAGCCATATGGCGGGAACTCCGCATCGAAGCCGACAATAAACGTATTGTCGTCCTCTCCGTCCGCCGCCCGTGCCGGTGTCTGCATCGATACAATCGGTCCAAGCAGCAGCGCCATCATCAAAATTGCGGTCACTAGCCGTTTCCATTTTGCGTTCATAATGTCTTCCTCTCCTGTTTTTCTATTTAATATGCAGAGATATAGGATCTTGCTGTACTGCCCGGAGCTGCCTGTCCCTTCGGTACAAGCCGGATCTCTATCCCTTCCAATCGTTTTGCATAGCCGGCGGTTCCTGCCGGTGCGCCGTTTTTCGCCCAGCCAAGCCAGCCGAAGCTCTGCGCATGCACACGATAGTATACATCATAATGCCGTTGCATATCTCCTGTCAATGCAATACAGATGGCTTCGAGTCTTTTTGCCTGCCCGGATGTGCCGCTCATCGTTCCATTTCTGCGCCATGCAGATGGATTGTTTGTCGGTTCCTGCCATCCGTAGCTCTGCACATGGGTTGTGTAGCAGATGCCGCCGGAATACGGTGCATTCGTCAGTTTGATCTCAATTCCTTCGAGTCGTTTTGCCTGTCCGGATGTGCCGCTCATCGCCCCGTTATATTTCCAGCCCTGCCAGCCATAGCTCTGCACATGGGTACGATATGTAACATTCGGGCTGTCCGCACCCGCGATCTGCGGATTCATGCTCTGTCCCGGCGCCGCGTAAAATGCATTCGCAAACTGCGATGCGATTCCCTGCATATTCCGGTTGAATCCCGCACCCTTCTTCACGACCACGATCTGAATGCCCTCCAGACGCTTCGCATAACCTGCGGTTCCTGCCGGTGCGCCATTTGCCGCCCAGCCAAGCCAGCCGTAGCTCTGCGCATGCACGCGGTAATAGACATCATATTTATCCTTGTCGGATCCGGTCAGTTGGATCTTGATTGCTTCCAGACGTTTTGCTTCCCCCTGCGTGCCGTTCATGTCACCGTTCGCAGACCAAGGCAGCCAGCCATAGCTCTGGCAATGCGTCGTGTACTGGATTCCTATACCGGAATTACCGGATACTTTGATTTCGATTCCCTCCAGTCTTTTCGCTTTTCCGGAAGTCCCGGACATCATGCCGTTCTGCCGCCAGGTGTTCTCCCATCCGAAGGTCTGGATGTGCGTGCGGTAAGACACCGTCACATCCGGCGTTACAACCGGTGTTGGGGTCGGGGTTGGCGTCGGGGTTGGTGTTGGCGTTGGTGCCTCCGTCGTGGTCGTAGCTGCCTCCGTCGTGGTCGTTGTCTCGCCACCTGTTCCCGGTTCTGGATTTGTTCCCGGATCTGGGTTTGTTCCCGGGTCTGGATTTGTTCCCGGATCCGGGGTTGGTTCCGGCGCCGGTGTGACTGTCACGCTCTTTTTCTTGATGACAAACGTCTTGTCTGCCCCACGCAGATACGAAACATACAACGTTCCATCCGCCGCACAGATCGTCTGCGATGTAGAATACGAATCGAGTGAGACTCCTTCCTGCGCAAATTGGTCATTTGCCACATCATACCGGTACAGATTGGTTGTCCCTGTATAGGCACCCGATGTGAGCACGAACAGTGTTCCCTGCCTGCACACCGGAACTACATCCGAGATTGTGCCATCTTTCATTTTTGAGCAATGCCATGCTTTTCCATCATACCGGTTGACAAGTATGCCTTCGCTGCATGTGGCAACATACAGGTTTTTCCCATCCGTTGCCATGCCATACGTGCTTCCTTTTGTCGCTGCATCACTCACTTCTTTGTGGCTTCCATTTGCATCCAGGCAAAATGTGTGAACCGCCATCGTCCCTGTATTCCGTATAGACGCATACATCGAGGAGCCTATCGAAAGGAGCTTTGGTTGACCTGCAAAATGATTTGTCCCGGCGGTCGTGTAATAGCTTCCGAGATTGGTTGTCACGGACAAACTTCCGGCTTTGAAGCATCTCGCATATGCGGTCGTATTGTTCTGCGTGTATACAAGATACACGCCATCTGCGCCAGCCTGCATATCAAAATCCGCAGCTCCTGCGATCGTCTGTTTCTCTGTCACGCGACTGCAGGATGCATCCAACTTTTCAATCTCTATCCCTGCTGCATCCGCATATGCAAAATAAAACGATCCATTGTAGGAACAGAGCTTTATTTCATTTCCATAGTTCTCGGAGATTTTCTGCTGATATAGTTTTTTCCACGTGTCCTGCTCACAGGAATATAGCGTAAGCGCTGCATCATCTTTCGTATACGTAAGCACGTACGGTTTCTGTCCGCAAAGCGTCATCGCTATCTGGTTCCATGCATTTTTGCTATTTCCGGCTACAGAGGCAAATCCACAATCCGTCCATTTCGCAGAGTCCGAAACCTTCGGGAAATCCACCTTTAAAGTAATCTGACTGCCCTTGGCACTGCCGACCTCACTGATCACGATTCCAGAATTCGTTCCATCTGAGAAAGTCAGTGCGCCATCGGAGAGACCTGCGGAAAGGTCGGATTTGCCGATGGTTGTCCGTCCTTCTTCTTTGGAAAGATATGCTTTATAGACGCTCTCTGCCATCTGGGAATATCCTGTCTGCCCCGGTTGCGGACGGAACACATACACACCGGTCTGTCCATACAGATTGCTTAAGCCTTCGACTGCCGGGTTGATCCGATAGACAATCACGCCGGATCCTCCAATAAACCGGTCATAGCTGTCGAGACCCGTATCCTTCTTCCGGAATTCCACAACAAAAAGCTCCTGCTCATTGAGCGGTGATTTCAGAATATATGCCGGATGACCGTCCTGCTTATCCTGCGTGTCCAGTGTCAGCGTCTGCGATGTAGTAACCGTATCCAGCATAAGCCAGCCGCCCACTTTCATCCGCATATACGCAAGCGGATAAGACATTCCATAATCTGCGCCGCCCATGATATCCCAGTTCCCGACCGGATAGGTTCCATCACTTGTATAAAGATCCGGGAAGCCAAGTCCATGCAGGAATTCATGTGCGAGTACACCGGATTCCTGAGCCATCGTCGTATTGCCTGCACCTAAAAACTGCGGTGTATTGATCATGTTATAATGTCCGACTTCCTTCCCGCCATATCGTAAGTTCTTATCTGTCGGATAAAATGCGTGATGCGCGACGAGTGAATTGCCGGATGTCTGGGATTCTTTCTCCGACTTCATAATGACAGTGAGATTGTCGATGTATCCATCTCCGTCATAGTCTAACACCTGCCCGGAAAGTGCCGGAATGTTCGCCAGGATTTCACTCACAATCGTCGTATCCATATTTCCACCTGCCTGCACAGAAGCTTCCGTAACCGAAAGTGCACAGGCAGAAAGTGTTGTGCCATCATCCTGTGGGAAATAATTTTTCACACGAAGTTTTCCATAGGAAACAGCAGACAGATAATTCGTGAAAGAACGGTTCTTTGCGCCATCATACAAACCTAGGATTTTCGCACGATTTGTCTGGAAATATGAAGCGCCTTCCGCATCTCCCTTAAAATATGCAAACACAACAACGTTCGCATAATCCTTTGCATCCGCTGCCCGCGCCATCGTCTGCGCGTTGTTCATCCCCCAGTTCGTAAGAAATAAAATCCCCGCCAGCAGGATTGCCAGGATGCGTCTCCCGTATCGTTTGTATGGCATATGTGTACCTCCCATTTTTTGTCATAGTTTCATTATATTGGAAAGTGTAAAAAATAACAATTAAAAAAGAAAAACCGCGTACAGATTTTTCTTCTCTGCACGCGGCACACACATTTTCCATTCAGAATGGAGGATTTATCTTCTTTTTCTTCGAATTACGACATACCCGGTCAGGCTTCCTGCCAGAACAAGCATCATCCCTGCAACCGGCATCGCATCTCCGGTCTTTGGCGAAGCTGTGTCATTTGTCTTTGCCGGTTTCGTATCCTTGGCTGCCGGCTTCGTAACATCTGTATCCGGCGCTGCCGGTGTCGTCGATGGTGTCGTTGTTGATGGTGTCGTCGATGGCTTGTCCACGCCTGCAGCCTTCGACTTCTTCACAATAATATAGGTTGAGAACTGATTTGTCTCGAAGGAAATCGTTCCCTGCTCGACCGTTGTCGAAAGCTCGGTCAGCTTGCCATTATGGTTACGCACAACCGTATAATCATAGTTTGCATCGTAATTATCCAGTGCGAGATTCAATGTGACTGGTTTCTCAAACTCTGTAATATTTTTTTCCCAGTTCGAACCATTTCCCTTACTCACAATCTGATCCAGCTTCAGATCTACTGCCTGTGCAGACTGCGCACCGGATACCAGCGCCTGTGCAGCCGTCGTGTCATAGCTCTCTGCATCCGATACCGTCAGTCTCAGATTGCCGCTTGCGGCTGCATTAGCACCATTGGTAATGCTTGCAGCCTCAATCTGTTTGCTGTTTGAATTCACTGTATCCGATACCTTCGTGAAAAGCCCCTTCATATGAACCGGACTATTACCCATAACAAATGTAAACGTCGATGTCTGCGCATCATCCGGCTGCAAGGTCACGCCACCGTTCAACTGCAATCCTGCGACCTGATAGCCATAATCCGGAACAAGTTTAATTGTTACCTTCTTTCCCGCCGGAACCGCAATATTTCCGCCCTTAGCATCTCCCGGATTGCCTCCGAACAGAGTTGAAAAATCACTCACACCCTCAATCGCGGTTATCTGTGCCTTTCCATGTTCCAGATATGCGTCCGCGCCGAAGGAATCGCTGTCATACGCCCAGGTTACTGTCAATGTCTCAGAATTCTTATCAATCTGGATGTGCGATTCACTTTCTCCTTTTTTTACTGCAAATGACCGTTCCCCGGAAGAGCCATTTGATGTGGTTCCCGGTGTAGTTATCGTATATGTTCCTGATGAACACATAACAGTAACTCGCGCATTCGAAACAGAATCCGCGAAACGATATGTTGACTGAGATTCCGGTGCCAAAGATACTTTCTGTTCTTTCATCAGGTTATCCATGGTTTGCGACCGAGAGTTTCCGGTATCATCAAGGTCCACATATATTTCGAAATTTTTATCCTGCGATTTCATATAATGATAGTAATCTGTATCATCTGCCCCTTTGAATGCATCGCCTTCTAAGATCAGGCAGATTGGCTGGTTACCAGCCGGTGGATTCGGATTACCCGGATTGTTACCACCACCCGGATTTGTGAAACAAGCTTCAAACTTCAATTCCGGCTGATTCGCGGAAGTTTCTACCGTATACACGTTATTGTTCAACGTTACTTGATTGCCATTCTCCACTAACTGTACAGTATATCCATCTCTCGGGAAAAGAGTAACTGTTACTGTAGTATTCTCTGGTACCGTTACATTATCCGCTGCCCCCGTCAAGCTTCCGTTTGATGTCGTAATCGTCATCGTTCCGCCATCATACGTGAACACACCATCCTGTACGCTGTTCCATGGCGTATGATTATCTCCTCTTACAATGCACTCTGCCGCATAGCTTCGCATCACCGGCAGATAGCTCACGATCAAAAGCAATGCCATCAGAAGCGGTAATAGTCTTTTCTTCCTGTTCATAGCCTTGTTCCTCCTCTTTCTTTTTGTTTTCATTTCAGCGAAAATGCCCATAAACTAAAATAACCATAGCAGATTTTCGCCTGCTATGGTAGTTGACATATGTCTCAAATGCACAAAAATACGCTATTTTTCAGGGTTCCACCCATAATAGAACTGAATCAGCCCCATACGCGCCTTCGTCTCGGTCTTCTCATTCATATTCGAGATATGACGATAGATTGCTGCCCGTGAGATACCGAGTGTATGTGCAATATCCTGCACATTTTCGCCTGAGGAAAGCAATGCCCGGAGCACTTCCCGCTCCCGTTCCGTCAAGCTGTATTGTTCGCCGAAGGCTGTGAATTTATCCGTCGTGGACAGATCGGTCTGCTTATCCTCCGGTTTTGCTGCCCCGCCTGTCTGCTTATTCTCCGCTTCCGCTGTCCCGCCTGTCTGTGGCATCAATGCGGATGCTGCAGCTTCCATGCTTCTAAGCTCCATCCCTATCAGAATGTTCTGGTACGGAAACGCCAACACGCTGATCAGAAAAAAGAGAATGACCGCAACAATCATCACTTCATACCGCACAGAAGCGAATCCACCTGCCAATGTCATGATCATCAGCGCGCATACATTATTCACAGCCCGGCCCAATCCGGCCCAGAGCTTCGGTTTCGCACTATGATAGGAGATATCCATAAATCCAACTGTGAAATATACCGAGAAAAAGCCTGCAGACAGATAAAATACAAGCAGCCCCAGCAGGAAAAACAGTACCCCACCCGCGATCATCATCTGCACATATCCCGCATGCAGGATAATACAGCCCATGCATCCGGCTCCAACGCCGAACGCAAGCAGTCCGGTTCCCCCGGTCACCCACGGACTCTTATCCGCAAGGAAACCGGAAATCCAGTTGTATAGCAGAAACCCGATTGCGCTTACGCCAAGCATCTGATTCTGCGCACGCACTACACCTGATGCATCTGTCACGTACATCATACAATTATCAAACAGGTATTCCGTTCCCAGAAATGCGAAGAAAAATACCGCAAGCATGATGATATTCGCATATATAGTTTCTTTTTTCGCATTTGCCTTCATCGTTTCTATCCTTCCGGCTTCCCGGTGTTTTATTCCTCTGCACTTTCATCGGCAGCGTCAGTTTCCGTATCATTTGCAGGCGCATCATCCACCGTTTGTTCCGCATCGTTGTCCGTGTCCCCGGATTCCTCGTCCAAATCCTTATCAACCTCATGCAGCAATACGCTCTCATCATGTGCATGCAGGTCTTCTTCCGGCAGGTATGGCTTGAAGCATCTGAGCATAATGTACGCCCACAGATAACCAACCGCACCGAATCCAATCACCACATACACGATGATTGAAATAATGATATCGTAATAGAAACACCACGCAATCACAAGATAAGTCAGCAGCATCAAAAGTGTCATCGGGAAATTCTTGATGCTCATCAAAAATGCATTCCGAAGCTGAACCTTCCACGAATTATCGAACTTCGCCTGCAGGGCGAATGTATAGATAAACGTCATAACTGCCAGGGTGAGAAGCACGACGCTCACGAACAAAAACGGTTTCGCGAGTGCATTTCCAGTTGCCTTCCACTGTGTCATCCAGAACCAGATATCTACCGACAGGATGAAAAATGCGACTAAAAAGAGCATCCACATACCGGTTGCCTGCTTGAAGTTCTGCTTGAAGCTCCGTGTATAGAACTTCCAGATATAACCATCATCGCCGGAGATTCCTTTCATCGCTGTATAGTAAAGCGAAGTAAATGCTGTGCCGATCGTAATAATCGGGACGCACGAAAGCACAAAAAGAATGGATAAAAGCATCGCATCACCCACTCTGCTCAGCATCCTTATAAATATATTGTCGTAGTTCATTCCTGATTCGCCGTTATCTGCCATGTATCCAACACTCCTGTTTTCTTTTTATTTTATCCCGCCAACGAACTGCATCCTGTCCGCAGTCGTTTCCGGTATGTTCCTGCGTCGTATCCGCAATCATCTGCACCAAAACCGCACATAATAGTTTATGATACCATCTTCGATATTTATTTTCAATTAGATATCAAGTTTTTTACGCCATTTTACTTGACAAAACGCAGTTTTACTTCTAGATTATAGAGAGCGTGAATAAAAAGGCTGATAAACAGAAACACCTACTACATATAGGAGGAATATCATGAAGACACCATTTGTAACGAAAGCACAGATCGAAGAGATCGTAAAGACATACCCGACTCCGTTCCATATCTACGACGAGAAGGGCATCCGTGAAAATGCAAGAAAATTAAAGCAGGCATTTGCATGGAACAAAGGTTATAAAGAATATTTCGCAGTCAAGGCAACTCCGAACCCAACCATCCTGAAGATTCTGAAGGAAGAGGGCTGCGGTACCGACTGTTCTTCTTATACTGAGCTTCTGATGTCAGAGAAAATGGGCATCACAGGTTCTGACATCATGTTCTCATCGAACGACACACCAGCCGAGGAATTTGTCCTCGCGAAGAAGCTCGGTGCGAACATCAACTTAGACGATTACACACATGTACAGTTCCTGAAGGATACATGTGGTGTTCCGGAGACAGTATTCTGCCGTTACAATCCGGGCGGAACCTTCTCGATCTCCACAACCATCATGGACAACCCCGGCGATGCCAAATACGGCATGACGAAGGAGCAGTTGTTCCAAGCATATACGGAGCTGCGTGACGCAGGTGCGAAGAAATTCGGTCTGCATTCGTTCCTTGCAAGTAACACGGTCACAAACGACTACTACCCAACCCTTGCAAAGATTCTGTTCGAGGTCGCTGTTGAGCTGAAGGAAAAGACCGGCATCGAGCTTTCCTACATCAACCTGTCCGGCGGTGTCGGTATCCCGTATACACCGGATAAGGAAGGCAATGATATCCTGAAGATTGGCGAAGGTGTACACAAGGTATTCGATGAGGTGCTTGTTCCTGCCGGACTTGGCGATATCAGCCTGTTCACAGAGCTTGGCCGTTTCATGCTTGCCCCTTATGGACACCTTGTTACAAAGGCAATCCACGAGAAGCATATCTACAAGGAGTACATCGGCGTGGATGCCTGTGCGGTAAACCTGATGCGTCCGGCTATGTATGGTGCTTACCATCACATCACGGTCCTTGGCAAGGAAAATGCACCTTGCGACCATACCTATGATGTGACCGGTTCCCTGTGTGAGAACAACGATAAGTTCGCGATCGACCGCAAGCTTCCGAAGATCGACATGGGCGATTATCTTGTAATCCATGACACAGGTGCTCACGGCTTCGCAATGGGTTACAACTACAACGGAAAGCTTAAATCTGCAGAGCTACTTCTGTGTGAGGACGGCAGCGTAAAGCAGATCCGCCGTGCCGAGACACCGGAAGATTACTTCGCTACGCTGGATGGTTTCTGGGATGTAGAGGTGTAAGAACATATAGATAAGAACGTGTAAGACGGAAACACCCCACCGGTCATAGATCGCACCGGTGGGGTATTTTATATTAAAAAAGGAAAGGGTTTTTAATTGTGATTACTTTACATTTTCTATTCCGTCCCCCTGATAGGCGACACGGAATCTGCCATAAGACACATACGTCTTAGCCTTATGTTCCGGATCCAGAGGATCTGTCACGGATATGTACGTTGCCGTCCCATCTAATATACTATCAAATGCATGAACCGCATCTTCTAAAATATCCGGATAGAGGGAATTGCCGAATCCTCTGAAATCATGATGGGAATTATACATCAAATCATATTTGTCCTTCATGGAAAGCAGACGTTCAAGTCCTGCCTTCGCTTCCCGGATCCGTTCTTTTTCCCGCCCCGGCTCCGGAACCGCCAGATAATAGTTGCAGTTGCAGGCATCACCAAGCAAAAGTGTCTTCGTCTTGTCATCCAGAAATACCATCTCGCCAAATGTATGTCCCGGACAGTGATATGCTGTCACCGTCCTGTCTCCAAGCTCAAACACCTGTCCATCCGTAAGCGGAAGCTTCTCCGGCGTCTTCGGCCATGGCCGCACATCCTCATCCAGATTATAGTCGTAATGTTTATCCGCCCGGCCGGCAATGATCTTCGCATAGCTCTTACGGAAATCCACAGTCGGAAGTGTATTCCCGCTATCCCAGTCCATATCCGCCGGGTGAATATAGATGGAGTCGAAGAATCCGGCTCCACCAATATGGTCGCCATGGTTATGGGTCGCCACAACATCATACGGTTTATCTGTGATTTTGTTCTCTATAACCCATCTGAGATCCCCGATTCCGGTTCCACAGTCTATCACCAATGCCCGTTTGCTTCCGACAATCACAAACACGCTCACACAGTCAAATTCATCAATCTCGTAAATTCCATCTGCAAACTCATAATACGGTAATTTTCTCGTCACCATGTCTCACGCCTTCTTTCTCTTCTGTCCGCCCTGGTAGCAGTCGATTGCAACTGCGAGAAGCAGGATCAGTCCTTTAATAACACTCTGGAAGTTGGAATTAACGCCCATCAGCACAAGTCCGTTATCGAGGATACCAAGGATGATAACACCGACAACCGTACCGCTGATTTTTCCTTCACCTCCGGCGATGCTGACACCACCTAAGCAGGCTGCCGTCATACAGTCAAATGCATAGGAGCTTCCTGCGCCCGGCTGCGATGCGTTTGTTCTGGCAACCATGATGATTGCTGCAATGCTCGCTGCAAATCCTGCAAAAGAATACACGAGTACCGTCAGTTTATTGACATTGATACCTGCAAGTCTGGCTGCTTCTTTGTTTCCGCCAAGTGCATAAATATTTCTGCCAAGGTATGTCTTGTTCATGACAATCCAGCCAAATACGATGAAGATCACAAACAGAATAACCGGAATCGGAACCGGTCCGACATATCCCTGTCCGACTGTCAAAAATGCTTTCGGCATACCGGTGATCGGATAGCCACCTGTGATCAGATATGCCACGCCCTGCAGCACAAGCATCATGGCAAGCGTTACAATGATTGGCGCGATATGCAGCTTGATGGCAACAACGCCGTTGATGGCACCAAATGCAACGCCAAGTGCAATGCCGATAATCACGGCAACCGGAATCGGCAGCCCGACATTTACCATACAATAGCCCATAACCATGCCGACGACCGCCATGATTCCTCCGACCGACAAATCCATACCTCCGCCGATCATGACCATCGTAACGCCGATTACAACGATACCGAAAATAGATACCTGACGCAAAATATTAATCAGGTTTGCTACAGATAAAAAGTTCGGTGCAATAATCGAGAAGATAATAACGACTGCCGCCAAAAATACATATATACCAAATTTCTTATAAAAAGTTATAAATTTATTACTTGTTTTTTCCATGTTCCTCGCCTCCTGATGCTAGATCCAGAATATAGTTCTGGTCAAATTCTGATTTCGCAAGCTCTCCGGTCTTCCTGCCCTCGTAGATGGTGATAATCCGGTCAGACATTCCCAAAAGCTCCGGCATATCCGAGCTTACCATAATGATTGCCTTCCCTTCACCGGCCAGCTGATTCATCAGTTTGTAAATCTCCTGCTTGGCACCGACATCGATTCCCCGCGTCGGTTCATCAAAGATGATGATTTCACTGTTTGCCGCAAGTGTCTTTGCGATTACAACCTTCTGCTGATTACCGCCCGAGAGATTCTCCACCCTTTGCTCCAGGGATGGTGTCTTGATCTGGAATTTCTCCTCGTAATCCTCGGCAATCCGGTTTTCCAGCTTCTCATCAACGAATGGTCCTTTGGAGATGCCACGCAGGTTATTTACAACAACATTCCATTTGATGCTCATCCGGAGAAATGCGCCATGCGCCTTCCGGTCCTCCGGGATATATCCGATTCCGTGCTGGATTGCCTGTTGACATGTACGGATATTTGTTTCCTTGCCATTTACAAAAATCTTTCCGCTTTCAATCGGATCAGCACCATAGATTACCCGCATCAGCTCGGTACGGCCTGCGCCGACCAGGCCGGCAAATCCAAGGATTTCTCCCCGGTGCAGGGTAAACGAGATATCATGGTCTCCATTTCCTGTCAGATGCTCTACCCGCAATGCTTCCTCGCCGATCTGACTGGTACGAGACGGATACGATTCTTTGAGTTCACGGCCTGCCATCATCGTGATCAGCTTCTGCCTGTCGATGTCTTTTATATTTTCTGTACCGACATAGCAGCCATCCCGCATAACCGTTACGCGGTCCGCAAGCTCGAACAACTCTTCCAACCGGTGGGAGATGAAGATGATCGTCACACCTTTTGCTTTTAATTCCCGCACAATACGAAACAGCGTCTCTACTTCGCTGACCGTCAGTGGTGCGGTCGGCTCATCCATAATCAGGATCTTTACATTCCGGCTGACTGCCTTCGCAATTTCGACGAGCTGCTGATGCGCCGGTGACATCGTCTTTACCGGTCTGGATACATCGATATCTACCTGAAGGTCATCAAATATTTTCTTGGCACGCGCTTCGCGATCTTTGATGTCGCAGAACGCACCGGGCTTCGTCTTGTCTCCGAGAAATACATTTTCCGCTGCGCTGATGCCAGGCACCAGCGTAAATTCCTGATAGATGACCTCGATTCCCAGATCTTTTGCAAGCTTCGGTGTCATCTGGTTGTATTTTTTGCCTTCCAGCTCAATCGTTCCGGAATCCGGAACGATCGCTCCCGACAATACCTTGATCAGGGTTGATTTTCCTGCTCCGTTTTCACCGATCAGAGCATGGATCTCGCCTTCTTCTACATCGAACGATACATCATTGATTGCGATAACGCCGGGATATGTTTTTATGATATTTTTTACACTCAGTATGTTTTTCACAGAGTTCATCCCCTTTCTAAGAATGCCTCCGATGATTCACCAGAGGCATTCTTTTTGCAATCTTTATTTGTCTGCTTTATAGTAATCTGCGATATTTGCCTTTGTTACTGCGTGGATCGGAGTTTCGACTGCCTCATCAATGGTCTTGCCGTCAACCATCTGCTGGATATATTCCGCCATAACACTTCCGACTGGCTCGAAGTACATCGTACCGCGCATGCATGTTCCGTCATTGATACCCTTCAAAGCCTGATTTGTACCATCACAGGCGAATACGCCAAAGTTTTCGTTGTCCTTGCCTGCTGCCTTCACTGCCTCAACAGATTCTACCGCTGCCGCATCACCATAGCACACGATTCCATTCAGGTCCGAATATTTCTGAAGCATCGTCTCTGTCGTGGTTGTTCCGGATCCTACAACATCCTTACCGATATCAACGACTTCCAGAATGTTGACATTCGGAGCTTTCTCCTTGATTGCATCCTGGATACCCTGTCCACGATCCTGCATGTCCTGATTCTGATAGGTTGTATATACTACGATGTTTCCTTTGCCGCCGAGCTGACTGTTCAGCCAGTCTGCTGCCATATCACCGATCTGTGTTCCGATAGAATACTGGTCAGTTATGAGTACGAGATCATGTACCGCTGTCTCAACACCACATTCGATAATCTTGACACCCTTTTCCTGTGCTGCCTTCAGCGCATCGTCACAGGATGTATCGGATACCATTGCTACGATGTAATTACAATTTCCGGTTACCATGTTCTCGATTGCAGATACGGCTGCTGCCGAATCGTTATCGAAGCTTGCAGATACATAATCCCATCCACGGTTGTCACATTCCTCGTGAAGCTTCTCATCGATTCCAATCATAAACTCCGTCTGGAGTGTCGGCGCCAGGAATCCTACCTTTACACCACTTCCGGATGTGCCGCCCTTTCCTGCGGAACATCCTGTCATCATTGCTACTGTCATAACTACTGCCAACAAAATACCAAACAATCTCTTTCGTTTTTTCATAGTCATTTCCTCCTCATTTTCTTTGTTTTTTCTTCCGTCAGATACAGGGAAATGGCAGAAGCACGTCCGGCTTCCGGTGGGATCATTTCGATGTATCTATCTGATGGTTTTATTATATGGAGGATCTGCCCTTCCCACAATCGGACAAGTTTCGGATTTAGGGAGAGGATTTTCAGTTCTTTCTCTCCCTTGCGAAAATAACCACCGCAATTACAAGAATTGCGATTTCCCAGATATAAGAAAAATAGCTGTAAAGAGAAAGCCCCGCTGACAGATTCAGAAGAAGCACCATGGACAGACTGCCCAAAACAGTGCCGCGCAGGTTTCCTTTTCCTTTTAGAAAGTTTATTCCGCCAAGACACGCTGCCGCAATTACCGGATACAGGTATCTCCTGCCAATACCGGCACTGCCGCCATTGGTGATGAACAAAAAGATCAATGCCACCTGTGCAAATACAATACCACTGATTCCACAGATAATCATGCGGCAGATATCAAAACGGATTCCGCTGTTTTTGACCGAGGTTTCATTTTCTCCCAGCATCCGTACGTATTTCCCATAATATGTATGTGTAAGCAGCAACTGCAGGAACACGTAGATTACAACTGCAATACCGGAAAAAATCATCCAGAACATGTAGGAACCATAGTAATCCCTCGGGATCGGTGCCTGTATTGCATCCCCGAACACGGCAGCTATCCCCTGATAGATCTGTTGCAAAATGAAGGTCAGCAAAATAGGGTTTACACGGATTTTTCCGATCAGAAGTCCCTTTGCCATCCCGAACAGCATCTGTGCCAGTATCATAACCGTTAAGCTCACCCAGACCGGAAACCCTGCCCGCAGGCATAGTCCGCCCAGGCATGTCACCATTGCGATTTCCGCCATGAATGCGAAATCTAAAACACCACTCAGCATCTCGATCGAGAGTCCCATCGTCAACAGTACGATAATCACAAACTGATGCAGTACATAGTCTGCAGAAAGTCTGGGGAACAATGCGATGGCAAGAACCAGGATCAAAACGATATTTCCGATTTCCATATGATATTTATCATAGAATGACCGCACAGTCTTCAAGCTATCACCTCCAGCCGGTCCGCAACATCCACACAGACTTTACTCTCGTTTTCGAGCAGAAGGACGCTGCTTCCTCTTCCCACGATCTCCCGCAATTCCCGTTTCAGCCATGCGACTTCCCGGACGTTTAGATTTTGCAGCATGTTTTTCAAGATCAGCACACGCGGATGAAACAGCTTATAACGATAGATTCCTATTTTCCAGGCTTCTGTCTCAGGGTTCAGCAGTTCGATGTCCCGCCTGTCCAATCCCAGGAAATTGTCTTCCAATATATACTTTTGCTGCTTCTGATAAAACCCGAATGCTGAACATATGCGCGGATATGTCGGGAGAAGAATGTTTTCCTCGTTGGTCAGATTCTCGCAGATTTCCGTATGGTTTCCATACTCCATAAGCGCAATCCGGTGCTTCATAAGCTCCTGTATGTTTTTGTAGGCGATGATCTCACCATCTAACTCAAACCGCGACTGTACGGCATTGGAATGAAGGATGTCCGACCAGACACCATCCACCTGTCCGGGGGTACCGAGTGCCGCAAGGATTTCCCCTGCCCGCATCGAAATCTGCGGCTGCCAGCTGCCATCCCGGAACGTCTCCCACACGAAAAAATCCACCGGCTTTAGCTGTGGTTTCCCGCTGGCATCGCGTACTTCCGGTATGGTAGTATCTGCCGCCTCCAGACCGCGTTTTAATATCTCGTCAATCATCCATGTATCTTCGCTTTGACAGATCTTTTTGTAGATGGTATGATGCCGGAACAAAATCACTTCATCAAAGAAAGGGTCCGTGAAATCTGCCCGGTTATCGATTGATATAACCGTAATACCGTCCTGCTTCAACCGGTTCACAAACTGTCTCAGCTTCCGGCGTTCTTCTCCCGGAAAACACGACACAATCTCCCGCAAAACAAGAATACGCGCCCCCTGTGTGATGGCGCGTACCATCCCGATCAGAATACGGTCTCCGTTCTTCAGATGGCTGCTATGTTCATCTGCCGCATAAGGCAGATCGTATTTTTCAAGCAGTGCACGTCCCTGTATATGCAATGCCTTTTCATTCAACCGGATTTTACGCAGGCTGTTTCTTCGTAACAAAAAAAGATTCTCGCTGACATCGAGCGAATCCATGTACACCGTGTCTTTGGAGATCACAAAAATGCCGGCATCCTCAAAATCCCGTTTTCCTTCCGGCTTCCATGGTTGTCCATCCAAGTAAATCCGGCCTCTTGCGAGCGTTCCTTTCCCCTCGAAAAAGTCCGCCAGTATCTCCTTGCTGTTTTCCACGCCTGCAACTCCCATGCTGTACCCCCGGCAGATAATCAGGTTCAAATCTTCAATCTCATGCCTGCCCGGTCTGCTGATATTCACATGTTCCATCCGAATAATCTCATGTCTCATAATCCATGCCTGCTTTTTCTTTCCTGTTTTTCTAAATCACAGATCGTTTCTGTCTACTTTCTTAGGAAGCCAGATTTCTACATCTGTTCCGATTCCGGTCGTGCTGTAGAGGCGGAGACCATAGCGGTTTCCAAATGCGAGCTGGATCCGCTGGTTTACATTGCTCAATGCAATTCCGTTTCCACGCTTCCCGTTCCTGTCTGTTCCATGTGCATCCATCCCCGCTGTCTCTCCATGCGTGCTTCCATCGTCGCCGCTCTCCCGGCGTTCCTCCGTCTGTTCCAGTGCCTGTCTCATGGAAACAAGGGTATCCCAGTCAATTCCTGTTCCGTTATCCGATATGACAACAACCAGTTCCTGATCTGTCGTATAAATCCGTATTGTCACCTTTCCGTTTTCCGCCTTCGTCTCTAAGCCATGGAAGATTGCATTTTCCACAATCGGCTGCAGCGAAAGCTTGGGAATCAGATAATTCCCGACTTCTTCCCGGTCATCCTCCACATTGATTTCAAGGGCGAATTTATTTTCAAACCGGTAGCTCTGGATCAGGAAATAATTCTCAATATTCCGAAGCTCATCGCGGATTGTCACAATGTTTTCTTTGTTGCTGATGCTATACCGGAAAAAAGCCGCCAGTGCCTTCGCCATACGGGCAATGCTGTCACATTCATATAAAAGCGCCTCACTTCGTATACATTCCAGCGTGTTGTACAAAAAATGCGGATTGATCTGACTTTGCAAGGCGGCAATTTTCGCCTGCTTATTCTGCACCTTGACGGAATATTCCTCCCGCAGCTTCTGCTGCACACGCTGTTTCTCCCGATAGTCATCCTCCAGTTTTTTTATTTTCTTTGTTTGTATCCGATGCATCAAAAGGATTGTCCCTGCCCAGACAATCACCGCACCCACACATATCCAGATTATTTTTCCCATGTTGTGCCCTCGCGTTTCACTGCGTCTGTCAATAGTACAGCTTCCGGTATTCTGCCGGCTTCACACCGACAACCTTCATAAACTGCTGACTGAAATATTTGGCATCCTTATACCCGACACTTTCGCCGATTTCATACACCGGAATCTTCGTGTCCCGGAGCATCTGCTTTGCTTTCTCCATCCGGATTCCAAGCAGGTAGTTCGAGAAGTTCTCACCGGTTTCTTTCTTAAACAATTCTGAGAAATAATTCGTATTGAAGCCGATGGTTGCGGCTACATCCTCCAGCGTGATCTTCTCTGTAAAATGCTCTTTCATATAGGCGATTGCCTCCAATACCGGCTTGCGTTCGCGGTTTTCCCGTTCACTACGGCTCTCTTTGATCAATTGCTGCACCTGACGGATCACATAGTCTCTCAAATCCGCAACTGTCGACAGATTCTCCAACACCTCCTGCTGCACATCCACATCAAATGTATCTGCTATTTCCAGAATGTCATAAGTACTGCGGAGCAGCCACAATCCCATTGCATAAAATTCGCTTGCAAAAAGTGCCTTATCGCTTGCCAGCCGGAAGCATTTGTGAATCTGGTACTGACAGGCATCCGGTTGCATTGTCTCAACCGCTTTTGCGAATTCCTCATATTCATTCTGAAAGTCCTTTGGCGAAAATAGAGTGTGCGGCTCCTGGCAATATTCGATCCGTCTGCCGTTTCCCTTGAAGAGCCGGCTGGCAGCCGCCTCTTTGCTCATCTCAATCGCAGTACTGATCTGCTCGAAGCTCTCGACTTCACTACTCACCCCGACAGTAATCCTGTAATGCTGGAAGTTCTCCAGATAATCGCTCAGCTCATTGAAAAAATCCGTAATCCGGTTGTCGATATTCTCCTGCTCCGTCTGGAAATAATTTAACAGCACCTGCACGGAATGATTCGACTGCACGGCCGCAATCAGATCGATGGTGCATGCCGAAAACGCATCCTCTGCCTTCTGCATGATCTTGCGGAGAACAAACTGCATCTGCTGTGTATTCTCTGCGACATCAATATCCCGGTCAAGCTTGAAGGTTAATCCCCGGAAGCACTTGTTCTCAAGCTGAAGTCCAAACTCCGTATTCGCGGCATCAATATTTTCCTGCTTCTGGCTTAGTATCTGTCTGAGGAATTCTTTGTGGCGCAGATATTTACTATCCTCCAGTTTTTTCTCTATCTGATCTACCTGTTGCTGCTTATCCTCACGTTGTTCTTCTTCCGCGACAATCTTCTGCAGCTGCCTGTTCAGCTCATCCTCATCGATTGGCTTGAGCAGATAATCTTCCACGCCATATTTCAACGCTTTTTGCGCATAGTCAAAGTATTTATATCCACTGACAACTATAAAATGGCATTTCACGCCCTGCTCGGATGCCTTCTGGATCATTTCCAGTCCTGTCAACACCGGCATCCGGATATCCGTGATCACGATATCTGGCGATTCGGACAGGATCTTCTCATACGCTGTCTGCCCATCTGTCACAAGTCCAATACAGGTCAGTCCCAGCCGATCCCACTGTATCAATCGTTTCACAAGCTGTCCCACTTTTACCTCATCATCTGCAATTAATACCTTTCGCATTCTGTTCATGTTACTCACCTCTGTATGTACTATCTTGTACCAACTGCTTGTTATTCAAAAAGAGCCTGGTAGTTTTCCCCCCAGACTCTGTGTATTTCTTTACTGTACACTAAACGTATACATCGTGTTACTCTGTAAACTCAGTGAATTCTCAAATGCTTTCCGTGTCACCTTCACTTCTGCACCAAGCACCGGATCGTAATACCGAATATGTGTCGAATTGTAGCTGATGACAAGCACATACCGCCCATCATCGATGCAGGCTGCAAACGGAATATCCCGATCCAGGAAATACAGCGCCGTCGACAAACTGATACCGGAGATATTGATACCGACACCATTCGTGTAATCCTCAAATACCTTCTCAAAAGTACCACAGTTTATCGCATCTGTAAGCTCCAGTGTACCTCCCGCATACTGTGCACACATATACGCACAGGTAAGCAGCGACTGATTTGCATCCGGATTCGGTGTCTCCTTGATCTCATCTGCGACTGTATTATAGCTGTCCGCTGCCAGACAGCGATAGATCGTATTTCCGTTGCTGTCCACAACAAGTCCTGCCTCGTCATCGACCACCCGCGTGATTGCGCTTCCGGCAGTTTCGTACTCGCCGATGTAGCCCGCATTGTCAAACACATAATACGCACCGTCACGTGTCTTCGTCTGCACCTGCATATCCTTGTAAGCCTCTGCTCTTCCGTATTTTGTCTTCCGGTAGCTTGCAGTATCCGACAGATAGAAATTCGATGGGAATACAATATCTAAGATATTCCATGCATAGCTGTCATATGTCGTATCCGTCGTGATCATCTTATTATTTTCCTCTTTCTTGTAGGAAATATAATCCTGATCGATTTCTTCAAAGAACTGGTTCTGTTTGCGTGCACGCGTCAGATAAATGGTATCATCCCCAACCGATGCATTCATGATATACACCCCATCCTTCGTGTAATCTTTCTTCTGTTCACCATTATCGCTCATGATAAACAACTCATACAATGGCAGGATTGCCTGTCCATCGGAAGTCATAATTACGTCTGCACTATGCGCACAGCCATAGATCAGATCATTTTCCACAAATCCAAGTGCCAGCAGCAGATCACCAGTTGCACAGGTTTTCTCATACGTTTCACCTGTCTCAAAATTCTGTATCGTGATTGCTGTGACATTTTCATCCTCGGCAGCATTCGGATAAGCAACCAGCTTCCGGTTCGCAGACACAAGGTATTTGGCAGAAGGAATTCCCTCGACAATCGCAGTCTGCGTCATATCAGCAAGGGATACCTCATACAACGTTTCATCAAGCAGATAGTAGAATTTATTCGTCTGCGCGTTGTAATAGGTAAATCGTCCGGTCTCCTTCTTCATGATGTCATAGCTCTCATCACATTCCACGAAGAACAGCTCCTGTGTCGTCATGTCTTCCGCCGAATAATAATACAGCGACATACCGTTTTTGCCTTCATGTTCGCCACGATTCATATATCCGTACACAACAAAGTAGATATTTCCATCCGCATCCATATCCGCAATATTGATATCCAGATTCGTGTTGAGTGTCCGGGCATCCGAGAAGCTGTCCTGCGGATAGCTGAATATATTCGTAAGCGAGCTGTCATTGTACTTGTACATCCAGAGTTGTCCAAGACGCACAAACGCTAAAATCCCATAGTCCTCAGATGTCACATATTCTGCTGACTCATTTGTCACGCCCATGCTGATACTATTCCGGTCCTTGCTAATGTAACCACTGTCAAAAAAGCTTTCCTGATACCGGTCGAAAGCAAGCAGCTTCACCATCTCCGAACTCCGGTTATAGGTGACATTGTAGTATTCGTCAACCTGATAATAATGACTCTTCTTGTCATTCATGGATTCCACCACATAGGACATGTGAATCACAGCATATTCCTTGTCGATTTCCGTGATCGTCGGCGTCACGCCCGTCACAACCACAGGTGTCAGCCCGCCCCAAGTGATCTGCTCATAGGTTGCATTCAGATCGACATGTGCCAGACTTGACGTTGTTCCTGCCTTGTCCGTCTTCAGGTTATCAAATACAACATTGCCCTCGGACTCATTGACTTCCTTAATAAACGTCGTGTCATGGAAGTTTGTTGCAAAATCCACGATTGCCTTGGCATGCTGTTCCGCCAGATTTACCACACGGTTATAGTATCGCACCTCCGTACCATCTGCCGCCGTAATGATAAATACAAATACATACTCCCGGTTTTGCTGCATGTCCATCCGGAAATTCACATCATATTTCTTACGCCCATTCTCAACACTTCCAGAAACCGCTTCGCCGCGTTCTACCAGTGAATCGCCTGCAATACTTCGCAGCTCATAGGTAAATGTCTCGCCATATTTTGCCTCATTGTCCACAAGCACCGTCACACCATGATTACTGTTTAGTGGCACAATCCCATCCCGCATCAGGCTCGTCGACATCGTCTGCGTATATCCACAGGTCCGGTTAATAACCTTACCCTCGAATTCAAGATAGACATATGGAAGTGTCGGCTCGTCCAATTCGCTGGATACACGATCCAAGCCTCTGTTATTGAATTGATTTACCAGAAAGGCTGTGCCCACTGCAACCGCAATGAACACAAACGCCTTTATCAAAAACCGTTTCATAGTTAGAAATATTTTCTCCTTTTACGATATCTGCACCGACGAATATAAAATTCATGGCAGACCATAATCTCAATCATATGAAGCAATGTTTCGTCCGCATCCTTATAGCAGATCTTCTCATAAATCTTCTTCGCAATTGAAAACATCGCTACCTTGTCTGGATAAACTGCAAACATAGGACTTCCTTCATATTCCAGCCGGTCGCAGGCATCCTCCACCATAACCAGTATCAGCTTTGCCCGCATCGGATACATCGCACGCAAATATGCCCGGTCTTCCTCTAACTCCTGCTCATCCACAACCATGAGTTCCGGAGTGCGAAACTTATGCACATACATCTCATCGATTTCTTTCATGGAATCCTCTCACATAAAATGACATAAATAGACAATCAGTTTTTGGCTGATTGTCTATCTGTTTTTCTTATTTTATGCTTTGAAATCCTGTTTTGTGCGTCCGAATCCGTATCTCCTACTCATCACCAAAGGAAATACCAAGACGCTTTGCATACTTGACAACACTATCGTCCGGGGATACATATTTGAGCTTTCCTGCAGACTCTTCCATCGGAATTGCTGTCACTTCATTGTTACGCATAACAACAAGCTTGCCGAAATCTTTATTCTTGATCAGCTCGACTGCCTCTGCACCAAACAGGCTGGAAATCACACGATCATATGGATCCGGGCTTCCGCCTCGCTGTGTATGTCCCGGAACTGTCACACGGATGTCCATACCGGAATATTCCTTGATCTTATCTGCAACTTCATAAGCGACAGATGGATATTTCGCAGCTGCGGCTGCTACGGCTGCCTTACGCTCCTTCTTTGGAAGTGCTGCGACTTCTTTCGAGATTGCACCCTCTGCAACAGCAAGAATCGAGAATCCCTTGCCCTGCTTGGTTCTTCTGTCAAGTGCCTCACATACCTTGGCGATATCATATGGAATTTCCGGAATCAGGATGATGTCTGCACCGGATGCGATACCCGCATGCAATGTAATCCAGCCTACCTTATGTCCCATAACTTCTACGATAAATACACGGTTGTGTGAGCATGCAGTTGTATGGATGCAGTCGATTGCCTGTGTTGCAACATCGACCGCACTCTGAAATCCGAATGTCATATCGGTGCCCCAGATATCATTGTCGATTGTCTTTGGAAGTCCAATCACATTCAGTCCTTCCTGAGACAGACGGTTTGCTGTCTTCTGGGAACCATTTCCACCGAGAACAACCAGTGCATCAAGCTTCAGTTTGTTGTAATTTTTCTTCATTTCCTCAACTTTGTTGAGTCCTTCCGGTGTCGGCTCATCGATCAGCTTGAACGGCTGACGGGAACTGCCAAGGATCGTGCCACCCTTTGTCAGAATTCCAGAGAAATCTGACGGCTTCATCTTTACATAATTGCCATAAATCAATCCCTTGTAGCCTTCTAAAAAACCATATACTTCCACGTCTTCAAACGTATTATACAGTCCCTTTGCCACACCACGCATCGTCGCATTTAAGGCCTGGCAGTCACCGCCACTTGTCAACATTCCGATTCTCTTCATACTGTAACCTCCTTAATTTATGTGTCTCCTCTACAACAAAGTTCTTCCTTCCAATGCCCGAAGTAACGTCACTTCATCAATACATTCCAGATCGCCGCCGACCGGAACGCCACTTGCAATTCTTGTGACCTTGATTCCAGATGGCTTGACCAGCTTGGATATATACATCGCAGTCGCTTCGCCCTCCACACTGGAATTTGTTGCAATAATCAACTCTTCTACATCTTCCTGCTCCAACCGCAGGATCAGTTCCTTCAACCGGATATCTCCGGTTCCAATTCCCATCGCCGGGTTGATCACACCATTTAATACATGGTAGACGCCCTGATACTGTCCCACACGCTCATATGCTGCCAGGTCTCGTGGAGTCTCGACAACCATGATCAGCTTATGGTTCCGCTTCGGCGATGCACACACCGGACACAGCTCCTGATCAGTAATCGTATAACAGGATTTGCAGTACCGGATATTCTTCTTTGCATCTGTGATTGCTGCCGACAGGCTTTCCACCTGTTCTTCCGGCATATTGATAATATGGAACGCCAGCCGCTGTGCGGTCTTTCCACCGATGCCGGGAAGTCTTCCGAGTTCACCGATCAGCCGGTTTACTTTCTCTCCATAAATATCCATTAGAACGGCAAACCTCCGCCTAATCCACCGGTGATCTTTCCCATGGAATTCTTCTGATCCTCATCCTGCATACGGATGGCTTCGTTCATAGCAGCCATGATCAGATCCTCGAGCATCTCGATATCGTCCTTGTCGACAACTTCCTCGTCGAGATGAACTTCTGTTACTTCCTTCTTGCCATTGATCTTTACCTTGACAACACCACCGCCGGCAGTTGCCTCATATTCTTTTTCTTCGAGTGCTTTGGTGGTCTCTTCCATCTGCTTCTGCATCTTCTGTGCCTGCTTCATCAGATTGTTCATATTCCCTGGCATCATGCCCATTCCACCATATCCACCTCTTTTTGCCATCTTTATATCCTCCTGATTTCTTATTCTTATATTCATACACGGTTTCCCATGCGTACTACCTTTTTATATGATTTGGACTCGCCAGATTAAAAGCTTACTCATGCATTTCGATGTCATCAAATACAATCCGGCTCAAATCCCAGTCCTTCTGCAGTTCGTGTACTTCTTCCCTGCCATCAATCTTGCGGAATGTCACACGTACCTTGCACTGTGCCATATTGGTCAGCTGCTCGCTCAGTTCATCGAGCTTGTCCTGATTCGCGAAATACGAAATCGCCAGATCGTTGTCTGGTGTATCCGCTACAACGAGTTCCAGCGCGCCAGATTCTCTTCCGGCAACCAGTGATGCCTGTCTGTAATAATGCTGCACCAGTCTCGGTCCGCGCTTGCCAATCGTCTTCCACGCTTTCGCAATCAGAAGCAGATCCTCGTATTCTGCCTGCGGATATTTGTCACGCAGATTCTGCTTGATGTGCTCGGATGAATCACCTGTTTGTGGTGCAACTGCCTGCTGCACTGTCCCTGCGCCTTCCGTTGCCGGCGGTGCAACTGCCATCACAACCGGATGTGCCTGCTGCTCTTTGAGCAGTTCCTTCGTCTCTGCAAGCTGCTGCTCCAGTGACTCGATTCGTGCCTGAATTCCTTCGATATCGTAACGCATCTCCGTCTTACAAAGCTTGATGATCGCGATTTCCAGCATCACACGCTTGGATGTCGTATATGCGATCTTCGCTGCGGCTTCCTGTAAAACATAGATTGCATGCATCATCCAGTCCTGTGTCATATCGCTTGTGAGTGCAACCATGCGCTGTTTTGTCTCCGCTGTCACATCGATCGTCATATCCGGGTCGATCGACAGCACCAGTATATTCCGGATAAATGCAGTAAATTCATTGACCAGCTGCAACAGATCCTTGCCCTGCCAGATTGCTTCATCTATGATCTTCAATGCACCAACCAGATCTTTTTCTTTCAGACATTCAAACAACTGAATGTAAACTTCCACATCCACGGCACCAATTGCCGCGAGTACTTTATCTAATGTCAGCTCCTCACCCAGATGGTAAGAGATACACTGTTCCAGAATACTCAAACCGTCTCGCATGGAACCATCTGCGGCACGCGCCACATATTCAACCGCTTCTCTGGTCGCCGCGATTCCTTCCCGATCAAGCAACTCCTGCAACCGATCTGCGATTACCTCCAACGGAATCCGGTGGAAATCATACCGCTGGCAACGCGACAGAATCGTCGCCGGAATCTTATGTGATTCCGTGGTCGCCAGAATAAATATTACATAGGAAGGTGGTTCCTCCAACGTCTTCAAAAGTGCATTGTACGCTGCGTCACGGAGCATATGCACCTCGTCGATGATATAAACCAGATACTTACCAGTTGACGGTGAGTAATTCACCGAATCCGTGATCTGTCTGATATTATCCACACCATTATTACTTGCGGCATCAACTTCGATTACATTCATCGCCGCACCTGCAGCAATCGCCTTGCAGCTGGCACATTCATTACACGGGCTTCCGTTGATCGGATGCTCACAATTGACTGCCTTTGCCATCAGCTTCGCCGTCGTTGTCTTACCGGTACCTCTGGTTCCGCAGAACAAATACGCATGTCCCACGCGGTCATGCACAATCTGATTTCGGATCGTCGTCACAATATGTTCTTGTCCTTTGATCTCCTCGAACGCGTCCGGTCTCCACTTCCGGTACAATGCCATGTACGACATAAACTGCCTCCAACTCTATATATGGAAAATCTGATCCAGCATCCGAAGGGTCTTGAAGTTGCCCTTTGCCGTTATCTCGCCGGACATAAAGCCTTTCTGGAAGCTATTTTTGCCAGCCAAAATATTACGCAGCATCGTGCTTGATGCTTTCAGCTTCACATCGGCTTCCACATCCGCGCCATACTCACACTGTAAGACTTTCCCTACATGTATCACTAAATTCTTCCCCATATCCGGTACTATGATCACATAGCTTGCCGCAAATCCGGTCTCCGGATGGAAATTCTCATAAAATCCTTCGATAATATCGTCCTCGTAGACACTTGGTGGTTCTGGTGCCTCTTCCTCATCTCCAAGCATCTGCTTGAACATTGCAGCGAGTTCCTCAATATCCTCTTTCTGCTTCTTCACATAGCCATCATCTGCCACAAACTTGGAAAGCTGCTCACTCTCCTGTGGTGTCAGATTGATATTGTTCTGCTTGATCAGAGTGTTCTTTACCGCAGTGTTACTCGTCGGCAGTTTCCTTGTCTTCTTATTGATCAGGCGGTAAAAATCCTCTGCTTTTTTCTCAATCAGATTCAAATACTGGCTTTCCTGCTCCAGCACATCCGTCGAATCCACATACGTCGCGATTCCCGGCTCTGAAATGCCACCCAGCACATCCCATGCCTTTCGCAGTGACAGCTCTGCATCCTGTTCTCCATACGCCGTTGCAACGACAACCGGCATCATATAGAGTGACGCGATCTTCTCCTTGTCACCATACAGCCAGCACATATCCAGAAACTGCTGCATATAGCCGCCAATGCCAAACCATTCCAGACTCGCTGCCAGAATCACGCCATCGCAATCCTTCAACGTATTCGGAAGTGTTGCAATCCCCGACTTATCTTCATACATATTATATCTTGTGACTTCTACCCGAAGCTCCTGCAGAACCTGAATGATTTTCTCCACTACAAAGAGTGTTGGATCCTCCAGCAATCCCCGGCCTCCGTAATACACATTTACCTTCACCGTAACACCTCATGTATTCACTGCCATTTTTTCTTTCGCATGCTACAAAAACGCACACTATTACTATACCAAAAACAGGGGGTAAATACAATAATTGCGAGGAAAAAATCCAAGCAAACAAAAAACAGCACTAACTGGAATTAATGCTGTTTATAACTGTTTCAGTTTTTCTTCACAATTTTCAACTCATATCCCAATGAATCTAAAATACAACAGAACATTTTTAATGATGGAGAATTCTCTTTTTTCTCAATCCTCGAAATCACCTGTTGTCTATTTCCAATCGTTCTTGCCAACTGTGTCTGTGATATCCCCTTTTGTTTCCTCAATTCAATCATCTCTGCAATCAGTCGATATTCATCCTCGCTCTTTTTCCACGTATTATAAAATTCCTCGGAATTATTTTTCTTCTCCTGTATTATTTCTTGAATATTAATTTCTGCAAATGCCATATTACTTCCTCCTACACAATTTTTCTGCCAAGAAATCCTCCTAATTCACGTGCACGTGCAAGCACAATATTTTTATCGACCCGTTCTGTTTTATTTTTTTGCTTTCGACACACATGCAACAAATATATATTGTCTCTGTCTGCTGTCACATAAAATATTCGATTATTCCTCCGGAAATAAACCTCATACACTTTTTTATCCCATCGTTTCGATAATACTTTTTCAAATTCACCTTTTTCCATATATGCCAATACTGCCAATCCATCTACCTGTTCTTCTATTGTCAACGCATTTATATACTCCATAATTAAATCTGTCCCAGAGCTTGATAAATATGTATGTATTTTCATATCTTCTCCTTATTTTACAATCAATAAGTTGTATTTGTCAATATATCAATGTTCTTACGCAACAAAAAACTCCTCATTTGCCAGTCCGACCACATCGCCCTTTTCCAGCTTCTGTTCTGTCATCGCCGGGATACGCTTCGTATTGATATACGTTCCATTGGTAGAGTTCTGATCCTCGATATACAGTCCATCCGGACGGCAGAACAACCGGACATGCACACGACTGATTTGTGTCGTGGCAACACGATAATCGGACGCCTTATCCCTGCCTATGGTAAACGACGCCTTATCCATCGGAATACGGAACGATTCCAGAGCGCCATTCGTCAGTGGTACCAGCTTCATATCTGGAATTCGACTATCTTGTACAGATTTTTCCGACAGTCCCATCGGAACATCCACGCTGTGCACAGCCTGTTCCGCCTGTCTGCTGTATCCCTGTACAGGCGCATCCTCCAATGTTTCATCTCCCTGCACCTGCCTGCCATATTCCTGCATCGCTGACTCAGATTCCTGTCCATCTTCCTTGTCGCGCGCTGTCATGATTGCAAGAATAATCAGCGTTAAAAGCCAGACTATTCCAAAGATTGCAGTTCCCGTCGTCCCATCAAAAAACAGATATTTAATAATCAGTGCCAGCGCGGCGCCTCCTGCCAACGCATACAGCAAAAAGCGTTTTGAAAATATTGCATCTATGTCCGCACGCGCTACTTTTTGTTCAAGCGTCACTGCTTCTTCCGCAAATTCATTTTCTTCGCTGCTGTTTGGTTTCTGCATGGACGTTTTCTCACCCTGCTTCCGACATCTTCCATCTGTATCCGTTCCAGCATTCAACAATGCGAGAAAATCTGTCATATCACTCCATTCATCCGTCAACACCCGGTGACATTCATACAAAAACAGTTCTCCCGCACGATCTTCATGGGAAAACCGCGGCATCAGATATTCCAGAAATGCGGTAAGCTGTTCCTTCAATGGCTTTTGATAGCCTGGCACACAGAGCATCCGAATCTCGTTTTTCTCCTTTTGCATGAACAAATACTCCACGCGGATAACCAGATCCGATGCATCGAGCAAATATGCTTCCAATGCGTCCGCCTGCTGCATGATCTGATTCAAAACTTTCTTTAACTGTGTCCCATTCATTGTCTTTTGCTGCAAATATGCCTGTAAACCATAGCAATCCTTCGTATTGTGCGACAGCCATACCTCCGCATCCGTACAGATCATGGAAGAAGGAAGTATGTAAGGCAGTTCATTTTCCACAAGCATCCGGACCTGATACATCCTTCCGTGTTCTTCGAGTTCCTGCATCGTTCCAACCTTCGCATCCATATAATGATAGATTCCTTTATTCCCAAACAATATTTCCATACACCTGCCACCTTCTCAGCCGATTACTGCATACATCCACTTCTGTGATACATACATGCCCTTCTTTTTCATACCGATAATTTCCATCCGAGATAACAGCCTGCCCTGCATCACGCGTCTCGGCATTTTTCATTTCTTCCAGCTGTTCACGCAATCCAGCCCCTTCCTGATAAGTATAAATTACACTGTATCCCTCCTGTTGTACCAGACCATCCCTAACGGTATCCAAAAACAGGAATATTACCATGACCACTATGCCAAATATAATCGGCATGATCAGACTCATCTCTACCACAGAGCTTCCTTTGTTTCCCATCTCTTCACCCTCCTTGTTTCTCTTCTTTTAATTTCCTGCACCGCAACGGGAACATGCCGCAAGCCCGGTTACCTCGCTTTTCTTCTTCCGGTACACCGTCCGTTTCAACCCGCTGCACGTCAGACTGCTATGGTAACGGTCTCCCTCATTTGTCACATAAACCTGTCTTCCCTGCACATCCTTCCCGCAAAACGCACACATATCATATCCATTATGTTTTGCCTGTTCCAACGTACTTGCCTGAATCTGCAAGGTTAGATAACTGCATCTGCGTGTCATGTGATACACTGCCTGATTGTCCGTCACATATACATATGCATCCTCCGCACGTACCGCATCCGTCTCTGTATCTTCCCTCGCAGCCCCTGTATATGCCCGTTTTCGGATTGTAAACGATCGTGTGCCCAGATGTTCCATCGCGTAACTTACCCGGAGCACAATATATTCCTCGCCAATCTCACTTCCGAGAAACTGTACACCAGAGACTCCATGCTTTACATACCGTTCCACTGTTTCTTTTTCATCTGCATACTTTGGAAACCGCAAATATGCAACCGCCGTATCTGCTGCCCCAAGATATGCAATTTCTGCCATATACTCTGCTGTTTCTGCCGCTGCCTCGTAGACCTGTGCCTCTGCAAGCACACTCTGAGCCATCCAAAACAACGATACCATCGCCAGCAGGAACACCGACATCACAAGCGTTGCTTCCAGTGATGCACTTCCCTGATTTCTTATTTTACCCATAACACACCTCTTTCCTATTGCTTTCCGAGAACTCCTCAGGATAGACAAGAAAGTTTTCAATTATTGCTTTGGCCAGCACCCGGAGAGGTTTTTTATAGTTTCAACCGTCCTGAGAAATCCCCGGAAAACAATACGAAAGAGTCTTTCATCTTTTAATACGCTGCGCTTTGGTGATATTGAAACCGATGTCCACCAAAGGTACTTTCAAAGTCTGCTTCCAGTCCAACTGCGGCATGCAATATCCGAAATTCCTTCTCCTCCTGCATCGTATTGATCTGCATCAGATCCAGCATCCGCGCCGTCGCACCGTCGATATTCATCGCCTGTAAAATTGACAGATACGCCTGATAATCCAGTCCGTTTTCTGCATCCTCCGTCTCCTTCGACAAGCTTTCACTGATATGCTCAATATCCGTGATCCAATTATCCGCATTTTTCATAAAAGGAGCCTTTTTTCCATCGAACAAAATCCTCACATCTGCTATTGACTCAATATATGCCCAGCAGCCCGCCAAAAAATATTTGAGGGCCGGAATCAGATATGGCGCAGCTCCCGCAATACTTGTTGCCAGTTCCGTCAATGTCTGCATCTTATCCGGTTGCCGGATCAATCCGATATAATTGATCGGATAGCGGATTCCAATCATCCGATGCGCCACCGATTTTAAATTCTCATAGTCTGAAGACTTTCCTGCAATCAGATACTCCTGTTCATAAGCAAGCACTGCTGTATCATTTTTCTCTTCCCTGTACGAATTAAACACCTGACCGATGTAGGCAAGCTGTAATCCCGTGTCCGTCAATGAATCCTGCCACGAACCAAGCGCCGTCAATCCCTCCAGCAAAGGAACCATACTGTCAAAATCCCGATCCACTTCTTTGTAATCAGAGAAAAATCCTATCAATCGCAGACTTGGTGCATCCACCAGCGATATGGTTGCATCAGAAACTGTCTTGTCCCCCGGTAACACCAGATTCAAAATAATACTGCTGGATAACTTCTTTGTATAATCACGCGGATCATCCACCTCTGGCTGTATCGTTGGATTTTCTGCATCCATATTTTCTGAACCCAACGCACCTGCATCCGATGTATCATCTACATCAGCTACATCCATTCCATCTGTTTTCACTTCCGCCGTCTCCATATCCTCTTTCACTTCCTCTGGCAATGTTCCATCCTGTCCGCCTGTTTTTTCTTTCATCTGATCCACGCCCATCTGCACACCTTTTTCCGCTGCCGCGTAAACCATATATTCCTGCATCTGTTTTTTAAGCGGCGCATATGACTGATCTGTGAGCATTGTCATATCCGTGATTGATGCCCGCACATCCGTGTACTCCGCGCCAAGTTTTTCCGTATATGCCTGTTCCAGCCATTCCTCCAGATAAGCCTCGCCCTTTCCGCCCGCGGTCTTATCAAAAAGGAGAATATGATAATGCTCAAATATGTAGCTGTTGTAGCAAGCTTTGATATCCGACATGGAAAGGCGGGTTGCAATCACATTTTTTGATTTAGCAGCACTCAGTATCACCACCTGTATTACAAGTGTGATCAATACAATCATTACAGCTGTCATCATACTGATGAATACAACGATTCTTCCTTTGTTGTTCATATTCTCCTCCTGTCTTTGTTTTCTACGAATATACTTTCTTCGCATCCCTGTTAATGGTTGTCCAGATTGTCTCGACCAATGCAGAAATCTGTTCTTTGAAAATGAGAACCATCGCAACCAATACGACGATGATCAATATAACCTCGACGACTCCCATTCCGTCCTCCTCCTGCATAAACCGTTTCCATGCACCCATACGTTTCACATCCCTTCTATCCTCTACAATCCGACCCACGCCGGATATACGATCATTACCATAACAAGAACCAACAGCAGGATCATGGGAAATAACAGCTTTGTTGATGCCTCCTCTCCTTTTTTCTTTGCAAGCTCCCGGCGTTTTTCCAACACCTGCTGCATCTCCTGCTCCATCAGATTTCTAAGATCCTTTGTTCCCATACGAATATGCTGACTGATGTGTTGCAGCAGTTGGTAATATTCCGGCAGCTCCAGCCGCCGACCAAGCTGCTCATACACCCAGCTCTCCTCACTTCCAGTGTCAAGCTGATGCATCGCATATTCCAGCTCTCTTCTTAACAACCAATCTTTTTCCATTTCTGATAGAATCTGCCGAATTCCTGTCTGCACCGTCATTCCCGATCCAAGCAGCAGCCACAGGCGATTTACAAAAGACGGATATTGTTCCATTAGCACATTGTTTCTTTTTTTCCGTTCTTCTTTCCATTTTGCATACAGCCAGACCGGCAAAGCCGCCGCCAGCACAATGCCAAATATCACCCATGTCATTGCCTGTCCATGTTCTTGTTTCTGTAACGAAATGCCTACTTCCCCGAGCTGCTCCGGCAAAACCAGTGCCTCATCGGTTCTTGTCTCCTGTTCCAACTGAAAAAGTGCGTCTTCTACCCGTTCTATCGCATCTTTCCTACGCATATCCTTCACCACAGATACCGGAAAGCTATGTTCTATCGTATATGTCCGATACGATACCTCTACCGTCAGCAGCACGATCACCGTCTCTGTCACTTCCTCCAAGTCTACCTTTCCATAAGAGGAAAGCACTGCGGGATTGTCTGATCTCCACGCATAGGTAAATACCCCTGTTGCATCCTCCCCTGGTAAATTCAGAGAACGGCTTACATGCTCCAGATCCGGATTGTCACCTAATATTTCCGATTCCAACTCCGTAATCCGCTGTTGTGCCTGCTGATAGAATTCTTCCTCCGTGTATTCTCTTGGTTCAATTTCCATCGTATATGTATATTCTTTGTCATCGACCGACAGCCGGATATCTTCCGTTTTCACTTTGCCATCATAATTTGTCCGTTTCACGACTTGTGTGTCCAATCTTTCTGACTGCTGCATGCTTTTAAACAGTAGTCCCTCCGCGATACAAGTACTTGCAAACAGGATTGCAATGGTTGTCCAGACCAGCTGCTTTACACGCGTTCGAACAAGCGTCTGCGCCTCCCGCCGCGTCAACACCCGCAATGCCTGCACTTCCTCCCGGATATGTTTCAGCCCTTTGATATCTCCATCTTTGTATTTACTGAAATGGATTCTCGATAAGATTGCCAAACAGGCAAGTGCTGCCTGTATTCCTATGCATAACTCCATTTTTTACACCTCGATTCTTATTATTTTTTCAATCCACCACGCGCACAAACCAATGCCCGCCAACGAGACGCCCATCCAAAGTCTCCCGGTCGCAGTGGTGTAAAGCACCTGCATATAAGACGCATTTGTCATACGCAGAAACAACACAATTCCAAATGGAACAAACAGCATAATGCGTCCTTCTAATTTCTTCGCAGCCAGCACCGTCTGAATCTCCAGTTCCACCAGCTCAGACTCCTGCATTTGTCGCACCATCCGGCGAATCAGATACGGAATATTGCCGCCATAGCGTTTTGCAGCCTCAATCATAGCTGCCAGTTCCCGGATTTCATCCACGCCGCTTCGATCTGCAAGTGCCATCAGGAGCTGTTCGATCCGCTTATGACAGGCAATACCATTCGTCAAAATCTGTAGTTCCGCTTCCATCAACGGGAACTCCTCCGCGCTCGTCCGGTATGTCTGTACAAACGCATTTTCCAACGAATACCCGGCACTGATACTTCCTGACACCAGCGTCATCACTTCCCGGAATTCTGTTTTCAGCTGCCGCGTCTGCTTTTGCAGACAGCCCTGACGGAGCCGTTTTTGCACCACGGGGATACATATGGGAATCAACAGACATCCCCACCACGCATCAAAAAATAAATATCCTGCACTACCTCCAACCGCACAGCTTAGCAGAATCACGATCATCCAAAACCTGATATCCGCTCTATACACCCGGTAATCCACAAACCACCTCCTCAAAAATCTCCATCATCCCTGCACTCTGCATCTTCTCCAGATGCAGCAGGTCATTTACCTTCCGTAGCACGCCCTGCACCTTTCCGTTTCGCACGCCCGTCTCTTGAAACTCAAACAATGTGTTTAATCTGATTTCTCCATGTTCCATACCTTTTACCTCACATATCTCTACTACCTTGCGGGTTTTGTCCCGCAGCCGGCTCACATGAATGACAATATCCACCGCTGATGCAATCTGCCTGCGCACGGCAGGAAGCGGAATCTCCATTCCCATCAGCACCATCGTTTCCAATCGTGCCAGCATGTCCTCCGCCGAATTTGCATGTCCGGTCGACAGCGACCCATCATGTCCGGTTCCCATTGCAGAAAGCATATCGATTGCCGCCGCGTCCCGCACCTCACCCACAATGATCCGATCTGGGCGGAGCCGGAGACTCGCCTTAATCAAATCCCGAATTGTGATCTCGTTTTCGCCCTCCAGATTCGCCGTGCGTGCCTCCAGCCGAACCAGATTTTCCACACCGCGGATCTGTAATTCTGCCGAATCCTCAATCGTCACGATCCGCGCATCCTTTGGCACAAAATCACTGAGTGCATTCAGCATCGTGGTCTTACCAGAACCGGTACCACCGGAGATAAATATGTTGTACCCCGCCTGCACCAATATCCGCAGCACCGATGCAACGCATGCATCCACACTTCCCATCGCAATCAATGCTTTCATATCAATCCGTTGTTTTGGAAACCGCCGGATCGTGATCACCGGTCCTCCAAGCGACACTGGTCTTGTCACGATACATACACGCGAACCATCCATCAGCCGCGCATCAACGATTGGAGACGCTGCATTGATCCGCCGGTTACAATCCCCGACAATATGCTGAATCACTGTCTCCAGTCGTTCCTCCGACGAAAATCCCTTCTCATAGCGCCGGATCACACCATCCCGCTCTACAAAAATATCCGACTGTCCATTGACCATGATCTCCGTTACCGTCTCATCTTCCAGAAGCTCCGTCAGCACATCCAGCCGCCGAAGGCTGTTAAACAACTCCACCCGCAGACCGACCTTTTCCTTCAAAGGGACATATTGATCCTTTGTCTCTTCGAGGATGCACCGGTCGATCATCCGCGCAATCTCTGCATCCTCCACATCCCTTGTCAGATCCAGTTCTGCCGCCACACGCATTTTCAGTCGTTCCCGCAAAGATCGTAGTTCCATTCCATTACCTCACATACATGTCTGCTATCTGATCCACATCCTGTCCTTCTAACTGGACATATTGCAGATTCTCTGTTTTTTCATATTCCTGACGCAACATTTGCTCGAATACCTTCTGTTTTTTCTGAGAAACTGTATCTCGAAGCGTCGGTATCAAGATCCGGTCAAATGCGCCAAATACTGCATAACTTGCCAATGCCATACCTCCAATATCAAACACTACACCCGCATACTGTCCGCGTCTTTGAATCGCTTCCCGGAACCATCGAAGATCCTCAATCTCGATCTGCCGGATATCCCGGAAACATTCCGGTGGCGGCAGACTCGCAACCGCATTTGCCTGCAAATACTCCAGACATTCCTCATTTCTGCTTTTCATGCAATAGAGCATCCAGCTTCCAATCCCTTTTTCATCTAAGCATTCCGAAATGCCTTCCCAATTCACATATAGGCTGTTCCCAATCCGCTCACACAGTTTTTTGGCAAACGTCGTTTTTCCGCATCGCCCCAGCGGGGAATACACGGCGTAAAACATGCCTGTTTCTGTCACACAGGGCTGATTCGCTCCAATCATCTGAAGCATCGTTTCAACCAGATGTTCCACACTCTGGTACCGAAAAAAATACTGCGTCCGCCCGATATATTCGCGGTTTGTCGTGAGCACCAGAACCGGGCAGTCCTCCGCGTCCTTCCAGTCTGCATAGCAGTCTCCAACCAGTATCAGCTCCGGTTTCTCCCGCTCCCGAAAAGCGGCATACACCGCAGGATTCGAAAATACATAAAGCTGGATCGGGATTGTTGCCCGCAAATTCAGATATTCCATTAACGCCCTTTGATATGCTGGATCAGAATCCAGCAGACACACCTTATATGCCAATCGACACACCCCCTGTCACATACGCAATATAGCCAAGCAGAATTGGTACCGACATGTGCATCCGCACGCCCTCCGTCCGTTCTGCTTCTGACAAAAACAACATTTTTCTTCGTTTCGCCAGTATAACCGCCAGCTTTCCAACTGCCAGTCCACCTGCAAATATGCAGGTATACTGAAGCACATTCCACACTTCTTTTCCCATAAATGCGCCGATCGCGCAAAACAACTTTACGTCCCCGGCACCCAATACCCGAATCCAGGACAGCCCATACAGGGTCGCAAACCCAATCAGCATGCCTTGTCCACCTGCCAGAAGCCCTTCCACGCCATGTGCATACCCCTGCAGCAGGAACCCGCAGCCAATCATACATAGGCAAAACCGGTTCGGAATTTTATACGTTCTAAGGTCCACTACGACCGCACCCAATAACCATATACCAAGTATAACGTTCCAGATTGCGCACCTCCTTTTCTGTGCATAAACACGGTTCCAATCATGCAGTTTTCCAAATTATTCGTTCACATAGCTTATAAAATTCCTAAAAAAGGCAGAGCTTAACACACGCATAGTTATTCACAAACTCTGCAAATTCTTTGTTGGGTAATTCCATTGAAATTCGTAAAACAAATAATTGGAAAACGTTATGATTGTTACTTTTTCGACTGTGACCGAACTACGCCAGAACAACGATTCTCGACCACGAGCTGACTATACCACGGCTCGATAGATTTTGTAAAGCGTAAGTTTGGAACATTTGCGGGAGCCCGCATAAATACTAGAAAAAATGGGCAAAACTTTTTTTATTTTGCCCATGTACCCTGTTCTCTTTTTTCGATTTTCATCTTCTGGTGAAGGGTGTTTAACACCTGTCGTTTGTTCCCCGACCAGAGCGGCGCGACTAAAATATTTTTCGGTCCATCGCCAGTGACACGATGAATCACAATATCCTCCGGAATCACTTCCAGACATTTGATAACAAGCTCAATATATTCATCCTGTGACAGCACTTCAAAGCTGCCTGCCTCATAATCCCCGCACAGATCCGTGCCTCGCAGCACATGCAGCAGCTGCAGCTTGATTCCAAAAGGTTTTGCCTGCTGTCCACACACATACCGCACCGTCGCAAGCATATCATCTTTCGTCTCGCCCGGCAGCCCTAAGATCACATGCGTGATATATGGGATATGGTTGTCTGCAAGTGCCTGAATCGCTGTTTCATAGGTAGAGAGCAGATATCCCCGGCGGATATATTCTGCTGTTGCTTCATGCATCGTCTGCAGTCCAAGTTCAATCCAGATGAATTTGCCACTCTCGGCATACTCCTTTTGCAATCTTCCGAGTATCGAAATAACTGTCTCTGCATTTCCGGACTGGTTCTCCACTGCAGCCATCTCCGCTTTTTTTACAGCTACCGATACTCCCGGAATCCCCAGACAATCCGGTCTTGTCGCAATACTGATTCCAACGACCGACTCCTCTTCTAATGCTTCCCGCCAGATGCGTTCCAAGTATGCCGGATCTCCATAGGTGTTCGTGTATGCCTGAAAATAAATGACGAACTTCTCTCCGACCTTCTTATGGAACTTCGCCATGCCACGTTCCATCTGCCGTTTGATATCAAGCGTTTTCCGCTCCACATCGACGCAGCTTCCCCGGCGCTCATATTCCTTATGATAAACCTCTGTCGATGCCCCGCGCGAATCCCGTTTCGACCGATGCTCGTACACACGGCCATTCGCCGAAGCACCAACCACGCTCTGTCCATCCTGCCTGCCACCACCTGCGATTGGCACTGCGAAATCGCCGCTTCCGCCGGCACTACAAAAAATACACCCACGTTCGCCAAGTGTACCATCACGGTTCGGGCAGGTAAGCCCTGCGTCGACCGCAATCTTGTACACCTTCTGTCCATAGGTGTATTTCATATATGCATCCAATGAATAATACGGCTTATCCAGCCATTTTTCCTGTCTCATAATCTCTACCACTGATAATGATGCAACTGTCCTTCTGTCTCTAATCCCGGGAAATCCAACTGTCTTAACGCCTCGTACAGCACGATACCAACCGAGTTCGATAAGTTCAGGGAACGTTCGCCCGGCATCATCGGGATGCGCACACAGGTTTCCTTATTCTGAAGCAGAATCTCCTCTGGAATCCCTCTGCTCTCGGCACCAAACATAATAAAGCAGTCATCCTCATATTTCACATCGGTGTACTTCTGCTTTGATTTTGTCGTTGCCATATAAACCTTCGCGCCCGGATTCTTCGCCAGAAAATCGTTGTAATCGTCATAGCGTGTCACATCCAGACGATCCCAGTAATCCAGTCCCGCGCGCTTCACCATCTTGTCATTTAATAAAAATCCAAGTGGCTCGATCAGATGCAGACGCACCCCCGTTGCCACGCAGGTACGTCCGATATTTCCTGTATTTGCCGGCATTTCCGGCTCATGTAATACGATGTTTAACATGTCTTTTGCTCTCTTAATCGTCCAATAAATCTCTCTAATCTTCCCATCGCCTCTTTGAGCTGCTCGATTGAGTATGCATACGAGATACGCAGGAATCCTTCGCCGCAGTCACCAAATGCCGTACCCGGCACAACTGCAAGTTCCTCTTCACGAAGCAGTCTCGTTGCGAATTCGTCACTCGTGATGCCAAACTCCTTGATGCATGGGAACACATAAAATGCGCCATGCGGCTCAAAGCACGGAAGTCCGATCTCCTCGAATTTCTTCAGCAGGAATCGGCGTCTCTGGTCATACGACTTGCACATCTTCTCGATATCTGCATCGCCATTCTTGATTGCCTCGATAGCTGCGTACTGACTGGTCGTTGGTGCACACATAATTGCAAACTGATGGATCTTCGTCATCTGATGTGCGATTACCTCCGGTGCAAGCGCATAGCCAAGTCTCCATCCGGTCATCGCATATGCTTTGGAGAAACCATTGATGACAATCGTCCGATCCTTCATACCCGGCAGAGATGAAATCGAGCAATGCTTCTGACCGCCATATGTAAGCTCGGAATAAATCTCATCGGAGATCACATAAATATCCTTCTCCTGGCAGATCTTCGCGATTGGCTCCAAATCCTCCTTCGTCATGACTGCACCGGTCGGATTGCTTGGGAATGCAAGGATCAGAATCTTCGTCTTATCCGTGATCGCTGCAAGCAGCTCCTCCGGTGTCAGACGGAACTGATTCTCATTTTTCAACTCGATTGTAACCGGCACAGCACCGATCAACTGTACACAAGGTACATACGATACATAGCAAGGCTCCGGGATAATAACCTCATCGCCCGGATCAAGCATGGCACGGAGTGCCACATCGATACCCTCACTGCCACCGACGGTCAGCAGTGCTTCGGTCTTATAATCATACAATACGTTATATTTTCTCTGATACCATTTACAGATTTCCTGACGCAGTTCGATCAATCCGGAATTCGATGTATAAAATGTCCGTCCTTTTTCCAGCGAACGGATACCCTCTGATCGAACATGCCATGGTGTATCAAAATCCGGCTCACCAACACCAAGTGAGATTGCATGTGGCATCTCACTTACAATGTCAAAAAACTTCCGGATTCCAGATGGCTTAATCTGTTCTATCGTTTTTGACAATGGATTTCTCACGGTGCGATTACCAACCTTTCGTCCTGACTTGGTGTCTGGAAAATAACACCATGGTCTTTATATTTTTTCAGTACAAAATTCGTGGATGTTGCAATGACATCCTCGATGATTGCCAGCTTCTCGGATACAAAATGAGAGATTTCCCGCAATGTCTTTCCCTGAATAACAACCATAAAGTCATACGCACCTGCAATCAGGTAGACGGAATGTACTTCATCGAAATTTCTGACACGATCCGCGATCTGGTCAAATCCCGCTTCTCTCTGTGGTGTAACCTTGACCTCGATCATGGCTGTTACCATCTCCTCGCCAACCTTATCCCAGTCGATCATAGTATGGTATCCACAGATGATGCTCTCGTCTTCCATTGCCTTGATATCCGCTTCCACCGCGGCTTCATCCGCGCCGATCATCGCGGCGATATCCTTCACTGTCAGTCTGCTGTCGGTTTCGAGCAGCTTCAAAATTTCATTTCTCATCACATCTACCTCCTAATATTTAGTCGCAACCTTGAATTTACATCCCGTCCATGATACATTGATGAAAAGATGCATTTAGATTGCAGAAACAAGCAATCCAACGACCATGGCAAATACCAGTACGCCGCAGATGATTGCTGCGATTCTCTTTGTCTTCTTTTTGTTACTGAAATCAAATAACATGAATTTTTACCTCCCGAAAGGATTATTTTTATGCATTATATTACGATTATCATTTGTTGTTCTTTTCTAGCTTTATGCTTTGTTGTCTCGCGAAATGTCTCCCGGTTTAAGAAAACACACGGGCAGAGCCGCGAGAGTCTTCTCGAACGCGAATCTGAAGCAAATTCCGTACGGAAGGCGGATATCTCCACCCTTCCCTATATCGAAATCCCTCTGGATACGCTTCCAGTTGATACACTCTCCGCATGCGGTCATTCCGGGCTTGCGGACGAACTGTATGCACTGGCGGGCAAAAAAATCTTAAATCTCTCTATGTATACGAATACGGATTTAAAGATGACGTATGGTCCTGCCAACTTAGATACGTTGTCTGCCTGCGATGACGCCTACGCCGATCTGATCCTGCTTCTGAACAAGATCGGCAAAACATTACTCGAAGCAAATGACGTTTCCAGCGCCGAGCAGTTTCTATCTTATGCAGTCTCTATCGGCTCTGACATTACCGCCAGCTACACGATGCTTGCAACCATCTATGCGGACAAACACGACACAGACCATCTGGATGAACTAATCCGTAAAGCAGAGTCCATCACCTCTCTGTCCGGCAAGACAATTCAAATTAAGCTTCATTCTATCAAATCCGGGCTAAAATAGCAATCATGCTTTTCCTAACAGATAATTCATGAACTGCTGTGCCGTACGACCGGATACACCGCCATGGGAAAGTTCCCATTTGTTTGCTTCTGCTAAGAGCTCCTGCTCGGTCAGTCCGATCTCCGGATGCTTCTTTGCCAGTCCAAGCACGATATCGTTAAACTCATTTCTCGATGGACGGGAGTAACTGATCGTCACGCCGAAACGATTGACGAGAGAAAGCTTCTCCTGCATCGTATCGGAACGATGCATACCGTTATCTGTCTCCACATCATCACGGTCATTCCATGTCTCTTTAATCAAATGTCTACGATTTGAGGTTGCATAGATCAGTACATTATCCGGTTTTGTCTCAAGTCCGCCCTCGATTACCGCTTTCAGATATTTATACTCTATCTCAAATTCCTCGAACGACAGATCATCCATATAGATGATAAACTTATAATTCCGGTTCTTCACATGTGAGATCACGGCTGACAGATCCTTGAACTGGTGCTTGTAAATCTCGATCATACGCAGTCCCTGTTCATAATACTGGTTGATGATCGCCTTGATACTGGTCGATTTACCCGTACCGCTGTCACCAAACAACAGACAGTTGTTCGCTTTTCTTCCCTGTACAAATGCCTCTGTATTATCCACAAGCTTCTTCTTCTGGATTTCATACCCGATCAGGTCATCGAGCATCACCTTATCTGTGTTGTTGATCGCGATAAATTCCAGATCCTTCCCATCGTCATGGCGGATACGGAACGCCTTATTCAGCCCGAACATCCCGACTCCATACTGCTTGTAGAACGCTGTCATAATGTCAAAGATCTCATCGACACTTTCCGCCTCGCTGACACGGTCGCTGATATCACGCACCTTCTCACTGACATTCTGGTTATACATCTGTTCCTTCTTCGGCAGTGACTTGTAATTCGTGATTGTTGTGAAACAGTCAATGCCAAGATCCTTCTCGATCGGTGCAAAATCAAAATGGAACAACCGCTTGAAGATTGCATAATCATTTTTTGCAAATGCATTGACTGAGCCATCTCCTGCGCCAACCTTCTCGCAGGTAAGCGTAAATGAATTCTCATTTGTGATCAGCAAAAACGCCAGATAATCCTGCCACAGATTCCGGTTGAAGCCATAGCTTGTTGCCACATCCAGAATCCGCTTGATCTGCTGGTAAATCCGTGTGACCAATTCCTCCTTGGTACTCGTCTTCTTCTCCCATGCCTCAAAAATATCCGCCATGCAATATAAGATACTGTCCTGCCCTAAATCACGATATAAAACGAGTCCCGGTACTTCTTTGTACATGTTGTTACATCTCCTTGTTTTGTTTTTTACTGTCCGTTTTTTCGACTTTTGATTTCATTGCAAAAAGCCGCCTGCCTGCCGATTCAAGTGGGACTACATCGTCCGGCACCTGTTTGTCATCAACATTAATCTCCCGTTTTTTTATTCTCCGGTACACGATTGACCGGAAATATGCATAAAGCACAGACACAAGCGGAATGAAGATAAACATTCCGACCACGCCCATCAGGTCTCCGCCGGCAATCACAGCCAGAAGCACCCAGATCGCGGGCAGATTAATGTCTCCGCCGACAAGCTTCGGATAGATAAAATAATTCTCTATAAACTGTAAAATAAAGAACAATAACACAAACCACAGCACCTGCTTCGGGTCAACAACCAGAAGCAGAAAGCATCCGATAAAAAGTCCGATAAATGCACCAAACACCGGTATCAATGCCGTAAATGCAATCAGAACGCCAATCGTAAGCGGATATTGTATGCCCGCGATTGCCATCGCAATCATGAACATGATGCCGAGGATGATACCCTCCCGGAACTGTCCGGTAAAAAACTTGGAGAATGTCGTACTTGCTATCTTACCGAACACCATCAGCTCATCTGCCGTCTTTTCCTTGAACAACGCATAGATGACAAGCTTCGTCTGCCTGCCGAGCTTCTCTTTCTGTGCCAGAATATATGCGGAAAAAATAATCCCGATAAATATATTTATGACGGTTCCAATGATAGATGAGAAGATAGAAACCGTCGCCGACATGATCTCTCCGCCGTTATCATTGAAGAACGAGAATATCTGGTCAAAATCCGGTTCAATGCCGGCAATCTTCTCCGATATTGCCGGAACATTCTTCGTATATGCAAGTGCAAGCTCCTTCGCCCGGTTTACAAATCCGGGCAGAAGCTCTTTCACCTTTCCAACCGTATCCGCAACCTCCGGTACAACTACAAACAGCACAAGCGCTATAAAAAGCAGTGCCGCGATATACGTAAGCACCATGCTGATCGGGCGCCGGAACCGATACAGGCGGTTTTTTTCATTCTTGAAGATTCCCTGTTCGATTCCACGCATCGGAATATTCAATACAAACGCAATCCCGCATCCAATCAAAAATGGAAGCAGCACAGAAAAAACCATACAGAAAAATCCACTTATAATATGCAGATGATTGACTACAAATATCAGAAGTACCGTAAAAGTAATAATCGCAAGTATCAATTGTACCAGATGTTTTTTGTCTTTCATTCTAATCTGCTGTATCAGTCATACAGCAAGCCTCCTTCTATTCTACCGGTTGATGCAGGCTCTCGCTGTCTTTCCCGGTGCCGCAGCTCCCTTCGGTACGAGCACAATCTGGATTCCCTCCAGACGTTTCGCCAGACCACTTGTACCACTCATCTGACCATTCTTTGCCCAATCCAACCAACCGTATGACTGCACATGTACACGATAGTAAATATCATACTGCTGTGCTGCCTGTCCAGTCAGTTCAATCTGAATTGCCTCGAGACGCTTGCCAAGCCCGCTCGTTCCACTCGTTGTTCCATTGGATACCCAATTCTGCCAGCCAAATGTCTGTACGTGTGTCTTGTAACGGACACCACCGTTTATATTTCTTCCAAGGCGAATCTGGATTGCCTCCAGACGCTTTGCCTTTCCACTTGTTCCACTCATCGTGCCATCAGCGCGCCAGTTATTCTCCCAGCCAAACGTCTGCACATGCGTTTTGTAATTGATGCTACCCGGATACGCGGATACAAACGTCTTCGACGTTGCAACGCCCGGATTTGCACCCTTTGGTACGATCACGATATTGATTGCCTCCAGACGTTTTGCCAGACCTTCGGTTCCTGCCATCTCTCCATTCTTGGACCAATCTAACCAACCATACGTCTGCGCATGCACACGATAATATACATCATATTTATCCTTGTTGGCACCGGTCAATTCAATGCAGATGGCTTCCAGACGTTTTGCCTCTCCCGTCGTTCCACTCATCACACCATTTTCTTTCCAGTCCTGCCAGCCATAGCTTTGCACATGCGTCTTATAACGGATACCCAGATTACTGTCCCCGGATACGCGGATTGTGATACCCTCCAGACGCTTTGCACTTCCGACAGTTCCTGCCATTTTACCATTGGATACTTCATTTTCCCAACCAAATGTCTGCACATGTGTCTTGTAAGATACCGTAATGTTCGGCGCCAGATTCTTTATCTCCGGATTGTTCTCTGCCGTATTTTCCATCCGGCTTCTATAATGATTCCGGATAAACTGTCCCGCCTTCGTCAGATCATCAACGGTCCAGCCGCTTGTCTTTCCACAACTGCTCTTAATCAGAGCAGAACTCTCATTTTTATTACACAAACTCCAGACACAATAACTGACATTGCGGTCATCACACCGCTTCATCCACTCTGCCGCCTTGTTCAGATCGACATTTCCATTTCCACTCGCCTCGGACAGTCCAAACTCGGATACAAATACCGGAAGTCCCTTGTCGATTGCAGTACCGATCTTCGCCGTCAGCCACTGATTATGGCTGGACTCAGAAGCATAGAAATGAAATGCATACATTAAATTGCTGTAGCCACGGATTGGATCATCCGCCGGCTCATACGTATGTCCCTGATTTCCAAGCTGTGACCATGTCGGTGTTCCTACGATAATGATTGCGTCCTTGTCATATGCACGGATTGTCTGAATGACTTCTGTCGCATAGCTCTTGATATCAGACCAAGGACAGTTGCTCGGCTCGTTGCAGATCTCATAGATGACATTGTCGTAATTTTTATACTTCTGTGCCATCTCCTTGAAGAAGCTCTTCGCCTCGCTCGTATAATTCTTCGGATTCACGTTTAACAGATGCCAGTCAATAATCGCATACATGCCAAGCTCTGTTGCATACTGCACGCCATCTGTTACTTTTTTCTTCATACCGTTCCGGTCGCTGTAATAACCGCCCTCATCGACATACATCGCAAGACGGATCGCATTTGCGCCCCAGTCATCGCGCAGCGTCTGATAGGCTGCCTTGTTATTGTACTGACCAAACCACTGCAGTCCATGTGTACTCACACCATGAATCTGGAATGGCTGTCCATTCTTATCTACCAGCTGTGTACCCTTGACTGCCAGCTTTCCATGTGTCGAAACTGCGGTTGCCGCAGCCGCCTCTGCCTCCTTCGCCGGCGTAAGCACTGTCACCACACTGAGCACCAATACGACTGTCATCAACCATGCGAGAATCCTTCTCTTCGTTTGTTTCATTGCATTTCCTCCCTTTTCCCTTCTCTTTGTAACCCTCATTTATCTTCATCCGTCGTCCGGATTATATACTTGCCGCATACACATCCCGCTTGGAAATGCCACGATCTTTCGCGACCAGCTTCATCGCTTCTTTTTTGTCGATTCCCTGATCGAGATACATCTGCAGATGTTCCTCAATGCCCATCGCTTCCCATTTTTGCTGTGCTTCCTTCTCGATTGCTTCCCGCGACAAACCTTCAATCACCAAAATACATTCGCCCTTCGGCTCTTCCTCCGCATAGAAATCGCTCGCTTCCTGCAACGTCGTTTTCCAGAATGTCTCATGCTTCTTTGTGATTTCCCGGCAGACCGTAACCGAACGGTTTCCAAGCACGCCAAGCAGCTCCTGCAATGTCTTCTTCAAACGATGTGGTGCTTCATAGACCACCATCGTACGCGTCTCCCGCGCCAACTCCGCAAGTACCGCCTGCCGTTCTTTTTTATCCATCGGCAAAAACGCTTCAAATGCAAATCGTCTGGTTGCCTGCCCGGACGCGATCAGTGCATTGACCGCCGCACACGCCCCCGGCACCGGAACCACTTTGATTCCTGCCTCATAGCACTGCTTCGTGATTTCCTCTCCCGGATCGGAAATTCCCGGCGTTCCGGCATCCGTAATCACTGCAATATTCATGCCTTCCAGAAGCTTGCCTACAAGCACCTGTGCTTTTTCATATTTATTATGTTCATGATAGCTAGTCATCGGCGTCTTGATGTCGAAATGATTGAGCAGCTTGATACTGTTTCTCGTGTCCTCCGCCGCGATCAGATCTACCTCTCCAAGCAGCCGCACCGCCCGGTAGGTCATATCCTCCAGATTACCGATTGGCGTTGCAATCAAATACAATGTTCCTGCCATTTATCTGTCTCCATATCGTGTCAGCAGATCCTCGGTGTACGAACCGTCCCTGTTATATACAACAAGTGCCGGCTCTACCTTGAGCATCGTCCGACCGCCTTTATTTCCTTCAATCAAAACCATATTCGGTTCCTTGTCTGCATACGGCTGCACCATACACATACGCTTCGGTTCGATCCGGTACTCTGACATCAGACGTATGATCTCTGCCAGTCGGAATGGTTTATGTACCATCGCAAATGTACCGCCCTCACAAAGCAGATACGCCGCTGCCTTTATCACGTCCAAAAGCTCCATCAATATCTCATGCCGCGCAATGTTCTTTGGGGAATTCTCATTTTCCAGCCCATGATTCCCCTTGATATAGGGCGGATTACTTGTAACCGCAGAAAAACTTCCCGGTTTGAAAAGCTCCCGCACCTGCCGCATATCGCCTTCCACAACAGAGATCTCTGTCTCCAATCCATTCATCTGCACACTACGCCTCGCCATATCCGCGCTGTACGCCTGCACCTCAAGTCCGGTAAAATGTCTGCCCTTGCCGCGCGCCTGCATCAGCATCGGGATCACGCCTGTCCCGGTCCCAAGATCGATCACGGAACCATTCGGCGCACCTGTCGCAAAATCTGCAAGCAGCACTGCATCCATGCCAAAGCAGAATACGTCCTTGTTCTGAATGATATCGTAGCCACGGCATTGCAGATCATCGATCCGCTCACCCGGTTTCAGCCACTTCTCTTTCTCATCCTTAGTCCTCATCGAGCTTTGACTTTCCTTCCTTGCGCTCCAGATTCTCCAGTTCCTTCAACTCTTTGTCGGACGAGCCATCATTGCCGCCCTTCTTACCATGGCCGCCACCTTTTTGACCGCCTTTTTTCTTCGGTCTGAAACGAAGCTCATCGACCTTGTACTCTTCTATTTCAAATGTATCATCTTCCTGTGCCACCTTCAGTTTTACCTTCTGGCGCAGGACACTAACTGCCGTTACCTCGCCGGTTTTGCCATCAAATGTCTTCACGACATCTCCAACATTTGGAAGTTTTTTATTCAAATATTCATAAGTCTCCTGCTCATGAGCCAGACAACACATCAGTCTGCCACACACACCGGAAATCTTCCCCGGATTCAACGACAGATTCTGCTCTTTTGCCATCTTGATAGAAACTGGTCCAAACTCCGACAGATGTGCATTACAGCAAAGCCGTCTGCCACAGATGCCAATGCCGCCGAGAATCTTTGTCTCATCCCGCACACCTACCTGACGCAGCTCAATACGTGTCTTGAATACCGCTGCCAGATCTTTGACCAGCTCACGAAAATCCACTCTGCCATCCGCCGTGAAATAAAACAATACCTTGCTGTTATCAAATGAATACTCCGCTCCGATCAGCTTCATTTCCAGACCGCGCTTTTCGATCTTCTCCTTGCAGATGACCATTGCTTTTTTATTTTTCTCTAAATTCTCCGCATGCTTCTTCTCATCCGCCTCGGTTGCGATCCGAATGATCGGCTTTAACTCGCCCTGCAGCTTCGTCTCATCCACTTCCCTGCGTCCGAGCACAACCTTTCCAAACTCTACGCCATGCTGTGTCTCCACAATGACATATCTGCCCGGATCAATCTTATAATTGAGCGGATTGAAAAAATATATCTTTCCATTCTCACGGAAACGAACTCCGATTACTTCTTTCATTCTTCAGCCGATGCCTCCTCTTTTAAAGTCAGAAGCAACAGTTCGATTGTCACTTCAAAATTCGCATTGGCAAGCAGTCGCTGCTCTGCCTTTGCGATCGCATCGATCTTGTCCTCGATGCTCTTAAATGTTAGCTTTCCAGCCTGTTTCTTCAAGGTAGAAAACTCGTTTTTAAACAGGATTTTATCGACATTTCCGGTTACCTTCAGCATCATGGCATCCCGGTACCACATCATCATCAAATCCATATAATCATTCATAGACATCTTAAACTGCTCGATATCCTTGACCGCTTTTCCAAGCGTCTCCACATCCATCTCGTCGATATGCGCCAGCACGCCAACAACCGAATCCACGATCGCCGCATACTCGTCATTGCCTGCGAGCTTGATTGCCTTTCCAAGATTACCCTGTGCAAAATCGAGACAGAAATATGCCTTTTCCTTTGTCAGTCCCATTACATTCGTCAGATATGCCAGCACATCGCGCTCACGGATTGGCTTCGTCTGCAGCTTCAGGCAACGGGATTTCACTGTTTCCAACAGCTTATCAAGATTTGTCGTAAGCAACAGGATCACCGCATACGCCGGTGGCTCCTCAATCGTCTTCAACATGGCATTTTGTGCCTGTACATTCAAAAGCTCCGCATCCGGGATAATGTAAATCTTATACTTTCCTTTATACGGTTTGATGTCAATTGTATTTATGAGCTGGTCACGAACCTCATCCACTGAAATCAGATTCGGCTTCTCATGCGTTACCGTGATGATATCCGGATAGTTTCCGGTTGAAACCTGTAAGCAGGACTGACAGGTTCCACAGGCTTCTGTACCGCCTGCCTCACACTCCAGTGTCTCTGCAAATGCATAGGCAAGCGCTTTTTTTCCGCTGCCGGCATCTCCGCTTATAATATACGCATGCGCAACATTTCCCGTTTCGATGCTGCTCTTAAAATGTGCAATTATGTCCTCGTGGCCCACTATTCCTTTAAATCCCATAGCGTTCCCTCACTTTCTTTTTATTCGTTTATGTTGATATATCGATCAGCAATCCGCGGATATCATCGATCTTGCCGAGGATCGCGAGATGATCTTTCTCTTCCTTCATCAGTTCCTGTGCCAGATCGTCAAGGTTTTTATCCACCTGCCGGATGATACCGTACACCCGGTGTCTGCCGCGGCGATCCAAGAAATTTTCTCTTGAAAATTCATGTGCATTTGCCGCAACCTCATTCATAAATTCTTTGATAGAGGTGCGGTATTTCTTCATATCCTTGATATCCATGTGCTTGGCAATCTTCTCGCCCTGCTCCTCGATATCCTTCATCAGTCCGGTCAGTTTTTCCTTCAGATCGGCTTTATCTATGTTGCGGATGAGAGTAAACTTGAACTCTTCGTCCGTCGCCTTCTGGCTCTTGGGGGCTTCCATCTGCGTCAATTGCTGTAATTGACTGATCTTCACATTGTTGTCCACGTACTCTCCTCCTTTCTCTGTCCTGCACTGTCAGAGGGCTGTCTGTAGTGTTCATAGTTGCATCCATGCATATATCATCATTCGAATATAATGTATTGCAACTAAGACGTACTAGATGTTCTGATATCATTTTTCGCTCCATACGCAACCACCGTCAATTCGCCATCCATGGCTCAATGACGGCTTGATTGAACATCGTGTTCAATCATTGCTTGGTTTTATGCAGAACATCAAGTACTGTCTAAGTTGCAAACATATCATATTCTTCATGATTGATATATGCATGGATGCAACCTATATACAATTCTACAGCCCTCTGCCACATATACGTTTTTCGTCGAGTATGCTCCATCCTACCTTGCGGCAAGCAGTTTTTCCACCTGTTTCACAACTTCTGCATGAATGGTTTCGATGTCCTGTGTGGCATCAATTGTCACGATGCGTTTCGGGGCAAGTGCCGCCAGATCACGGTAGCCCTGCGCCACCTTCTCATGAAAAGCGGTGGATTGTGCCTCCATCCGGTCTAACTCTGCGCGGGATTTTGCACGGGCAAGTCCAACTTCCGCCGGTAGATCCAGATGAATCGTCAGATCCGGCCAGATTCCCTGCATTGCGAATCCATTTAGCTCATAAATCTTCTCGACGCCAAGTCCGCGTGCCATCCCCTGATAGACGGCAGAGGAATCCACGAAACGGTCACTAATCACCGCTTTTCCTGCGTCCAGCGCCGGTTTGATCACCTGCGCCACAAGCTGTGCACGTGCCGCTGCATAAAGCAATGCCTCCGTATGGTCATCCATCTCCGCATATTCCCGGTTCAGAAGAATCCCGCGAACTGCTTCACTGATCACCGTTCCACCCGGCTCTCTCGTCACAACAACTTCGTCATAGCCGTGCTGCATCAAATGCTCTTTCAATTTCAAAATCTGCGTTGTCTTGCCGGAACCATCCGGTCCCTCCATCGTCAGAAAAATTCCCTTCATTTGTCCTACCTTTTCCTTCGCATAGCTATTTATACTATACCATTATTAGAAGGATTTTACCATAGATTTTTTCTTTATTATATGTTATACTTAGTTGTGTTTTGCGAAAAGAGCGAAACAGAAGAATAAGGAGGTCTTATATTATGGCAAAACAGATTGATAAATCTATGTTAATTCACGAGATTATCGAGGTTGATCCAGGCAATGCCGCTATCCTTATGGCAGCCGGCATGCACTGTGTCGGATGTCCTTCCGCAGCTATGGAAAGCCTTGAAGAAGCATGCATGGTTCATGGCATGAATTGTGATGAAGTCATCGCTGACATCAACGCATACCTTGCTAAGAAAGAGGCAAATGCATAAATAACATGCGCGGCAAGTGGGAAACCGCCTGCCGCAGCATATTTTAAAGGAGGTAATCTTATGTCCTACAACAATGATTATAACAACGGCTATAACAATGGTTATAATAATGGCTCCAACAACGGTTATAATAATTACAATAACCAGTACAATTATCAGGACAACAACCAGTATAACTATCAATACAATAACCAGTATCAGTACAACAATGCAGGATATGATTACAACAATGGCTACAATGCCGGCTATGGCTCATCCGCAAAGATCATTTCCAGCGAGATGTACAATCTGATCATCGGCGGTGTACTGCTGTACGGCTTCATTATCAATGCGATCATGACTGCCGTCTTCGGCGATTCCATCGTCAGCTTTGTATTAACGAATCCGATTGCTTTTTATATCGGTTACTTCATTCTCGCCATCGCTGGTACATTTATGGTTCGTAAATCCGACAATCCGGTTGTCAGCTTCATCGGATACAATCTGATGGTTGTTCCAATCGGTATGGTTATTGCCGTATCCGTAACCTTGTATAGTGCGATCGGATACAACATGATAGTCGCAACCGCATTCGGTATTACAGCTGCCGTAACACTTGTGATGATGATTATTTCTTCCATCTACCCGAATTTCTTTTTAAGCATGGGAAGAACACTTGGTATCACGTTGCTTATCACCGTTGTGGTTGAAGCAATCATGCTGATCGCAGGTGCAAGCCTTGGTATCATCGACTATGTCGTTGTCGCAATCTTCTGCCTGTATGTCGGCTACGACTGGGCAAAGGCGAACGCAATTGAAAAGACCGTAGATAACGCGATTGATTCCGCTTCTGAGTTGTATTTGGATATTGTAAACCTGTTCCTGCGTATCATGAAGATCTTAGCACGTGCGAACAGAAATTAATCATACAAGAAACTTATTTAGAGGAGAGCATTGAACATGAGTAGTGCAATTGACACAAAATCCGTAAATTCCATTCGTGTGCTTGCCGCAGACGCCATCCAGAAGGCAAACTCCGGTCATCCGGGACTTCCACTTGGTTCTGCTCCTATGGCATATGAGCTGTGGGCAAACCACATGAACCACAATCCGAAAGATCCAAAATGGGAAAACCGCGACCGTTTCATTCTGTCCGGTGGACATGGCTCCGCCCTGTTATATTCCCTGCTTCACTTCTTCGGTTACGGTATCACAATTGAGGATATGAAAAACTTCCGTCAGCTTGGTTCCAAGACACCGGGACATCCGGAATATGGTCACACGGTTGGCGTAGAAGCCACCACTGGTCCACTTGGCGCCGGTATGGCAATGGCAGTTGGTATGGCAATGGCAGAAAAGCATCTTGCCGCAACTTTCAACAAAGAAAACTTCCCAGTTGTTGACCACTATACTTATGTACTTGGTGGCGATGGCTGTATGATGGAAGGTATCAGCTACGAAGCATTCTCACTCGCAGGCACACTTGGTCTGGAGAAGCTGATCGTATTATATGATTCCAACAATATTTCAATCGAAGGTGACACGAACATCGCATTCCGCGAGAATGTAAGACAGCGTTTCGAGTCCTTCGGTTTCCACACACAGCTTGTTGAGGACGGAAATGACTTAGATGCCATCGGCAAGGCAATTGAAGCAGCCAAGGCAGAAAAAGGCAGACCTTCCATGATCGAGATCAAGACGAAGATCGGTGCAGGCTGTCCTGCCAAGGAAGGCAAGGCAAGTGCACACGGCGAGCCACTCGGTGTTGAAAACGTTGCAGCCCTTCGTGCAAACCTTGGCATCGCAGACAACGGACCTTTCGTATTAGATCAGGATGTCTACGATCATTTCGCCAAGCTTGCTGAGGAGAAGGCTACGGTTGAAGATGCATGGAATGCATTATTTACAGACTACTGCAAGACATATCCGGAGATGAAGGAGCTGTGGGACAACTACCACAATACGGATAATGCAAAATGCCTGTATGACTTAGACGAGTTCTGGAATTCCTTCGACAAACCGGAAGCAACCAGGAATGTATCTGGAAAGCTTTTGAATATTATCAACAATGTTGTTCCTAATATGTTTGGTGGTGCAGCAGACCTTGCTCCATCAACCAAGACAAACATGAAGGATGCCGGGGACTTCTCCAAGGAGAATCCGCTTGGCAAGAACATTCACTTTGGTATCCGTGAAATCGCAATGGCAGCCATCGGAAATGGTATTGCCCTGCACGGAGGTTTACGTCCATTCGTCTCTACATTCTTCGTATTCAGCGATTATGTAAAGCCAATGGCAAGACTTTCCGCTCTGATGGGTGTTCCTCTTACTTATGTACTGACACACGACAGTATCGGCGTCGGTGAAGATGGTCCAACTCACGAGCCAATTGAGCAGCTCGCTATGCTCCGCGCTATGCCGAACTTCTATGTATACCGTCCAGCAGATGCAACGGAATGTGCAGCCGCATGGTACTTCGCAACAAATAAGAAGGATGCGCCTACTGCGCTGGTTCTCTCCAGACAGAATCTGCCACAGTTAGATGGCAGCAGCCAGGAAGCATTAAAGGGCGGTTACATCTTAGAGGATTCTACGAAGGATACACCAGATGCCATCATCATCGCAACCGGTTCGGAAGTTTCCCTTGCTGTCGAGGCAAAGAAAGAGCTTGCAGCCGAGAATATTGATGTCCGCGTTGTCAGCATGCCATGTATGGATCTGTTTGAGGATCAGCCAGATGAGTACAAGGATGCAATACTTCCAAAGAACGTCACAGCCAGAGTTGGTGTCGAAGCACTCTCCGAGTTTGGATGGGGCAAATACATCGGTATCAACGGCGAGTTCGTCGGAATGAAGTCCTTCGGTGCTTCTGCGCCAGGCAATCAGCTCTTTGAGCACTTCGGCATCACAAAGGATGCAGTTGTTGCAGCTGTGAAGAAAACTTTGAACTAACCTATTATAAATTCCATACATCATGCAGATAGAAATATCTGCATAATACACAAAAAAGATCATCGACGTCAACAATAACGTCGATGATCTTTTTTATTTCACTGTTCTTTACAGCTTCGCAAGTGTCTGCAATGCATTCGCATCAATAATCAGTTTATAATGCTCACGCATGTGACTTGGTGTAGCATACGTTGCACGTACCCGGTTACTATATTCACCCAACAGGTTGCAGGTCTTCACAAACTCATTGTCTGTGTTTTTATCCTTCGTCATATACAGATAAAAACGACTGTCTCGCGGATTCTTATACAAAGAATTCTCGCTGTCATAGATGCCCTTTACAAGTTTTGCAGACAAGATAACCTGATCCAGATTCTTAAATGCATAGATACGGAAGATTTCCGGCTGTTCCACCGCCTGCGGAATCTCTGTTCTGCGATCCGATGCAGATGGATTCGTCTGTGCCGGCTTTACGCCCTTACCACTCATCAGACCACTTAAGTCTTCCGCCAATCCGCCGATTGCCTTCAGCAGTCCATTCACCGGATTGTCCTCGACAATGGATTCGCCATCGGCTTCATCTGCCAATCCAAGACCACCATCCGAATCTTCATCCTCCTCATCGTCCTCATAGGAATCATCCACATCCGATGGACGTGTAAATCTGGAGAATCTTGTATCCAGTTCCTCCGGATCATCTACTTTTGTAATAACCAGAATCAAACACTCTGGCGATACAGGTATTGCTTCTATCATAAGCGGAACATTATCCACTTCAAATCCTAATTCACTGGATGCCTGTTGCATCAGTTCCCGGAACAGTTCTTTGGCTTTGTCTGTTCCATATGCTAATTCCGTTAAATGAAGTTCCTTATCTGCCAAGTCTGACTTATAAAGTGTGCAACGTATCTGATTCTCGCTTAATCGTTCTAGCTTCATACTCGTCAACTCCTTCGCAAGTGTTTACAAAAACATTATTTTTTGTATTACTTAGTTTATCACAAAACTCCCACATGTAAAGCGATTTCTCAATATTTTCACAAAATATTACTGGAAATTCGATTCCAGAGACTTGCATTTTTCCCAATAATATAGTATGGTAAATCTTGCATAGTTATTTACAATTCTTATTTCTTTACAGGTATTTCCTGTAGCTTTATTCCAATTATATTTACAGATGTGTCATATCATACGAAGGAATATAAAACTATCACAGAAGCTTCTTATATCTATACGGATATGATATGCGCGCAGCGAAGGAAGGTGATATCGGTCACATAAAATAATTTCCATATTGTGATATCAAGACATAAGAAAAGGAGCCTTGATTGACAATCAAGACTCTTTTTCTATATGTAATCATTTGACCGATTACTCCTCAGAGATAACACCTGTTGGGCAAGTTCCTGCACATGCTCCACATGAGATACATGCAGAAGCGTCGATTTCGTACTTGCCATCGCCTTCTGAGATTGCGCCTACAGGACAAGCGCCTGCACATGCTCCACACATAACGCATCCATCGTTGATCTGAAATGCCATGGTAATATCCTCCTTACTCTTCATTCAGTATTGATAATATCATTCTTTATTGATAATTATTATCACTGTTGACATTGTACCCCTTTTTGTCCCAGATAGCAAGTAATTTTTACAATTTCCTATAACTGGTTACTATCCTGTCCCTTTTGATAGAAATGCATCAGCAATTTCGCCATCCATTCCGGCCAGAATTTCCGATACATAGCATAATCTTCTGGACTTCGTCCATTGTTTTCTCCAATCACATGCGAGGTTTCTGATTCCTCATGTACACGATGCCCCATAATCGGCTTCTTCACATAGCAGAAAGCTCCTGGCAGCTTAGAATATCTTTCCCACGCTTCCCAATCCAAATCTGCCTTACAGCCAACTGTAAATGGTTCTTCTGGCAACCTTGCCTTCACATACGTAACGGACGGACAACATATTCCACATCCAAACGACAGAGATCGTCGACGCAGGAATATACTATTCCACGTTTTCCTTGTTGTAAATGGAAGCAACAACAGCTTCTTAATCGTCAACAACCGGTTCTTATACACCGGTTTTCCATCCCGAATCTCATAATATGCCGAATGTGCAAGAATCGGATCGTTTGCACGATTCAATGCATCTAACATCTCTTCCAGATAATTTGGATTATAAATATCATCCTGATGTGCAATCGTTACTAATTTTGTATGTGCCTGCCGATACGCAAAATTCCAATCCGTTGCAATCCCGGATGGGGCATCATTTTCATATAAAGAAATATGGTATTGTTCTGCCAAACCACGAATATATGCATTCCCTGTTGATGTTGCAATAAGAATCTGACTTTTCACTGTCTGGTTCTCCAGGGACCGGATACAGTTTTTCAGATATTTACTTTCTTTGTACGCACAGATCACAAATGTATGATCCTTTGCCGTAAAATTATTTTTCTGTTTCATGCTCCATCTGCTCCACTTTCTTTTCCAATTCACGCATACGTTTTTCCAAAATTGCCTGTGTCTGCACTAATGTCCGGATTCGCTCTGATTGTCCGGACGCAATCGACGTCAATGACAGCCCAATCAGAATCAGGAAGCAAACCCCAATAAAGAATACTGCATTTGCTTCAGAATACACACCCATCAACTGTGTAAAGAACCGAATGGCCTGTGGAAATATCGCGCAAATCAGCAAAATCACACCGGACAGGAACCAGATCAATGAATATTTTAAACTCATCCGTCCCTTCCGCATCAATACCAGTATAATCGCGAGGTATAACAGCACGCCGATCAACAAAATTATACGAAATATAGTTGTCATCATCTGTTTACCTCCATTTTTTTCCTGCAATCCGGTAAATCACAATTGCCAGAGTTACCTTTATCATATAATATACCGACTTCCACGGGCTAATCGAAGACACACCTGCGGTTCGTTCATTCATGATTACGGGAACCTCCTTTACCTTAAATCCACTTGCATTCACTGCAATGATTGACTCCGGTTCTGGATAATCCTGTGCATAATTATGAGCAAAAAACGTAATGACTCCCCTCGACGCTGCGCGAAATCCACTTGTCGCATCTGTTACCCGGACATGTCCGCACAACCGGAGAACTGTATTCAGAATATTGATACCTGCACGGCGCATACCCGATGTCTGAAATCCTTCTTTATTGATAAAACGTGATCCAATAACCAGATCCGCCTCTCCTTTTTCAATCGGGGCAATCAAATCAGGAATATATTCCGCATTGTGCTGTCCATCTCCATCCATCTGAATTGCAATATCATATCCATTTTCTGCTGCATACCGATATCCAGTCTGCATACCTCCGCCAATTCCCAGATTGATCGGAAGATTCAGATATGTATATCCATGCTCCTCACAGATTTTTGCTGTATCATCGCCAGAACAATCATTTACAACTACGTAATCCACGTCCGGGCATGCTGCTTTTAAGCTTTCTACCGTATGCACAATATTCGGTGCCTCATTGTAGGCTGGAATTATCACCAGTGTTTTCATAAACCCTCTCTTACTCTACGACCTGAACCTTCAACATATTTGTATTTCCGGAAATACCAAGTGGTACACCTGCGCCGATAACAACCTTATCGCCCGGCTGTAACAAGCCCTGCTTCTTACCTGCTGCCACTGCATGATCAAACAGTGTGAATACCTCATTCTGCTCTTCGAGATGTACCGGAGTTACGCCCCATGACATATTGAGCTGACGATATGCCTTGTCACTTGTCGTACCGGCAATGATGTTGCAGCTTGGTCTGTACTTCGAAATATTTCTTGCAGATACACCAGACTTTGTCACGATGATAACCGCTGCCGCATTTAAGTCAATGGCTGTTGTACAAGCTGCATGGCAGACCGCATCTGTCACGTTCTGGTTTGCTGCACGCTCATAGTGGAAGAAATTCTTCTTATAATCAATGGCTGCCTCTGCACGCTCTGCAATCTTTGCCATCATCTCAACTGCCTCTACCGGATATTTACCGGCAGCACTCTCGCCAGACAGCATAACCGCACTTGTACCATCATAGATTGCATTGGCTACATCCGTTGTCTCCGCACGTGTCGGACGCGGATTCTTGATCATGGAATCCAGCATCTGTGTCGCTGTGATAACCTGCTTACCAGCCATATATACCTTATTGATAATCATCTTCTGGATAACTGGGACTTCCTCGCAAGGAATCTCCACACCCATATCTCCACGGGCTACCATAATACCATCGGACACATAAATGATATCGTCGATGTGGTTAACGCCTTCAGAATTCTCGATCTTGGAAATGATATTGATGTTATTTCCACCGTTCGCATTTAACAGCTCACGGATTTCCAATACGTCCTTAGCTGAACGAACGAAAGAAGCCGCTATAAAATCTACGTCCTGCTCAATACCAAACAGGATATCGCTCTGATCTACTTCGCTTAAGTACGGCATATTCAGATGCACATCCGGCACATTGATGCCCTTGTGGTTAGAAACCGGGCCTCCGGTAATAACGGTACATAAAATATCCTCTCCACTGATCGATGTTACCTGAAGCTCGATCAGACCATCGTCGATCAGAATATGAGTACCAATCTGTACATCCTTATACAAATCCTTATATGTGATAGAGGTAATGGTGCTGTCACCAACAAGATCTCTCGTTGTCAGTGTGAAGAAATCACCCGCCTTAAGCTCTGCCTTTCCACCCTCAAAATCGCGGGTACGAATCTCAGGTCCTTTTGTGTCGAGCAAAATTGCGATTGGAAGTCCAAGCTCCGCACGCAGCTTCTTGACCATGTCCATACGTTTCTTCTGTTCTTCGTGTGTACCGTGCGAAAAATTCAGTCTTGCCACATTCATTCCGGCAAGCATAAGCTTCCGCAGTACATCCTCGTTATCCGTTGCAGGTCCCAGCGTACAAACAATCTTTGTCTTTCTCATCACTTATTACCTCGTTTTATATTTATTTGCCAAATCTTCTCCCATTTTGACATACACCCCTAGTATAATCGCTTATGTCAAGATTTACAACCATATTTCAAAAGTATTTTTATCATAAAAAACTAACAAATTTTTAACTTTTATTCCAGATAAAATCATGCTATTATAGTGATAGCATTATACATTTATACACAAAATATATAGGAGGCTTACATGTACGATAACTTTCTATTCCGGGCAAAACGAACCGTCTACAAATGGTGGTGTATCGTATATAAGCCGGTCTATAAACTCATCCATAGCGGCGAGTGGCCAGAAGAAAAAGAGCCGGACGTCAAATATGCGGCACCAACGAAACCATCGCAGTCAGAAACGCTCGATGCTCAGGCGCTTGCAGATGCCGTGCTTGACACGAACCGGCAGAGCCAGCATAATATCGACGATCTGGTTTCGGAGGCAGCACATATGTCTGCCGAACCAACGGCATCCGCACCGGCTGTCAATGCAGAACCAGACATAAGCAGCACCAATTCTGCATTAGATCCGGAAGAGATTCCGGCAGGTGTCGACGACGATGTGTTAGCCCGTGCCAACGAGATCATGGCCCGGCTCAACCGGGAAGCTGCAGAGGATGAAGAAAAAAAGCAACGCGAAATCGAAGCTGCAAAAGAAAAAGCCGCCGAACAGGAACGGCTGGCAGCCATTTTAAAATCAACCGAACGTAACATCGATGCATTTATACAGGAAGGACTCTCCAAACAGCATCAGCAAGACGACGGCAACTAGGAAAGGAGTTTAACTATGCGTTCGAAATCAAAAAAAATAACTTTAGGGCTGTGCCTGATCGTGCTTACCGCTTGTCTCCTATGTGGATGCAGCGGCAATCCCAAAAACTTCACCGTTGGTACGATGACCATTACCCTGACCGATAATTTCAAAGAAAGTAAGATGTCCGGTTTTGACGCCTACTTCGTCAGCGACGATGTATCATTTTCCGTAAAAACCGAAAATGCGTCCGACCTTGAATATCAGGGCTACGAAATTGCAGGACTGAAGGATTACGCAAAGGAAATCTGCAGCCTGAACGGCATTTCCACTGATAAGCTGGTACAGCGGAACAACTACTATTATTTCAGCAACACGCAGACCGTATCCGGTGCCAAATACACCTATCTGCACTGCATGCTGAAGGAAGGGAACAATTACTGGATCTGTGAATTCGTGTGCAAGCACCGTTCGTACGACTCTTTAGAAAAGTCCATGTTGCAATGGGCAGACAGCATTACATTCGATCAGCAATAAAAAATGCACCGCAGTTATTATGATTGCGGTGCATTTTTATTTTCATCCTGTTCTTCTGTTTCATCGTTCTCATCTTCCCACGCATCCTCCGGGCGCATCTTCTCGTATTTCTGCATACCGAAATTCAAGAAACTTACAAAGAAGAGCGTCGGAATCGCAGCGATAATTGCGATCTGCGCTACATGAATCCAGTTCCCCTGCAATTTCCCCGTGAGTAACAAATAGCTGGCAGTCACAATGACTGCCAGCATACTTATATCTACACAGATTGTCAGAATCGTCTGTGTCTTCTTACTCATAGAGATACCAGTTTCCCTTGTACTTGATACATGTGATTGGATATGTGCTTGACTGATCGTAAGTCTCGCCACTCATTGTCACTGCTACGTTGAAAGAGAACTCCAGATCACAAGCGTCCTGCAGCTTGATCGTTTTGTCTGCATAATCACTGATATCCTCTTCAAGATCATCCAGATCATCGCTGTCATACATCTCTTTGCTCTCAACGCCCTCATACTTGAAAGTTACATCATATCCAGAATAAGAATCAAGCATATCCTCAATATCTTCCTGTCCTGGATCAAGGAATGGTGGACAAAGTGCTGCCATCTTATCTACATCCTGATCATTCATCGCCTCGATAAACTGCTGTGCAACTGCTTCTGGGGAAGATGCTCCTCCCTTTGCTCCGAATCCGCCCTTGAAGATCAGAACAAATGCAACTGCCAATACAACAACGGCTGCTGCAATAATACCAATGATCAGACCTTTCTTTGGCTTTGCCGGCTGCGCTGGTGTCGGACCACCAAATCCTGGCTGTCCATATGGTGCCTGTCCCGGCATACCCTGCTGTGGCATTCCGTTCATGCCCGGCTGTCCCATGCCGTTCATCTGTGGCTGTCCCATACCATTCATCTGTGGCTGTCCCATACCATTCATCTGTGGCTGTCCCATGCCGCCAAACTGTGGTGCTGCTGGCTGTGGGTTTGTCTGTCCTGCATCTGCCTGTCCATACGTACTTGTATCTGTCTTTAATGACAGACCTGACGGCTGTGCTGGTGCCTGATCCGGATCGATCAGAACGGTCTTCTCATCATCGCCATCCTGGCTGTTCATAGATGGCAGATCTGCGCCACAAACTGAGCATTTTGTGAAGACATCATCATTCTGTGCTCCACACATTTCACATACTTTCATGCTGTTCCTCCTAATATAAATCCTCTCTTATAGGTCGTAATTTTAATAAAAAACTACTAAAATATATAATGTCATAAATGCCGCATGAAGTCAATTGGCATTGCATATAAATTTCGTAAATTTGTTGTAATGTCAATCAATCGTGCTATAATATGGAATAAATATGGCTTCGCATGCCCCGCATGCGATCCAAATACATCACAAACAGAGATTAAGGAAGGCAGATTATTACCATGTATAAAGTAGATTTTGAAAAACCGATCCATGTATATTTCATGGGTATCGGCGGTATCAGCATGAGCGGACTTGCCGAGATTTTATTGCAGGAGAGCTTTACCGTATCCGGTTCCGATATGAAGGAATCTGAGATCACAGAGATTTTGAAGAATCTGGGCGCCCGCATTTTCATAGGACAGAAAGCAGAAAATATCTCCGATGATATTGATCTTGTCGTATATACCGCAGCCATTCATGCGGACAATCCAGAATTTGTAGAAGTGAAACGCAGAAATATTCCGATGCTGACACGGGCACAGCTCCTCGGTCAGATCATGCTGAACTACAAATACGGCGTTGCAGTCAGCGGAACGCACGGCAAGACAACAACAACCTCCATGCTCTCCTATGTATTGCTGGAGGCGCAGACCGATCCAACCATCTCCATCGGTGGTATGTTGGATGCGATCGGCGGCAATATCCGCGTGGGGCACTCCGATTATTTCGTTACAGAGGCCTGTGAATACACAAACAGCTATCACGCATTCCATCCATATATCAGTATCATCCTGAATGTGGACGCGGACCATCTTGATTTCTTCAGCGGCATTGAGGAGATCGCAGATTCCTTCAAGACATTCGCAGAGATCCTGCCAGATGACGGACTGCTCGTCGTCAATGGCGATATGAAATATTACGAACATGTGATAAAAGATCTGCACTGCAACATCATTACCTTCGGTATGAATGCCGGAAATGATTACAGTGCAACTGATATTACCTTCGACGAAGAAGGTCACCCAACCTACACACTCGTTGTCAAAGGCGAGAAGCAGGATCAGATCAAACTGCATGCAACCGGTATCCACAATGTCATGAATTCTCTGTCTGTTATCGCAGTCGCAGATTTCCTCGGCATTGACCGCAAATACACGATTGCTGGTCTGGCGCGCTGTTCCAGCGCCCACCGACGGTTCGAGCACAAGGGCGTCACAGAAAATGGTGTCAAAATTGTCGACGATTATGCACATCACCCAACCGAGATTGCTGCAACCTTGGCGGCTGCCAAGAACACACCACACAACGAACTGTGGTGCATCTTCCAGCCTCATACATACTCCCGTACCAAGGCGCTTCTGGACGAATTTGGACAGGCACTTGCAACCTGCGATCACGTGCTTCTGGCAGATATTTACGCCGCAAGAGAGCAGGATACCGGACTTGTTTCCTCGAAGGATGTCTGTGACAAGATCAACGCCAACGGTGGTCATGCCATCTACCTTGGCGACTTCGACAGCATCACCGAGTATGTGAAAAAAAATTGCAAAAAAAATGACCTGTTGATAACTATGGGCGCCGGAAATGTTGATTCTATCGGAAATACACTGTTAAAAAAATAGTTATCCACATTATCCACAGACCTGTTTGGGGAAAATTACCAAACAGGTCTTTTCATTTTTAGTTAACATAATTGTAACATAAATCGTCTGCAAACGGCTTGATTCCACACCCTTATTTTTTATGGTAACTGATTGTCCACATTATCCACATTTTCCACAATTTTCGTAAACGCTCCGACCGAAAAGATGTTCGCTTGAATTTAATTTTCTTCATGCTATAATTTGAAATGCTTCTAAGCGAAGCGATGAAGGGAAGGTTCAAAAAACTATGAAGACAATTACGATTTCAACTGAAAATAGCGAGACTTATTCTTCCATCTCGAACTTTTTTATCGACTATTATATGACAGATGCAAACGGGGAGTTTGTAAAGGTGTATCTGTATCTGATCCGGTTGCTGAACAGCAAACAGCAGATCTCGGTTGCCGAGATTGCGGATCATTTTAATCTCACAGAAAAAGATATCTGCCGTGCCATCAAGTATTGGGTGACAAAGGATGCACTGCGTCTGACCTTTGACGGAAAGGGACAGCCAACCGGGATTGTGGTTCTGCCACTGAAGGCACCGGAAATGGAGTTATCCACAGAATCGGATGCATTTTCCCTGCTTCGTTCCGATGATACATCTGCACATGTGGAAAAAGCAGACACAGCGGAGCGCTCAGAGAAGGCTTCCAACAAGATTGTACCGATCACAACACCTGCGATGGAACTTTCCGCACCACAAAAGCCGAAATTTACACAGAAAGATATCGATAAACTCTTGCGTGATCAGGACTGGGAAGATATATTATATCAAGTAGAGACTTTATTTGAGAAGCCGATTTCACAGTCGGATACGCAGTCATTGATGTACATATATGATACGCTTGGATTCAGTGTCGACTTATTCGAGTATCTGATCGAATATTGTACCACAATGAAGAAGAAAAACTGCCGTTACTTAGAAGCAACCGCCATCGGCTGGTATCAGGACGGCATTCAGACAAAGGCACAGGCCAAGGAACAATACGCCCTTATGAGCGGTGTCTGCCGTGTCTTCTACAAGACGCTTGGCATTAAGCGCGGGGCACCGACAACGATCGAGCAGGAATTCTTTAAGACATGGACAAAGGACTACGGCTTCGGTGAGGATATCGTAGAGGAAGCCTGCAAGCGTGCAGTTTTACATACACAGAATCCTACGATCAAATATGTAAATGGGATTCTGACCGCATGGCATAACGCAGGGGTGACAGATTTTGCCGGCATCAAGCAGGAAGATCTCGCCCACGCCGAGACAGCCAAGAACCAGAAAGCCTCTGCTACCACGAAGAAAAGCGGAAATGCATTTACAAACTTTACACAGAGCAGCATGAGCTCCGAGCTTGATGAGATGGAGCAGCTGTTCCACAAAGAGGTAAACGGTCAATGAATTTTGAGTTGCTGAAAAAAGAAAATATCCTGCATGATTACGAACAGGTTCGCCTGCGCAACAAACGGCGCCTGCAGGAACGGCAGGAAGAAATCTATGCGAAGATTCCAGAGATCAAACAGTTGCAATCCGAAAACAAGCTTTCCTATATCGCGCTCGCGAAGAAAAAAGCACTCGGACAGGCAGCTGACACACAGGAGATCTCCAATCAGAACCGCAGCAATTCTGCGCGGATACAGGAACTGCTCCTGACACACGGCTACCCTGCTACATATCTGGAACCAATCTATGATTGTCCGGTCTGCAAGGATCTCGCCTATGTGGACGGCAAGGTCTGCGCATGCTTTGAACGCCGGATTGTGGATGCCTTATATCGCCAGTCCAACATGACACAGGTTCTGGATTCCGAGAACTTCGATACATTTGATCTGGATTATTACAGTCACACGATTCCGGAGAACCGGAACTGGTCTGTCAGTCCATATGACAATGCCAAAAATGTGCTGCATCTTGTCCACCGTTTCGTGAATACATTTGCGACACAGGATACCGAACGCGGAAACCTGTTATTATATGGAGAAACCGGTCTCGGAAAGACTTTTCTCACGAACTGTATCGCGAAAGCGTTACTGGACGAAGGGCACACCGTTCTCTATCTGTCCGCAAACGATCTGTTTGAACAGGTTTTCGGACAATATCTGATGAATAAAAAATTAGAACTTGAAGAATTATACAAATATATTTATAATAGCGAATTGTTGGTAATCGATGATCTGGGCACAGAGACAACCAATGCCTTTGTCTGCTCCAAGCTTTTTGAAGTTATCAACCAGAGGGGACTTACCGGAAAATCGACGGTCATCTCGACCAATCTTTCCATGAAGGAATTACAGGAGCGGTATTCCGAACGTATCATGTCCCGCATCATTGAACGTTACACTGTACTTCAACTGTACGGTGAAAACATAAGGTATCAAAAAAGAAAAAAAGAAATGATACAGGGTTCTAAGCTGTAATCACACAATGGAGGAAAAAATCATGCCAGATTCAAGTCATCTTATTACAGTTCCAGTTGGAAAGCTCGGAATCATCCCTTTGGAGAGCTGCAAAGCCCTCGGTGAAAAAGTGGATAGCTACCTTGCACGCTGGAGAGCAGAACGTCACAACGAGCACAAGGACAACATCACATTTGCAGGCTATGAGAGAGATTCCTATATCCTGAAATCCTCTTGTCCACGTTTTGGTTCCGGTGAAGCAAAGGGTACATTACAGGATTCCGTACGTGGTACTGATGTTTACATCATGGTTGATGTTGTAAACCATAGCATCGAGTACAAGATCTGTGGTAAGACAAATATGATGTCCCCAGACGATCACTATTCCGATATGAAGCGTGTTATCGCTGCCATGGCAGGCAAGGCAAACCGTATCACCGTTATCATGCCTTTCATGTACGAGAGCCGTCAGCATAAGCGCAGCAGCCGTGAGTCTCTGGACTGTGCAATCGCATTGCAGGAGTTAGTCGGACTTGGCGTTGACAATATCATTACATTTGATGCTCACGATCCTCGTGTCCAGAACGCGATTCCTTACAGCGGTTTTGAAAATATCATGCCAACCTATCAGTTCATCAAGACACTGCTCCGCACAACACCGGATCTGACTTTGGACAGCGATCACATGATGGTAATCAGCCCGGATGAAGGTGCCATGAACCGTGCGATCTACTTCGCAAACCACTTGGGTGTTGATGTTGGTATGTTCTATAAGAGACGTGATTACACAACGATCGTAAATGGCAAGAACCCAATCGTTGCACATGAGTTCCTTGGTGACAGTGTCGAGGGCAAGGATGTTATCATCATCGACGATATGATTGCTTCCGGTGAGAGTATGTTGGATGTTGCCCGTCAGTTAAAGGCTCGTAAGGCAAGACGTGTGTACTGTCTTGCAACGTTCGGTCTGTTTACTGCTGGTCTGGATATCTTCGACCAGGCAAAGGCAGAGGGTACCATCGAGAAAGTTATCACAACAAACCTGACTTATCAGGATCCAGAGCTCTTCAACCATGACTGGTATGAGTCTGCTGACTTGAGCAAGTATATCGCAACTCTGATTGATCACCTGAACCACAACGCTTCTATCAGCAGCCTGTTGGATCAGTCTGAGCGTATTCAGTCAAGAATTCAGGAGTACAAAGAGTTCGGAACAATCTCCGACAACTACAAGGCTCCAACAGTATAATTGGCAAGCAAGAATCGAACAAATAAGAAAAGCACAGTTCAAAGTTGAACTGTGCTTTTCTTATTTATTCTATAATTCCTATATGGATGTTTGTTACTGTACGTAGACGTAAACCTTAATCTGCTCGTCATTTAAGTTGTTTGTGAATGTCAAGATTGCCGTTCCCTTCTTGCCCGGGATCACACGTAATCTCGCTACCGAAGGTCCGACTGGGGAAGTATCCCATGTGAAGCTCGCAACATCCTCATCCGAGGACTCTACGCTTACCTCAATATCACCGGAGATACATACACGTAACACAGCTTCCTGCGTCGTCTGTGCCTCAGTTGTCTCTGCGCCTTCCTCTGATGTATCAGCCTCATTTGTCATGAACTTCAGGAATGTATCACTGACAAACATATCCTCATAGCCTTGGGATGGCACCGCATCCGTGAAGCTTGCCAGACCATCCATCGCCTCTTCCTTATCCTCAAGCGCGGTAATCTGCTTCTTATAGTCTTCTTCCTTATTCTGATAATCTGTGATTGATGCTTTCAGAAGATCAATCTGGGACTGCAGCTCTGTGATTGCATCCTCCTGCTCCCGGATCTGTGACCGGAAATAATTGGCTGCCACATCGCTTTCTGAGGCAATTGTATTTCGCTCATCGTTGGCTTTCTGTACTTTGTTACTGAAATAGAAGAATCCAAACACCAGACCACTTGCCAGAAATATCATAAGCGCGATAGATATTCCGATATACAGCTTCGTATTCCCCCGCATTTTCTCGCGGTCATATTCTTCATCTTCTAACGGTTTTCCACAGTTGCTGCAAAACAATGCACCATCTTCATTTTCCGCTTTACAATGTTTACATATCATAATCTATACAACTCCTGTTTTCAAATTTGAATCGTACGACATATTTCTCTTATGATACCCTTTTTTTCTCTATTTGTCCAGTATCAGCATGATATCCATCCAACTATCCTGTTATCCGGTCTGCTTAGCCGCGCAGGGCCTCAAAAGCACGTGATATATCCAGCACACCCCATCCCCACGCAGGGTTTGGATATGCAATATCGACAACTGTCCGCGCACCGCGAATCAAAATCTGCCGGATCACTTCGGTATTCATCCCATAATAATTGCCACGCACGATGCCCCATTCGAGGAAAAGTGCCGCCGCCCCGGCGGTCAATGCAGCCCCGACACTCGTACCGCTCCGGTGCACGAACAGCGGTCGCGTCCCACTGCCTCCCGCAAGCAGCCCCGCCACACGCACGGCTGGCGCCGCAAAATCCGGCTGAATCCGTCCTTTTCTGGTATATCCACGGCTGGATTCCACATACAACGAATTATCTAGATGATTGTACCCAGCTACAGTTATCGTCCCACGCGCATTCGCTGGCGCACAAAGAATCACTTCCGGATCTGGTCGTGAAAACCGCGTATTATCGCCCAAAAATTGTCGGATTGGCAGCCATGCATCATACCCTGCCGGAAAGCTGCTGTAATTCTCTGTCACTTCAATCCGCCAGATACCGGTCGCAGGCTTCTCAAACCGCAGCAGGATAAACGGATCACCCGAATTGTTCTCGACCACTACACTTTCCGCATACAACGTCGTTCCCTCATACAAATATGTAATCATTCCAGAACTGTCACGGTTCGGAAAAAGCTGATCAAACCGCTGCCCGGTCGGGGAATATACCGCTATCTGGTACAGACTTGGCGCACGCCCCCAGATCTCCGTGCAAAAACCCGGATTCTCATCTTCCACATAGATCTCCATCTCATTTCTTACCGTCCGTGTCCGCGGCTGTGAGATCCCGTTCTGATTGCCCAGATTGATCGTAGACAGGCTTGCAAAATGCCCGCCTGTACCAAGCTCATTTCCAGCACTTCCGACCACGCAGATTCCCGGCAGTGTCACAACCGTATCCAGATAAAGCTCCAGATTCAGATTCCCATTGTGATCACCCTGATTCGTCCCCAGTCCCAGACAGATTACAAGCGGTTTCCCCAGCTCCATCGCCTTGTTAATCAGGTATTTCACGCCAAGTATGATATCCGCCTCCGAATAACATGGAACGCCATCTGGAATCAGGAAGAAATCTCGCAGACGCTGCTTTGCCTGCTTTAATTTCACCATGATAATATCCGACTTCGGTGCCACACCGGAAAATATATCATCCCCATCCAGATAGGTGTTCCCGGCAGCCACCGATGCCAGAAACGTACCGTGCCCGTCCATATCCCGGCTTGGTACAATCTGATACGGCTGTTCCGTCTGTATCGCCAGATTCAACAACTCCTGCGGATACTCCCTGCCATATCCAAAGATGGGACGCGTATCGATCTCCCCGCTCTGTACAGACATATTGGGTTCACCCGCTTCATATGCCGTCTGTGTCTGATCCCAGATTGCCGTCACCCGGCATGTACCGTCGGCTCTGCGGAACAGTGGATTCGCAAAGTCGATACCTGTATCAATAAACCCGACCAGCACATCTTTTCCCGAAAGCGACAACCCCGGCACCGTCTGGACTGCCCCAATACCAATCCCCTGCAATGCCGAGGTATCCATCAGTCCAAAGCATTTCGGTATCCGGTCATAACCTAACCGAAACAGTGTATCTGCCGAGAGTGCTGCTCCAGCCGCATCATAGACACTACGATACGCCACAAGGAACTGACTGTTAATGATCGTTCTGCAGTCCGGCTGTAGGATCTGCATCTCCCCCGCCAGATTGTTGTCGTATTTCACAAGGAAATCAAGCACATCCTCATCATATATATAGGCGCCACACGCCGAACCATACAGGCTATCCATCGCTCCTCCAACGCAAAAAATCCCCTCAGCAAAATGTATGCTGAGGGGATCTTATGTATGTTTATTTTGCAATATACGATGCGCGAACCGAAGTAATGCCACCGTAATTTTTCGCCGGCGCCGGCTGTCCCTTTGGAACTAAAATGATCTGAATGCCTTCCAGACGCTTTGCATAACCGGCTGTACCGGATGGTGCACCATTCTTCGCCCAATCAAGCCAGCCAAATGACTGTGCATGCACACGATAGTAAATGTCATAATGCTTTGCCATCTCACCGGTCAAATTGATCCGGATTGCTTCGAGACGTTTTGCCTCGCCACTCGTACCACTCATCACGCCATTCTTCCGCCACGTTGACTGATTATTCTCATTTCCTTGCCAGCCATAGCTCTGTACATGTGTTGTATACACGATGTCTCCGCTGTACTGCTGGTTAGAAAGACGGATATTGATACCCTCCAGCCGCTTTGCCTGACCACTTGTACCACTCATCTGACCATTGTACTTCCATGCCTGCCAGCCGTAGCTCTGCACATGGGTACGGTAGGTCACGTTTGTCTGTGCTTCACCTGCAATCTGCGGATCGGCATTGGATGTATTCTTTGCATTTACAACCGGAGACGTACCCGCCTTCGCATAATAGCCAAGCGCATATGCGGAATTGATATTTCCCATTCTCGTATTGAAGGAAGCACCTTTCTTTACAACCACAATCTGGATTCCCTCCAGACGTTTTGCATAACCGGCTGTTCCTGATGGTGCGCCATTCTTCACCCAGCCGAGCCAACCGTAGCTTTGCGCATGCACGCGATAATATACATCGTATTTACCTGCATCCGAGCCTGTCAGCTGAATCTTGATTGCTTCGAGACGTTTTGCCTCGCCCTCCGTTCCGTTCATCTCACCATTGGCAGACCACGGCAACCAGCCATAACTCTGGCAATGTGTTGTATACTGGATTCCCAGATTATCATTGCCCGTCACACGAATCTTGATACCTTCCAAGCGCTTCGCTTTTCCGCTCGTTCCCGCCATCGCACCATTTGTAAACCATGTCTTTGCATCATTCTCATTTCCCTGCCAGCCAAACGTCTGCACATGGGTTGTATACCGCACGGTTACAGCTGGTGTAACCGGCTGACTTGGTGTTGGATCTGGTGTTGGTGTTGGATCTGGTGTTGGTGTTGGGTTCGGCGTTGGCGTTGGATCTGGGTTTGGTGTCGGATCTGGATTCGGATTTGGATCCGGATCCGGTGTTTCTGAAGAATCGGCCTTCTTCACTGTCATAACAAAAGAATCCTTGGCTCCCTGCCCATCCTTTGCCGTTGCTGTGATTGTCGCTGTACCTGCCGCCTTTGCTGTCACTGTTCCATTCGTATCTATGGATGCAACACTTGGATTGGAAGAAGACCAAGTGACCTCCTTATTAGTAGCGTTATCCGGTACCACTCGCACATCCTCAACCGTATATGACTCTCCCACCGTCATGGATTTCTTGCCACCTACAATCGTAATTGTCGACACCTTAACCAGTTTCGGGAGATTTTCTATGTCTTCACTATATCCACATGTTTTACAAACATGATATTTCTTTCCCGCCTGCTCATACGTTGGATTGATTGTCTGCACCGCTCCATATACATGAGAAGTGCAAAGATTTACCTTATTATAGGTTTCCTGTCCTTCATAATTCGCCGTATCCGCAATCACATAATATAGATCATCATCTATAAATCCAAGTCCAAATATGTGAGTTCCCTTTGCAGTGTCCGATGGCAGTGTATATATCGTCTTTCTTGCTCCAGTTGAAATGCTATACTGTTCAATCGTCGTCGGTGTTGAGAAATAAATCACACCATTTCGTGCCGCCATACGTCCGCAATAAGATGCCCACACACGATTGTCTGTAATCCACCACCTTACATATTCCGGACCATATAAACAGGTAGTTATCTGGCTTGCATAATTATATTTAGAAAGCTGATATTTCGCGCTCTTTTCTGCTGCCACATATGATCCATCCAGATAATACCAGTCCCCATTGCATGGATACATATATGTCTGCACACCACTCCAGAACCCACTCTCATAGCGGCTGTCAATTGCTTTGGTATAGGTATAACCATACGGAACACTCGTTACATAATCAGACCGTTTACTCTCCAAGGATAGCAAGGTTGCATCTGAAATCATAAAATACGTGTGCTTCACTCTTCCAAGATTATCCCACACCGGATCGTCCCATGTGGCATCCATGTGATACCACTGGTTGTTCAAATATACGACATTCCACGCATGATTTGCAGCATTGCTTGAAACATAGCCACACACAACATTCTGGCGTTTCATCAGATACATGAACGTCAGTGCATATCCCTGGCAAACCGCTTTCTTCTTAACAAGTGTGCCATAGATAGTATAATCATCGCTCGACAAAGAACTCGATAAATAATTCTCATAATCATATGCTACATCTGTCGCAAGGTAATCATGATATGCAAGTGCAATCTCCACATCACTCAGTCCAGTTGTATCAATCGCAGCTTCCATCTTCGCAACTTCTGCATCGATCTCCGCTTTCATAGAAGTAATCTGGGTTTTCGTATAATTATATGTAATGAGCAATTCTGTAACATTACTTTGGCTGTCACTGTAATATCTGAATCCACCCGATACATAAAACAACTGTGGATTCATGTTCAAAATACCGTGTATAACATCTTCCACATTGGTTGTTGTCAATCCATAGCCTGTCACATCTATGGTATCCTGCAGGTTCTCCATGGCAGCCACAATCGCTGCATCATGCGAATGGTCATAACTACTGTCCGCAACCGCATCGCCTGCTTCCAGCAAACCACCCTCCGACAGCAGTCCGCTTCCATCCTCATGAACAATCTGCGTTGCCTCCTGCAACGGCTCGTCCAATTCCGCGGCAACTCCAGTCACAGTATTTACCAGCAGCATCACGAGCACAAGCAAATACGTAAATAGTTTCTTTCCTCTTTTCATGCAACTCTCTCCTTTACTACATCCTGTTTTCAATTTTACCCATACATTCATTACAGTTCTCACTAATAAAACATTAACATATATTGGGGGTTATGCAAAGAGAAAGTTTTGAAGATTTTTAAGGCGGAGAATCATATGCATGTAAAAAATCAGGAGCGACAGCCCTATACAAATATAGGATATGTCACTCCTTCCATTCACACGCAAGCATCTTCAATATACTGAAAAGATTGTGGTGCATTACTTATTCCATATTCTTTTAATTCTTTAGGCGAAGCATACTTTACAACATTTTTTAACTTATATGCTACTGCTTGATCCCGGTTTTCATAATATTGATTGAAAAATGATTTATCAATACCCGATTTTTCCTCTGTTTTCTCCCAAATCACTTCTGGCGAATCAATCAAAACATCCTCCACTTCGGCTTCCCCAACAACCCGCATAATAGGATTCGTAGAGTAAATTAAGATCTTATCTACATGCCTTTTGCACGCCTTTTTACGGAACTCATATCTCTTGGTTCCATTCATTATATTTTCTACATGAATAGGATTAATTGATAATAATATCGCACACATTATTTTTCTCCTTTTCATTTTTTTTAATTATATCTCAATAACATTCAATTTGCAACCTTTGGCAAACATTTGTTCTATCTTTTTAACAAATGCATAACACTTCCCCTTCTAGCAATCTCAAAGAATTGACTATCATTCAATTTAAAAAATCCCCAATATGAATCGCGGTCTAATCCAATTTCCTCTATCAAATCATGTCGAACTATCCTTTTCCTCAGCGCACCATTATATGTCATTTTTATTGCTTTACATCTACCCTTATTGTACCAATATCTTAAATCTTTTTTGTCAAATACACTATACTTACTTGCATAATTATAAAATTCGTCAAAACTGCCGAATTCTCCCTGTGTTTTTACATCCTCAACAACACATATAGACGTTACAACGGAGGAATATTCTGCGCTTCTCCCATCTTCACCAGTTCTATACAACACCACAATGTCTCCATAATTCAAATTCTCTACGCCATCCATACTGCACACATAAATTTTATGTATGGAATTTGTATATGATACATCTTTTATTATGCTTTTATTCTCTGTCGTTAATATCGAATCCGGAAACATGATCGAATGATATTTCGGATAAATACTTAGTAAATACTTCTTTGCTGTGCTCACATCTACATAAGGAAAGTCTTTGTTTATTTCCCCTGTAATTATTCCCATTTTCTTTAAGTAAACGTTTTCTCTTTGCGTGCCCTCTCCTTTAACTCCATATTGTTCAAACCCAAATTTTTGAACCAAACTGATCAACGAACTGTGTTTTTCATAAATGGTTACGTAACATACATCAACTGCTTCATTTATTGCATAATCCATAATTATCTTAATAAACTGTTCTCCCATTTTAGTTCCATGCGCCTCGATTTTAAATGTTCCCACTTTTAGTATCCTTTCGGCATGAATATTGGGTTCTACATCATTTACACACTGATATTCCATTTTTAAATATAAAAGACCTATCAGGTTTGCATTTTCATACTGCGCAAATGCAGGCTCATCTTTTTTTCTTCCAAACCAATCATCAAATCCTGGATAATCTCTTTTAAGTGAATCAAAAAAAGGATCGTGTAAATCAATTTCTGAAAATTTCTTGCGTATAATATTATTCAATATGTTTTCCTCCATTTTAATTTGTTTATACTATATCAATTTTCATTTGGAACAGGTTGTTATGAAAACTTTGATAACCACATACGAAATTATAGATATTTACAGAATAACTGTATTCTCCTCTAGAATCCCTATCCCCCAAAATACTGATATAAGTTTTAATCTCCCCTATTAAAACTTATATTATATATATTACACATTTCGACAAATATATCAAGGAATTTCCACAAATCCAAAAAAAGATCTGATGTATAAAACATCAGATCTTTTTATATTACTATCAACTTATCTCAACGCATCCAGATATTTTCCATCTAAAACATCCTTCAAGTACTGTCCATACTGATTCTTCTTCAGAATCTCGTACACTTCCAGTACCTCTTCCTTGCTGATCCAGCCATTCAGATATGCGATTTCTTCCAGACACGCAATCTTGCGATGCTGATGCGTCTCCATCGTCTTCACAAAGTTCGTTGCATCAACCAGGCTCTCATGTGTACCTGTATCCAGCCATGTGAAGCCCTGTCCAAGCAATTCTACATTCAGATTTCCCTTCTCCAGATAAATCCGGTTCAAATCGGTAATCTCCAGCTCTCCACGTGCAGACGGCTTCAGATTCTTCGCATACTCTACAACATGATTATCATAGAAGTAAAGACCGGTTACACAGTAATTGCTCTTCGGCTGTGCAGGCTTCTCTTCGATCGAGATTGCCTTTCCATCCTGATCAAACTCTACAATACCAAAACGCTCCGGATCATCTACATAATAGCCAAATACGGTAGCGCCCTTTCCGCTCTCTGCATTCTCCACAGCCGCCTTCAGGCGCTTCTTCAAACCATGTCCAGCAAAAATATTATCGCCCAATACCATTGCCACAGAATCATCACCAATGAAATCCGCACCAATGATAAACGCCTGCGCCAGTCCATCTGGTGATGGCTGCACTGCATAAGTCAGATTCACACCAAACTGGTGTCCATCTCCCAGCAGTTCCTCAAAACGTGGTGTATCTGCCGGCGTTGAAATAATCAGAATATCCCGAATCCCAGCATTCATAAGTACAGACATCGGATAATAAATCATCGGCTTGTCATAAATCGGGAGCAACTGCTTCGATGTTACTCTGGTCAATGGATATAAACGTATACCGGAACCTTCGGTCAAAATTAATCCCTTCATAGGTTAATTCTTTTTATTAATTTGACGTATGTCGTTAACAAATTGTTTAATCTCTCATGGATAATATTCATATAATCCCTCTGCAAAAATAGGTGTCTTCCAAGAAATACAGAAGACACCTATAAGCATATCATATATAAATTATCAAACATCTGTCAAATTTTAGTAACTAGACTGCAATACACTTTAAGTGTAACGCAGGCGATTACCAGAGTCAATAGTATTTTTCGTTTCTTATTTCAACTCCACCGAATTCGGTGCCGTTCCATAATCATAATATTGTTTTCTCTCATCAACCAAATGCTGGTGGAGTTCTCCAATTGGGTGAGACTCATAAAATTCCGGAGTGATATCTGCGAAGTAAGCTTTTGCATTCATCCTGTCATAATCTTCCGTCTCAAATCCCCAATTTCCATGATGACTCAACTGAACATAATCGCCCGTCAGTTCGTCTCCATATGTCTCAAATAAATATTTATTCATGTCGGCTTTGACATCACCTGTATACAGAAAACTTTCTTCCTGATTTGTAATTTTCATGCACAAAGAACCATCATTCTGATAATCCAAATCCGGACCAACATTCTGCTTCACAATATCATCAAACGCATTATACACATGGATCCGCAGACCGCACACTTCAAGCTCCTCATCTCTTCTCAAATGAATAATATTATCTGCATCCTTTGTTAGATTATGAAATGTCTCCAGAGGTTCCAATCCCATACTGTCATACGGTTCCCCCGCTTCCTTAATAAATTCGTAATCGTAGCCATTATCATATATCTTATCTATAGTCACTCCCTGTGGATCCGCATAAATCACATTAAATGCGCCCACGTGATCACTATGTGTATGAGAAATAAACCACGCATCAACATGATTCCCATTCTGGGCAATAACCTTTCTTAATGCCGGGGCATTCTCAGCCCATCCACCATCTATAATAATCAAATGTCCACTGTTCGTAATTGTATAACAATTCGCCTGTCTTCCCGTCGCATCTGAATATTGTGTGATTATGCATCCATCGGTATTCATTTTCTCTTGATTTCCTGTTTTATTATGCATATGAACCACTGCGGAAATACCTCCCAGCGCTAATACACATAGCAAAGCAAAAATTACGATTCTTCTATTCATAGTTCACAATATCCTTAGATTAATATTTCTTCCTTCACACCCTTAAATTCCACTTTATCATCTTGGCATTATAATTGCAAGGTTCATTGTGACATGGTACAATATTATTGATATTATACGATAGAGGTAACAACATGAATAAATTAAAACACTTCCTATTAAATAGTAAAAATATTAACAAATCCAGTTTCATCTGGAATATGGCAGGAAGCATGCTCATGGCGTTTCAGTCTGTTATCATGCTGATGATTATTACTCGTACATTAAATCTATATGAGGCAGGGGTATTTACACTCGCCTATGCAAGTGCTAATCTCTTCCTGAATATTGGTAAATACGGCATGCGTAATTTCCAAGTGTCCGACGTCAAGCGCCAGTTTAACTTCAAAGAATATAATACCTCCCGTATTATTACAACTCTATTAATGTTGATTGTTTCACTCATTTACGTCGTAATCGCCACAAGCAAAAATGATTATAGTATGAACAAAACATGGATCATCATATGGATGTGTCTGTTTAAGATTGTTGATTCTATCGAAGACGCCTATCTGGGGTATTACCAGCAAGAAAACCGGCTTGATGTAGCCGGAAAAATGTTAACTCTACGTATGATATTAACCATACTGGTATTTGGGTTGGGACTGATATTCCTACGTGATCAGCTAATGTCTCTGATGATCGCAACTGTATTTACCACATTACTTTTAATAATGTTTGTGACACTTACTTACCCAGCTTTCCGAAAAGAAGAATCTGTCCACAAAGGAAAAGTCTGGGAATTGTTACGCGTTTGTTTTCCTCTGTTTTTAGGCTGTTTCCTCGCCTTTTATATTGGAAATGCACCCAAATATGCGATTGACAGTTTACTCAGCGACGAAATGCAGGCATGCTATGGTTTTATAGCCATGCCGGTATTTGTGATTGGATTGCTGAACAACTTTATATTCAGTCCGATGATTGCAAGAATGTCTATGATGTGGAAAGAACGACAAAATAAAGATTTCTTTCGATTATTTTGGATACAGATTTTAATCATTGGAATTATTACTATTGTCTGCGAGGCAGGAGCTTTCGTTCTTGGAGTACCGGTATTATCCATGCTATATAACACAGATCTTGCACCATACAAAACAGAGTTGCTTGTGTTATTATTGGGCGGTGGCTTCCTTGCTTTATCCGGGTTATTCGTCACAATCATGACTATCATTCGGATTCAGAACAGTCAGGCAATTGGATATGGTATCGTAGCAGTTTGTGCATATATTCTATCCCCAATCTTTGTGCGGAAATATGCTGTTATGGGAGCCTCTGTTCTCTATCTTCTGCTTATGATCCTTTTATGTATTATCTTCGCAATCATGATGATGATTGGATTCAAAAAGAAAAGATCCGACGCATAAAGCACCAGATCTTTTCTTTTTATAATTCATCAACTTATCTCAACGCATCCAGATATTTTCCATCCAAAACATCTTTCAAGTACTGTCCATACTGATTCTTCTTCAGAAGCTCGTACACTTCCAGTACCTCTTCCTTGCTGATCCAGCCATTCAGATATGCGATTTCTTCCAGACACGCAATCTTGCGATGCTGATGCGTCTCCATCGTCTTCACAAAGTTCGTTGCATCAACCAGGCTCTCATGTGTACCTGTATCCAGCCATGTGAAGCCCTGTCCAAGCAATTCTACATTCAGATTTCCCTTCTCCAGATAAATCCGGTTCAAATCGGTAATCTCCAGCTCTCCACGTGCAGACGGCTTCAGATTCTTCGCATACTCTACAACATGATTATCATAGAAGTAAAGACCGGTTACACAGTAATTGCTCTTCGGCTGTGCAGGCTTCTCTTCGATCGAGATTGCCTTTCCATCCTGATCAAACTCTACAATACCAAAACGCTCCGGATCATCTACATAATAGCCAAATACGGTAGCGCCCTTTCCGCTCTCTGCATTCTCCACAGCCGCCTTCAGGCGCTTCTTCAAACCATGTCCAGCAAAAATATTATCGCCCAATACCATTGCCACAGAATCATCACCAATGAAATCCGCACCAATGATAAACGCCTGCGCCAGTCCATCTGGTGATGGCTGCACTGCATAAGTCAGATTCACACCAAACTGGTGTCCATCTCCCAGCAGTTCCTCAAAACGTGGTGTATCTGCCGGCGTTGAAATAATCAGAATATCCCGAATCCCAGCATTCATAAGTACAGACATCGGATAATAAATCATAGGCTTGTCATAAATCGGGAGCAACTGCTTTGATGTTACTCTGGTCAATGGATATAAACGTGTACCGGAACCTCCGGCTAAAATAATTCCCTTCATAAGCTTTTTCTCCTTTACGATACAATTTATTATAATTAAACCTGTCTATTTAAGCTCTATTCAAAATTAAGTTATATTCAATCCATGTTATTTCTTCACTATAACCTTCTATACTTTTTAAGCCATGTTTGCATACTCTAAAATCGCTTCTTCTATCAAAATCTCCGGTTCATATCCAATATCTTCTTTTATATGTTCTAAAGATACATCCCAAATATAATCATCCATAAAATCTTCTTTTCCACTAAATATTATCCTGGAATCAGACTCTAACAACTTTACACACAATTCAGCCAATTGCTTATTTGATACCGCATTATAACTTGAAAGATTGTATATTCCATGCGCCTTCCCACTATATAACGCAAGATATAAAGCCTTTGCAATATCCCGAACATGTATATACGTCTGAACCCGACTTCCCTTTCCCGACAGTATCAAGTCTTCTCCGTTCTTTGCTTTTGTTACAAATGTCGGGAATATTGTCTTCGGATTCACACCCGGTCCTACTGGAGCAGATATTCGAAAACTAGCTGTTCTCACCCCATGCATATAATCTGCATAATTTGCAAGTAATTCTTCTGCAATTTTCGTTGCATGATACACTGTAGGCGGTTTCAAAGAATGTTTCTCTGTAATCGGATGCTCCTCTGGTTTTCCAATGACCGGTAAACTTGACAATTGTAAAAATACTCCGATATGTTCTCGTTCCGCAAATTCAAGCAGTCTCTGAGTTCCTACACAATTATGTGCAACAACTTCCACATTATAAGGTTCTTTACGCATATCCGCTGCCAAATGGATAATTGCATCAATCTTATCCACTTTAACAGATGCCATAATTCCATCTATCGCTTCTGAATCCATATCACAACAAATGTACTCATCAACTTCTGGTACAGACTTTTCTCTACGCCCTAAACCAATGACATATTCACCTTTTTCTTTCAGATATTTACAAACATGTCCGCCTATAAATCCGTTTGATCCTGTGATTAAAACTTTCATCTACATTTCCTCTTACATTTAGATAATATGATAACAATTTTTATATGCTTGTTCCCATTGTCCTCTTTGCCTTAGGATATATTGCATAACATCACGAAATGCGCCTTCCCCACCTTTTTTCGTTGAAATATAGTCTACTATTTCTTTTATTTCATCAGCAGCGTCACTTGGACATGCTTTAAATCCAGCTAGTTCCATCCCCATATAATCATTAAGATCATCCCCCATATACGCCAATTCATTAAAATTAATCTTTCTATCGCCAATAAATTTTTTCAAATAGCCTACCTTATCAACAATCCCCTGTTCTAATAAATCTACTTGCATTTCCTTCATTCGACGTTCCGTAGCTTGGCACCTTCGTCCCGTAATTACAACTGTAAAAATACCACATGCTTTTGCTGTAAAAAAACCAGCAGCATCCTTTGTATTAAACTTTTTAAATTCATTCCCCTGTTCATCATAATAAATCCCTCCATCCGTTAACGTTCCATCTATATCAATAACCATATACTTAATAGTAGATAACGCATTTGACTGAATATTGGGAATTTTTAAATTACCATTCATATAATAAGATGTATACATTATTTTCTCCTAAGGTTATCAAAAAGATATGTTATTGCCGTTTTTATTTCTGATGTTTTTACATCATGTACAACCAACAAGCTCATATCTGGTTTCATTAATACTGCTGTAAGATCTGTACTTGTTTGTTTTTTATCCTTTCTTATTGCCGCCATTATTACATCCATATTCATAGGTATACTCTGGATATCTACATGTATAATTTTCCATATTACATTTTCTATTCTATTTACTATTGACTCCTTTAACCATCCACGCTTTAACGATATCCGGTTTGCCACAATCATTCCCATGGCAACTGCTGTTCCATGTGGAATTACATAATTACTCATTGTTTCAAATGCATGTCCAAATGTATGGGCATAATTCAAATGTATTCGAATTCCTCTGTCAAACTCATCTTGCTCTATAAACGCTTTCTTAAAGGCTAATGAATTATACACAAACTCTTCTAATGTTTTTTCATCTCTTGCCAAAAGCAAATTGATATTTTCTTCAACCTTTTTTATTCCCTTTTCACCATACATAACATTAAATTTTACAACTTCTCCTAAACCACTCTCAAAATCCTTTTCCGACAAACTTTTAAAGAATGGTGTACATATTTGAATCTGATCCGGCGGATAAAAAGTTCCCAAAAGATTTTTAAATTTTTTATAATTTAATGATGTTTTTCCCCCTATACAACTATCACACGCCGCAAGAAGCGTTGTTGGATAAAAAGTCCAATGTATTCCTCTATATAATACATTCGCTACAAAACCTGTAACATCTTGCACAATTCCCCCACCAAAAGAAATTAACTTTGCATTTCTCTTAGCTGGAATATTCGTCATAATTTCACATATTTGTAATGCAGACTCAATTGTCTTATTTTCCTCAATTGATTCAAAAATATATAATTGATCTTTTGGAATTTTATTAAATAATCTTTCGACATATATATTATATAGCTTTTTATCAATTACCACATATGTATCTTTATCAATTTGAAGCTTCTCTATAACATCAAAATTATTATTTACTGTTACTTCATAATCTTTCGAACTTGCCTTAATAATCATTTTTCTGAATATCCTCCATCTATAGTTATTTTTTGTCCCGTCAAATATGTGTTTTTATCACTACATAAAAAATAAACTACCTCCGCCATTTCTCTAGGTTCTGCCATTCGTCCCATTGGAATATCCTTATTGATACTTTCAATCTGCTCTAATGTATTATTTTTATATGTTAATTCTGTCAATGTAAACCCCGGGCATACTGTGTTAACAAGAATATTGTATGGTGCCAATTCTACTGCCAATGTATTTGTAACTCCATGTACTCCATTCTTTGTTGCACTATATACACATCGCCCTCCCTTAGAAACAGTTGCCCATATTGAACCAATATTTACAATACGTCCATATCTTTTTTCTTTCATCTTACCTACAAAACCCCTAAGCAATCTAATAGGTGAAATTAAGTTAATCTGCATCATCTGTGTTAATTCGTCATCTTTTATCTGTGTTATTTCATTAATCTCATTAATACCTGCATTGTTAACGATTACATCAAAATATTCATCTTTATGGTTAGCTATATACACCTCAACTGATCTAGGATCACTTAAATCCATCTCCTGCCTTGTTGGGCACACCAATATATAGCCTTCTTCCTTGAATTTCTCGGCAATTGCTTTGCCTATTCCTCGAGATGCACCAGTTATTAATACTTTTCTCATTATTATCTCTCCATTTAACTACTCATCTGCAAATATAACCTTAATGTTATTATTATAATTTTTTACCGCATTTATCATTTCTTCTTTATTTTCATATTGATAATAAATATATGCAATTCGTTCGTTGAGGTAATCATTTATTGCCCCATTCTCACCCAACATATCTATTTTCTTAAAAATATGGGGACTTATACTATTATCGATTTCATATCTCCTTATCTTTCCATTATGAGGAGCCATTATACCATGATGTCCGCAATACTTATACTCTATATCTGTAAATTCCAGTCTATCACAGGATTCACCCAACGCAGCCTTTATATACGCCTCTTCCCATGGAAACCCTGTCGTTTTATCCGCCAACATTAAAAACTGATTTCCAAAAGCCCGCCGCATTGTTTCAATAATGTATGGTTTTCCGTCTTTCATGATATATTGTAACGCTATGATTCCATCTACCAAATTTAAATCTTCAGCCATATTTTCTATAATCATCTTTAATTCAGGCTCCACCCTCTCTATACAATCCGCTGGTAGTGTCTCAGACTGAATTAAATATGGATTTATAGGGGAATAACAATTACAACTTGTTGAAACATATACTTTTTTATTAATAAGAAATGTTACATATGTATGCTGTGTTCCTATCACAAACGGTTCAATAACAATATGCTTATCTCTCGATTTTTCATATGAATAATCTACAGCTTCTACAGCTTCTTCATATGTATTGGCACGTCTGATTCCCTTTCCTCCCGTCAAGTCATTCGCTTTGACAATAATTGGATATTCTATTTGCTTAATATAATTTAAAGCATCCGCCTTATCTTCTGGACAATATGAATGCGGAGCCGGTATATTATGTTTGTACACATATTGTTTGAACAGATTTTTGTGATGTAACAATTTTGCAATCTCATATTTATCATGTCCTGGCCAACCCATCTGTTCTGCAACATACGCTGCTGTAAGAACACCAAAATCATTCGCGCAACTAATAACACCCTCTATATCATTGTCTTTTACAATCTGCAACACCTTTTCTTTATCTGAATAATCCGCTGGAATATATTCATCTGCATACTGATGTCCTATCAAATTTGGAGCATTTCCAGTCGTAATAACATACATTCCCATTTCTTTTGCTTTCTTTATAATTGGAGCTTCGCAGAAACTTCCATTTAAGACCAATACCCTTTTCTTTGCCATGTCAACCTATTCCTCCTCTTTATTTTCTATATTTATTTTTTCTTTAATTACGTATTGCGGTGCATTATTTATACATATATACATTCTCCCTATATACTCACCCAAAAGCCCAACAAAAAACATAAGCTCTCCCGTGAGGAATAATACCACGTTTATCGCAATAAATAACGAATAGTTCAACAAAATGCCCATTGCAAATTGTATAATCAAGATAATACTACACAACAACGCAATGAATATATTTACTACACCTACATAAGTAGCTAATCGCAAAGGCTTTTCAGAGAAAGCTGTAAATCCATTCATCCATAAACCTAATAGCTTTTTTAATGTATAACCTGACTGTCCATAACTTCTATCCTGATGATCAATGTATACATTTGCTACATTCCTCGTAGCCCTTAACATTAATCCATGCACAAATGGATATGCATTCTTATATTTTACAACCTCATCAATCACAAACCGCTGACATACACAATAACTGTTTAATTCAATTCCCTTTGGCATACCAACCAAATGTGTAGACATAAAAAAACTAACTTTACTTCCAATCTTACGAAACAATGTGCTTTTTTTTTCTTTATACCTTGCAGATACTAAATCATATCCCTCTTCCAGTTTGTCTATCAATCGAAACATTTCAGATGGAGGATTCTGTCCATCATCATCCAAACACACAACAATATCCCCTGTTACTTCATTAAATCCTGCCATCAGTGCGCTATGTTGTCCAAAATTTTTCGCCATATTCAACACTTTTACTTTAGAATTATGTGCAAGATCAACTAACACACTATATGTATCATCCTTGGAACAATCATTTACACAAATTATCTCATAAGTGTATCTACCATCATTCTCTACTGTTTTAATAATATCATCAACAACTTTTTTTATACTTTTTTCTGAACAATAACACGGTATTACAAATGATAACTTCTTCATGATAATTCCTCTATCCTTTTATTTATTTTTTCCTTAACCATGGTATAAATACAACCTCCAATTAAAGCCATTAACCAAAAAATCAAAAAATTAAACGGCATAGGGATTCCAATACATAAGGGTTTAAATGTTACCTGCATTAAATATATTGATAATGTACTATCTCCAATAAGCTGAACACATCGCCATAGTTTATTTTCATTTCTTATTTTAATATCAGAAATGCTCAACATATAAAGTAAAACATTAATCCCAAAAATATATATACCTAAATGAATCAAAAACTGATATTTGTAAGCACTATTATATATCAAAATTTCAATATATTCCATAGCCCATACCAGAATACCACAAATACCACCGACAAAATAAAATTTGGAATACTTTCTCACTTTTTGCATATTTTTATTATTTATAATCTTTCGAATAATTCCTCCTGAAAAGAATGGTCCAAAATAAAATAAAACTTTAAACAATGAAAAACCTTCTAATTCAACACAAAATGTTGATAAATCCATTCCAAAAACATATGATACTATATATATTAACGCATATGCACACAGCACCCCTATGTATTTTTTTATACTCTGTCCCTTTATTGCAAAATAAAAAATAACATAATACAACAATATTGCAAAAACAAACCAATATAAATCGACATATCTTTTAATTAAAACACTAAAATCAGTATTTGCAAATTCGGATTTTCCGTCTATAAGTATAATTCGTAACAAAAGAAAAATTATTGTTGCTGGTAAAATTCTATTAGCTCTCTTTTTTATCCATTCTCTAAACCCAATATTTATGTTAGCTAAACAATATCCTGACAAAACAAAAAAAATAACGTTTCCTTGTCCTCCACCAATCGCCAACAATGAAATTGGATATAAATCACCACAATGACTATTTGTAATTAAAAGACACGCCAAAAAGCGTAATACAACTATTCGATTATCTTTATATTTTTTATTTTCCATTACCAATTTCTCATTTTTCAAAATAATAAACGTCTATTTCACCATACATATTGACTATTTTCCCTAATTCCTCAACTTTATATCCTAATTCCGATATTTTATCTATAACTTCTCTATTGCTTGCACGCGCGGGAACAATAAAATAAAATCGGTTATCTGTATCCAAGTATTTGTCTCCCCTCAACAGGATAAAATCAGAATATAATGTTTTTACCTTTAACATCTCGGTATCTTTACTATTAAATATTCTTTTTTTATTTTTATCGTCCCAATATATCTTATAACAGTCTGCACCACCGTAATTTCTTCCCGATATATTTATTTCATAATCTATAATATCTAATATAAATACATTTTTTGTTTTTGAAAAATCCATTTTTTTAAATGCACGATCCAACAAATCATCATAAAAAGAATATTCCAAATTATATGCATATAAATCACCCAATATCGGATATTTCCCATCTACACCCGAAACAATATTCATGCCTGCCCGCTTATCAGATTTATATGCCAATTTATATATTTCTTTTTTCCCAGTATTTATTGAATCCGCATATAAAATAATAGACGGATCAGTTGTCCAAAACGTCTGAAATATCATCAATATATCAAGACAAATAATTGATAGATTTTTAAGCTTTCTGCTTGTAAATGATTCAATGAACAAAGGAATCAGTAGTGCAAATATCAAAGAAAACAGTGTCGTATATCTTGGGCAATTTGCATCAGAATTATATAACATTAATAACAATAAAACCAACAAAGAGCTAAGATACAACGAATAAACGATAATCATATTATTAGATGAATCACCTTTTCGTTTATTTGTCCACACTATCCCTACTATTATCAATAACACCAATAACCAACGAAATCCAAAAACAAAAGTCTGCAAGAGTGTATTCATAATTTGATTCTTATCTAACAAATTAATCATCGATGTACTTACAAATGTTCCATAAAAAGATTGCGATGTAAAATAGTCTCCATATTTAAACAAAACCATAAAACATAAAACTGGAAACAGCCATAAAAAAACTTTTTTCCATGACCACCAATTCATAAACTGTTTAAAAAAGGATTTTTTATTTTTATTGATATATACATCTATTATCATATAAGTAAATAGAAAAAACACATAAAAAGCAAAGCCCGTTATCTTGGTAAACGACAACAAAAATCCAGTAAACGAAATCAATAAATCATTTCCTTTTATTACCGCAGCTAAGAACCAAACCGCAAAAAATGTAACATTCCAATCCATATCAATATATGAAAATAGACCAACAATATATGGAGAGAACGCAAATAACAAACTAATCATGGAGGCCTGAAAGTTTGTAATATCTAGATATATCTTCTTTATTAGCCAATGAAGTATACATAAAGTAATAACCGTGATAACAAGATTAGCTATATATACTCCAATTATCCTACCTGGTAAAACAGCTTCTAAAGGAGCCGCAAACAGTGCCAATCCCTGTGCCCATTTCCAACAATTAAATGCACCTAAAAAGGATAAAAAATCCAAATTAAATAATTTTGTTGCCCTTACTAAACTGCCATAATAAATATTTGCATCATACCTTGGGACATTATTAAATTGCAGCAATTCAACAACAATTACAACACCTATAACCAATAATAAACTAAATGGAATTTTAATTTTTGAAGAAGATTTATTTTGAAAAATAATCTTGCCAAATAATATTGAACATAGATTAACTAATATTACAAATAAAATATTTCCAAAATGTAAAACAGTTGTCCCCTTTACAAATATAAATATATCACAAAAATAAGAAACTATAATTGAAATAATAAATATTGCATTTATAAAATATTTATTATTCTGATAAATATTTTTTCTGTCTTTTCTATATTTATGCACTAACATCAGAAAAACACAGCATAATAAAAGCGGCAAAAGCATGAAATTAATCATATATGCCAAAAATGTAATAACACCTGTTCGCTTATATGTTAAATTTCCATTATTCTCCCACTCCAATAACTCAACGTCATCTGTACCCAGGAACAACCATTTTGCAATCGCAGCAGTAATAGAATTCTTGACCGCAAATTTTTCTGTTGATAAATATTGTGTTGTAACAACCGCGCTTTTTGCAGCAACAATACCTTTGGGCGCTAGTTCATAGTTCACGGAATAAGAACTGTATACTTTCACATCGTTATCTATTGCCACAATACCATACGAAGTATCTCCACTGATAGTTCCTTTATTTATACAATTCGCAATCGTGCCTTGATAAAACTCTCCCGCAATACCTGCCGCACTATTTCCACATATATTTGCATAGTTTATACAATTAGCAATTACGGCATTCTCCCCTACTGCTTGCCCCGCAATCGCACCCGCAACCCTACCTTCTATATGCCCACTAATTATCTTGAGATTGACTACTTTTCCTCCCAAGCTTCCAAAAAGGCCAGCATGCCCTTGCTCTGCAATATATAATTTACTAATACCATATCCATTTCCATCATAAATGCCCCAGAACGATTTTCCGCCTGAGGTATTTCCTATTGGTTCCCATTTTTCACTTTTTAAATCAATATCACATGTCTGTCGAAAATATATTCCTTGAAATGTTTCCCCTTCATTCACCAAATCTCTTAAATGATATAAATCTTCACAATTTTGAATTAAATATGGTTCTTTTCCTGTCCCTTTTCCTGTAAAATCTTCACTTTTAGCATGCACATTCAAACACATCAACATACATACACTGATAACAGTGAGCAAAAAAAAGATTTTTTTTGTATAGAATCTCATAAATAATCCTTACTCCATTTACGATTCAAAATATTTGTATACTTTTGATATAACTTCATCCACAGTTTCTCCCATGTTATAATACAATGGAAGCCGAACAATTCGTTCACTTTCCTTTGTTGTGTATTTGTCCTCACCTGCAAATACACCATACTCTCTTCCTGCCGGAGCCGAATGAAGTGGGATATAATGAAATACCGTTAATATATCATTTTCTTTCATATAATTAATAAATTTCGTTCTTTCCTCTATATTATCAAGCTTAATATAATACATATGTGCATTATGCTCGCACTCTTCTGGAACAAACGGTGTCTCAATAACTCCCTTATCTTTTAGATACTTAAACGCCTCATTATACTTGTTCCAACTATTCATACGATCGTCAAAAACCTGCTGTGCAACTTCCAACTGTGCATATAAATATGCTGCATTCAAATCACTTGGAAGATAGGAAGATCCCGCCGCAACCCACGTATATTTGTCAACTTGTCCTCGAAGAAATCTACTCCGATCTGTTCCCTTTTCACGTACAATCTCCGCTCGATCAGAATCTTTTGCATCTCTGATAAGGATAGCACCACCCTCACCCATACTATAATTCTTTGTCTCATGGAAACTATAGCATCCATAATCACCGATTGTTCCTAGACTTTTTCCCTTATACTTTGACATAACACCCTGCGCAGCATCTTCAACAACCTTCAAATTATATTTTTCAGCTATTTCCATAATTGTATCCATTTCGCAAGATACCCCTGCATAATGTACAGGTACTATCGCAACCGTTTTATCAGTAATCGCATTTTCGATCAGTTTTTCATCAATATTCATTGTATCTGGACGAATGTCAACAAATACAACTTTTGCGCCACGCAACACAAAGGCATCTGCAGTTGATACAAAAGTATAAGATGGCATAATAACTTCATCACCAGGCTTTATATCACATAAAATCGCAGCAAGCTCCGTCGCATGTGTACATGAAGTCGTAAGCAAAGCTTTAGCAATTCCCGTTGTGTCTTCAATCCATTTATTACATAATTTTGTATAATATCCATCACCACATATCTTGTTTCTGGATATCGCATCCTGCATATATATTATTTCTTTACCCGTTACTGGTGGTACATTAAAACTAATCATAATCCCTTATCTCCATTATCATGTTTTTACAATGTGTATATACTTTTTGTTAACAGATTCAGCTTGATTGTCTTATTCATTCTCTGCATCATATGATTTACATATTCATTCAACTCATCTGTATGCTTTATTCCATAATCACAGCGTTCTTCATCATCTAAATATATGCCATTATGTGTTTCATTAAATCCGTCAATTCCGCCCAAATACACTTCCTTGACACCTACTTTTTCCATTGTCTTTAACAATACCGCAAATGCGACATCGGGAATTGCATTTTCCTCAGTATCCAAAACATCTTTATAACGCACAGTATAATCAAATTCACCGCTTGTTTTTGTAACATTCGATGTTGCTATAATCTTATATTCCCCTTGATGTCTTGAAAGTTTACTAGCAATCTGCACATATTTCTTCGAATTACTCAGGAATATCATATCAGGCGAAATGTTATCTGGTATATAATTCATAGAAATAACTATTGGATTATTCTCGTTAATAAAGTTCTTTAAGAGTTCTTCCTGTTCCGTCACACTATCCCCAGTTCCCAAAAGAAGAAGCTTTCTGCTACCAAACAATTCCTTTAGTGCCTGTACAGCTAATGTATCATCTATATCATTTTCCTGATACTCCAAGTACAACTGTTCCATATATTTTTTATCATATAACAGTTTTTTATCTCCCTGAAGTCGTCCCAACAATTCATTAATCTGTTTAACTGAAAGTGTTTTCTTCTTCATTAAATCCGATACATATGTTGGATGGCAATCATTAGATGCTGCCAAATAGAAGAACATATTATACCCCCATGTTGCCGGAGTATAAAAACTTGTTATATTGGCATCAATCGCCTCTAAGAATTGGCTAATATCATAATTTTTACCTAAGTTACTGTTCATGTACATGGCAATCAATTCGATAGGAGCATTACCGGCGCTTTTGCCCATGCCATAGATGGTTCCGTCTACAAGCAAAAGTCTGTCTGTAACCTGACTCATCATGGTAATGCAATTTGCATAACCCATCTGGAAATTATTATGTGCGTGATATCCTAACCCAATTTCTGGCAACAAATATTGATCTAGCAGATCAAAATAATGTTTCAAATTATTTTGATGCATCAATCCATAAGTATCCACCATGGAAACTGCATATGGTTTCACTTCATTTGCGAGTCGGATCAAGTCCATCATTTCGTCATCTGTATAGCTTGTAACCGATACCAACTGAGCAAAAACTTTATATCCAAGTTTCTTAAGCTCAGCGCAAAAACTCATAGCTTCATTCCGGAGATGTTTTTTAAAAATCACTCGAATCGCATCTAAATATGATTCCTCACATGGTTTGATATGCGCCAACGAACATGTACCATAATCAATCATCCCTACAATCAAAGAATTTTTTCGGTCAAGATTTCCAAATATCTTCTGAACACAATCCGTATCTGGCATAATACTTCTATTAATATCAAATGGTCTTCTTTCATCTAAAAATCCAATCTCGATATAATCTACATTTGCATCTACCAACCGTTCAAAGATACTAACCATATTATTATGTCCAAACTTCCAGTCGTTAACGTATCCTCCATCTCTCAGTGTACAATCTAACAGCTTTATTTCTCCCATGTATGAAATCTCCATTTATCAATATTCGTGCCATAATGACGCCTTTTTTAATTTTATAGCATCACATACTTTATGTCAATTTTTATTTAACTCAAGTTTACAGGCACCGCGCATCTGTGGTAAAATTTGCATTATAGGTCTTCTTTTTATCAATGATTCATGGTACAATAATAGTTAAAATTATCAATGAAAGGTTTTAAAATGTTTAAAGATAAATTAACCAACAATAAATTTATTGTATCTTTACTTATAAATCTTACTTTCCTGTTTCTTGCTCTATTATTCTGTGACATGAAATACGAAGTATCTGATGACTTTATTATGGATGCGATATTATCCGGTGCTCTTGGACATAATTACAACGAACACTTACTTTTCTCTAACATCCTATATGGTTATCTTCTTAAGTTTTTATATTCCATTACCAAAAAAATAAGTTGGTACTTCGTTTTTCAAGTCGTAATTTGCTTCGTTTCCTTAACATCTCTCTGTTATATAGTTTTGAAGCGAAACAACTCACTCATAGGATTAATCTTTTGTCTTATTTTTGTTTCTTTTTTCTCTGACGACTTGTATATTTTAGTACAATTTACTAAGACAGCTACGGTTGCAACATGCGCAGGGGGAAGTATGTTTTTATATGCTATTTTTTATTCAGAAAAAAAACGAAAGCATATGATAATCGGTGCGCTGCTAACACTTCTTGGGTCAATGGTTCGTTTTCAATGTATCTTTATTGTACTTATTTTTCTTTTTATAGTATTTATAAAGTATGCTTTTACTATCAAGGAATTCAATACTCATTTTTTTATTAAAAATTTATTGTATTGTATAATTCTCTTTATATCAGTTTTATGCGTTATGGGAGTAGATAAAATTATTTGGAATAATTCACCGTCCTACAAACAATACCGAGAATTAAATGAATTACGTGCATCCATTACAGACATTAAAACATATGATTATTCGTCCTATGCTTCTTTTTTTGAATCAAAGGGATTAGATGAAATTGACTTTCATATGATTGAATCATGGAATTTACTAGATCAGAACATTTATACCCCTGAAATTCTAACAAACTACTCCACTGTCAAAAAGGAGGTTCATAAAAAATATATACTCTCTGTAAAGCACTTGATAAACGCTTTTCGTGACAGGAAATATCAATCATATACTGTTGTTTGGGGATTACTATTAATGATGTTTATTCTATTATTTATTGATCCTCATAAATTTATTTGTATGATTCCTGATTTTATTATAGCCGGATTACTTCTTGTATACTTTTTTATACGCGGTCGAGTTGTATATCGAGTGGAATACTGCATTTTTTTATGTCTTGCAATTGGTCTGATTACTTCGTTAAATGTGACCACACTAAATAATACATATAAATTATCATTAAATATTTTAGGTGCTTTCATTCTATTATTGAAGGTTCCTTTATACATTCCAGATACAAATTATAAGACAATGTCGGATGAGATATATTCACAATATATTTCTGATACCATGTTTCGTTCATATGATTTCAATATAAAAAAATACCGATGTGATATCTCGCACAGACGACCGCATGCGGATTTAATAGACCACATTGAATCAGATAACGAACATTATTATTTAATGGATTTTTCCTCAACCATTCAGTTAATATATTATAATTACAAGCCATGGAAGCGGCTTCCAGTCGGATACTATAATAATTATTATTTTTATTTGGGCGGAGTTACTTATGGTTATCCTTCAAATAATACATGCTGGACAGAAAACAATATTAATTTTAAATCTCCACTAAAAAGCCTTGTAAATGACAAAATTATCCTGGTGGACAACCGCCAATACACTACGAAATTTGAATATCTGAAAAAATACTATTATAAAGATATATCTGCGGAGCTTATCACCACAATCAATGGATTTAAATTATGGAATTTCCACGAATAAAGAGGACTATCTATAACTGCCTTTTTCCTAAGATGTAATTTAGAATCTGCTTCAAAAATATAACTTATATGTTTACCAAAAGAATGATTGTGCCTCTTAGACACAATCATTCTTTTTTATCTTTCTAATCAACTGTTTTTCCAACTCAATTACCAAAGAATCTTTCAATACCGTCATCACAATTCCATACACGCCAAAAAAACAAACCGCAGATATCACAAGCGTTGGAAATACACTGATTCCTAGTAATTTTACCCAGAAAGATGCAGCACTTCCAAGTCCGACTGCGATAAGAATCTTTCCATATGGAAGCTTCTGAAATATCCCCATTTTCAGATCTCGAATCGCTACACATTGCCAGCCTAACACAACAGCTTCCGCAACCAGTGTACCAAGCGCTGCACCTGCTGCGCCATAGATTGGAATAAAAATCGTATTTAACACCAAATCTACAATCGCTCCTGCAATCTCAGAATATAATACCTGTTTTTCTCTTCCTAATGGTACCATCATCTGAATGCCAGTCACATTGCTGATGCCAATCAGCGTAAGCGTCGGCATGATTATCTGCATTGGTATAATAGCTCCGGCATACGCTTTACCAGATAAGAAGAAAATTCCTTCTTTCGCATAGATCATAAAATAAATCGAAAAAGGGATCGCCACAAGGAAGATAAAATGCATTGTTTTCTTCAATATTCTTGAAAACTCGTCCATCATACCTTTATCCACATAATAAGACGCTCTTGGTAGTAAAACCGTGCTTGCAGAAGTCACTACGCTAACCATAATTGACTTGATCTTTACTGCGGCTGAATAGTATCCAACCTCCGCCTTATCTTTCATGAACCCAAGCATGACATTATCCAGATTTGTATATATCGTTGTCGCCACAGACATTGAGAAAAAGACCAATATCATCTTGATATGACGTCTAATATGATAACCTCCGATTGGTTTTAAATAAATATATTTACGAAGATTTATAAAATTTAAAACATTCGAAGCAGATGTAGCGAGAATTGTCAAAAAACCATACTGCAAACAATCCTCTGGAGCACGAACAAGCATAAATGTACTGATCAACGCTACAACCTTGAATATCAAAGAACGTACCGTAATATACGTATATTGCTCTAATGCTTTGTATAACCATTCTACGCCAAGTGCATTCAGCAATATCGTCGCACCAATAATCAAAAGTAATGTATGTTCTTCCCGAAACTTTGGAACGACCGCAAGCGCAATAAAGAACACAGCATATACAATTGCAGACATGAACAGATTGATAAACAACAATTCATGAACCGCACGGGTTAACTCTTCTTTATTGTCTCTCACTTTTGCACATAGCCGGATACCATAGGTCGGAATTCCAAGCTGCGCAAACATTGCAAAATACGTCACAACGGCCGTCGCAAAAGCGACTCTTCCTGTTCCTACCGGAAGCAGGATTCTTGACACATACGGGAATGTAATCAAGGGAAAAATAAAGGATGACATAGACAGCAATGCATTCATCACCATATTTAATTTTACAGACTTTGTCTTTATCTCAGCCATTACAGTTATTTCCGGGTATCAATCACACCAAGTATTGATACTTCATTCTCCATACATAAATCAACCATATCATACACTCGCTGATAAAGCGATACACCCTTCTTCTCAATCATAACTGCCGCTCCTTCTGCAAAAAGCTTGGACATTGCCTCGCTATCAGTAACAATCTCTGCTAATACATCCAGCTGAATGCCTTGTTTTTCAAGTTTCTTTACGAGATCTTCCTGCATATTTTCACTAATATTCCTCATATCACTGGATATCAGCGCTAACTTTGTAATCTCCTTTTTCTTACATGCTGCCAAAATTTTTGCTACCACAAATCCTAGTTGCTCCTGCATTTCAGATTCTGATATGTTTCCCAGTAATTTCATCCCCATAGTAAGTGTGTAATCCGTGTCTGCAACAATAACTTTGCTATACATAAAACATAATAACAGGATCACAATGGAACCTGCCGCGCCCAATACACCTCCTACCAGTCCATATTTTATGAGTTTTTTCTTATCAACATGTGGCGCTGGCACCGCATCTGCAGTTGTTCCCGTCTCCTCCAGCTTTTCTTCTTTTAACGCCTGTTCTTTCTCGTCCTCGACAATGCCATTATAATAAGTTAATGTATTCCCAGATAGTGCATCCACCGCATTTTTCAACCGATCCTTTGTATTCACACGTTCTGTATATATCGTCCTTTGCACATTATAAACTGTATCAGAACGAACGACCGCAGTCTGAGTATCTGTCATCACAAGGGTATGTTTTTCCACATTTTTTAGTTCACCGGCATATTGAATCAAAGTCTCTTTTGCAAGTTCGTCCAATCCCGGAACCAAATTTGTCCCATATACATACAGGCATAATCCTCCGTTTGTTTGCATAGCGGAGTCATAAGATACATCCAGCAGCTCTTTAATCTGTGCAGCTGTATAATCCCCTTTCAGTTCCTTCGATTCAGCCACAGAATCAGCCAATCCACCATTTCGAATATACGCAATATATGCTGATAAAATCTGATTCTGAGCCTCTGTCCGTTCTTCTACAGTATCCAGCGTCACATCCAGTTTTATTTGGAACTGATATGTCTTTTGCTGCATATGATATGGCTCAATCTGCATATAAAGCGACTCATCCAAATATTGCTCCATCTCAGCCATACGATCATAAGAATACAATGCATATGAGATATCCGCTTTTTCTGTTTCTGAAAATTCCTCGTACATATCTTCCAGCTTCACCGGAGTCTGAGACTGTTCTGCATCAATTTCCCGTTTATTCTTCAAATAGCAAAGTCCTGCCAATCCCACTGCTCCGCATAGCGCTAATACAATAACAAGCGCTATATATTTTCGGATATATGCAAACACATTTTTTACTTTAATTACTCTGTCATTTTGTTGGTTCATTTATTCTGTCCTCCTATGCCACTTTGTTTAGCTTCTCAATCGCTTTTATGGAACTACATGTTTCAATACCGGAATTTTACGAATTACCCATATGATAGCAACACAAACTGCAACAATTCCTATTGGAGAAAGCAATCTCCATATTAACGATACCTCATTAACTCTTGTCAATCGTATAACCGCTTTTAATACCGACCAATGCAAAAGATAGACGCCAAAAGTATATTTATTTAAATATACTACTATTGCCCGTATCCACTTTACATCCATTATCTTTGGAGCAATTTGTTTAATTAACACAAAAACACCTATCGCGTAGAGAATACATGGAACATCATTGTATCCATTAAACGTTTTATTTACAGTCCCATCACGCATGGATAAAAAATAAGTTCCAATCATATTTGTAAACAACCCTAAAATAGCCAAAATATATATGACTATTCTATCTTTTCTTTTTATTTCTTGTGTATGTAAGAGCCAACCAACCACAACATAAAACAGATATGACATATTTACAAATAATCTAAATCCAGGATTATAAGGAACCCAATCTGTAAACTTCGCCGCAAAAGGAATTAATACATTCAACAAAAAACCTACAACACTTATATATACATATACCGATTTTCGTTTTTCCTTCTCCACTGCTGAGAATAAAGGGATTGCTAGATAGGCCGCGTATAACGGCATAAAAAACCAATAAGTCGTTACTATAGAACCGCCATTTACTAATCCCGTAATAACGTATTTAATGGTCACATTATTCCATTGTAAATTATGCATACATATGTTAAATCCTATACCTATAAAACTCCAAAATATATATGGAAAAACTGTTTTTTTCGCTCGCTTGATTAAAAACGTTTTTGTATCATATCTTTGTCTATAATCAAGCAAGTTTGCTCCTGTTATCATAAAAAAACACGGAACAGCAAAATACAATCCCGCCTCAATTATATTCGCCGATTTCCAATATCTATCTGTGCTAAAAGTCCAAAAGCAATTATTTGAATGCAAATACACAACTGCCAGCATAGATATTACATTCATCAGCATTATACTTTCACTTTTTCGCGTACTCTCTTGCATCTCCCATCCCCCTTTTTACATTTTTATCTACAATTGATTTCTGTCCTGCTAATGTAAGCACAATAAAAGGATTAAATGTAATATCAAAAAGTCTTGGTTCCGTTATACAGAAGATCATAATTATCATCAATATCCATGTATAATAATACTGCTTTTTCTGTATTGATTTTTTTAACATATATGCATATGCAAGCAATACAATACCTAAAAATAATATTCCATGATCCAACAAAATTTTTACATAAGAACAATCAACATAGTTATACGTCCCTCTTAATGTTTCTTCCATATTAAATCCAATCCATTCAATATCTTTTCCAAATAAAGAAATGCCATATTCTGACATTGCGTTTTGCCCAAGAGCCAATCTGCCTGACAATAACTTATTTAATTGAAAATATATCGTATTCTGCGGATTATAGAATGCATGTAACAAAATCGCAAAAATTGCAACTACCACTGGGGACGCAATAAATACGCCTTTTAATTTCTGTATAAATCTTCCATTGTTTACATTTAACCGATAAATTGCAAAAATTATAATTGTTATTATACTAATCAAAAAAGCGAATCTGGAGTTTGTCATTTTGTATAAATACAAACTAATTCCTAATGCTATAATATCCTCCCAAATTGACAATTTGCCCTTTTTTAAATATATATACTGCAACAATATAAATACAAAAAGAATTGCTCCCGTTGTTGTCCACGAAAAGCCAAGAAAATGGCGTATTCGGCCTCCATCCTGCCTAACATAATCTTTTATTACTCCAATTCGCGATCCGATAACGCATACAAACAATATAACAGATTGTACTGCACACGATATTTTAATAATATAGTTTTCCTCCACATTACATGCAGCGATAAAAATCAGCAAATAAAAAATTATGGTTTTATTAAATGAGCCCAAAAAGCTTATAGCAATCACACAAGATACGTCTAAAAATAATTTTATCCATTTGCGATTATATATATTTGAACATATTACTTTGAAAGCCAAAAGAATATATGCCACATATCTTGCCATTTTTGTAAATATATTTATTAACGATACTCTGTCATTACCCTGTCCAAATGCAACAGCAGTCAAATCCAAGATGTTTGCAGACATATAAACAAAAAACGCAAGAAGAAATACCACTTCTGTTTTTCGGATATTTAATTGATTGTTACCCTCATTACGAGCTATTTCTTTCATACTTCCACTTTTATTTCATTGCCTTTTCAATAGCTTGTTTTGTATAAAATCCACTGGTTAATCGTTTTGATATAAGCTTCGCGTGTTGTAACATATCCGCATATTCATCTTCTGTGAGTTTTTCAAAAATATCTTTTATCTCATATAATGAAGAAATCGTAATTCCAACCCGCTCTTGTTCGACAAATTCAGCCAAAGCTGCTTCTTTCCATATAATGACGGGAATTCCACTTGCAAGATATAAGGAGGTCTTATGTGGGTTATTCACCTTTAGGTATTCCCCATAAACGCCTGCACATGTATCAACGGATATTCCATCCCACACAAGCCCAAAGTTTCCTTCTAATTCATAAGGTAACTCTGCTGGCGGAAAAGATCCATGATAGCAAATGTTCCCTCCTGCTTGTCCTGTATAATTGGGTCCATACAATTCAAATGCAATATCTTTAGGAAGCTCATATACATAAGCCGATTTCTGCTTATCCAGATTTCCTGCAATAATACAAGAATATCCCTGCTTCCGCTTATCACGTTTTTCTATTTTTTCTCCCTCTTTACCAATCAAATAGTCAAAGATATCTAATTCAATCATCTTCTCTGATGGTATTCCTAATGCCTCGTGCATTAGTTTCTTCATTTGATGATTGTGGACAACTATATTCGTCGCATTCTTTAATACAGACACTTCCTCTAATTCCATTCTTTTTTTCTTCTTAAATGGTATTGATTTGTTTTTTATATGGCGCATATACTCTAAATCATGAATAAACAATACCACGCGAATATTTTTCTGCACGAGTTTTTTTAAAACCGATGCAAGAAAAACTGTGTGATTTCTTACCGGGAATTGAATATATATTGTATCACCTTCATGTACACAGGCTAATTTTTCTTCCCAATATTTTTTTGTAGCTATGTGCCCCATTATTTTGCTTATAACCCCGGCACGTGTTCTCGTATCTTCACCAACCACAAGATTAATCATTTTCATCCCACATTGCTTGAATATAACATCTAAATCCTCACGAGCTTTAATTCCCGCCGTACGGTTCAAATATTCATCTTCTGTTTTTTCACATATATACCAATCCATTGAGCACCTCTTATTTCTCGAATAATGATTTACATGGCAATATCTTTTCAAATGCATGAACAACCTTTTGTTTTGTTTCCTCATAATTCTCAACTTGTGATTCATTCACACATATCATCTTATATATTCCATTTTCTATTGCATGACACATGTCTGTGATATTGTTATCTTCCGAATCCCCATCATTCATATGAAACGCTTTGCCGTTTTTTCTCCAATTGTATGGTGAAAACCTTCCAGTCACTAACTGCTCATTCTTAAATATATACTGATTAACATCCTCCGCACTGCGAAACTTATTTCTACATACCCGATCCAATATCTGCTCATTTTCTCTCCAAACCTGTTCATATGTAGACTTTAAGTATGAAGATGACAAATGAGAATATTCAAGTCCGAAGAAATCATGTCTACGCCATAGCCAAAAACTCCAATTCATCATTAGTGCTTTTTTATCCTTTACTAAATAAAACTTCTTCCTTTGCTTTTTTAATACTTCCTTCCTATCATATTTAGAGTTTAATAAAATCATATTATTTAATAAAATATGCATAAAAACATCTTGTTTATTTGGAGATATCGGATCTTCTACCGCCATATCACACGGAAGTCCATTTTTAAAAAAATCTTCCGGTTCTACTTTTGAAGTTATAAACACATCATCATTAAAATAGACAAAATGCTCTGAAAGATTTTTTATTCTATGAAAATTCAATTCTATTGTATGCGAACTGAATGTCGGTAAATATTCATGGGGAATATAATCCTCATGATTAACAAGCACTAATTTATCGTGATTTTCATTTAGCCAATCTGGTTTCTGCCCACAAGTAACAAAATATATTTTATGAACCCATGGCGCATATTTCTCCACACCACGAAACCAATATTTTAAAATATCCCAATCCCGATACCTCGCATCCGTTATATCTACTGGCTCATCAATTTTTCCACTATACTTATTTTTATTCTTTCTCCATTCTAGGTCACTACCATCCACCCATGGAATAACAAAATCAATATCCATTTTTTACCTTTTCTCTCCTAATAAAGTTTCTAATCGTCCAACCTCTGTATTTATATCATATCCGGCTTTCATAGCTAATTGGAATAGCGTGTCTCTTTTTTCACAGTATTCCGCATTTAAAATTCTATCCGCCCATACTTCTGCCGATTCTTCCAGTGAAACAAATTGCAATTGTGGTGTTACCTTAACTTCTTCAGGAATTACATCTTTCGAAGCAATACAAGTAAGTCCCGTAGCCTGTGCTTCCAAAAGCGCTATCCCAAGTCCCTCAAACACAGATGGAAATACAAATACATCCATTGCTTGTAATAAATTCGGCACGTCATTTCTGACTCCCAACATTTTTACAGCTGTTTCTAGATTTAACTTTTGTATCTTTTCCCGTATCTTATCTTCATCTTCCCCCTGACCTATCATCCATAGAATTGCTTCGGGTTTTTTCTTCAACACACTAGCAAAAATATCCAATAAAAATAATTGATTCTTTTGGAATTGCAATCTTCCTACGTTACCAATTACAAATTTATCCTCAACACCATATTTCTTTCTGTATGCTATTCTTATATCTTCATCATATTTGTATTGCGATATATCAATTGCATTCTTTATTTCTTTATAATTTGCACCTTGCATAATTTGTTTTGAATAAAACCATTCTCCAGCCTCTTTGGAACAGGCCCAAAAATCTGTTGCATATTTATCAATATGCCTCTTATTGTATGCATGCAACAATCCTCTAAGTTTGCTATCCATATTCATAGAATTATGACTGTGAATAATTCTTCGTTTTATTCCATATTTTTTTGCATACTTTAGATAATCAATATTTGCCAGACTACATACATTAACCCATATAGTATCATACTGAGAGGCATTTTCTTTAAAAAATTGCTGCATCTCTCTTTTATACTTCTTATAATCCTTACTTCTTGCTGTGATATGATAAATCTCACAGCCATAAGAGATCAATTCGTCTTCATAAGCAATTTTATCATGTGAATTGCACAAAAAATCAAATTTAAAATTACCACGATTTATCTTTCGAATGTAGCTCATCAAAAAGCTTTCCACTCCACCGGGATTCTCTGTCATTCCAAATATCAAAATGTTGTTCATATACTGTTTATTCCCCTTTTTTCATGCCCTTCATTCTGTTTGACACGAAGCATATATATTATTCCGGCTAACCAATTTAATTTCATTTTCATAAGTAGCACCGGTAGCATTCTTGCACTTTTACATTCTTTAACCCTAATTACATCAATTGCATTTTTGAAAATTGCCGTTTTCGCAACCGACTTCATTTTTTTGCATTTTACTCTGAACGAATACGTTCGCTGTTGAAACACCTCTCGCACCATCATAATATTAAAATGCATCATTACATATTTATCATACGCTTTTTTTATGATCTCATTTTCATCCTGTATCGCCTCTGCCGTTTTCTCCATGGCGCGAATATATTTTTCTGTTTTTTCTCCCGTCTGCACTCGCATAACAGACTGCGGATTTAATGTATAATGGTACACCATCTCTGGCTTCCAGCATATAGACACGATATGCTTCATATACCGAAGGGTAAAATCACTGTCTTCTGCAAAAGGTAGCTCTGCATCAAATCGAATATGATTTTTCTCAATGATGTCCCTTCGAAACAGCTTCGCCCACACCTGCATATACCGCGTAGGATTTTGAATCATCTGTACTCTACCCTCATCGAGTTTTCCCCCGTCAAACACTCTTTTTCGATCAGTAATCGAATTCTGCTTTTGTCCAGCTACATGTCCATATGCGAAAAAATCATATTCCCCATGTCTCGCATCATTCATCATCGTTGTAACGCCTGACCTTGCCAGATAATCATCGGCATCAACAAATGCTAACCACTCGCCCGTTGCATTCTGAATTCCCAGATTTCTTGCATTGGACACCCCTTTGTCGGATGTGAATATTTTTATGTTACTATATTTCTTTTTCAGTCGCTCCAAAACCTGCTTGGTCTCATCCGTAGATCCATTTTCTACAATCAATACTTCTGTCCGTGGTACATCTGTCAAAGATTGCACAGCTTTTTCTATTGTATCCGCAGCATTGTATGCCGGAATAATAAAAGATATCAAAACATCTGTCTGCATTTTATTTTATTCCTTATTTCAATATAATCCAAGTCGGCGTTGTATCATACATACCAATTGGCACCTGTAAAATACCAGTTACATATCTGTATACACCCCCACACCCTTTTTCTTCCTCATCCGCATTCACAGTTTCCATACTACAATCCATGAATACATATTTCGGAGACACCATGTTATAAAACTCCGCACTCAGTGTCCACCGTCCATTATTATTTGCCTGCACATAATCTGCATTTAGTTTATCATAATTTTTCTCTATAATATGGTCCTCTAATGGATGGGTTATTTTTGATAAATATAACATGGATTCTTGATTTGCCTGGATTCGAAAACAAATAGAACCGTTGTATTCTTGATATTCCCCAATTGCATCCGTTTCATCATCCCACGCATGTAATACCTTGAAACTAAGCCCTAATGCTTCAAATTGATCATCTTCTTTTACATAGTTTACATTCGTTTCTTTTTCTAAAGTTTCCCGGAACATTTGCACAAAATCCGTGTTCTGCCATTCTTTTGCATCCCTCAGATAAGTTGCATACTGCTCGTCGTTTATATGCATCGTGTAGATCTGATCAATCTGAATTCCCTGCTTGTCCTGTAGAATTTCACAAAATGCATGTGCATTGCTATCAATCGGGCTTGTCACAATCCAAGCCGTTACATGATTATCATGCGCCCGGATGATTGCTCGCAGCTTTTGTTCATACCAGCCATATCCACCATCAATGATGATCAGATTATTATTTTTATCCTCGATTGTATAACACATACTTACTTCACTTGTATTCGGCCCATACTGTGTTACAATCCATCCACCCAGATCCCGTTGTTCAACATCCGCGCAGTAATACAGATTATATCCGGCTACATTTTTATAGATCTGGTATCCATATTGATTCAAAAGGTCTTCCGGCACCGTTTTATAATCTTCGAGCACAACAAAATCATAATTTTTCGCCATTGCCTGTGCAAAAATATAGTCATAATTTGGATTCTCAGAACGCATCTCATTCGCGATTCGAAGGCTCAGATCGTCAATGACATTGATATATCCTTCCACATTTCTGCCGTACATTAATTCAATGTCTCCGCAATATTGACGTATCTCATAACTTAAATTAAGTGCGGCAATACATTTTGGCGTTTCATCCACCGCCAGCATCTCATCACATACCTGTTGTACTCTGGCATCCACCTTCTGTTGATTGGATGCCTTAGCCATCCCAGAATGTGTATATACATTTGTGCCTTTCCATACAACCGCTGCCAGCACGAGTACAAATGCAATCACCTTTACGGCAATATGCTTTCGTTTTCTCACAAACAAAACTGTAGCATACGCAATTGCAAGGGTATTTGGCAACAGCCACATCAAACGCCAATAAATGATTTTGGAATATACATATTTGTACAGAATTGGGTTCAATACCAAAAAAGCCAGCAACACACTTGGATACACTATTTTCCGTCTGCTTTCCTTCGTTGCAAAAAACAGGTATATATATGCGACGATTGCAAAAAGCAGATACCCGCGATTTCCATAATATTCATTTACCCAATATATAATCGGCTGCATCCAAGCTCTCATGTTTTCACCTATTGTTATCTCTAAAAACTGCTATCATATTTCTTATGAAATACCTTTGCCTTTAAAAAGGAAATTCCTTTTCGGAACCAGTTTATCTTCTCCATATAGATAAATGGCAGTTCCTTCACATCTTTTTGTGAAATCTGGCCTGATTGAATCTGATAATCCAGCCATACATTAAATATAATTTCACTTACCCGTCCATAAAAACGGCTCTGAAATGCTGACATCTCCGGTTGTTTCTCACCAACCCTTTTTTCCAACTCAAAAAGAATCGCAAACAACCATGCACAATACGAGTCAAACAATGCACGCTCCATCACCATCATATTAAACATATAGCCAGAAGTTTGTTTGATCACTTTATCATAAGAGTTCAGATAATCCGGACATTGTTCTCCAATGATTTCCCGCACACAATCCAAATGTTCTGCATAATGTGTGTGTGCATAATGTGAATACAATGTCTCAATATAATATTTACGCTTCTTTGGCACTACTATACGGTGCGTCTCAAAGATCTTCTCCATCTCTGGTTCAGTAACGATACACGCAAAAGGATCCTTACTTTTATTTTTCCCTTTAAAATAACGCCGATAATGTACAAGTCCCAGATACTCTGCTGGTATATTTTTCCAAGCGTAATAAATACCTGTCAATTCACAATAATTTGGATTTTTCGCTGATATATTGTCACCTTCATTATCCTTCTGATACCCCAGATCAAGCGGCGTTCCATCCGGATTTTTCTTTCCCTCTGCGCCAACATGCAATGGTACATACATAGTATCTTCCGGCATACGATAAGGTTTATGTGCCGCTATTACAATCTTTATGTCTTTCTTACTCAATTTTCCTTCCTCCATACATATCCTGAAATCAATGTAGCAATGTTGAAATTCCAAGATATGCGATATTGACCAGACAAGTGCCCCACACCATTATCGCAGTGCGTAAGCTTTTCTTTGCAATTCCATATACGAATCCAAAACATCCAATCATAACCGTTGAAAGTATATAGCTCATACTTGTAAGAAGCGCAACTGCAAACACCGTAAGCCATACCATACAGATTGCTCCTTTTTGTTCCGCATTATATACTGTCTTTTCTTTCCATCGTCTATCATCCGGAAGTAATCGATACAACCGCAAAAAAGCATACAGAAGTGCAGGTATTCCAACCGCTGCCATAGTTGCTTTCCCCTGCCATAACCGGATTATCGTAAAAGTTTCCGCATTGTAGATTGAAAAATATCCATACATATACATTACTAGTAGAAGAATCACAAACAAAGACCGGTATATATGTTTATCAAATAACTCGCCTGCAATCAACCAGAAGATGCACATCATCACCGCCAGCAATACCGGTGGTAAAAATGTATGCATCATGCTTGCCGCCGAAATGCCTGTTATCTTTGACAGATATGCCGCAAATACCGCCCACGGAGATATCACATCCTTGAACAAATCTCCGGTCCAGGATAATATCTCCTTTCCCGTGTTCACATCTGTAAGCAGCATTCGATTCGTACGAACTGTATCAACTGCATTGACAACAAATCGTGTATCATCCGCATTTGTGAGTTGTAGTCGGTATGACTGTACAATCATATATATTCCAACCGCAAGCATAACGATGATTCCGCCCCATGCAGATAGATCTGCCTTTGGAATTGTCATACTCCGATATGTTTTTTTCACAATCCCATAAGCAATAATCCCTACAAGGAATATAGAATACACAACAACATCCACAAGGAAGCTTACCTTCAACAGAATTAGCGGAACCGTGATAATCTGAAACACTGCCCACATACTCAGATATCCCATAACGAAGCTTCGAGGAATCGTCCCCCGCATGCTCAATTTGTTACATACAGCATTACCAACAAATACAGGCACAATCCACAAAAACAAAATATATAAAACTATATTTCCAACGGATGCCGTCATCTCCAACCTATACCGATCCCTTTCTCTTCAACACCGTAAATACGGTCTTTATCAGTATCTTAATATCCAAACTAATACTGAAATTCATAATATATTCATTATCCAATCGAACAACTTCTTCAAAATCCGTAATCTCGCTACGCCCGGATACCTGCCACATACCTGTAAGTCCTGGTTTCATAGCAAGTCGACTCTTATGGTGCTGATCATACTGATTATATTCATCCACCGTTGGCGGTCTTGTTCCAACCAAACTCATATCGCCCTTGAATATGTTGATAAACTGCGGAAACTCATCAATACTTGTCTTCCGCATAAACCTGCCGATTGGTGTTACACGCGGATCATCATCCATCTTGAACATCAAACCGGACATTTTATTCTGTGCCATAAGTTCTTTCTTCCGTTCTTCTGCATCCATATACATAGATCGGAATTTATAAATCTTAAACCGTCTTCCATTCTTTCCAACACGTTCCTGTTTGAAAAAGATTGGACCCGGTGACTGTATAAAGATAATCGGCGCAAATATGACAAATAATATTGCCGTAATCGCCATCCCTATAATAGATACTCCAATATCCATCAATCGTTTAATAACCTTTTGTTTGAATGACATGATATTAATACTTGTTGTAATTACCGTATAATGACTAATATTCTCTACAGCCGCATTCGGAGTTCCCGGAAGAATATTATTGATACTTACGTGTACTACAACACCCATCGCGAGAAATCGTTTGGTGATTTCTGCAACGCCTTCTCCATCATACTCTAAAAATATCTCATCAATAATATTGGATTTTACATATTCATACATTCCTCCAGCATCTGCAACAACATCAATACCATCGATTTTCTGACCGGTCATATCCTTATCCAGAATAACGATTCCATGGATCAGGTAATTTCGATATCCACTTTCTGCCAACCCTTTTACCAGGCTTTGCGCATGTGCATGATTCGTAACAATAAGCATCTGTCCTTTTCCGCGCTCTTTGTCCTCATTGGAATATAATACTTTCTTTCTCACAAGACGTACAATATACATGGTAATTGTGTCAATGACCACAAACAACGCAAACAATATTCGAGAATACACCGAAGATTGTTTCGCAAAGAACAATATAAACAAAATCACTGCAAACATCTCTGCATTATGAATGACTACTTTTTTCAATTCCTGTATGGCATTCCGCATTAAAATTCCAGAATACCCTTCCGAAATAAACATGATGGATAAATGGATTAAAATAACCATAATATTCATCATTGTATATTCCCCTGGTGTGGAATTCACAAGCCTTCCAAGCCTGATATAATATGCCAACCAGTAAGACACCTCTATACAGATAAGATCCAATATGATGAAATCCAAATGTTTACTTCTGCTCGTAAATTTATTTTGCATGTTGTATCATCCCTTTTAATTTTTCCCATCCTTTGACACTGGCTGCCTTTTCCTGCACAATCGCAGCATCTGCCTGAATGGTATAATCAAACTCTATCAAATAGGTGTGTTCCTTCATGTTTTTAATATAAATCTGTGGATCGCCCTGTTCCATCACATACGCACGTTTGTCAAACCGGTATCCATTTGTCCGATACTCTAATTCATAAGATGCATTTTCCGTATATCCAACTGCCTTCTGAATATATACAACACACGGAATCTCACCCGGATCAATCCTTAAATTCCGCAAAGCATCAGGCAGCTTTCTTTGCAAATGAAACTCACCTTTTTCATCTGGATAAATACGGATGATATCACTTTCAGCTTCTGAATATCCTTTCCCCGTATCATAATACAGTTGAACCTGATTTGTTCCATTTTCATTTCCCTTAATTGCTTCTTCGAGATCCAGATTCATAACATACTGTCCCATTGTTCCATACAATGCATATAAATCGCTCCGATCTCTGTAGCAGTATTGCTGCAAAAAATGCAGTTCCATCTGCCGGTAAGCGGATACATTCTCAGGTGTAACTCCAAGCATCCGATTCATCTCTGTTTCATCAATGCTCGCACGGTTTGCGTAATTCTCCAAATATACTTTACCCGCACGCCAAAGTAAAAAATCCACAGGAACCGGGAAGTCAAAGGTCCACTCATAATCAATCACTGTCCATGTATTCCCCTGCACCATAATGTTGGAAAATATTAAATCAATATCTACCCCTTTGGAAAAAGGTACAGATACCGGAAGTGTTATTTTCCCGAACGCCTTTTGATATTGTTCTATTTCGTCCTGACTTCTTTCTTCACAAACCGATTGTCCGCTCAAATATACATGTCGAATTTCGGAAGCATACTGTTTTACTAACTCCGCAAATCCATCCTTGTCATCATTTGCCAGACATGCATCTAATGCAGCCTCTAGTGTATCTCCATCTACATATTCAAATTCGATATATGCATCTGTAAGGTTTGCCCGATTTGCACACAAACGACTCCCTGCAAACTCTTTTTGCAACAATCCATATACCTCGTTCATATGTTCAATATGCGGACGTGCCAATCTTGTATCTGCATATTTACGCACAACGCGGCTTCCGTCCTCCCGACAAACAATATCGGTGCGAATCGCGTAGTCTGGATGACGTTGATTCGAATATTTTGTATAAATTAATCGCTCCATCCTACACTCCTTTGGCTACAATCAAAAATGAGTTTGAGAACTCTGGAAACATTTCTGCTCTAATCAATTCCCCATACACTTTATTTTCATCAAATAAACGCACACGATTCCGATCGAAATTCCGATGATTTACATTCAGTTCATTCTCATGTGGCAGATATTCATCCGAAAAGATCTTTTCAGGCAGCTTATAATCCGGGTATGGATAATAAAAAGTATGCTCAGAAAAACCAGCCTGTTCCAACATATGGGCTAACTCGTTTTTAGAAAATGTCCGCACATAACTATCTTTTGCATACCCTTCAATTCCGCCAAAAAATGTCGCTATATGATCTTCCCGGCATCCTGCCCAATATTTCAATCCAAATTTATTTTCTATCGCAAGAATAAGTCGCCCATCTTTGGTTAAATGCTTCTTGATAATTTCTAAAAATTCTGCATATGGCTGTTCACTATCAATATAACTACATGCATATTCAAATACACCAATCAACGTGATCACATCATATTTCTTCTCCAGATGTTGTTCCACTTCCTGAAAATTACCAACTTTAATTGTGATATTATCTGCTTCCTGATGCCGATACGCGTTAATCAGCGAACGTTTCATAGAAAGCTCCACCGCATCTACATTTTTTGCCATACGAGCAAGTACACCAGTAATTGCTCCACAACCTGCTCCTATCTCCAACACACTGTCTTCTTTTGTAATCGGCATTGATTGTACAATATTCTCCCTGACATTTGAAAAATGATACAAAATCGCCCAGGATTTTCGCTCTGCTATCACACGATTATACTCGGAAACCGGAACATTTTTTGCTATATCCAGCATTTCATCTTCAATTTCGCCGTCACTGTACAAATCCTTGCCAGGATAGTATGTGTCATCAATTGTTATGGAACCTATTTTCTGCATATATTCGTCCCTTCATAAGTCTGAACCGTAATCTTCGAGTTCATATCGTAATATCCAACCGTATTTTTATCTGACACGACTGTGATATTGCATACATCATATAAACGATGATATACCGTGAAATCCGTGCCATTATAACCAGTACAACCAAGCGAAAGAAGATACTCGCCTCCTTGCAGATTCATATCCTGCTCAAAAGATATCTCCATAATGGGTCCAACCTCAAAGTCGGTCTTTTCAAACATTGTATTTGTACCGGTAATTTCTGTTCCTTTGGCATCTTTGATGGATAACGCAAATATCGGATATTCAATTGGCGCATGCATCTGCACCTTCATGCGTACCGTAAAAGGTTTTCCCTTTTCAATCGTATTGGTAATATTTCCGCAGCTATCTACAATCGCATAATCAATAATCTCTGCTTTCTTATCTCCATACTCAATGGCATTTTCATTTTGTGAAAGCAAATCCTTCCAGCATTTTGCTTCTTTTACAGATTTTGCTGCCTCCATACTTGGTGCCTTGGCAATATTTTCTGTTTCCTCATCCACATGTTCCAAATCCAACTGGCCAACCAGTACCTTTTTATACATGTCAACCATTTCTTTGGGACGTCCCTCTGCCAGTTTTACGCCCTTATTCAACAGCACAACACGATCACAATATTTACTGATACTGCTCAGGTCATGGCTTACGAACAATATAGTTTTCCCCTGTTCTTTAAATTCCTCAAACTTTTTATAACACTTTGTTTGAAAGAACACATCACCAACAGACAATGCCTCATCTACAATCAAAATTTCCGGATCTATGTTAATCGCTACTGCAAAAGCCAACCGTACAAACATACCGGAAGAATATGTTTTAACCGGCTGATGAATAAACTCTCCAATATCTGCAAATTCCAATATTGAATCCAGCTTTGCATCAATCTCCTTCTTGGTAAAGCCAATCATAGTTCCATTTAAATACACATTCTCAAGTCCTGTGTATTCCATATTAAATCCGGCTCCCAACTCAAGCAATGCAGAAATACGTCCATCGATCTCCACATTACCACTTGTCGGATTCAGAACTCCGGTAATAATCTTGAGAATCGTTGATTTGCCAGAACCATTTGTCCCAATAATTCCAACACATTCCCCTTTTTTAATATCAAAATTAAGATCATGCAATGCATAATGTTCGCGATGCAATACTTTTTTCGTTAAACCCAGGGACTCCCGGAATCGATCGGATGGTTTATCATATAATTTATATAATTTCGTTACATTCTGTACACGAATCGCCGTCTCGCTCATAATTTATCTCTCTTTTTCTTATAACACATCTGCAAAATGCACCTTCAGTCGATTAAACACATTCACACCTATAACAAAGAATAGCAATGTAATAATCCAAAAGGCAAGTGTCCATAACGGCTTCTCCCAAAACCAAATATGATCCAGCAACGCATTTCGAAATCCATCTACAATGTAATACATCGGGTTTAATTTAAATACTTTTGCTAAAGTTGGATGGTTCACCAAAATATCCGATATATTCCACATAATTGGAGTCATCCACATTCCAATCTGTAATACAATATTTACAATCTGTGTCAGATCCCGAAAAAAAACAACCACCGCAGATGTAAAATACGCCAATCCTAACACAAGCAGAAAGTTACAAATCATATAATATATAATCTGCAACAAATAAACACTTGGGATATATCCATTGCACCAGCATAAAACAATCGTAAATGCCGTAAATATCACATGTACAAAGATTGCCGACAATACTTTCACCAGCGGTAATATATCAATATTAAATACAACTTTCTTTACCAGATAATTGTACTCGATCAATGCATTTGTTCCACCGTTCAACGCCTCCGAAAAAAAGAACCACGGAACAAGTCCTGCCATCAGCCACAGTACAAATGGGTGTCCACTCGGTCTACCCTGGCGCAATCCTACGGTAAACACAAACCAATACACAACAACTGTGACAATCGGCTGCACAAATGCCCAGATCACACCCAAATAAGAACCTGCAAACCGTGTCTTAAAATCATTCTTCGCCAGATTTCCGATCAATGTCCGATTTTGAACTAATTCGATCGGAAGATTTATAAATTGTCGAAACCGTGAAGTTGTTTTCTTTTCCATGCCTATTTTTTATACTCCTTAATACCACTCCACTTGGTATCCTTCTCTGAGAATGTCAGATCTTCTACCGTCATTCCTTCTGGCATCGGCCATTCTACGCCAATTTCCGGATCAGACCAGAGCAGTCCGCCCTCATCGTTTGGATGATAGAAATCTGTACATTTATAACAAAACTCTGCATGATCGGATAATACGATGAATCCATGCGCAAAGTTCTTTGGAATGAAAAACTGTTTCTTATTCTCTGCAGACAAACGAACGCCAAACCATTTACCAAATGTCTTTGATCCTTCCCGCAGATCCACCGCCACATCAAATACCTCTCCACTTACAACACGCACAAGCTTATCCTGTGGATAATTGATCTGGAAATGCAATCCTCGAAGCACACCTTTCTTAGAGCTGGACTGGTTATCCTGTACAAATGTACAGTCAATGCCTGCCGCTGCAAAATCATTATAATTGTAGGTCTCCATGAAATAGCCTCTATCATCACCGAATACAGACGGTGTGATTACCTTCAATCCCTCAATCTCTACACCATCTGCTTCACAAGTCTCTACTGTGATTTTTCCAAATTTCTGTTCCATGTCCTTTTCCTTTCATCTATTTCTTATATTTTCTGTCCTTTTTTATTATTTAAAATAAAGTATAAATTTAAAATAGCTGTTAACAATAAATCCTTATTATTTTGATATACATAATTATTGAAATTGTAGCATATAGCTAGCAAAACTGCAAGTTTTAGCTGTTTTGTTCACAAAAACGAGATAGCCATAACGCATTATTTATATTCTTCCATTGTCTTCTCTTTTTGATAGGTATAAAATAATAAGTAATATTGGAGACGTATCGAAGTGGTCATAACGGGGCTGACTCGAAATCAGTTGGCCGGGGTAACCTGGCACGCGGGTTCAAATCCCGCCGTCTCCGCTAATAAAGAAAAATCCTCCCAACATTGCATTTCCCCTGCAACACTGGGAGGATTTGATTTTTCGATTAAATATCTGCTTCCTTCAAATACCTGCTTACCGCATCTGTCCAGACTGGAAGTGGCTCGAAGCCATTTTCTACAAGCTTCTTCTTGTCCAGGCGGCTGTTGTATGGTCTTGCCGCCTTGCTAAGTCCATACTCTGCTGTAGTAACTGGCGTTACCTTCGTAGAAAGTCCATACTGGCGATAGATTTCCACGCAGAAATCATACCATGAGATATAGCCTGTCTTGGCTCCGTTTGCGTCAGCCCCCTCTGCAAGCTCTGCATTTGTGGCATGGTAATAACCATATTTTTCGGTCTCGCACATATCTACGAGCAGACGTGCTAAATCATAAGTATACGTCGGCGTGCCGATCTGATCGCAGACCACGCGTACCTCGTCGTGTGTCTTGCCGACATTGATCATCGTTTTAATGAAATTCTTGCCATTTAAACCAAATACCCACGCGATACGGACGATGAAATATTTCTCTAATATAGAAGAAACTGCCAATTCTCCGTCCAGCTTTGACTGTCCGTAGACATTGAGCGGCTTGTAATCTTTGCAATCCGGCTCCCAAGGCGTCGTGCCCTGTCCGTCAAATACATAATCCGTTGAAAGGTACAACATCTTGCAGTCCAGCTCCTTGCACACTTCTGCAATGTTTCTTGTGCCGTCAACATTTACCTTTTTTACGGTCGCCTGCTTGTCCTCATCTTCGGCTGCATCCACGGCTGTCCATGCTGCACAATGAATCACAGAGTCCGGTTTGATCTCCATAATCTGTTTCTTCACGGCTGCCTGATCAGTGATGTCCAGACTTACATATGGCATTGTCGTAACTGCCGATCCATCCTGCACACCTGCATAGGTCTCTCCGAGATCGGAACCCACGCCTTCGTGTCCTCGTTTGCTCAGCTCATTCATCACATCATGACCAAGCTGTCCATTTACACCCGTTACAAAAAATTTCATTTTTGATATCCTTTCCATTCAAATCTTTTATATTTTTTCAAAAAATTTGTCCCAATTTTGATTTTCTTTTTCCATTTTAACAACCATCTATGTGTGCGTCAAGCGATGAAAATCGTCATTTTTGACTTAATTTTATTAAGTAAAATTCAAAGTATGCTCTCCAGCGCGTCAATTATGCCAGACCCCTTGTTTTTTTGCTCACTTATGCTACGATGAGGTTGTCCGAGGCAAACACCCTTGGGCAGGAGGAGAGCTGGGGTTATTGATGTTCGAAAGCAATAACTTCAAATGTGTGTTTACATAGAAACCGGACGGAATGGGGAACCGTCCGGTTTTGTATTTATCTTTTATCTTCGCATTGCATCCCCCCTACATCTCGATTATAATATCCTTATATTACTTCGGAAGAAAGCGGGGAGCTACAATTATGAAGATCATCTTTTGCAAATGGGGAAGCATCTGCGAGAAGGGAATCGCAAATGCGTTGCAGCGGTTAGGCATTACAGTTATCACGATGAACCGCAAATTTGAGAGCGTTGATTACGACAAAGGCTATCTGGAAGCACTGGCGGATCTGATTCAGAAAAACCTAGATGCGTCCTGTGTGTTCTCCGTGAATTTTCAGCCAATCGTAGCGCGGTGTTGCAAGGTGTTTAAACTACCGTATCTGTCCTGGACGGTCGACTGCCCAAGCTTCCAGCTTTATTCAGAGACGATTGCCTATCCGACGAACCGAATCTTTGTCTTAGACCGTATGCAGTGGGAGAAATTCTCTCCAGCCAACCCGGACTGTATCTTCCATCTGCCGATGGGCGCGGATGTTGCAACATGGGACGAAATAAAGGTAACCGCCGAAGATCATCAAAATTACGACTGTGATGTTTCTTTTGTCGGTTCGTTGTACTCTGAGAAAACACGCTACAATTCCATCGAAAAAGATCTGCCGGATGCGATGCGCGGCTATGTCGACGGACTGATTGCCGCCCAGTTAAACGTCTATGGGTACAATCTGTTGGAGGATTCCATCACTGACGAATGGGCGCAGGAATTCAAGAAATATGCCGATTGGGCACCGCTTGGCGAAGACTACGCGGAAGATGTGAAAGGCATCGTTGCCGACACCTACCTCGGCTACAAATGCACCGAGCAGGAACGCATCCGCACCTGCAATGCAATTGGCGCGCATTTTGAGGAATTACGGGAACAAGGGATAAACTATCAATTTGACCTGTGGACGCTGACCGATACCGCACCATTAAAACATGTCCGGTGTCGTGGCGGCGCTGATTCCAACAATATGATGCCGCAGATCATCAAATGCAGCAAAATCAACCTGAACATGACAAACCGCCCGATCAAAACCGGACTGCCTCTCCGTATCTTCGATCTCATGGCATGTGGCGGCTTCGTACTGTCGAATTATCAATCTGAAATCCCGGAAATTTTCGTCCCGGACGAGGATATCGTCCTCTATGACAGCATCCCGGATATGCTCGCCAAAATCGACTATTATCTGGAGCATGAGGAAGAACGGGTACAGATTGCGAAGAATGGATACGAGAAAGTCAAAGAATATCATAGTTACGATGTGAGAATTGTGACCATGTTAAAAACAGCCGGGATTATTTAATCCCGGCTGTATCCATATCAGAGTTTACACATTCCCTGAACGTCCTGTTCTGTGAAAATCGGAAGATTGACGGAAGATATCACAGGTATGCCATAAAAATCTGCCATATCCATATGCCTTACATTATCCAGACTTCGATTTGTAATATACGCATCATTCTGCGCAAACAGTCCACGTTCGTCCTCCAGATTGCCCACATATACATTCACATAACAATCCACATCCGCATACTGCTCAAACAACCGATCCAATACAGCGAGCTTGTCCGGAACAAATGCATCCTCCTTTACATACAGCAGCAATTCACAATTCGTATTCGCATAGGAGCTCACGAATGCATCGATCACGCGCGGATAGGTCGGATAATCCTGTTCAAAATCAGGAATATACAACAACCGTTTATCTTCACCGGTCAAAATCTTTTCAATTGGATTGATTTCGATCTGCGGAATCCGGGCGATTTCCTGTTCTGCTTGCGGCAGATACCTTTCTATAAATGAATCTATCTCATCTAACAACAGCTCCGATGCCGCACGGACTTTCTCTGCAGTCCAGTTCCACCAGCGGATCTTATTGAGTGCAGCAATCTGCTCCGGCTCGAACCGGTATCCTATCACTTTCGCCGGATTCCCGGCAACAATCGCATACGGTGGTACATCTTTCGTAACCACAGCCCCCGCTGCCACAACCGCACCATTGCCAATCTTGATTCCCCCGAGCATGATCACGCCATTTCCGATCCAGCAGTCATTCATGATAATAACCTGACCTTTGCGACGGATGAGATGCGGACGCTGATATACCACACCACTTATCCGCCCCTGACAAACCCGCTTATAATCATGGTTTAAGTCAATGATCATCTTGGTATCTCTTGCAATAGAAGAATAACGTCCCACCTGGACATTGTACAACAGATCCTGATCCGGATTGGCTTCCACCTGTGTTTCTTCTATATAGCTGTCCCGACCGATACACAACATCGGCAAATTTTTATGTTCTTCAAATAAATCATTCCAATAAACAGTATCTTCCGTCACACTGTATTGTGGAACATTTAATGTAATTGACATATTCCTGCCTCCTGCTTTTTTGACAAAGCTACATCGTCCCATATTCCTTCAATAGCTTTTCCCGTTCCTCATAATAATTCTTGAGATTCATGAATCCATCATCATGAATACACCACGGCGTCTCCATATACGGAACCACAACCTTATACCCATGCCGGATAAATTCCAGACTCTGTGATACATCATAGAAATCCCACTTGTCAAACAGATCGTCACGCCACGGAATATCGTATTGCGTAGCCATCAGAAGTCCATCGATAGCCTCTACCTCGATGACACCATGTTTTGCTTCTTCCGGATATTCATAATCAAACATTCCCATCGCACTCACATTACACGTATACAATGCCCCTACACGCCATGCCCACCAGGGGATTTTATTCTCCGGTAAGTGTGGGGTTCCGACCATGCCCACCATACCAATATCCGGGTCTTCAAATATATGCAGCAATTTCGCGATAAAATCCGGTTCCACAATCATTACATCCTGATGCAGATACACCTTGTATTTTGCATCACTGGCACGCATTCCCTCGTTGTACCCAGAAGTCAGACTTTTCGCATCCTTGATGCTGATCGCATCAACCTCATACCCTTGCGGCACATGTAATTCACTTATAAAATGCATTGCTTCCGCCTCATATTGTGCATTATTTGTACACATGATGAAGCATATCTTTTTCTCGTTCATCTCTTACCCTCTTCCACTTATTCACCGTGACTATGACAAGCATATTTCATTGTCTCTATCTACAAATTTAAGCCCATATTTTTTCTTAATCTATCCATCACCATTTCCGGTTCCAGACAAGAAATGCGAACCAGTCCCCGTAACAGCTCCGGCTGCATATCATACTGTGCTACAAAGCTTCTAAGCAGTTCTTGTGACTCTTTCTCCTGCAGAAACACGATTTCCCACAAGAGGAATTTTACCTGTTGTACAATAGCTATCAGATCCTCCAGATTGTCTGCAAGATCAAACAAAGTCCACGCTTCACCCGCATTCTTCTCTGCCTGGTAAATCTGTGTAAAAATAACAATCCATGCATACGACGTGTTCCGTTTGGCAACATTTTCTGTCATTGTATCATCGACAAGCTTTTCAATCAGTCCATAGCTTTCCGCGCTATGCATCTGCAGGAGTTTATTAAATATCTCTATTTTTCTGGCAATCAGAGCATCATACTGCGCATGCCATTCCCGCTCATCCTGCGCTAGAAGCTTTGCATAAGCTTCTGAGCCTTTATCAATTTCCGGTTCTCTCTGCATCCCCATGTTTCGTTCTATATCCCTTCTGTATTTTATCCTTCATCTTCTTTCACTTTATCTATATAACACCAGAATGTCAATTAAAACCTGTCATTCTCCATACATGTATCAAAAAGTATCCCAAAGGCGCGGTTATGCTTGACACCTCCCGCAATCCCATCCATAATGAAACTATCATTTAAACGGAGCGTACAAAACATGCCAAATCTATCTATTTGCATCATTACAAAAAATGAATGCGATAATTTAAAAATATGCCTAGAACGAATCAAAGCTCTCGGCTGTGAGATTGTTGTTGTGGACACTGGTTCCTCAGATAACTCCAAGAAGATTGCTTCTGCAGTTACCCCATGTGTGTATGATTTTGTATGGTGTGATGATTTTTCTGCTGCCCGAAATTTCGCGATACAAAAAGCTGCCAATGACTGGATTTTATTCCTGGATTCTGATGAGTTTGTCGATGCGTTTGACATGCCGAAGCTGCTGGAACAGTTGCAGGCAATGCCAGCTTCCATCGGTCATATCCACATCAAGAGCTTATATGAAAATAATGGCCAGACGATGAGCAGTACCGAACCGATTGCGCGTCTCTTCTCCCGCAAGTTATATCATTTTGAAGGGCGGATTCACGAACAAATTGTCCCACTGGATGCATCCACAGAGCCGGATTATTTTGATGCGCCCGTGTATGTCACCCATGTCGGATATCAGGGAAATGAAGCATACCGAACTGAAAAGGCAAACCGGAATCTGAAACTTTTATTACAGGAATTAGAAGCACAACCGGACGATCCTTACACGCTTTACCAGATTGGCAATTCTTATTTTTATTCCAAACAGTACGAGCAGGCAATTCCTTATTTTGAACGGGCGATGGAATTGCCGCTGGACACCAGACTCAGCTATGTTCACAGTATCATCAATCTCTACGGCTACTGTCTGATCAACACGAAACAGTTTGCAGATGCCCTTATGTTAGAAGCAGTCTATGATGATTTCAAAGGGGACGCAGATTACCTGTTTGTCCTTGGTCTGATCTATATGAACAACGCACAGTTTTCGAAGGCAATCGAAAATTTCCTCTCCGCAACCAAGCTTCCATCCAGTGTGGTAGATGGGGTCAATTCATATTCTGCCTTTTACAATGTGGGTGTGATTTTGGAATGTCTGGGAGATAAAACAAACGCTATCTCCTATTATGAGAAAGCGGGCGATTACGCTCCTGCACGTGCCGGAATCGAGCGGTGTAAACAGGTATAAGGAAAGGATTTTAACATGAAGATTATTTTTTGCAGACATCATAGCATATGCGAACCGGGCATCCTCAAAAGTCTGACCCGACTTGGTCATGAGGTCGTTGAATTTATGCACGACCGGGAACCACAGGATTACAACAAAGATTACTTGCTGCGATTGGCGGCCTTGCTTCAACAAACGCCGGATGCTGCGGCAGTGCTTTCTGTCTGCTTTTCACCAATCATCGCACGCGCAAGCAAACCTTTTGGAATTCCATATATTTCCTATACCGTGGATAGCCCTTGCTCTACCCTTTACTCAAAGACAATGGAATATCCTCACAACCGTCTGTTCCTGTTTGACAAGCTCCAGCTTGATAAATTCGGGTACCGCAATCCGGGAAATTGTTTCCACACACTGCTTGCATGTGATATCGAGCATTTTGACAACGTTACAGTATCTGACTCGGATATGAAAAAGTATGGCACAGACGTTTCCTTTGTTGGTTCTCTGTACTCTGAGAAAAACAGCTATGATAACATCTCCAATAAGCTTCCTGCTTATATGCGTGGATATGTGGAGGGACTTTGCTCCGCCCAGCAAAATGTCTATGGCTATAATTTCATTGAAGATGCACTCACGGATCAATGGGTGTCCGACTTTATTTCTTCTGTTGGCTTTGATCCGCTCCCGGATGATTACGAGACAGATTTAAAAGGAATTGTCGCAGACACATATCTTAACTGCCGGTGCACGGAATTAGAACGGAAGCATACACTGGATGCTGTGAGCAGGCATTTTCATATTGATCTGTATACGCAAAGCGATTCTTCGATGCTCCCACATGTACAAAACTGCGGTATCGCAGATTCCGAACGCGTCATGCCGAAGATCTTCAAATGCAGTAAGATTAATCTGAACATTACACTTCGTTCGATCAAATCCGGTATTCCTCAGCGTGCGTTTGACATCATGGGATGCGGCGGGTTCCTCCTGTCCAACTATCAGCCGGAGATGGCAGAATATTTCATACCCGGGAAGGATCTGGTCCTCTATGACAGTGTCGATGATCTGATTCAGAAGATTGATTATTATTTATCCCACGAAGAGGAACGATTACAGATTGCCAAAAATGGCTATGAAAAAGTCAAGCGCTATCATACCTATGATACGCGCCTGACCGAGATTCTAAATACAGTTATATCTGACTGAATCTATCTTGTATCAGTCAGACATAACTGCATAAATATTCCATTACTCATCTGCTAAGATCAACTGCTTCACACGTTCAATTCCTTTGCGCAGATCATGCGACAACATGAGATTCCGCATCTCCGCGCGGATCTGCGGTGTCTCTACGACAAACCGGAAAGTCTTCTCCAGTGTTTCATCACTCACTTGATTTCCCATACCAAGATTTAAGAAACCATTGTGCATCTGGGCAAATGTATGCTTCGTCTCGCGCTCGTTCTGTGCCAGAACAATCGCAGGAACGCCCATCGCCGCAAGCTCATACACCGTTCTTCCCTGTGAGGTAATCGCCAGATCCGCATCGGACAAGGCATCACTCACACGCTTGATATCTGTTACCACCTTGATCTTGCAGGCTTCATCATCCGACAGCTTATGCACATGGTTATCATATCCGGCGCCAAGTACGAACCGGAAGCTGATCTGTGGAAAATCCGAATGCATTTTCTTCGCCAGATTGTACGCGCGATAGGTAAAATCCGAAGGATCACTGCCGCCGAATAACACAACCACCTTCTTTACCTGCTCATGGTATTCCGCACATGGTGCAATCAGGAATTCGTCCTTCAGGCAGACATATTTTTCGCCCCAATAGTAGTTTTCACCTTTGCTATCGTCCTCATACAATGCGTTGATCGTTGCATCTGCCACATCGGCGCCGGAGCCAATATCCTCCAATGTCACAACGCGCTTTGCAAGCTGTTTTAACTGAAGGATATATTCCCGCTCGGTATTCAGGCAGTCATGGACAATCACATCCGGCTGCCATTTTCCTGCAAGTGCATAAAATTCCTCATCGCTGCCAACCGACTGGACATGCATGTGGGAATCCAATAATTTCTGATAGCCCTCTGTCCGGTCTTCCCGCGTCACAAATAAGATCTCATGTCCTGTCAGACTATATGCAAGTGTCAGACAGCGGTAGATATGTCCCATACCAAGCTCCCGGTATCCATCGACGCGGAATAAGATACGTTTCTTCGACAGCTCCTGCTCACATACGATCCAATCTGCATAACTGTCAATATCAATTGCCTCTTTCTCCGGCATTTCATAGACAGACGCCTTTACTCCAATCCGGTTATTCTCCGACATACACTCCCGTCTTGTAATCAGAAATGCACCCGCCTCCAGGAAATTTGGCGGAAGCTGCTGTCGGTTCAGACGTTTCTCATAATTTGGAACACATTTGCCATCCTTCGTCGTCCATGAGAGATGTGGTTTGTTTACCGCGCTGATGTAGGTGTCATAATCGCTTTCCAAAAATGATTTCAATGCTCCATCCAACGTCTCCACTGTCAGAAGCGGGGAGGTCGCCTGCAGTGTTACGACCACATCGTACTTCTTTCCGGCCTCCTGTTCCATCCGGAGCACGGCATCATAAATCACCGGATCCAGTGTCACCGCATCCTGCGCCAGTGCACTATTACGGTTCATGGCTTTTGCGCCATACATCGCAGCGATGCTTAAGATTTCTTCATCATCGGAAGACACCACCACATCATCAATATAAGAGCACGCAAGTGCATTTTGAATCGAATAATAAATCAAAGGTTTTCCGTGCATCAGCCGTACGTTTTTTCTTGGAATTCCTTTGGACCCGCCACGTGCGGGAATAACTGCGAGTACCATTTCCTGCCTCCTTATTTTTCATCTGCAAGTGTCTGAGTTTCCGTTCTTCTATGTACCATACACATCACTGTGCGGCATATATATCATCTACACAGCTCTCACCCACCTGAATCACGCTACTTTCGATTGCGAAAATATCTATACCTTGCTATAATTTTATCAGATAAACCCGAAGAGTACAACCGCATGGTGCAATGCACAGAAAGGATGCTATATGAGTACAATTATTGACCGCGCGCTGGCAGGCAAGTTCGTCCTGATTGCAGAAATCGGAGTAAATTATTATGACATCGCAACAAAGTTTGACATTTCATTGATGGATGCCGCAAAGCTGATGATCAAAGAAGCGAAAGATGCCGGTATCCACGCTGTAAAATTCCAGAGCTATAAGGCTGGCACACTGGCTGCAAAAGCCTCCCCATCTTATTGGGATACCACGGAAGAGCCAACTACCTCCCAGTATGAACTTTTTCAGAAATTCGACCATTTCGGCGAAGCGGAATACCGCGAATTAAAAGACTTCTGCGATAAGCTCGGAATCGAGTTTTTGTCAACTGCTTTTGACCTTGCTTCCGCAGACTACTTAGATTCCATGATGGACGTCTACAAGATTTCTTCGTCTGACCTGAACAACCTGCCATTCGTCGAATATCAGGCGCGAAAAGGAAAGCCGATGCTGATCTCTGTCGGAGCTTCCAACGAGGACGAGATTACCCGTACCCTGTCTCTGGTTCGAAGTGTCAACGACCAGTCAATCGCGCTGCTTCACTGCGTGCTGGAATATCCGACACCGTACGAACATGCAAACCTGAACAAGATCACTTCCTTGAAAAAAAGCTACGCAGAAGATCCAATTTACGCTGATAAAAATGGTTCTCCAATCCTCATTGGCTATTCGGATCATACGAAGCCGGATACCTGCGCCGATGTGATCAAAACTGCATATAATCTTGGAGCTGTCATCGTGGAGAAGCATTTTACATTGGATAAAACATTGAAGGGCAACGACCACTATCACGCCATGGACCCGGATGATGCAAAAAATATCCTAAAGGGGATTGCATTCATCGACACCCTGCGTGGCAGCTATGATCTGAAATGTCTGGACTCCGAGGCATCTGCCCGCTCCAACGCCAGACGTTCGATCGTCACCACCTGCGACATCAAAAAAGGTGCAATTCTCACGCCGGAGATGCTTACCTACAAGCGTCCCGGCACGGGAATCCCACCTGAAAAGATGAATGAAATCATCGGAAGAACTATGGCTGTTGATGTCAAAGAGGATACAATCCTGCAAGAAGGGATGCTTTCGTAACATAACTATCGAAAAAATCCCCATTTTGAATATTTTTCTATAAAAAAATATTTTAGTTTTCTATTTTTTTTGCAAAATACGCCCCAATCTGTGCAATCAACGTGAGTGCCTGCGCCTTTAGTTCCTGCGGAAATGCCGTCAGGACGGGCGCAGTCTCAAAGCTAAGCACCTGGTCAAATCCAATCTTACGCAATCCCCGGATAAACCCTTCCCAGTCTGTGGAAGTCACATTCTCACGCGCTTTCGTGAATGTAAAAGGTATCTGGTGCAGATCCGCCACTCCATCATTGTCATGGATATGCAGAACTTTAAGCCTTGAACCGAGCGTCGTCAGAAAATCTTCAAAATCAAGTCCAACCAGATTGGCATGTCCGGTATCAAAGCAAAAGCCTAACACCTCCGCCTGATACCGCTCATTCATCCGGTCGATCCGCGCAGCCGCCTTCCTGGCGTCACAGCAAGGGCCTTCTACCAGATGTCCACCGATTCCACCATACAGATTCTCGATACAGATTGTGATTCCCATCTCCTTTGCCAGAGGGGCAATCGTATCCAGGAAATGTTCGGTATAGTCCCATTCCGCTTCTTCCGAGCCAAGGAACCGCGCTAATTTAAACCCATGCACGACAATATTTTTACATTCTAAGAAATGGCAGATATGCATGCTTTTCACCGCCATTTCCTTCTGCAGAAAATCATTGATTTCTTTCCTGCCATTCGGTATATATACCGGATATGGCATGTGCATCTGATTGATCCGGATTCCTGCCTTCTTCGCGCCTTCCTTATGCGCCGAGAAAAACTGCTCTAGTTCCTGGATTGACTGACTAAAAAAAGCATTTACCTTTCCCTCATATAAATCCTTGTTCGTCAGATAACTGTTCAAACTAAAATCTGTACAGGAAAATCCAGCATCCTTCAACATCCGGAATCCTTTCTCCGGGCACGAATCCTCCACGACATTCCTGCTTTGTACACCAATCTCAAGCATTATTTTCTCCCTTCGTCCGTCAACCGCTCGAAATGAAACTGCGGCAGATACTCATCATTGAAATAAACGATCGGATTCGGGAGTCCCATCTTTCGAAGTTGCTGCTCAATCTCGCGGTAATAGATATTACAGATAAAGACTGCGGTATCCTTGTCCAGTTTCTTCAAATCCTCCGGATTATGAATCTCCAACCCATCGAGTCTGCTTCCCCATAAATGCGGGTTATTGTCACAGGTATAGAGCGGCGGGTACTTCTCACCATAACATTTCAGATAATTCCGGCACATATTGCCTGCTCCGAACAGCACACGGCTCTCATATCGGGCAAGCGTCGTCTCGATCCCGATCTGCCAGCACAGATAATCTGCCACCTGCTTTGCGTACCGCAGCAACGCAGGACGAAGTAATGGTGATGTGGCTGACACGGTATCCTCCAGATTCAGAATCAAAATCCCATCAAAACCAATCTTCCTCAACCCACGGATCAACCCGAGCCAGTCCGTCCGCAAGGTCTTCTTATACGCTGCTGTAAACGGAAGCAGTGCCTGCGCTTCGCTTCCATTTCCATCCTGCAAGATCACCGCTTTCACCCGATTCCCAAGCGGCGTAATATATTCATTCAGATCCTGTCCGCATACATTGCAGACTCCCATATCCACGCAGAATCCAAAGCGCGCTTCTCCTGCTTCCGTATTCAATGCATCGACCCACGCCACAGCTTCTGCCGCATCCGAGCATACGCCCCGTATCAGATGTCCACCGACATTCCGACACATGTTTTTCAGTAATATCTTCACATTATGCGTTCTCGCTTCATCGAGCAAGGACAGATAATATTCGCGGTTGACCGTCCATAATGCATCTTTTTCTACGTCCTCCACGATCGGTTCGACAATCCGGTACTCACATGCCGCATCGCCCCACACATCCGTCTCATCCTCAGAAAGTCCGCAGATTACGCCCTGATCCAGAAATCCGGCATCCGCAATATCCATGATACCCTGTCTTGGACGATCCTTATCTACAATTCCTTTTGGTGAACATACTATCTTCATGTTATAATCTCCACTTCTAAGATTTCGGTCACTTCATCCGTGCATACATTACTTTCCAAACCGATCGCTATAGCCTCTCACGAATCTCCGTCGAACTGATTCCCTTCGTATAATCAAAGAATACGAGGTCTGCACCATGCTTGTTCAAATATTCCTTCTCTGCAAGCCAGCTCCCATCATCGCCATGATCATCACCGGAAAACTGCACATCGAACTGAAACATCTTATACGCATCCCGGATTCCTCCAAAACCTGTCGGAAGTGCTTCCACCTGATCCGCATACCGGCATGCCTTGACAACCTCGACACGATCTTCACAGGAAATCACCGGATACTTGTTTTTCTGCCGGTAACAATCTTCATCCGACACAACCCCTATAATCAGATAATCACACAGCTCCTTGGCTCTCTGTAACAGACGCACATGTCCTGTATGGAACATGTCAAATACACCTGCAACATATCCGATATGATATTTCTTTTTTTCTACTTTTTTTGCATTGTCACTCTTCATGTTTGCATCCGAATCTGCCTTTGGATCAATCGGCTCCTGCCTAAATACCGGTTTCGCATACGAACGGCTTGTATCAAAGATTCCATAATCTGTGATACCCATCGTTTCTAATTGCTTCGCTACAGATAAATAGTTCTTAATGCAGATAAACACCTTAAATTTTGTTATATCTATCTTATTTAAAAAGTCCGGTGATTCTATTTTAACTCCTTGAATCTCTTGTCCCCATTTGTTAGGATTATTATCTATGATTGTAGAGATATGATACTCTTTACTGTACATTGCTAAAAAACGTTTTGTATATACTCCTGAACCAAACAAAATCAAATTTCGTGTTCCAATATCTTTCAATGGATTCACAAAAAACCGTTCATATTCTGCTTCTGAATAATTCATTCTTTTACGATTTGCTTCCACAATATCATTATTACTTCTTGTTTTAGAATAATATAAGCACAGTTTATCCTGGTTTCGAATCTGCGCTATATAGTTCCACACAAATCTTCTATAAGCATCAATTTTCTTATCTATTTTATATCTCTTTAATAATTCTATTTTGGGTATCGTTTTTTCAAGTTTTGGTTCACCTTCATACACTAAATCAATAAGTCTCGTAACAATAACTCCAACAGGGCAATTTTCAATCGCAAACTCTTGATCAAAGAACGTAAACTCTCCATCTTCAACAAAGCAGTTTAACGGCACAAGATCATAATACCCCCTTTCCAGTATCTGATCTTCTTCATCTTCAAAAAGACCAGAAGAAATCTCAGAAGACTGAAGAATTATTCTATAAAATCTATCCATCGCTTCAATAAATGATTTTTTATCCTCAAACGCAATACGTCTAAAAAATGATAATGCATTTTCACCTTTACTATATGGCATCCTATATACATCATCTTTTAAATCTGCCGGAATCATATGTATTCCCCGTTTTTCCAACTCGTTATTGTGATTCATCAATTCCAAAAGTCGTCTTTTCCCTTCTGAATAAACGGCTCTCTTTTCTACCTTTTCTTTATATATAATTGTTTGGAGCGCATTATTGACTCCTCTATCCAACGATGACGTTACATGCAGCACTTCATTTCCAACATCAAACGGTAACCGATTCTGAGATTTTGACGATATAATCAAAAAAGCATTTGCCATAGAATGAAATAAATTATTTTCAATCATACCGGTATACAGATACTGCTCTTCCAAAAAAACAGTATCCGGATAATGATACATTGGGGAACACCGAATATTCAATTCTTCATTTGGCGTGTATCCGTCTTTCAAAATATGAAACGGACTTTCCAAACCCGGAAATACAGAAAGAAATTCCGATTGGCAAAAGCCTGTCTGATTCAACATTTTTTTCAGCTTAGCTTTGTCATACATTCTCCCTGAAAAAATATCCTCTTTCTGTGTACTTGCTTTTCTATAATCTTCTATCCCATCAAAATTACGTCCGGTATATGGGTCTCTATCCCCGCAAAAGTAACGAATTCCAAATCGATTATGCGCCAGAAGGAATAATAACCCATTTGCATTTAATAATTGGCGCACAGAACTTATCAGTTGCTCTGGTTTCTCAAATTTCTCAAAGCATTCAGAAAGTATTGCAATATCATAATTCCCGATATTCGCCTTCCATTGCATCCACTCTCTAATATCAAGAAAATCCACTCCTGCTATTTTTCCAACACCGGAATCTTCTTGCAGACATTCATATAATGGATCCGTAGGGTATCCTATATATACCACACTATCTGTTTTCCGAAAGATATACCATTTTAAGATTGCTTTAGGAAGTTCCCTCTCTATATCTATATCTATATCTTTATTATTCATTGCTGAATTTCCTTTCAAACAATTCCCTAAATTCAAATATCAATTTAATCACATGGATAAATCACTATATGACTATCATCGATACCATCATTTATGAGCTGTAAATAAATTTCTCTCGAATTATTTTTATTTGCAACAACGTATACTGCTTGTTTGTACATTTTTTTGCACTTGCTCAAATCCAAAACCGGAAGTTTTTCTGTTATATCCGTCTGCTTTTCAGTACAATTATCACAAAAAGCAACAATACGAAAGTTTCGGGCAAGTAAAAATTTCAACGCATATTTCCCTAGCAAACCTGCTCCAAATATAACCACCGAACGCGTTCCAATTGCGTCACATATTTCGTTCCGCTTTTTTTCTCTGACTTCAAATTTTCGTCTTTCTTCATATATATACTTTGTTTCGTCTTCCAGAAAATGTTTATATTCCTCTTTGTTCCTTTCATCTATACTTAAAGTATAATGATCTTTTAATTGCTTTTTGAACCAGTCATATGCCTCTTTTACATATTCTGAATTAATATCATACTTCACTGCCGGAAGGACCTTTTTTAATTCTCCCAAAAAGCACCCTAACATTCTTGAAAAAAAACCAGCTTTATTCTTAATCTTATTGTACAGCTCTTTTTGTTGAAGCAATCGCTCAAATTCCGCTTTCGCATACATGAGAACCTTGGGGGACAACGTAGAAGCCTCTTCTCGATCCACTCTATATCTGTACAACGACTGGCTTGTATAGCATGCTTTTTTTGCACATCCAACAACTTGCTGCATAAACCCGATATCCTGATAGGCAGCCCCTGCCGATTCATTAAAGCTAATACTATTTTCTTCTAAAAAAGACTTACGATATATTCCACTCCACACAGATGTATCATTTGCATATATGTATGCGATGTCACTCGGCTCTACTATTCGATTAATCAATTCTGTATGATTACCAAAACTTTGATGTCTCCATCTTACCTCATTATTCGAATCAATCGATACAAACATATCAAACATTCCTTTGGCATAATCAAGTTGATGTTCTATTGCAAGCCCATACAATACTTCATACATATTAGAATCTACAAAATCATCCGTTTCGACAATTCCAATATAATCCCCACGTGCCATACAGATTCCAAGATTCACTTGATAACCATAACTTTTCACTGGAGAATGAACAAGTTTTATTCTCTTATCCTTATTACTATAATTCTCCAATATTTCCAATGTTCCATCTGTCGAGCCTGCATCAACGCATATAATCTCAATATCCTGCAACGACTGATTTATCACGCTTTTAATACATTTTTCTATATATGGGGCAACATTCAACGATGGCATAATAACCGATACTTTCATTACAGCCTCTTTTCTATTCTAATATAAAGTCCCGGTAAGAAGTTTCTCTCCAAACGACCTTATCTTCTTCAACCGCATAATCTTTTGTCAGTTCTTTCATTACTTCTATAGCAATATTCTGACTTTTGATTGCTATTATCAGATAATCAAATTTTTTATCTACTATTTCTTTTATTGCAGTAATCTCATACATACACTGTTCTGTTTTTCCTTCTGGATTCTTATCAACCCAGGCAACAACATTTTCTTTATATCCTAAGGAATCAAGCTCTCGATATAACGCCTGTCCACAAGCGCCTGCTCCATATATAACTATTCTTTTTCCAAATATATCCTTATATTTTGAGAAATCCCATTTCGCATATGCCAATGTATCAATATTATATAACACTTTCAATGTATGGCTCTCAAGCTGGAACAAATAATGTTTTAACTGTTTCAGTAGAGAATTTGCGCAATTACTTTCCATAAACGCATCTCTTAATCCGTTATATAGATAATACGTATTTATAGCAAGTTTTTCGTTTGCCGCTCTACACATAGAATTGTTTCGAATATAATAATGATAATATGCTTCGTTTAGGATATAAATACGCTTACATCTTAGACAATATGGATAAATAGTTAACGCATCTTCCCCATAAAACACTCGAGTGTCTATCTCTCCATATATATCCTGTAAAATCTGTCTTCGATATAGTTTATTAACAAGGGTACACTTTAATCCCATTTCATTTTTTTTAAAATCATGTAACATCGATGGATAAATTGCCGATTCCAGATTAACATAAACTCCTTCCGGATAAAGATCATACCATTCTTTTCTCGAACCATCTGCGTAATCACGATATATTCCAGACGTTACCAAATCACACTCATTTTCTTCCATACATTGTACTAATCTTTCATACATTATTGGCTCTATCCAATCATCACTATCAACAAAACCAACAATCTCCCCTTCGGCAAGTTCAATTCCTCTTTTCCGAGTAGCAATCAAACCAATATTCGTCTGTGTAAAAAGTCTTATTCTGGAATCTTTTTCCTGATATTCCTTTGCAATATCGTAACTATCATCCAATGATCCGTCGTCAATCAGAATAATATCAAGATTTTTGTAAGTTTGAGAGATGACACTCTTTAAGCATTTGTGTAAATATTGTGCTGCATTGTAAATAGGAATAATAACTGACACCTTTTTATCTACCATATCGTTTATGCTCCCTCTATAATTGCTCTGCTATCGGAATCGGATAATTTTTCTCATCCAAACCGTGGCATCTATGGCACATGTCTAAATAACCTTTTTCGGAATATCCAAGATTAAACTCCAGCAACACCTTTTTGTAGTCATCACCCTTTAATTGTTCCAAATCCAGATAATCATCCTGTCCTTCGTTAAAATGAAGGTTGTCAGATACACTTCTTGCCATTACGCAAAAATACAACTTATTTCCACGCACTTCTCTGCACGGAGTTAAGCATCTGTCAAATGTTTGTATCAATTTTTCTTCATCCATCTCATTGTTCAAATAATCAAAACCATAATCAATCCAAAAACCATCTTCTTCATACAATTTATACTCTACTTCAAACTCCTCAAGTTTTTTAATTGATTTTTCGTATGATTGACGTAATTGCGGTAATGCCTTAGAATAATTAGATATCCGAAAAAGCACTTGATATTTTTTACAGGTCTTCAATATTTCCTCATTTGGAATAATTGTTCCATTTGTTGTTATACTAAAAACACCTATTTTTCTTCGGTATTTATTTCCTATATATGCAATCGCTTTGGAAAGATCTTTATATAGCAATGGCTCCCCACCAATTAATGCAAATTCATTTATATAATCCACTTTTGCAAAAAACATATCAGCGCTTTTATATACTTCCGATATATCTAAATCATGTGCCTGATAACCGACATTATAACATGCGTGTGCACATTTTTTACACTTCAGTGTACATCTTTCAGTAACTGTAATCTGTGTCACATTCATATATGATTTGTTCAAAAAATATGCAGAAATAATTGGTAGGATTTTTTCATGAAACTCTCTATCAAAAAAGAAGTCCTTCCCATGAACTAGTCCTTTCTTCTCCAATTGCTCTGCAATTTCACAAGAATATTTTTCCGAAACCCCAATAACAATTGCCGCATCCGAAATTTTGAACATATATTCTTCCAATGACATAATTATACATCCTAATAGGACATTCCCTTGTTGCTCAACATTATTATCTATGAATCCACCCAATAAACCCAATTCTTTAACACTTTTCCCCGTATTTTTACCTACTTGTCCCGCTCCAAAAATGTATATACTTTTATGAAACTTTTCTTTTAAAGATTGGGCGAATTCATCCATTTCATGCCCTTTACACGTCCATTTCATTTTTTACTCCTTACTCCCAGTATACATTATCACTATCTGGGGTTCATTTGATCTATCAGTATTCGTCTTATCATCAAATACTAATCTGGTGACTTTATTCATTCTTATATCTCTTTTCATACAACATATTTGAATATGCTATCTCGTCTTTAATTCTATTTTCAAACGCTTTCATTGAGAAAATTTTTTCATATGTTTTTCTAGCATTTATTCGCATACTTTGTATACGTTCTGGATGCTCTATCACTCTTTTTATACAATTTTTCAAATCAGTCGGATTATTTGCTTTGCAAACAAGTCCGTTTACCCCATGTTCAACATACTTTGCAATACCTGTTGCATCTGTCGTTATACATATCTTTTCATTCATCATGCCTTCAACAATTGTCATTGAAAGTGATTCTTCTAACGATGCACAAACCACCACATCAATATTTTGATATAATTCCTTCATTTCTTGTCTTGACTTAACACCTTTATATTTAAATAAATCCGTGCTTTCTTGTATCGCTCTTTTCACTTGGTTACAACATACATCCTGTGTAAATTCACCTATAAACCACACCTCTAAGTTCTGTTTTTCATCTTTCATCGCCTCAATAGCCTGTATTAAAATATGCTGTCCCTTTAATTCACATATTCTGCCTATTATTGCTATAATAAGCTTATCATGTTTTTTTTCACTGCCGCTCATATATACATCAGGAATTCCAAGCATTAATGTTCTTTTATCTAAGCCCGAAAGATATCTATCAAAATTCTCATTTGCCATTTCTGAAACGCCTGCAATATTGATATAATCAAGCTGCATGCTATTTTTTATATAATCTTTATATTTATATAATGTATCTTTGTAAACAGAAGTATATGTACCACTCTCATGTAACCACCATAGCACTGGTACTCTTCCATTTAATTGAATTGCACTTATCATCATCAAAAATACATTTACAACTACAAAATCATATTCACTAATATCTATGTTATTTATAAAAGGAAGCTGAGGATATACAGAAACCGTTATTCCTTCCCTTACTACTTCTTCTACAAAATCCAAATCTACTTCCGGACACGCTATTTCCACATTGTATCCAAGCTTATTTGCAATTTGGGCAAGATAGAAAACTGCAATAGAACTTCCAGTATAATTCAAAAAAGCAGTAATTATAAGCATCGACTTATCTTTTTTTTCTTTGAAATTTCCGTAATGTGCCATCTCGCCAATTTTTATGAGATTACACAACTTCTCCCAAAAAAGAATTTTCCCACTTGGCACCCCAAATGCTAATAACTGTTCTTCCATTTCTCTCAAATAATTTTCACTCGTAATTAATACATAATCATAAGATAAATCTTTTATCATCTCTGGATTATATACAGATTTTCCTTGGATTCTTTTGCCTATCTTCAATGGATTATTGTCAATATAACCTACAATCTTCAAATTATTACAGGTAAGTATTGTATCGATTTTCTTTTCAAAAACTTTTCCTGTTCCAAAAATAATTATGTTCAACATAATAAATCTTATATCCTTTAATATTATCTTCCAATTTCTTGTATTCTGTTTTTTTATCTTATTCCCATATATTAAACACATCTTTAAATTTAAATAATTTATTTTTTATTTCTTTTATATAACCAATAGATAAGCCTAATATAATATTCATCTCTTGAGGATTTTCAACCTCATCTATCGAATATACAGGTTTGTTCATATATGATGTCATTGTCTTATGGTCTTTATCAGATACTATAAAACTATCTATTTTAACAAATTCATTTATTTCTTCAAAAACATAATATGCATAATTCCCTATTCCAAAAATAGATACACTTTGTTTTGACTGAACATAATTAAGTAAATCCTCCACAGATTTACTACCAACCGGATAATTTTCCGAAGAAATATCCTGCAATAAATTATAATTATCAATTTCTGCTAAACTAACTTCAACTCCATACTCTCCCTGCACTTCATTCAAAATATCATCGACAGAATAATCATAACTCTGTAAAATCATTTTCAAACAACTAAGTATTTTTTCCTTATTAAACATTTCCTTTCTAAATACTTTTTTCTTAATAATGGGCAGACCCATTTGTAAACATTTTTGAGGGCTCTTATATATATCATATGTAAGATCTTTTATATAACTTCCGTACTTATACTTTGAGGATAACATCTTAAACAGACCATTTTCAAACCAAAAACATACTTCTCGAATTTCTTTACTTGTTGCATTGATTTTTAATTCCCAATACTTCCAAAACTCCTCATCCATCAATATTCTTTTATTAAATACTAGAAAATACGATTGAATGTGTCTTAAAAAATGATTATCAAAAAAATTAATCCCCCAAAAATCTAATTCTTTTTTTCCCATATCTTCGAAGATCTCATTAAATCCATTAAACGGTCCAAAAAAGGTACTATTACATAAAACCAATCGTTCTGATTGTTGTACCATTTTTTTTACTTCTGGCATAATCAAAACATCTTTATATGCTCCCGCATCAAATCCTACGTTATCCCTTTGTATTATCCGATCTGCACAATCAATATCCTCATAATTTTCCATCTTCCCATTAATAATTAAAATAAGATAGTCTAAATTATTTCGAAAATCGATTATTTGTTTAATTGTTTCCTTAGAAATTATCCCTTTTGATGAATAAAAACAATAAATACCTATCGTTTTCATATGTAATTTAACATTTCCTCCTTCTAACTACATCCATTCCGTTATGCTCTTTCTACTAATAGCCCATGGTATATTGTATTCATAATTGCATATGTCACAATATTGACACATAGGTATTACTTCACTCAAAAAAGCAATTATTTCTCGATAATCATGATGATATATATCTATTCCGTTTTGATTTGTTGGAAATTTTTTATTATAATACTCGTTAAAAATTTTCACATTAGCTCCAATAGGGCAAGGATACAATCTTCCCTCTTTTAAAACAATACATTGATTTGCTAAATTACACTTGACATAATTTAAAGTTCCATCTAATCCACTCTCCAAATCAACCAAGGGCAGCTTATATGTTGTTTTTACCTTTTCATCACTCTCATTAGATATTGAAATTCCTTTACCCCTGATTTCATTTTCAATTTGTATGTAATCAAATTGTACCGGATATTTTGTATACTCTAATGCTATGTTAGATGAAATACATTCATCCCAAAATTCATCTTTCATCTTCGGCAATAATAACCCATTTGTAATTACCTTTATTGTACAGGAATTCCCAAGGATTTTTCTTGACATATGCATAATGGGAACAATATTGGGGTTGAGTAATGGCTCACCACCTAAAAGCATTAGTTTCCCTATCTTATCTTTGAACAAATCTTTCATGCGATGTAAATCTCTTGAAAATCCATCAATATCTAAATATTTTTCCTTTGCAAGTGGCGAAAAATGATTGCAACATTGGCAATTCAAGTTGCAAGAATCTGCAACATTAACCTCAATGGTATAATTTCTACTTCTTAATTGCTTTTCCAAAAAGAAAATATACTCTTGATCAGTTATTTTATCACGAAGTTTCAATATTTCAGATTTCCATTTAAAACTTACTTTCCTTTCTAATATAGGTATACAATCTTTTAAGTTAATCGTATATATATTTTTTTCGTCTTGCAATTCCTGCAATATTTCATTGATATATTGCTCCCGAACTGCTAAAACCAACGATGTTTCATCTTTAACTGCTTTATACTCTTCTAAAGAATAGACTTTAATTCCTTCAATATCATTATAATTTCTTCTTTTATTTGTTACAACAATTCCACATATCTCTACTTTTAAACACATTAAAGTTAAAACGACTGCCTGTGCAACTCTTCCTGCGCCAAAAATATATAGTTTTGATGGAATTTGATTGAAACATAATTTTTTCATATCAACCACCTATTTCCCTTTGTTAAACCATGATAAATTTCCATAATGCACAAAAAAAGTGTTTTCAGCTACTTTTTTTGTTTTTGTATATTGACAGGCCCCCTGAAAAATCATAGGATATATATTCATTTCCCGTACTTTTTGTAATTGATTATTAATTTTTAGCCCATATTTTTTAAGCACTTGAAAGGAATATGTGCTACAAGAAGTATTATTTATCGTTCCATCTTCTTTTATAAAACAAATATCATTGTAATAGTCTCTTAATTCCCGTATAATCTCTGTCCCTGGCACTGCACCAAAACCTGATCCCAAATTCATCGTCATAGAACAATCAACACACCCAAAACACTGTTGATATAATAATTCATCTGGTTTTCTTATCATCTCAACATCAGTATCTAAATAAATCCCCCCATACCTATACACTACATCAAGCCTAATATAATCTGAAACAAACCCCCATACCTCATTGTCATATGCCTCTTTTATGTATTTATTATTTGAAATATCATAATTACTCTCATTCCATTCATAAAATGTGTACTCTGGACATAACTCTTTCCATTTTTTTATATTTAATTTCATACTTTCCGGCATTTCCTCTCCAAACCATACATAATGAATTATCTTAGGTATAATTGGAATATTCGTCTCTTTTATTATTTTTACATAGTTAGATTTTAAAAGCTCTGCTTCTGCTACCTTATCAAAAGCTATATACGTCCACCCCTTTATTTCTTCCTTTTCTAATTGATTGTAAACTTCCTCATAATTTAAACACGTAATCAAAACAAGTATATCTGTCGTTAACGATTCTTTTGCCTGCGTTAAAGAGAGTATCGGATAATCATATTTTTCACATTGAATTTTTCCACCTATTTTACTATTGCTATTATCTACAAATGCAAGTAATTGATTTTCGAGTCCCCAATTTTCAAAAAATTCGGCAACTCGTCGTCCTTGAAGTCCTGCTCCGAAACACACCGTTTTCTTCTTTTTAATAATTGAAATCAATGTATCTAGATCAATATTTTCTAAACAAACCATTTCTCTTCCCCTTTAATTCAATCAAATTTTAAACCACAATTTCACTCACCGGATGTATTTTCCGTTCTCCTACCGGTGGCAATGTCATATAATCTCCATATAATCTCGTCAGATACAAGTCATATTTCTTAAATATCATGAAACTATACCCCTCGAAATCTTTCTCGATATATTCGTCAAAACATTCTCTTGGCAATCCGTATCGGCATTCTTTTCTGTATGGATATGTCATGTGTCGTACAAGCTCTGTTCGCTTTTGATTTGTTTTATTTGCTATTTTCTCTAACAAACGGACATACCGATTTCTTGGAATCCTGTTAATTATTTTATACCAACATCTAAGAGCTGTATTCGGTGCACTCCTTTTCCCTACCTCCGAATACAATCCCTTTCGTATACAATAACAAACAAACAAATGAATCCGCCTAAGCAGTTTGTTATCCGGTACCTGATCATACACAAAAATATCGATAAACACACTTTGATTCCAATTACCATGTTCCTGTCCTTCACGTAAGAACACAGTCCCGTTTCTGCGCATCTTCGAATAGCCCCAGCGATAATTTTCATCTGTCCGAAAATCTTGTAAGAAGTATCGTTCTGTATCCAATTCCTTCTTACATGCTTTATAAAACTTGATATACTCTGATCGAAGCATAACAACATCCGCATCATCATCCCACGGAATAAATCCATCATGTCGAATCGCTCCTAATAAAGTTCCACCATCTAGCGAATACTTTATATTGTATTTTCGGCAAATTCTGTCAACTTCTTTCAGCATTTCAAGCTCTGTCATTTGTAATTTTCGAAGTGTCTGCTGATCTAATTCAATCATGTATTCTTCTCTTTTCCTAATTTCATACAAAAACCCCCGCATAATTCTATGCGAGGGTCTACTGTTTTCCTAACTTCTTCTGTATCCGCGACTCCGTTCGCACAAGAGCAAATTCCGTTTTGCTCACATTACACGTAATATCTCATATATTATATCGGATATCGCCATTAAAATATTTAGTTATTTTCGCGAATTTCAATCGGTTTCCACTATTTCATACTCGCCTTCCGATCACAAATTACAGATACACTTCCGGTTCGTTCAATATGATATCCGTAATCCCCTGTTCCTCTAATGGTTTAAAATCCAGCCTGTTTCCCGTCGGCTTCTCCGGATACAGATGTCCGGACATCCATGCACGAACTGTAATTCCTCTCAATTCTTCTTTCGGAACATCTATCCCTCTCCAGAACGGATGCACTGCCACCGCTTTACACCCTCCTTTGATCTTATACAGGCAATCGGATACATGCACATCCAGAATTCCAAGCTCTGCTTCCGAATCAATCCCTGCTAATTTCTCCAATGATTTTGCATAGAATGTAGAATATACGATATGTTTCTGTAATCCACTTTTTTGAACTAAATCTACTATTTTCTCTTCCATACCCGGATATGGATATACGGAGTTCTTCAATTCAATATTTAACTTGAATGCGGCATCCTCGTGCACTTTATCCTGAATCAGCTCCAACAGTTCTTCGATACAAGGGATCTGCTCACTCTTTCCATCTCCGGCATCGATTCGCAGGCGCCTCAGTTCTTCATATGTATAATCCCGCAGGAATCCAGTTCCATCTGTTGTTCGGTCTACCCGCTCATCATGGAACACCATCAGATGACCATCCTTCGATATCTGAATATCAGTCTCGATTCCAGCAAGTCTGGAAATTGCGCACGCCTTCTCAAAAGCCGTCACTGTATTCTCCGGGTAGTTCTGACTACAGCCTCTATGTGCCCATATCTTCATAGAATGCCTCCTATATTTTCCGTCCCTGTTCCACCAGAAACTTTTCCATCATATCCGCCATAAAGATAGAATCCTCTGCTGTCAGCTTGAAGTTGCTGCTTTCATTTCCCCGAAGCTTCGTCAGGAAATCGCTGATCTCGTAACGAAGTCCATCTCCCAGATAGGTATCCGAATACTTCTGTACATTGGATGCATCCTCATAATGTACCTCGAAATACGAGGTTTTCCACCACGGAGCTTCTGCCACAATATATCCATTTGTGCCAGAGATCAACAACCGTCCTTCCGACTTCACGCCCAGACCACATGTGAGTGTCGCCAATGCATGCGGGTAGGTAAAGCTTACCTTCGTAAATACATCCAATCCATTCTCGCCACGCAAACTCTCAAAACGGTAATCCGTATATTCTTCTCCTAATAGCTTTAATACCGGAAGCATAATATAACTGCCAAGCTCCGTGAAACTGCCACCATAGTTTATGTCTGTCAACTCTCTCGTATCCGGTTTCTCCAGCTTTGTAAAGCAGGCTTCAATATTCCGGATCGCGCCGATACTTCCACTTGCAGCGATTCCAAGTAACTTATGAAAGCCCGGACAATATGCTGTCTTTATACCTTCAAACAGAATCAATCCCTTTTCTTTTGCCAGCTCAAAAAGTTCCTCTGCCTGCTGCCGCTTTAAAACCATTGGCTTCTCACAGATTACATGCTTTCCATGATTCAGCGCATCTTTAATATAAGAATAATGTGTCTCATGCGGTGTTGCAATATAGACCACATCAATATCTGCGTAGAAATGTTCCATGTCCGCATACCAATTAATTTCCCATCGATCTGCAAACGACTTTGCACTTTCCGTGTGTGGATTGTAAACACCCTGCGTACTCACACCGCTGACCAGCTTTGCTTCCACAACAAACCGTGAAGCAATCCGCCCGGTTCCAATGATGCCGATTCTCTGGATATGACTGTTCTCCTGTCGAAGCATCGTACTGGAAATATCTTTCGTACGTTCCAGATATACAACCTTGCAGTAATCCTTTAAATAATCGAAGCATCCAACCCAATCCGATCCGACAGTAAATATATCTACATTATATTTCTTAATGTCCGTAAACTTCTGACCGCCCGACTCTTCTATAATAATCTCATCCGCAAACCCGGATTTCCTCACGTTCTCTATCCGGGTCACCAGAGAATCTACTACATTTAATTTTCCTCGTGCCTTGTCATATTCCTCAGTTGTCACCCCAACGATCAGATAGTCCCCCAATGCTTTTGCACGCTGCAACAGCCGGTAATGTCCCTCATGGAACAGATCAAAGGTTCCGTATGTAATTACTTTTGTCATATGCCTTCTCCTCTGCATACACAGTTTTTATATATACTTCTACTCACACAACTCATCCATCATAAACGCATGAATCTTCTGTCCACTCCTGCCATCCGCATACATCGCAATCTCACCATATGCTTCCAGACAAGCCTGGCGGTCGAACGAATCTCCTGCACCCTGATTCTCCAGCATATGCGGCAGACTGCAAATCGCACGTTCCTCACAGCCATATCGCACCCATTTGGATAACTTCGCGTAGCCCGGTGCATGCAGCCATACATCCGATTGTTCATAAGCGATAGCCTCTTCTTCTACACTACCATCGAGAAGATTTACACGATACAGTTTTCTCATAGGTTCATGATAGAATAAAGCGTGCGCTTCGTCAAGTCTTCGCACAAATCCGCCATTTCCTCCAGACATGCAATAGCTCTGATCTTCTCGGAATGTAAGGTCTAACTCCGTATGAAACGGTTTTACTTCGCCTGTTTCTGTGTTGATAAACACAAATTGATTTCCCCAGACCGGTGCCAGCACAACCTGGTTTTCTCTGCGTGCCATGCTTCCAAACGCGTGTTCCATGCACGTCTTGCCTGTCGGGTACTGATTACAGATAAATCCCAGCACACGGCAGTTATAGGAAACTGTTTCTCCTGTCATCGGATTCCACTGTACGACATTCGTTCCTGTATACGGAAACAGCCATATCGTATCCTCGTCCGCCTGCAACGCACAGGCTCCTCGATAGTATCTTGCATCGACAGATAATACCTGTAATTCCAACGTCTCACAATCGATTGCAACAACCCGGTTATCAGCCGGATTCGCCAGCATCAGATATCCGTTCCAGATTCCGCTGCCTCCGATCCGGTCTGCCCCTGCATGGTTTGATACAAGAAATTCCCGACAGCCATCGACATAGTCGATCGTCTGTGTATCCATATCAAACCGTACAATATACGGATATTTATATGGCATTAAAAATGCATAGTTCCCTTCAAACCATACATTTGCAAATGCTCCCGGCTGACTGATTTTCTGCTCTAATTTGATCCGTGTAATATTTCGTTTGTCATCAATTACTAGAATCTCCTGTGCATTCGCAGGGAATACATATACATACCTCCCATGCTCAACCGCCATCCGATAATAACCACCGGATGTGTATTCTGAAAGGTTACAATAGAATCGATAGATGCCTTTCTCCAGATGATATAACTGATTGCCTGGTTCCACTTTCCATGCATCCTGTCCCTGTGGATGATATGGTGTGATCATCTCCTTGCTCCAATCTTCGTCCGCCGGTTCTCTGTGAATATAATTATCGAGCAGATACACCGGTTTCCCTGCGATTCCGAAGAGGGCAGTCACGGAAGTTCCTGCATCTCCGATATAACAATCGCTCACCGCAATCGTCTTCTCTATATCCGGTGTCGTATCATAGATTCCCCGCCCCGCTGTCAGGAAATCCTGCTTCAACTGCTCATATTCCTCTTTGTACTGACTTCTTGCTGTCGTAAATGTCTCGTCCAAAAGCGGATGCGGGCGCCATAACAAACAGACATCCTCTCTTCCGGAAAAACAATCAAATACGTAATGGAGTTTCTTAAGAAATGCCTCTGTATCTGCCAGCATACCGCCAAGACTGGTGTTGAAAAAATACACGTTTTTTCCATTCATCTTGTCCTTCCAGTCTTCGGTCACTTCCGGTGGATTCTCGCACAACTTCACAACCCGGTCAAACTTCGGAGACCCAAGTGCCAGAAGCTTCTCCCTTGGGATACACGCATCGAAATAATCCTTATGCCCCTCTGCCTGCACAATAATATAATCCGCATATATGTACGCCTTACACAACGACTGATCCTCCCCCATGCCCCCGGAAGTTGCATAATATGGCACATACACAAGCTTGTCAGTATACGTCTTCAACTTTGCTGAATAGTAGTCCGGATCGACACTTGTCACATGATTCCCATCATCATACGGATTATGTATATAAATGATATCTGTATTTCGGCTCGCCAGATCAAAGTCTCGATAATCCGTAATCGGCACATACTCCGGGAACTGTGCACCTTCGTAATGATAGGTTGTGAGTCTTCCGTGCGAATCCTTGTCATAATATGGGATCGGCACAACATAGCATTCACACCGAGGATCTTCCTTTGCTGCAAGCCAGATGCTTTCCAGACTATCCCACATGCTTGCCTTGTATGGGAGAAATACGATTGTTTTCTTCCCCTTCTCGCCTTGCTTCCATTCAGATTTATCGCAGAGACAATCTGTAAAATATCCGATTCCAATCGCGTCATCTTCTTTGATTGCTTCCCTTGAAAGTCCTATTTTCCCTGCGCTTCTTGCCTGCTGCAAATACTTTTGAAGATCACGCTCATCAAGTACACAGGTATATTCCAATCTTTTGGCACCATCCTGTATTACAAACCGGTCTGTCGCCATATCATATCCGGTATAAAAATCCTCCCGGATTTTATAGGCGTAATCATAACGCGCCTGTTCCGTATGGCAAGACATATCCTCCAAATCATATAGGATCGTATCGCAGTTATACCCCTGTAACACAAGTTTTTCATTTATGATGTTCGCATTTACCGGTCCATACCGGTCATATATACAATCATCCGGAAAATCATACTCCACGTATTCATCCTGTCCGTCCCAGCGCAATAAACGGCCTTGCGTCAATGGCACAAAATAAAAATAGGTCCCATCCCATGCACTTGCCAACCAAATCTGTCCTGGATTTCCAATCTGAAGCCATGTATATTTCTCGGTTGCAAGGTCAAACCGTAACATAAGATTCGTCTGCTGTTCTGCTATATATAACACCTCCCTGCATCTGGCATAATTACAAGCAAAGCGACATGCTTCTTCGGAAGATAATGCTGCATATTCCGCATAGATGTGTTCCAAATATGCAACGCTATATGTCTTCAGATTCACACGTACAATGTACTTATAAAGCGCAGGGATAAGATATAGTTTATCTTTGTATATAACCGAAGAAACAAACTTACATTCCTGTTCTTCATTCCGAATTCCGATCTTCTGCCAACGCCCAGACTGAATATCATAGCTCCATATTGCCTTTGCCATGTATGGAGTCACGATGATTTTCCCATCATAGCAATCCAGCTTCAACGAAAGTCCCGTCTGGTTGATTTTTTCCTCCGGGATGCTGCTCAGAATCGTAACCGTTCCATCTTCGAGTCGCATTGTGCAAAGCAAATTCATCTCATCCGGAATAAAATACATGAGATCATCCGCAATTGCATACGCCCGAATATGATACGGATAATTTCCTTCTTCATTTTTCAGCATTTGAACAAGTGGCTGCCCATCCACATTTCTGGAAATTCCCATTTTCTGTAGCAATACTGGTTTTTCAAGTGTCTCCACATAGCGCGACACATACCCCGCATCCCCGCAATAAGCATCTGCAAGCTCCGCTTCCTGTTGATAGAAAAAATCTTCGTCAAAGATCCCCCACGCAGCCTTTTTATACTCCTCCACGATTTCTTTATACTGCTCGTACATTTCCGGTTCCAAAGCTGACAGTACATCCTCTGTCACAGTATTACGTCGCCAAATTAGTGCGATATCTTCTCGTTTTTCCTCAAAGAACTTTAATGTTTCTTTCAATTTCTGCAGTGCAAGCTTCCTTCCCTGAACAAAGGTTGCCGCAGATATATCATATAATATTATCTGCTTTCGTATTGTACTTCCCGACTGTATGATTTGCTTCCACGTAATCGGTAATTTTTCAAATATGTTTGAATAATCCGAACTGCATACAGGAACCTCATGCACGTGAATTTTATCTTCCCATACACGTTTTGTATCTTCCCCAGCAAATGCTGTCAATTTTCTGACATACGCTTCCTTTGCAGACTTGGATGGCAGCCATACCTCATCCGCAAGAACAACACCCGGAACAGTACAAAAATATTTCATCGTCTGGTTGACTTTTCCGTTATCCACATTTACATCCCGCATTGTAAACCACGGAATATAGACAAGCTTGTCAGTGTATTTCTTCAGATTCCTCGCATAGAAAAACGGATGCACGCTTGTCGTATAATTACATTCATCATATGGATTCTGCATATAGATCACATCCGGCAGCATGTGTTCAAAATCATATGCATCATAGGGTGTTACCTCCACATAATCAGGCAATAACCCACTTTCATCATGCATTTCGCCAAATCCACCCAATGCTGTCTTCTCATAATATGGAGGCAAGATTACCGTCACATGACAGGTTTTATCCGCGCGTTCCTGTCTCCACACAGCTTCGATATTCTTCCACGAGGAAGCACGATACGGCAAAATCAAAACTTCCCGTTGTATCTGGATTTGTACACGATTATCATAATTTAAAATATCCCGTACACGTTCCTGTGAGCGACTGTCTGTCAGACGTTCTTCCGGTTCTATATCCTTTTTATCAAACGTATATTCAAATGGATACTTTGGCAGATGCTCCCGCACATATGCTTCCTGTTCCGCAAAGCAAGGATAGTCATGAGATGCTCCACCCTTGATAATCCGCATATAATCGCCATACTCGTTTTGTAACATCTTGTCATATTCTGCAGATATCCAGATATCCATGTTCTCAAATCTCACCTTGATTGCATGCTGAAAACAAGTCAACGGATATGTCTTTACCCCGTATTTCGCCCAGATTGGAGCAAGCATAACGGTATCTGCCTGCTCTGGTCCATATAGTGCACACACACCCTCTGTTGCTTCATACATCTGCTTTATAAGCTTCCCTTGCCGGTCAAACTTCACACCACATAATTGTTCCAGCTGTGATAACACCTGATCCAGCATTGCCTGATCCAGATTCTCATCTGACAATATCGGTTCAAAGCTTAAGATTGCTCGAAGTAATGTCTTATGTGCCTCCTGTTCTTTCTTTGTTGGCGCCATATAATCAAGCGGAAAAATGTCAATACCTGCCCCCAGATAACATTGATGATATCTTTGTAAAATATCTTCTTCAAAAGTTGGATGTCGGGTATTGATAACCCGTGTAAGCAAGTCCTCATATTCATTGTGGCAATTTAACACCGAATAATTCTGCGGCAATTCCTTTTCTGCCACTTCCAAAAACCTCATGTAATCGCCTCTCAACATGCAGATATCAAAATCATCATCCCACGGAATACATCCACCATGACGAACAGCACCAAGCAATGTTCCATAGTCTGCAAACCACCGAATATTATATTTATCGCACACTTTCGCAACATCCGAAATAACTTCAAGATTTGCTGCCCACAAACGCTTCATCAATCCAGATACATAAAAATCTTCTCGTACCTCATCATCAAAATATTCGTGTGAAAATTCCATATAAACACCTCAACTCTGTTTCTAAACCGCATAAAGCACACAAGTATCATTCACAATTCCATCATCATAATACCGTATATAAAGACGGTAATCTTCCCGAAAATCATATAATACATTCGGCAGTTTCCATAAGTTGTCATACTCTACACTTACTCGGATCGCCAACTGCGGTTTATTTGCTCGAATATGCTGTTCCATATTTCTGATAATCTCTTCTGCATATCTGGCACCCATGAGCGCAATAAATCTGACCCTTGAATCAAAAACCTCATCCAAATTGATTGTTTTTAGTATATCCGGTTCGCAAACCATAACTTCCATATCCGATGAATGAAGTGCACCACAAATTCTTTCCTTTGTCATTTGATTTGGCGCAAAAACCTCGATCGCATCTAACAAATCATAGTTATAATCAACAACTGCCTGAATACTATCCGCCTGCTCCGCTCCCAGAAATACTGCCTGAGAGAATTCTTCCATATCTAATATGTCCCAATCTGCATACGCTTTATATCTATGATCTGCGACATCTTTCACATGTCGATATTCCATACTGATCCAATAATTCAACAGTCCCGCAAGTGTACATTTTGACAAATTATCTTCACATTGTCCATACAACCATGCATATTCGCCCAACGCATGTTTAACACTCGTGATTCTGTTCACAATTGCATGATTCATGGACTCTCTGTAATTCTTTTGATAATAGGTCTCCATTGCATGATACACATTCTTCTGGTATTGAAGCTTATTTTCATACATCCTTGTTTTCTGAACAAGCATCTCTATATCTTTATCATTGGCATAATCAAGAAATCGGTTAAATGCGTACGCGTTTTTCGTACCCGGCAATACATAGTTTATATCCTCAATACGGGACACCTTGTTACATATTTCCAGAATCTGTTCCGCCCGGTTTTTCCACTGATGTTTATGGATTGCAATATCATATCCGTTTTGAGCAATCTTTCCTGCTTTATCCAGATTTAAAAGTAATTCTTTTATTATGTTTTCGAGATTATCCAAATCTTGAAAATCATAAAAACATATACTTTCTCCATCTATGAATTCCTGCTTCCAATACCCACTTTCATCGGTACAGCAAACAGCCCCGTTCAACATCGCAGTAAACACCCGTTCATGTGAGCCGTCTAAGAATAATGGCATCTTATTGATCACGATTTTTGTGTTTGTCATAATATCCAGTGCTTCTGTATAAGAAACTGCGCCATGACGCTTTATATTTTCATACTGCGCCAATTCGTCTTTCTCCCAGCCGTTTCCATAGACATGCACTTCCAGTCCTGACTTTGCCAAATGTAGTATTAGTTTTTCCCGCTGTTTCGCACGAATATATGTATCCGCAAACGCAAGTACTACAAACAATTCCAATAACTGTGCTTCTGAAAGTTCAATCCCTCCGGATCGAAGTTCCTGTATTAGAATTTCCTCTGCCGGTATGCATTCCCCCTGCATAACACGCGCAATTGTAGCATCCATGATTTTCATAATGTCTTCCGACATTTGATCCACAATTGATTTGTATTCATTTGAAGCGCTGCATGTACCAAAAAAAGCAACATCTATCTCCCGATCAGCAAACGGCTTCGGAGGTTTCTCTGATAAATTTCCTCCGTGTGGCACAAACTGCACCGCATCAATGTTCTTATAGTATTTCTGTAAAAAATTACAATGATTTCTATCAATACAGGACACAATCAAATTTCTATGTTGCTCGGCCAGCCAGTCATATCTATAATATGGATGATCCACTAGAAACAAGAAAAATAATGTGTTGGGATTTCGATTGATTGCATCATACAATACAGAGGTGATCCCAAAAAAGGACAAGACTACATCATACTCTTCGAAATAGATCGTTCGATCTAATGCATCCTTTGTGATACCACCCAAAATATCCACTCGACACCCAAGTTGGCGAAAACCATCTGCAAGATCATTCATAAAACAAGAGATTGCATCATATTGCGACTCTCCCTGAATCATCAAAATCTTCTGTATATCTCCCACTGCGCACCCTCCATTTAGTCAAATGCCTATATTTCTTTTTCGCATTGTTCAATCGTTTTTATAATATCCGCAACGCCATCAGCAATGCCAATATATAACTTCGCACTATTTTTATATATACGGATTGATTCTGCAACACTGTCCTTTTCGGTCAGATATATTGTTGTCTCATAATCATGATTTGCCTGACATGTTACTTTTTTTATCAGCTTATGCTCCTCCATGTCCGCATACCATTCATCCAAAATTCGAATTTTTTCATTTATCTTCCGTAATTTATCTTTGTCATACTGTTTATGCTCTAACATATACGCTGCCTTATCACAAACCTCTGCGCCCTCCCGCATCCGAGTTATAAGCAGTTCTATATTTTCTTTCATCTTTTGTAGTTCCTGTTTTACAAGCTCATTTCCATTTGTTGCAAAACGTCGAGGGATCGCTTCTATCATCTCTGTTATGTTGTAAACATTTTTGCAATATTGATCAATTGCCTGTTGCAACGTCATAATTCGAGTATGCCTTTTCAATGCTCCACCCTCTGTCGCATCTATAAAATCTATATCAGGATTCCGATATGCCAGATCTTCAATACTGCGAATAAATGTATAATAATCCTTCTTCGTCAGCACATCGTTTCCATAAATATCTTTCACATATAAGGTCGGACTGTTAAACGATGTATTCTGATTCAAATTCTCACCATCGGCATACTGTTTATTTCCCGTCATTGCCAGATCCTGTCCGATCATAATGATTCGTTTAAATCCCCAATCTATCGCAAGCGCCATTGCATCCAGCGCAACTGATCCGCCCGCAAAAATCTCTCCAAGTGAACTTCCGGCATCCGAAAACATCCGGCTCCATGTTCCAGAATCCGTAGAATAAAACACCAGATTTTTTGGTTTTACCATATCCAACACGGCTGTATTTGCAGTAGCATCTGCAAGAAAAAATACATCCGCAAGTCCTTCTGCCGTAAAATTCTTTAATTCTTTGTTCGTATCGACCGTAATTACAAAATCAGGCATAACCCCATGTGCCATGACTGTATTGATTGCCGAATCCACTACGATCGTAATTGCTTTTCCCTTCGCTTTCTTCAACAGATCCACATTCTTTTGCAATGACGGTCCTGCCGCTACAATGATCGCCGGTACATCCTCCGGAAAGTAATCTTTATAGTCTGCGCCACTCCGACAATTTGGAAGAAATCGCATGTTAGAAATACTGGCAAGACCAATTTGTTTACCCACTTTGATCAACGTATTTGTCTGTATTCTATAATATTCGTATTTATCCTTTATTATCTGTTTATATCGATCATAGCCTTCCGGGAATCGTGTCTGATAGATTGGAAGCGCCATATATCGATTCGTTAATTCATTTATTTCGCTGATATAACTAAGTAAAAAATCGCCAAAATCATCGGTATTCAATGACTCTACCGCTATGAAAAAACGATTATTATTTAACAGTTCTGTCAGATCAATCTCCTGCATTGCAGTCATAAATATGTCCAGATCTGGCTCATATACATAAATCGCATTTCCATGCGGATTACACTCCAAAAATCTTTTTGCAAATATACCATTTGCTAACCCATACATACACAAAAACGCATTATCTGGAATTGTATCATACTCCGCCATAAGTTTTTCTGCTTCTTTAGATGGATTGTACGTAGAATTCAAATTAAAGTCCCGATCCTTACCATGATACCCAATAATAACTTCCCCGTTTTTCGCTACCGCAGTAAAAGCCCGACTTTCCTTCTGTTGCTTCGCATAGGTATAAAATGCCTCCCATAATTTTTCATTTTTTTGTTTTAATGCTTTTAAATTGTTCTCGTATATAGTGTTCATTTTATACCCTCTTACATCCCTGCATCTTTACAATATATCTAATAACTCTACCAACTCGTACGTAATCAAATCCGCAAGCAACGTACCATCCTCTTCTTCCATCGCTGACAAAATCGGTGACAACGCATCCGTAATTAACCGCTGTTGCAATGCCTCATCCTGGATACCTGACGCAATTAGCGATAAGTTTGGAATCACACCATTCATCGCAGCTATCCCATCCGATACACGCCCCTGATATAAGATATCTGCAATCGTAAGCAATGTTTCTTTTGTATCCTGTATTAATTCCTGTTCCATAAAAACCTCCTTATACAAAATATGGCTGACTCGCAAGCGAGCCAGCCAATAAATTGTCAATAATATGAAATTACTGAAGTAATGAAAGTACACCCTGTGTAGACTGATTTGCCTGAGCCAACATGGACTGTGCAGCCTGCTGAAGAATGTTATTCTTCGTGTAGTTGGTCATCTCTGTAGCCATATCAGTATCACGAATCTGTGATTCTGCAGATGTCAGGTTCTCTGAGTAGTTCTCGAGGTTATCGATTGTGTACTCAAGTCTGTTCTGCTTAGCACCAAGTTCAGATCTAGCAGCAGATACAACCTTGATAGCTGAAGTGATAAGAGACATAGCTTCTGAAGCCGTTGAATGTGTATACATGTTCAACACATTACCAGCTGATGATGTGTTTCCTGCAACTACAGAACCTTTCGCACCAAACAAGATAGAAGCACTCATCTTCTTGATTGTGATCTCCATGTTCTCGCCCTTAACGGCACCAACCTGAAGCTGCTTCTCAGAGAAGTCACCATTCAAAAGCTTTGTGCCGTTGAATGCTGCCTTTGTAGAGATAGAATCAATCTCCTTAGCAAGCTCACCGATCTCATCCTGGATTGCCTTACGATCTACAGATGCGTTTACATCGTTGGCTGCCTTTGTAGCAAGCTCACCCATACGCTGAAGGATGCTGTGAATCTCACTCATGTTTCCTTCTGCTGTCTGGATAAGAGATACGCCATCCTCAGAGTTCTTAACAGCCTGGTTAATACCTCTGATCTGGTTTCTCATCTTCTCACTGATGGAAAGACCTGCTGCGTCATCAGCTGCTCTGTTAACCTGATATCCTGAAGACAACTTCTCAGTTGACTTAGATACTGCCTTAACGTTAGCGCCCAACATTCTGTTTGTGTTTGCTGCCTGCAAATTGTGCTGTACTACCATAATAATTCCTCCTTGAATTTATTCCCGCGTCCTTGCGAGAAGTACTGGGGCACCGCCCCGTGAATAGTATGTATGTTAGAACCCGCTCGGGTAATAACCTTGGTTGAATCTGTAGGAACTTGTCTTGTTTGTTCCTTACACCTTATATATCGGACTGGAAATTATATCCTTAACCCTTTTTATAAAGTTTTTTTATTTTTTTCTGTCATAGAGCAAAGAGTCATTCACCATGCCGTTTGCCATAGACTTATAATACTTGTTTGCCACCGTTTTGGACTGCTTCATCTGGCGCACACCCTGGAATTTCGCGGAGAATACCTGTTCCATCACTGCCCGGTTCCGCTCCTCCACGGCTTCGATCTGCATACCGAGATCCACACAGGTACGAATCAGATTCTGTATTGCAAGCAATTCATCTCTGTAAACCACCGGATCCCGCTGGATCTCAATCCGTACACGATCATAGACAGAAGAAAACCCTTTATCGATCTCATTGAGGTTGTCGATCAAAACATCCTTCTTCTCAACAAGCTCCGAAAACTGTTCCTCGTCAAACTTCTCCGCTGTGGCAATCACTGACTGCTCATTTGTAAGCTTCCAAATCTCTGTCAGATATCGCTGTTTCCGTTCCAGTGATTCACGCATGATATTCACATAAGTTCCGGTCTGATCCATATCTTACCTCCTAGCTCAGTGATAGCTGCGGTCCTTTGGCTTTCGTCATAACTTCCTTCCACACATCCCGCATGCCACGAAGCTCTTCTAACGCTCTCTCCAGAAGCTCCATGTCTTTCTTCATGTTTGCCTCCGTCAAAAGTGCAAAGATATAATCATACATACGCTTGAAGTCCTCGGCAACCGGATATTTCATATTCAGCGTCGATGTCAGTTCCACGATAATATTCCGGCATTTCTGGATGTTCGTATTGACTTTCTCATAGTCGTTCTTCTCAAGTCCCACAATTGCAATATTACAGAACTTAACCGCGCCTTCGTATAACATCAACGTAAGTTCTGCCGGTGTTGCTGTCTCGATACGGTTGTTTCCATATGCCTTTGCTGCTGTGTTATATGCCATTTATATAACCCCTCCGTCTATTTATGATGCACTTCCGAACAAGGATGACAGATATGACTGCTGACTCTGCAGCTTTGCCATCGCAGATTCCATCTTCGAGAACTGATCATAATACTTATCTTCAAGATTCTGGAGCTTTTCATCCCACTTATCGATGTCATCATCATAATCATCGATCTCGCTATCCAGCGTCTTGTCATTGTAGAACGTCTGTGTGCTTCGCACACCTTCGATACGTGTCATGGATTTCCGCAGATAATCATACATCTGTGTACCAACACCAGAGGTACTCGTAGTTCCGCCGATCACCTGTCCTACGATATCACTTCCACTTTCCAGCAGATTCTTCAACGTATTCGTCTCAGAAGAGTACTGGTCATCATCCTCATCACCGAGGATATGAAGCTTGCCGTTCTCTGTATAATCACCGGTCACGATACCAAGGGAAGCCAAGGTCATCGTCTTCGTACTTCCATCTGCCATTGTTACCTGCACGCCCTGATTCAAGGTCGTACGCATGCCGGAAAGCAGTGTCTGCAATGTAGAATCCCGTCGCAGCAATCCCTGCTTTGCCTTCTCTTCCCACTTCTCGATCTGCGTATCGGACAGCTTGCTTCTCTCATCCTCAGTTAAGGCATCATAGCCGGCATCTTTTTCGTTATAATATTTATTCATCTCGTCAATCAGTTCATTATATGACTTGATGAAATTTTTGATTGTGTTATATGCACTGTCAACATCCGCAGCAACCTCGACATTGACTACAGAGTCTGTCTTTGCCTTTGCTGTGATCGTAAGACCGTTGACTGTCAATGTATTACTGTCACTCGTGTATTTTACATTGTTATAGTAGATAATCGCATCTCTTGCGTCTACCTTTTCTGCCTTGCTTCCAAGTCCTAGAGCTTCCAATGCACTGCTGTCACTGGATGTGATATTGAAATCATTCGCAGCACCGGTCTTCGACGCATTGAGATAAAATCTTCCATGGGATGCATCGAAGCTTGCAGAGACACCCATCTTAGAAAGTGCTGTCGTGAAATCATTGATGGTTGACTTGTCATCTACAACAAAATCCTTGCCATTGACTGAGAATGTTGTTCCAACCTTAATACCCAGATCTGCAAGCTTGGTCGAGGTTGAGATATCGGTACTTGTAAAGTCCTGCTTTACCTTTGCCGTGAAGCCGGCACTCATTGTATTGCTGTCCGCATCACCCTTCTCATATCCAACTTCTCCAGACATACCAAGTGCTGCGCTTTCAATCGTGTAAATCTCCCCGGCCTTTGTACCATCATCCAGTGTCTTTTCTGAACTATTTGTAAAGACAAGCTTACCATCTTTAAGACTCGCCTGAAGATTCTCATATCCGGAAGTAGCTTTTAGCTTTGCATTCAATGCACTGATGCTTTCGACTCCGTTATCTCCGCTTCCTCCAAGCTCAAGTTCGAGAGCAGGAATCACATCGTTTCCTGCCGAGATCGTAATCTTCTGACCTGCAAGACCTAGATTCGCCCCTTGTGCATCTACCATGTCCGCAAACTTCGTAGACAGTCCGGCATCATTATAGGTTGTGTAAGACTTGCCATATGCCTTGATATTGTCTCCGGTCAGATATGCAGAAGATGCTGTCTGCTCTACAGATACTGAATGTGTACCGTTTGTAGCGCCTGCACCTGCCTTGACCGTTACCTTGGTCTCATCACTGGCTGTTGCCTTCTTGGTCTTATAATTACTAACTGACTTGAATGCAGAAAGCTGTGTCTTATAGAAGTTATAAATCTTCGTGTTCAGCCCGCTCCAGATCTCTTTCTTCCACTCGACGTCCTGCTTCTTCTGTTTGATTTTATTTACTTTTTCAGAGCTGGCGCTGACCAGTTCCTTTACCATGCTCTCTGTATCCATGCCGGATACGAGGCCTGTCATACGCATTGCCATAACTAATACCTCCTATATCACTCTCTTCGTTCGTGATAGGGTTCTCCTCTAACGACGCTCATCAACCAGAAGTCCTGCCATCTCCCATGCCTTTGCAAGCATATCGAGTGTCTTCTCCGGCGGAATCTCACGGATAACTTCATCGGTGTCACTATCTGTAACGGTGATAGAAATCCGGTTTGTATCCTCATGATACTTGAAGCTGAGCTGTGTATGATGCATTGGACTTGCCTGTTTCACTGTCTTGTTCAGATCATCGACTGCTGCCTTGATCTTGTCCGGTGCCACTTCCTGATCCGTCTGTACCGCACCGCGATCCTGCTGCTGTCCGGACTGGTTATTATTTTTGTTGCTGCCTTTTCCTCCAACCGGTGGTAAGCTTGCAACCTGTACCTGTTGCTGTCCGGCAGTACTGCCTGTGTTCACATCCACCGTCTCAGACTGCGGACGTGTCACTCTTGTCTGTGAACTTACATTTAAGGCTCCTACGCCTCCGATTCCATCCATTCCCATAATCTATACGCCTCCTTGCGTGAACCTTGTATGCCTTCCATCCATGAACGGCATACGCCTATAGTTTCCTATTAGTTGTATCGTCAACTAATCACTCATACTTTACCACTTTATAAGAGTTTTTTCAAACTTTCTACGTCGAGATTCGCCACAGCTTCACGGTTTTCTTCCTGAATCTGTGCGTAGATTTCCTTGCGGTAGACAGGCACGCTCTTCGGTGCGGAGATACCGATCTTGACCTGATCGCCCTTCGCCTCGAGCACAGTGATCTCAATGTTATTGCCTATCACGATAGATTCGCCTTGTTTTCTGGATAGTGCTAACATATTACTCACCTGCCTTTTCTTTCATTTTCTGGATTGCCTCGTAGGCATTGAATTTCACCTTGTAATCTTCGTTCTCCACGATCACCTGGATGGCTTTTCTGCCCTCTGTGTTGATGATGATCGGTGCCTTCAGATTCGCTGTCATCTTCGTTAAGTCCGAAGGAATCGACAATGTGACAAACATCAGAATATCCGCATCTGCAGGATCACCGATATTCTTCATCAGCTCGTCCTCCACGATCGGACCGTAATCATCAATCAGTTCAGATGGATGGATGATCGGAAGTGCCAATGCAGGCTCCTCCATGGACTGCAACCAGCTGATCTTCGAACGCACCTCGCGGTCGCTGTCATAAATAATCGCAAATTTCTTTAAATTTTCAAAACCGATCAATCCCATCGGGAACTCCAGGATCTTGTCCTCCGCGATGTCGACTGTGCCAAATAATCTTGTTTCTGCTACCATGCTTTATCCCTCCTCTAAAATTAGAAATCGTTCCTCATCATATGTATACAATAATAACGATTTCTCCGTTCTTCGAACTCTCGAAATCGTAACAGCCATGCGCATTCCGGGCTACCGCCCTACATGCTTATGTCTGTTATCCGTCATATAAATAAGCAGCTCCGCCTGCAAGCAGTCTCGCTGCTTATTTGCATGACGGAATTATTTTCTACAAATAATCAATCAACGATGCTCTGACCAGATTGCTCGTAGCAGCAAGTGCTGCCTCATATACGACGTTGGCCTCCTTGAAGTTCAGTGCTGCCTCTTCCGTGCTCACATCCTCATTTTCAGACTTCAATTCCTTGAATGTGCTGTACTGTTCTGTCACGCGAGTTCTGATCATGTCAAGTTTTGTCATCCGGCTTCCGACATCGGACTGGATGGCAGATACCTGATCCATATAGCCCTGGAAGTTCGTGATATTCTTCGCAAATGTCTTCTGCATCGTCTCTTTCTTGATTGCGATTTCAACGTTGATATCTTCCAGCATGGCGTTAATCTGCTTTACCGCATCATCATTCGATGCATACTGGTTGTCCTCCAGCATACTCTTTAACTTCTTCTCTGTCTTTTCCGCTGCATCTAACTCCTGCAGCGTATAGATCAGATCGTTGATGTTGTTGCTCATATCATCGTTGATAATATTTTTGCCTTCCGTATTAACCTGAATACTCTGGCTGAAATTCACTTCATAATAAATCGACTGTGTCCGGTCATAGGTATCATAATCTACCGTCTTAATGCTGCCATCCGACTGCTCGGTGTACTGCGTACAGTCAAAATAATGCTCCGGGCGGAGGTCGCCTGCTTCAAATTTATTTTTCGCGTAGTCAACTACGATATCATCTGCCTGCTTGAGTGTGTTATACACGTTCTCACCGAAGATAATCTCGCCGGTCTCCTCGATGATGTTGATTTCATCCGGTCCAACCTGATAATACGTATCTGCATCCGCCGTTGTCTTCACCGTCTGGGTAAATCCACTCAGATCGATCGTGTTACCATTTGCGTCCAGTGCTTTCAGGGAAAGTGCTGCATTGCCCTGACTATCCTTACTTGAAATGCCCTCATATGCCAGATTCAGGCGATAGACCTGTTCCTTGTCCGGCTTTACATAGGTACTTGTGCCTGCCAGAATCCCATCTACATCTTCATTGTTCACGCCGTTTAATACGACCGTTTTCATATCCAGATCATCCGCATTCAGATGCTGTGTGATCTTATAAGAATATTTCTTGATATCCTCTGTCTCGTTAAATGCCAGAGAACGATCCGTCTTATAGCCAGAGAAAATATAACGTCCAGCGTAGGTTGAATTTCCCTCACTGTTGATCATATCCTGCATCTCTTTTAACACATCAATGATCGCGCTTCGGTCGGAGGTCTTGAACGAATCCGTCGAGCCCTGTGTACAATAGCTCTGGATATCTTCGAGTCGTGAAGTGATGTTGTCCAGAGAGGTTGTCGTAATCTTCAGCCACGACTCTGCATCACCAATATTCTTATCCTTGTACTGTTCCAGCTGCGTTACCATCGTACGAAGCTTTAAAGCACGCACAGCAACAACCGGATCTTCGGATGCCTTTGTAATTTTCTTTCCCGTCTCCATCTGCGTTGTGCGGTTGTCCACATTTGCCATCGTCTTCTGCATATTCCGCAGAGAGTTATTGGAGATCATCTGATTTGTAATTCTCATATTCCTACCTCCAAGGCGTCAGCCTTATACACCAGTCTCGTTAATCAGTTTGTCATATACTTCATTCAATACAGATATTACCTTAGATGCCAGCCGGTACAGTTCCTGGAACTTCGTCAGATTCGAACCTTCCTCGTTCTTATCGACACCGGAAATAGATGCTCTCTGGTTATCAATCGTGTATCGGATATCATCCTGATTTGCTGCAAATACCTCATTTTTCTTTGTATCGACCGCCATGTTTGTTGTGATTGCCTGCAGGAAATGTGAGACATTACCCTGCTGGAACATCGATGTATCCGTCAGTCCAGCCATCATCTTTTCTAAGATGCCCCTTGCCTCTATGTTGCCCTGATCGATATCTTCCTTGTAAGACACAACAATCTTCTTCGGATCGGTCTTCCACTGCTGGTTCAGCTCCCAGTTCAGTCCGTTCAGACGGTAATAGCTGTCGTCGCCGGAAGAAATCGTTCCAGTTCCCTGCATGCTGCCCTTCAATACGAAATCGTGTCCATCCGGTGCCTGTGCGGTAAATGCATCAAGTCCCGGATTTCCATCGGCATCGGCACCCGCGCTTGTCAGGTCGTTCATGTACTTGGAGAATACACGCACCAGCTCGTTTAACTTTGCCTGATAATACGGAATACCCTTTGTCATATTTTTGACGCCAATCTGTGCCTGACGTCCGTCGATACCTGTCGGGAAGATAGCTGTTACTTCCGCATTCTTCTCATTGATCATTGTCATATTTTTAAATGTAAAGTTGTTCAGTTTTCCATCTGCATCATACTCGGCCGTCCAGCCGTCGTACAGATAATCTTTACCGTTCAGGGTAATTGTTCCCTCGCTTGGAATGTTCAGATCTTTCATGGCAACACTCTCTGCAAGCGATACTGTCACTTCCGGTGGATTGTCCGATACAGCAGTTGTTTTTCCGGAAAATACCTCACCATTGTTGCCGTCACGGATGTTGAACAGACCTGCGATTCTTCCGGTTGTATTCGCCGTATTGAAGAATTCTCCCGCAGTATCATCCGCGTTCTTCCAATAAATATCAACCAGACCATCCTGATCGTTCTGGTTCACCTTCTGCTCCCGTGGAACTATGGTCAGTTCATTGTAACCAAGCTCATCGACCAGGATTTCACCATTAATACGGATCGTCAGAGTCTTGGCATTTGCTTCGACCTGATCATTTCCCACACCATACATGATGCTTCGCTCGTCCACATCAACATTGATATATTCGGATAATGTGTCGATACATACGCCCCGCTTATCACGCAGGTCGTTTGCATTTCCACCCTTTAATTCGACTGTGATAATCTCCTGTGTCAACTCGTAGATCTGCTTTGCAAGCGAGTTCACTTCGCTGACTGCAAGTTCAACCTCATCGTTGATCGTCTTCTGCGTCGATTGGAAATTGCTTGCAAGCTCATTCACCATGTCTGTGAAAGAATCTGCCGTAAGCGCAAAGGAGATTCGCGTTGTATAATCGGCTGGCTTTGTCGAGAGATCCTGCATGGCATCGGACATCTCTGCCATCCATTTTGTATAGCCTGCCTCGGAAGTCATTTCGTTCATATACGTCTGTAACTGTTCGAGATTGGCATGCTGTGAATTGTACTGACTGTACTTGGAATTTGCAGACCAGTATTTCGTGTCGTAATATGCATTTCTCTGACGTTCTACGGCTGAAGCGGTAATACCGGTTCCCATCATACCATACGTCTTGTTCAGACGTAAGGCGTCCGATGCGGAAGCCTGCACGTTCTGTCTGGAATATCCTTTTGTATCCGCATTGGATATATTGTGCGCGGTTGTATTCAGCGCCGTCTGGAAATATGTCAGTCCCGAAAGACCTGTATTGAGTCCTAAAAATGTAGATGGCATCGCTTCCACTCCTTCTTTGTCAATTGCGAATTATCGTTTCTTTTATGCACCCAGCTTCTCGATCAGATAAGCAATCATCTCGGATACGGTGTTGATGTATCGGGAGGACGCATTATATGCATGCTGGAATTTGATCATACTGGATAACTCCTCATCAGAGGATACGCCAAGCAGCTGCTGTCTCGTATTCTCGGCGTCGGACACTGCCTGCTGTCCGGTTTCCATCATGGATTTGTATGTGTAACCACGGTCCGACAGATCATCCATCATACCGCTGTAATAATCTTTGTAATTGCACTGCACCAGAGAATTCGGGCTGACCGTTGCGAACTTATCGTTCCACCGTGCCAGCAACTCATCTGCGATCGTCTGTGCCTCCTCACCCGATACACGGGAGAGTGGAAGCAGGGACGGATTCTGTAACAGCTTCTCGTTCACCTTCAGGTTTCCGATCGTATAAAGCGAATAGAAATCGTCCGGATTTTCTTCGTTATATACCTTGAACGTCTGTGTCGTTCCATCTGCCAGCGTCAGTGTACGCTCTGTGTACCGCTCCACGCTGTTTCGCGTAAACAACTCGGTGCCCGGATACTCATTACCTGAACCCATGCCGATACCTGCAGTATCCTCGTCCAACACCTTTACGGTAGAACCATCTGCCAGCGTCACGGTTTTGTTCGGACACAACGTATCGTTGATCTGTGTCACCATCGCATGAATCAGCACATCAAACTGTGCCTCCAGATTCGTAATCGTGTATGGTTCCACATACGTATTAAAATATTCCAGATCTTTTACATAATCTTTGACGTCCTGCTCGTACTGCGCCATCGCCGTCTGATAATCCGCATTGTTAGCAAAATCTTTCTCCAGCGGTTTCGTCGGCTTTGTCGGTACGTCCGTGTAGTTACTGATAAAATAACCCCGCGACATCATAAGACCATTCAGAGAACCGATATCGCTGTTACTGTCCGCGGTCGGTACCCGGTTTATATTAAACAAAGGATCGCCATCCTGCTCCCATACCGGCATCAGGAAGTCCGTCGAAGAACCTGTGAATCCGTAATTCTGCTGATATTTCTCATTCTCACACACCTTCTGTGTCGTCAGTGTGTAGGTTCTTCCAAGCGTAACCAGTGTATGTCCTTCCAGATACACCTCTACCGTACCGTCTTCGTTGTTTACAACTTCGGAATTCACAATAGAAGAAAGCTTATCAAGTGCCTGATTCCGCTTGTCCTTTAAGTCATTTGCTTTTTCCACATTTCCTGCCTCAACCGCACGGATCTGCTGGTTAAGTTCATAGATGGTAGATGCAAGATCATTGACTGTCTTGACTTGATCCTTGATCTCCGTGTTCAGATTCCGCTGATACTCGATCAGACTGGAACGTATCGTCTGCACACGATCGATCAGGGTGAGTGCATTGGAGATAAAGGAGCTCCGCGTTACGATACTGTTCGACTCCTTCTGCAGCTCCTGCATGGATGTCCACATATCGTTTAACGTCGTGTTAAAATCCTTACCCTCTAACTCACCGAAATAATTCTCTATCTCTGAGACGGTTTCATACTGCGCCTTGTAGTAGCTCATACGCCCGCTCTCTGTGCGGTAGGTATCATCTGCAAACTGGTCGCGCACCTGTCGGATCTGCGCCGTTACAACTCCCATACCTACGTTATTGATATAATATGAGTCCGTTGCGACTCTGTTATATGACTGGTCTGTCAGGAGTACCTGCTGTCTGGTATAGCCCTCAGTCTGTGTATTTATTAAATTATGTGCGGTTGCATTTAACGCATATTGACTTGTCTGAAGTCCTGTTACGCCAACGGACAACCGTCCCATCGTTCCTGCCATACGTTTACTCCCTTATTCCCGTTAATTCTGTACATCAAATCTGCCCGGTACATCGGCACCGCCTGCATATGCAGCGTTGCTCTTGAACATCTCTTTCGAATACTCTGCCGTCTCCGGCGCCCGGTTTAAATTCTGCATCAGATTGATGTTATACTCGATCATTTCAAGTGCATCCTGAATCAGATTCTGATTATGTCCGTTTACTTCCCGCACCTTCCGTGCAAGCTTCGCCAGCTTCTCGTTGATCGCAAGCAGCGGATCATGGAATTCCGGCTGTCCTTCCAGAAATGTAACAACGTCCATCACCTTGACATCATCTGGTCGTTTGCCTAAGATATTCGCTACATTTGTCATTGTCTCGCGCCGTCTGTGTTCCACGCTTGCAAGCGCATCTGCCAGACGCTGCTCCTTCTCGGTTGTCTCAGACAGACGGTCAAGATTGTTCGATACAATCGCACCCGTCTTCTCCATCGACACCTGCAGAAGCTGCTCATACAATGCATACTCATCATTCAATTCCGTAATCAGATTCTCAATTATACTTGCCATGTCGCATCCTCTTTTAGATATTTGTCTTGCTGTAACTGTCCAGTAATTTATGTGCGAAATCATCCACGCTCACATCATATGTGCCGTTGTCAATCCGGCGCTTCAGATCCTGAATCTTGGACTCTCTGACATCTGGTGTATTGCCCAGTGCTGTCTTTGCTGTCTGCATATCTTTTCCCATGCTTGAGAAAGATACCTGATCCAAAAAGCTTCCTGATCCGGTTGTTCCAGAAGTCTTCGTCTTCTTGGTGCCTGTGTTGCCATAAATCTGACTGATCATATTATAGGTTCCTATTCTCATTGCTTCTCCCTCCTTTTTCTTATCTTTCGCAAGCCGCAGTCTCCTGCAATTACGATTCTTCAATATGAATATCGGAAGTTTTCCCTGTATCATAACCCTTTTTATGTAAAAAAAGACACATGCACCAGCATTTGTGCATATGTCTCTTCTCTGTTTTATGTATTTTATACAGAAGCAATCCCTGCCTGCTTTTCATCCACTGGATTAGTCAAGAAATCGCATCTTACCAGCGGAACTCTTCCGAACCGCCTGCTGGCGTTCCCGCTTGTAAGCGTTTGTCATCGCATCTGCCAGTCCGCCTGCACACTCCTTACAGAATCTTCCGCTGTGGATCATCTTGCCGCAGCGCTCACATTCCAGACCAACCAGAGAATCATCGGTAAAGGATAAACGTTCCTCGCGCACCCAGTATTTGATCTGCTTGATCGTAACATCACACGCTTCCGCTACCTGATTGATATTCTCGCGTGGATTCTCCTCGATATATTTCTTTACTTTCTGAAACTTCTCTTCCAGCTTTTCTTTACATGCAGGGCACAGCTTTTCGCCCGCAATATAATTAAATAACTTCTTACAGTTTCTGCAATTCATCAGTTCCATGATTTGTTCCTCCCTCTATCTATTCTGACACAATCTCTATATCACTTTCATCTTCCGGTTCCGATTGCTACACTTGTATAATAAACATCCGGGATTCCCGCCGCATGCAGACTCTTCGTACATGCCTCGATCGTAGCCCCCGTCGTGTAAATATCATCGACCAACAATACTTTCTTATAGCTTACACTTTTTTCTATACATTGAAAAGCCTTTTTTAAATTTTGCTCGCGGTGCTCGGGGTCCAGACTTTTCTGTGGTTCCGTATTGACCACGCGTGCAAGCAGTTCCCGTTCGACCGGTATATCCAGCTTCTTTCCCAGTACATCTGCCAGAAGCTCCGCCTGATTGTAACCACGCTTCTCCAGCTTGCGCTTATGGATTGGGATCGGAATCAGCGCATCAATCCCCAGACTCTGCAATGTGAGTCCATGCCGTTTCACGATCTGTCCTGCATAGAATGCTGCATAATCACGCTGATTGTGATACTTGAACCGCGCCAGACTCTCATCAAGTGGATACTGGTATTTCATCGCCGGAAAGCCCTGTATATATGTCCGTGTATGCCGCGTACAATCCTCACACAGCTCCGCTTCCTCATCAGTGATCTCGCACCCACACCGCATGCAAACTGGCTGTGCCGGATAATCAATCATCGGTCTGCACTCGTCACACACCTGTCCAGCCTGTCTCCCTGTCACATCGCCACAAAGCGGACAGGTCGGCGGATATATCCAATTCACAAGTTTATTCCATACTCTCATTTAACTCCTCTAACCGAAGTGCCAGCGACGTGTACCGCTTCTGCTCCTCGGAATTATCAACCATCTGGTTTACCAAATTTACATCACCGACGATAATAACCAGCTGTCTCGCACGCGTGATTGCTGTGTAAATCAGATTCCGGTTCATCAGTTTCCGGTTTCCGCCAAGCAGCGGAATGATAACTGCCGGATACTCACTACCCTGTGATTTATGAATCGTCACGGCAAATGCATGCTCGATCTGATCCAGCTCTTTATAGTTATAAACACTCTCTCGTCCGTCGTCAAACAGGATTGTCAGCTCCTCATCGTAATCACTGATATCGGTAATCACGCCCATATCTCCGTTAAATACACCGACACCTTCATCCAGCACATAGCCTCTGCCGGTACCTGTCTTGGAAACACCGTAAATCTTCCACTCCTGCTGGTAATTATTCTTGATCTGCATGACCTTGTCGCCCTTTCGGAAGGTCACATCGCCACGCACATGCTCGGGCTTGTCCTTCGCCTTCGGATTCAGACGGTTTTGCAGCTTCTGGTTCATATTCTCCACGCCGACTTCGTATTTCCGCATCGGACACAGGATCTGGATTTCCTGCGGTGAAAATCCATAGTAATTCGGCAGATTCTTCATCGTGAGTGTCTGTACTTCCTCGATGATCTGCGATGCTGTCCGCTGTGGGATAAAGAAGAAGTCCTTGCTCTTGTTCGTCAGGATCAGATGCTCGCCACGCTGGATCTTATGCGCATTGAATACGATGTCGCTGCCATCCTCCTGCCGGAAGATCTTGTTCAGCGTCGTAACCGGGAAGCAGCCCGAATTGATAATATCCTTCAGCACATTTCCGGCACCCACGGAAGGAAGCTGGTTTACATCCCCGACGAAGATCAGTCTCGTTCCATATGGAACCGCCTGCACGAGTGAATAAAAGATATACGCATCAACCATCGACATCTCATCCACGATGATCGCATCACATTCGAGTGGATTGTCTGCATTTCGTGAAAAATGCATGCCGTGATCGTCCTGATTTTTGCTGTCCTCATCCATCGCACCGCTGATTTCCAGCAGACGATGAATCGTCTGTGCCGGCCATCCGGTCGACTCGGTCATACGCTTCGCTGCACGCCCGGTCGGTGCACAAAGCTTGATCTCCATACCCTTCTTGGAGAAATATTTGATAATAACATTGATGATCGTCGTTTTTCCGGTTCCGGGACCACCGGTAATAACTGCCACCCCGGCTTCAATCGCCGATTTTACAGCTGTCCGCTGCAGCTCATCCAATGTCAGTTTTTCTTCTTTTTCAATCTTCTGAATTTCTCGTTCCAGCTCGTCCTGTTCCATATCATAGCGAAGCTGCAGATCGGTAAGCAGTCTTGCAGAATTCAGCTCCACATAATAATTCGATGCCAGATAGACGACATCTTCTTCATCGATCTGCTTGATCATGATCTTGCCTGCGATCAGCAGCTCCATCAACTGCTGTTCAAACAGGGAAACCGTCTGTTCGTACGCCGATTCCGCACTTGTCGCGTCTGCGTATTCTGCATAGCCAAGTGCTGACTGTCCATAGATGCCCTCGACATCCGTCGCCGTGTCACGCGTCAATTCCACACAGCGACGCAGCAAAAGCTGTTTCGGCAGGTACATATGCCCTTCGCCGCCTGCCATATTCAGCACATACAGCACAGCCGACCGCAAACGGAATTCAGAATCCTGTGCAATTCCCATGCGCTTTGCGATATCATCCGCGATCCGGAATCCGATACCGGAAATATCCTCCGCCAACTTATATGGATTGCCGCGCAGGATATCATAAACTTTATTTCCATATGTATTGAAGATGCGAATTGCCAGATTCACCGAAATTCCATACTGTGCCAGAAAAATGGCAACCTCCTGAAATTCCTTCTTCTCCATGTACGAAGTAGCAATCGCCTGTGCCTTTCGCTCGGAAATTCCGCTGATCTCCGCAAGACGTTCTGGTTCCTCCTCGATGATCCGAAGGGTGTCATCCTTGAATTTCTTGACGATCTTCTTCGCCAAAACGGCGCCAATGCCCTTGATGATACCAGAGCCTAAATACCGCTCGATTCCAAGTGTATCCTTCGGCATCTGAATCTCGCAGGAGGAGAATTTGAACTGAATATCATACTGCGGATGATTCACGTATTCTCCCTCTGCAATCACATAGAGACCTTCACCGGCACCCGGCAGGGTGCCAACGAAGATCTCTTCACCTTCTTCGCCTTCCACGGACATCACACAATAGCCCGTTTCGTCGCTTTTATATACGATTTTTTCTATGTAGCCTTCTCTAATCATGTCATGATCCTATTTGTATTTTATGCATTTTGTGTCTGCGTAGTTGCCGCAGCCTGTTCCTGCTCATGCAGTTCCTCCGGCGTGATTGCCGCGTTCTGTTTCTTCATGGATTCGTATAACTGCTGTGCCAGACCAAGCTTGCCCTGATCGCTGACCAGCTTTGCATACTGCTGTGCCTGCAGGTCATATGCGTAGTCTGCATATGGGTTGTCGTCCTCGTCGCTGTCAGACTTGATCGTGGATTGTACCTGCTTATACACCTGCTCGACCAGATATGCTTCAAACTCCTTGCATGCCGCAAGCATCTCCTCATCAGTTGCTTCCGAGGAGGTTGATTTCTTGATCTGATTGGTTAAGTTGCTCGTCTGTGCCTGTGTCACATAGGATGAATAATCTTTATTTGTAAGGTTTGTGATGTTTTCCATAAGGTCACCTTTCCTCTACCTAACGAAGAGCGTTAGCCTGTTGCATCATTTCGTCGGATGCCTGAATTGCTTTGGAATTCATTTCGTATGCACGCTGTGCCACGATCAGGTTAACCATCTCATTTGCCACATCGACATTCGATGCCTCCGTGTAATACTGATGCGTCTTTGTCTGCTTCACTGCCGCATTTCCATTCTCCGCAACTGCCGCGCCACTTGCGACGGTTACCGAATAATTGTTGCTGCCTTCCTTGGAAAGACCTGCCGGATTATTAAACTGGTAAATACCAAACTTGACCGGACGTCCATTCGCATCTGTAATCACTGCTGGGTTCCCTGTACCATCCGGGAATGCCAGAGTGCCATCCTGATTAACTACCAGATCCGTTGCCACACGATTAGATGGCAATATGATTTGATTTCCATATGCATCCAGAACCGGATTTCCGTCAGATGTACAAAGCATGTTTCCATTTGCAACCGGCGAGATTTCAAACGAACCATCTCTTGTGTACTGCAATTCTCCACTCTCCGTGCGAATCTGGAAGAAACCATCCCCTTCCAGCGCTACACTGAACGGATTCTCCACATGCGTCAGGTTTCCCTGTGTAAATGTACTTGTAATCGCTGCCACACGGCTGCCAAGACCTACCTCTGCCGCAACCGGCTTGTTCTCGCCTGCATTGTTCGTCGATGTCGACTGCAGGTTCTGATACAGCAGTGACTTGAAGCTCGCCTGCTGTGATTTATAACCAATCGTATTAATATTTGCTACGTTATTTGCAATTGTATCTACATTGACCTGCTGTGCCCGCATACCGGATGCAGCCGTCCAAAGTGATCGCATCATACGCTACTACCTCCTATTATCTTCCACTATAACCGTCCGATTTCATTGACTGCCTTGTCCAAGGTCTGGTCGATCGTCTGAACCATCTTCTGATTTGTCTCATACGCTCTTGTGACCGCGATCATATCAACCATCTCTGTGACCATATTGACATTTGACATTTCCAGATATCCCTGATTGACTGTTGCATCCGCCTGTGTCTGTACGGCGCCATCCACGGCTTCGTACATATTCTCACCATAGCTGGATAATGCGTCGTAGCTCTGAAAATCAACCAACTGCAATTTCGCAACATACGTATTGCCAGAGTAAATTTCTCCCGCCTGATTTACGCTGATCTTGACCAGATTTGCATTCGGAATCTGTATACGATTACCGCCTTCCGCCAGCACATAATCGCCATCCTTTGTCACAAGATAACCGTCCCTGGTTACAGTGAAATCGCCATCGCGCGTGTAGCGTGTCGTTGTCGTTCCACTCTTGTCTGTTGTGCTGATGGTAAAAAATCCGCTGCCGGATAATGCCAAATTGTACTGGTCTTCTGTCTGTCTGAAATTTCCCTGAGACATATCATAATACGTCTCTCCGATCTTCACGCCGAGGTTCACGCCGCCGATGCCCTGCTTTATGTTCGGTCCGATCGTTGGATCGTCAATCTTGACTGCCAGCTGGCGGTCAAAAGACTGCGATGTAACGTCCACCTTTTTGTAGCCGGTCGTGTCCGCGTTCGCCATGTTGTTTGTCACAACATCCATTCTCTTTTCCTCGTTGCGAAGTCCGGTCCATGCCGTGTACAACCCTCTTACCATCGTTTTCCTACTTTCTACTTTCGCTCACTCAAAAACTCAATATACTTACCTGTACCGATTGCCACTGCAGTCAGTGGTTCCTCGGCTGTCATCGTTGTGATTCCGGTGTTCTCCTCGATCAGATCTTCGAGTCCGTGCAGCAATGCACCGCCACCAGTCAACACGATTCCACGGTCTGCGATATCAGCTGCCAGCTCTGGTGGTGTACGCTCCAATACCGAATGTACTGCATCCACGATCTGGGATGTCACCTCGCGCAGCGCCTCCTCGGTCTCATCCGAAGATACCGTTACCGTCTTTGGAAGTCCGGTTACCAGATTTCGTCCACGGATATCCATGGAGATATTCTCTGGTCGTTTGTAACAGGTTCCAATATTGATCTTGATCTCCTCTGCCGAACGCTCACCGATCAACAGATTATGACGTTTCCGCATAAAACGAACGATCGCATCGTCGAAATCATCGCCCGCTACCTTGATGGACGATGATACAACCACGCCATCCAGTGAAATAACTGCGATATCCGAAGTACCGCCTCCGATATCTACGATCATATTTCCGCATGGTCTGGAAATGTCAATACCGGCTCCGATTGCGGCTGCAACCGGCTCCTCAATGATATAGACATCTCTGGCACCCGCCTGATAGGTCGCATCCTCAACAGCACGCTTCTCTACATCCGTAACACCGGATGGCACACATACACTAATACGTGGTCTTCTACCGAAGAAGCTCTTGCCCACTGCCTTCTGGATAAAATATTTCAACATCTTTTCTGTCGTTTTATAATCGGAGATAACACCCTGTCTGAGCGGACGCACCGCAACGATATTCCCAGGTGTTCTTCCGAGCATCAGTCTTGCCTCTTCCCCGATTGCCATGATCTGTTCGGTATCTCTGTCATAGGCAACTACGGACGGCTCCTTCAATACGACGCCCTTTCCTTTGACATAGACTAATATACTGGCGGTTCCTAAGTCGATTCCAATGTCTGAACTTGCCACGTCTTGTTCCTCCTATCTATATATCGGAAATTTCCTAATTATCCTTAGCTTTTTTCATAATAATCATGGTTGCAGCGCCTCCCTGTAACCATTCAATCGGCACTTCCGTGATATCCATGATCTCGTCCAATGCTGGCACATAGCTGCACCAGTTTGTGATCTTCCGTCCGGCAATATCCTTGCGGACACCATCCATATGCTCAAATTTATCGCGCAGATTCTTCAGGATCTTGCGGCTGTCGCCACCAGTCAGATCATATCCAAGCATGTCATTGAGTGCCTTGTTGGAGAAGAATACATAACCCGTGTACAGATCCCGGATAAAAATGCCCTCATGGAAACTATTGTATGTTTCTATCAGATGTTTATTCACATTTCGCACATTATCATCGCCATCTGCATTTTCCAGCATATTCTGGATCAGCAGAGAGATACTCTGTGAGAAACGAAGTTCTTCTTTTGTCCAGATTCGTTCCGATTTCGACTCTGCAAAAATCAAAATACCGTACAATCTTCCTTCCAGATAAATCGGATATGCGATCTCCGCCCGGAAATTATACCGCATCAGGTTGATTACATCGCGCTGTGTCATATTGGTACGGTCAAGCATACAACAGCCATTGCCGCGCTTGATCGCGTCTACCACAAGATACAAACGCTCCGGAAGCAAAGTCAATATATCGTCACTCGGCATCTCACCGGATACATCGAAATAACTTCGCAGACTGAATGCTTTTGGATTGTCCTTGTCAAATGTATATAAGAACATGCGGTCCAAATCCATATGCAGCGCGACCTCACGCAACGTCTCGCCAATGACCTGTTCTACATCTTCGCTTAATTTGCTGTTGATCTTCGACAATGCATTGTTGACAATGCTCTGTCGTGCAAGCTCCTCACGCAGCTTCTTGCCCGCGCCACGTGACTTCGCAGATTCCACAATAGAATTATAGCTTTGCAGCAGGAAATCCGATACCAGTTCTGCTGTCGTCCAATGAAGCTCGTAAATTTCCTCCAGATGCTCTGTCTCATCCGGTGTATAAGAGCCAAGCACCCAGAACCCCTGCAAATTATCACCGACGAAGATCGGTGCCATTGCCAGCTTTCCATAACCGCCTTCCTCGCGGTCAAAGATATGTGGCTTCATCTCTGCCAGTACTTCTTCCTTCATCGTTTTGAAAAACTCTTTGTAGGTTGGCGTCTCAAACAGATCATAGAAATCACCCAGATCCGTCGCAGGTCCGACTGGTGTAGATTCCACCTTGCCATTCTCATCAACAAACACAGAATACAAATTAGTGAGTTGTGAAAATCCACTCATGATCATTTCCATCTTCTGAATCTGCGGAATCATGCCCGGATTATCCAGCTTGCTGATTACCAGGGATCCCGTCGGCGAAATCTGCATGCGTCTGTTTGGCTCTTCAATCGCCCGTTTGATCTCCGCCTGTTTTTCTTCTTCCTTCTCCGCAGAGATATCGCGGATATAAAACTCTACTTCATATGTATTTTCTTCTTCTGACACAACTTCGATACAGATATTGACCCGCACCTGTCGAAGCACCCCATCGTCTCCAACCATACGATATTCGTGCACGTAATCCTGAACACGATTGTCAATCGCATTATGAATGGTATTCATTACCATCTCACGATCCGACGGATAGATATAATCCTCGGACAATTTCATTCCTTTGTTCAGCATCTCGACATTCATACCAATCTCGGATGCGTTCGGTGAAACATATACCAGACTGGAACCCGGCATATCGATAATATATCGTTTTACAAGCACAATATATTTTGTCTTTTCAATCGCTTTTCTGAGGTATTTGTTTTCAATTACCATGCCACTCGCCCCCTTATCGTATCGTAAAGCCTCGGTATCTAATAAGGCTGTCACACGCAATGTGCGACAGCCCCGTCTATACTGCTTTCTGAATCGGACTAATTGTTGCTGATCTCAGGGAATGCCTGATCTGCAACCTTAATCGTATTGTCTACGGAAATAACTACATTATCAAGTGCTGCTTTCATCTGTGCCATATATTCGCTTACACTCTCGCACTCACGCTTCACAGACATACGTGTATTGTATGCCTCTGTTCTTGCCTGATTCCGCATCTCCTCACACTCTGCAGTTGCCTCTGCGCGCATATTTGCACAGGTTTCCTCTGTATGATCGTTCAAAGACTGACATGCGCTCTCCGTCTCTGCACGCAGGTTGTCTGTCTCTTCTCTTGTCTCACGCTTCACGCGCTCACACTCTGCATATGTGGATTCCTTGCGCTCCTGACATTTGCTCTTTGTCTCTGCATCGAGTCTCTCACAGGCTGCAACTGTCTCTGCATGCATACGCTGGCACTCTGCGGTTGTCTCCTCTGACATCTGACGGCAGGCATCACTTGTCTCCTGTGTCAGTCTGTCGCATTCTTCCTCTGTCTTTGCGCGCAGCTCCCCGCACTCCTTCTGTGTCTGCTTTGTCAATGCATCTGCACTCTCACGTGCCTCCAGCAAAGTTCTGGAAATTGACTCGTAACGGCTCGCTGACTCTTCTTCTCTTGTCTCGTACGCTGTCATCTTGTCACGGAGCTGTGTCACTTCTACCTGCAGCTCATCGTTTACCTTCTTGAGGTTCTCGATCGTGCTGGAAGATTCGTTCAAGTTAACCTCTCTCATCGTGTGGAGATTCTTTACTGTCTCTGACAGCTTCAATACGTTTGCCTTTAAATCTGCAACCTCTTTCTCGTGTTCTGCTGTCAATTCGTCTATATAATTTTCTACTGCCTTCTTGTCATATCCACCAAACGATGTGGTCTTCAACGTTACATCCATTCTGCAATTCTCCTTTCGAATGTCCATTATCCAATATGTTTCTTAATTATATCATAAGAACTTCGTTTATGCATCATTTTTTTACATGGGATTTATGATTAACAATCTATATACAAATTACTTTAACGGACGTTTGAATTGACGATAATGGTTCACTCCGGGACCGCATTAAAAGGTTTAATAAAAAGTATGTGTGTATTGATATTTGCTTTCACTTTATGATACACTAAGGGTATGTTTAATCATATAAAAATTATTACGAGGTGATCTTTAAATGAACTTTTTCATGAAAATTCATGCAAAAAAATACAAACGATTTTCTCTTTTGCCGATTTGTATGCTGTTAATTTTTTCATTAACCGCATGTACAGCGAATGTGGAGAAGCGGTATCAGACCTACATCAAGAGTTTGATCGCAATCAATTATCTTGGTGCAACCAAGGATTACATTGCGGCGTCCGGTGCCAATCAGGAGGATGCAGATGCCCTTTATCAGGCAAACATTGACCTGCTCACTGACAATATCCTCACCTATTACAGTGTGAATATTGACGATGCGCCAGAGATGCGGGAGCAATTCGAGTCTCTTGCCAAAAATATTTACAGCAAGGTTAATTACAAGGTAGATAAAGCAAGAAAAGACGGCAGTGTTTATCTGGTAGATGTCACGATTTACCCGATCAACCTGTTCGCACAGACCTCTTCTGAAGTAACTGCTTATGTCGACACATTTAACAACGATGTGAAGGCTGGAACTTATAACGATTATTCTCTCACTGATTACGAAACATTATTCTCGCAGGGCTTGATTGACATCCTGAATGCCGGTTGTGAAAATATGAGTTATGCCGACCCGCAAGTTATAACTGTTGAAATTATTGAAGATGGAAATAAATATTACATCAGCGACCGCGATTTCATGCAGATTGATGCTGCTATGATCAGTTCCGCAATCGTGACTGAGACTGCAACTTCAACAGATGCGAACTAAATAATGAAGCATGCAGGTAATATATGAAACAATATATAAAAACGACCGATTGGTTTTAAACCAACCGGTCGTTTTTGATATATTATTTTATTATTCCTAGCTGATCATTGCTCCAGCCGGCATATCCTTCTCTGCGGTAAGCAGTGCCAGATTTCCATCGAAATCCTCTGCACAAAGAAGCATACCTTCGGATAACACACCTGCAAGCTTTGTCGGCTTCAGGTTCGTGATAACAACAACCTTCTTACCAACCATCTGCTCTGGTGTATAGTAATGCTTGATTCCTGATACGATCTGCAGGGTTCTGCCCTGTACCTTTACCTGTGAGCAAAGCAGCTTCTTGGACTTTGCAACTTCCTCACAGGAGATGATCTCACCCATCTGCAACTGCATACGGCTAAACTCATCAATTGTGATCTCTTCTTTCACTACAGCATCAAGTGTAGGAATCTCAACCTTTTCTTCCTTCTTTGCCTTCTTCTCCGGCTTTGGCTCTTCTTCAACCACTTTGGATGGGAAACGCTTCTCGATCTCCTCGAGCATCTTTGGTGCATCGATTCTTGCGAAGAGAATCTCCGGCTGATCCGTTACCTTATTCCCGGATGGATACAGGCCAAAGTTCGAAAGTTCTGTCACACGACGCTTTTCTGCATTGAGCTGCTTTAAGATCTTCTCAGACGTCTCCGGCATATATGGCTCCAGAAGGCTTGCGCCAACCACGATGCTCTCTACCAGATTGTAAAGAACGGTGTTCAGACGATCTGCATTCTCCGGATCCTTGGCAAGTGCCCAAGGCATTGTCTCATCGATATACTTATTGCAACGCTTAAACAAGGCGAAGATCTCTGTGATCGCATCTGCCACGCGGAGCTTGTCCATGCATGCATTTACACGGAGTCTGGTGTCGGTTACAACAGCCTTCAAGTCATCATCGACCGGCTCATGTGCACCGGCATTTGTCACAACGCCATCAAAATATTTATTCGACATGGAAATCGTACGGTTCACGAGGTTTCCAAGTGTATTTGCAAGTTCTGAATTGATACGCTCAATCACAAGCTCCCATGAAATAACACCATCGTTCTCAAATGGCATCTCATGCAACAGGAAGTAGCGGACCGCATCCACGCCGAACAAATCTACCATATCATCTGCATAGATTACATTTCCACGGGACTTACTCATCTTTCCATCACTCTGGATGAGCCAAGGATGTCCGAACACCTGCTTCGGAAGCGGCTCGCCAAGCGCCATGAGGATACATGGCCAGTAAATGGTATGGAAACGGATGATATCCTTGCCGATCAGATGCAGATCTGCAGGCCAGTAACGATGGTACAATTCGTCCGAATTGCCATCCACATCATAGCCAAGACCTGTGATATAGTTGGTCAACGCGTCGATCCATACATATACGATATGTCCCGGATCAAAATCTACAGGAATACCCCATTTGAAGGATGTTCTTGATACGCACAGATCCTGCAGTCCCGGAAGGAGGAAGTTGTTCATCATCTCGTTCTTGCGGGACTCCGGCTGGATAAAGTCCGGATGTGTATTGATATGCTCGATCAGACGGTCAGCGTATTTGCTGAGCTTGAAGAAATATGCTTCTTCCTTTGCCGGCTGTACCTCACGGCCACAGTCCGGGCATTTGCCGTCCACAAGCTGTGCTTTCGTGAAGAAGGATTCACAAGGTGTACAGTACATGCCTTCGTACTGACCCTTGTAGATATCGCCCTGATCGTATAATTTCTTGAAAATCTTCTGTACCTGCTTCTCATGATAATCGTCCGTTGTACGGATGAATTTGTCGTAAGAAGTGTTCATCAGATCCCAGATACGCTTGATCTCAGCCGATGTCTCATCCACGAATTCCTTCGGTGTGGAGAGATTCTCAAATGCTTTAATCTCGATCTTCTGACCATGTTCGTCAGTTCCTGTCTGGAAACGTACGTCGTATCCGACGTATCTCTTGTATCTGGCAATGCTGTCTGCAAGTACAACCTCATACGTATTGCCTATATGAGGCTTACCAGATGTGTATGCGATTGCGGTTGTAATGTAGTACGGTTTTTTAGGCATATGAAACCCCTCCCTTATTTTTGTTTTTAACCCACTCTTAATTTAAACTTCTGGACATCGCGCTCGTCATCAACTACCTCGATCTGACCGCCAAGTCCACGGATCTTTCCATCGAAATCTTCGTAACCACGCAAAATATACTTGATATCGTCGATCGTACTGAATCCTTCCGCTGCCAATGCTGCAATGACAAGTGCGGCACCTGCACGCAGATCCGGTGCTACCAGATTCGCGCCTGTGTATCCATCCACGCCAGTAATCACTGCGGAATTACCTTCTACTTTGATGCGTGCTCCCATGCGGGAAAGCTCGCTTACATATTTAAACCGGTTTTCAAATATACTCTCCGTAATCACGCTCGTTCCCTGTGACAATGCAAGTGTTACCGCCATCTGCGGCTGCATATCTGTCGGGAATCCCGGATATGGAAGTGTCTTAATCTGTGTTGCCTTGAATCTGCCGTCCGCCATAACACGAACTGCATCATCGTATTCGATTACGCGTGCACCAATCTCATTCAGCTTCGAAGAGATTGCCTCTAAGTGTTTTGGAATTACATTTTTGATGAGAACATTTCCCTTTGTCGCTGCCGCCATCGTCATAAATGTTCCCGCCTCGATCTGATCCGGAATGATCGAATACTCCGTTCCTCTCAGCTTCTGAACACCACGGATACGGATGACATCCGTTCCGGCGCCCTTGATATTTGCACCCATACTATTCAGGAAGTTCGCTACATCTACAATATGTGGCTCCTTCGCAGCATTCTCGATCGTCGTCTTGCCCTCTGCAAGCACGGCTGCCATCATGATATTGATGGTTGCACCAACCGTTACCACATCGAGATAAATATGATTTCCAATCAACTGGTCTGCTTTCGCAACAACCTTACCGCCATTTACAATCTCTACTTTCGCACCAAGTGCCTCAAAGCCCTTGATATGCTGGTCGATCGGACGCAGTCCAATATCACAGCCGCCCGGCAAAGCAACCTGTGCATAGTTGTATTTACCAAGCAAAGCTCCAAGCAGATAGTAGGATGCTCGTATCTTCCGAATATATTCATCATCCACACAGACATCCTCGCCGGTTCTGATTGTTCCGCCGCAGATAGAAACTGTATGGTTATCAATGTATTTTACCTTAGCGCCAATTGTCTCGATTGCACGAAGTAATGTCTTTGTATCTTCTACATATGGTACATTCTCAATAATGCATTCTTCGTCTGTCATGACTGCTGCTGCAAGGATACCGAGTGCGGCGTTTTTCGCACCGGCAATCGAAACTTCACCTTCCAGAACATTGCCGCCTTTTATAACATATTTTTCCATTTCACACCTCTGTGCTGCCAGTTATTTTTTACGCTACTAGCCCATAATCTTAATAATTATAACACATTCCATTATTTTGTAAAGCATTTTACTTGTCTGCCTCACAATAAATGCATCGATAAATACGATTTTTTTCATCGGCTAATTTAAATATATGCACAATTCCTGGTTCTGTCGATGTGATACAGCGAGGATTTTTACATTTTTTCACATTGATCAGTTTTTTGGGCAATGCCAGCTTCTTTTTCTCGACCGTCTGTCCGTCCTTGATGATGCTGACTGTGATATCTGGATCGATGTAACCCAACACATCCAGATTCACATCGTACTCCTTATCAATCTTCAGGATGTCCTTCTTGCCCATCTTGCTGCTCTTGACGTTCTGCAGGATGGCAACGGAACAGTCGAGCTTGTCAAGTTCGAGGTCGTGATATACCTGAAGTGCCTTGCCAGCAGTAATATGATCCAGCACAATACCATTTTGAATACTATCTATCTTCATGATTTTTCCTCCTTAATGCAAATCCATTTCCTTACTCTGGGATCTTGGCAAGCTTGTCCGCAGACAGATTCAGCTTCGCACCATTCGCCTTGAGCAGTGTCAGCATCAGTGCCATACGCACGAATTTTCCATTCATAACCTGACGGAAATAGCAGGCACGTGGATCGTCATCGATTTCCACAGAGATCTCGTTCACACGTGGAAGCGGATGCAGGATTGCAAGGTCAGACTTTGCATTTTTCAGCTTCTTTCCATCAAGAATGTATGTATCCTTCAATCTGACATAATCCGCCTCGTTGAAGAAACGTTCCTTCTGTACTCTTGTCATATAAAGCACATCCAGCTCGCTCATCACTTCTTCCATCGACTCTACTTCTTCATATGGAATATTCTTTGCTTCGAGCACTTCGGAAATAATGTATTCCGGCACGCGGAGTTCCTTCGGTGCAATCAGGATGAATTTGATGTTCTCATAACGGGACAATGCCTTGATCAGGGAATGTACGGTACGTCCAAACTTCAGATCGCCACACAGACCAATCGTGAAATTATCCAGTTTTCCTTTCTCCCGCAGGATTGTAAGCAGGTCTGTCAATGTCTGTGTCGGATGGTTATGTCCGCCATCCCCCGCATTGATAATCGGCACGCCACTCACCATGGAAGCACGCATCGGCGCGCCTTCCTTCGGATGACGCATTGCGATGATATCTGCATAGCAGCTTACCACTCTTGTTGTATCGCCCACGCTCTCGCCCTTCGTTGCTGACGTAGAATCAGCCGAAGAAAAACCAAGTACATTTCCGCCAAGCTCCATCATTGCTGATTCAAAGCTAAGTCTTGTTCTTGTACTTGGTTCAAAAAATAATGTTGCAAGTTTTTTGCCCTTACACGCTTCGCTATACGCTTCTTTGTCGTCGATGATATCCTGTGCCAGCTTCAAAATGCCATCGATTTCTTCTACGGTCAAGTCTGTTGAATCAATTACATGTTTCATTTCTGGTTTCCTCCCATTGAACGCACGTTGTTTTTTCGGAATATCTCATCGATTGCAAACCGGTCTTCCCGGTTGCAAACGAGGATATATGTTTTTCGATTCGCACGAATCTTCAGTACGATTACATTGCTGTCCTCCCCCTGGTTCTCCAGGAGAAAAGACCGCATGAATTCCCATTCGATAAATGTGGTTCCGACCAGCACTCCATCTTCTGTGATGCCACTCTGTATCCGGGTGGACAGCACGATGAACAACACAAACATCAATACCGCAGGCACAAATATGTAGATCTTAAAATATACCAACACAACAAGTCCCACAAGTCCAAGGTTCGCATAGACGACCTCAGAGATATTTAATTTGTGATGCAGCCGGCTCTTTATGACGATCCCCGACTGTTTTTTCACGGCAGAGACGCAGACAAGCGCGCCCGTACCAAAGCCAAGGAAAAGCACAAACGCCAGTACCGAAAGCCACACATCCATATATTATACCACTTAAATTCCTTTTATCAATGTATACATGACAGCTTTTTCTGCGTGTCTTCTGTTTTCTGCCTGATCGAGAATATGATCAAGGTTCTTCATCTCCACGTCCTTCGAAATCTCGAAGCCTACATGCATTGGCATGTCGTGGAAGACAAGTGCATGACTGCCCTCTAAGAACTCATCGTTCAACTGATATGGCATCATCTTATCCATGAGTTCTTTCTTCTTATCCTGATATGCAGGATCGTTAAAGAACTCCATGTCAAGCCATGTATCGGTGTAGCAGATATCCATATCCTTGACATATTTCTTCACTTCGTCCATCGGCATGTTCGGATCAAGCTCTACATAGTAACCAGTCTTCTTTGCTTCCTCATAGAAGTCTGGACCGCAGGCAGTATCATTTACAAGCGGGGTAAGTCCGTACAAAGTTCCCTGCTTCATCTTGGAGAAGAATTCTACCAGTGAATTGAATACGTTGTTCTTTGCACCGATATATAAGAACTTGACATTCAGACTACCAAACTTCTCGATGATCGTCAGTGCATCTGCCAGAATCTGGCAAGGATGGTACGAGTTATCGCAGCCATTGATAAATGGTACCGTTACATTGTCACCGAACAGCTCAACGGTCTCATTTTTCACGAGACGTGCCATGATGATGTCCACATTGCGGCATACATATTTGATCTCAGAAACCGGCTCGCCAAGAACAAAGTTGCTGTCCTTCCAGAGCTGGTTGTAGTAGGTTCCGCCAAGCTCTGTCATTCCTGTCGTGAAAGAAAGGAATGTACGGGTACTTGTCTTCTCAAACAACGTATAGAGCTTCTTGCCCTCCAATGCGTGGCTGTACTTCTCCGGGTTCTTCTTCATATCCAGTGCAAGATCAAGAATCTTCTGCAGCTCTTCCGCAGAGAAATTCTTGAAGTTCAACATATTCTTCATGATATCTTCCTCCTGTTTTCTACAAATATTTCTTTAAGTCGTCTACCTTGTCGGTCTTCTCCCATGGAAGGTCGATATCGGTTCTTCCGAAATGTCCGTAAGCAGCCGTCTGCTTGTAGATTGGTCTGCGCAGATCAAGCATCTTGATGATACCAGCCGGACGCAGGTCGAAGTTCTCACGGATGATCTCTACGAGCTTATCATCTGCAAGCTTACCTGTGCCAAATGTATCTACCATGATGGAAGTTGGTCTTGCAACACCGATCGCATAAGAAAGCTGGATCTCACACTTCTCAGCCAGTCCGGCTGCCACGATATTCTTTGCTACATAACGTGCGGCATACGCTGCGGAACGGTCTACCTTTGTGCAGTCCTTTCCAGAGAATGCTCCGCCGCCGTGACGTGCATATCCACCGTAAGTGTCTACGATAATCTTACGTCCGGTTACACCAGAGTCACCGTTTGGTCCACCGATAACAAAACGTCCGGTTGGGTTGATGAAGAACTTCGTCTCATCGTCGATCATATCCTGTGGAAGGACTGGATCAAATACATATTTCTTGATATCCGCATGGATCTGCTCCTGCGATACATTCTCGTCATGCTGGGTAGAAAGTACAACTGCCTCTAATCTGCAAGGCTTTCCGTTCTCGTCATACTCTACCGATACCTGTGTCTTACCATCTGGTCTTAAATAAGGAAGTGTGCCGTTCTTACGAACTTCTGTCAGCTTTCTTGCAAGCTTGTGTGCCAATGAGATTGGATATGGCATAAGCTCTGGTGTCTCGTTTGTTGCATAGCCGAACATCATACCCTGATCGCCAGCGCCGATTGCCTCAATCTCCTCATCGGACATATGATTTTCCTTTGCTTCGAGTGCCTTGTCAACACCCATTGCGATATCGGTTGACTGCTTGTCAAGTGCAACGATTACACCACAGGTATCACAGTCAAATCCGTACTTTGCACGGTCATAACCGATCTCACGAATTGTCTCACGTACGATTGTCTGAATATCGATCTGTGCCTTTGTTGTGATCTCACCCATAACAAGTACCAGTCCGGTTGTTACGGCTGTCTCACAGGCAACACGGCTCATAGGATCCTGCGCTAAAAGCGCATCTAATACGGCATCACTGATCTGGTCACAGATTTTGTCAGGATGGCCTTCGGTTACTGATTCTGAAGTAAATAATAACTTCTCCATTTGTTCCTCCTTTGGAATGCATTTGTCTATGGTTCTTTGTCTCTTTTTCAGCGGCAATTCATAAAAAATAAATCCGGCTGCAAGCAACCGGATTTGAAAGTCGTTATCAAATCTTCTTATTGCTCGACAACTTAATCTAAGTATCGCTCAGGTCGGCACCTTCCGTCTCCGGGGTTGCCGTGGCTTCTTCGTCCCTTATGACTCCACCACTCTGAATAAGAGAGACATGTTTAACATATATCATATATTTCTAATTGTCAATGGTTTTATTTGCTAATCTCGTTGTATTTGCGCATATTCTGGCGATTTTCATTCCTGTGTGCCATGCTTTTTACGGATAAATCGAATCAGCGCCGCAACAAGCATCAGAATCAGCACGCCTACTGCTGCGCCACAGCTATCGAGTAGCACGTCCTTTACCTGTCCGCTCCGTCCAGGAACAAACAACTGATGAAACTCATCCGTCGCCGCATACACCGTCGCAGTTCCCCACGCGAATAACGCAGACACCTTTCGTTTTCTTCGGACATCCAGCCATACACCACAGAGCAGCATTGCAAAGACGGCATATTCCGTCGCATGTGCCAATTTTCGGATCGGATGATCGACCTTCGCTGCAAACGCAAGCTGTGCTTCCTCCGACCAGTTCTTAAAATCCGGATGTACAATGCGTCCAAACTCCATACCGACCGTATAACTGTCCTCCGTCGATTCCTCGCCATTTCTGGCAGAGAAACAGAAGATCATAATCGCGAACAGTACCGACAATACAAGAAACACAATCTGCCGTTTCGACAGCCTCCCCGACTGCGTCTGTTTATCCTTAGATATGCTTCTTGATTGCATCTGCCAGTGCCTTCAAGGATTCTGATTCTGTCTCGCCCTGCTTCCATGTCACCTGTACGTCATCCCCTGCGTGACGTGGAATCACATGCATATGGAAATGATGCACGGTCTGACCGGCTACTTCGCCATTGTTCTGCACGATATTCAGGCCCTCGCAGCCAGTCTCTTCCTGTACCGCTTTCGCAACGTGGGTTGCAAGCGAAAATACCTTGCCTGCAGTCTCCTCATCAAGCTGGTAGATATTATCGTAGTGCTCCTTCGTCAGAATCAGCGCATGTCCCTGATTGGCTGGTGCCAGATCCAGAATTACACGGCACTCTGGTGTCTCATATACCGTTGCAGATGGAATCTCTCCATTTGCGATCTTGCAGAAAATACAATCATCTTTTTTCATCTTTACTTACTCCTTTTTATTTTAACTACTTATACTTTACCATTTCTGATAAAGCATGGCATCGTTTTGCTCTTAGACCTGGTATCCACGTTTTTCGTAGTTTACACCCTGTATACTCTCGTTCAGGGTTCCTTTCCCATAGGTAAGTCCAGCGTACACCTGATGTACATTCTGCATCACAGCGCCCTCGTTGTCAAGTTCGTGTAAATGTACAAATCCGACACGTAAGTCATCGACCATCTGCACACATCGATCCAGTTCATCCGGCTGTCTGCGTACTTCCGAGCGCACAAGCTTCCCATAGATAAATCGTAAAATGGCAATCACATTTCTTCCAAGCGGATCTTCCTTCGAGAAACATTCAATCAGCTCCTGCATCGCACGCCGCGCCTGCCCAATCGTTTGCAGGTATGTGGTCATATTCTCCGCTTCGTACGCTGCCATCGCATCCATGCCGTATGTATGAAATATATCACATAGCACCAGAATCAGACCGCTGTGGTTCTCCTGACTGATGCGTCGTGTAAATTCCTGTTTTTGTTCCTGTGTCATGGTGGTTTCCTCATATTCCTGTCTTATACATATTATCCCAATCCGGTCTGCGCCGCCTACTGCAGCAGCTGTAACAGCGATTCCGGTCTGTCGTTCGCCTTCTGCATCATGGAGATTGCCGCCTGCGACAAAACCTCCTGCTGCGTATATTCTGTCATCTCCTCAGCCATATCCGTATCCATGATCCGCGAATAAGCCTCCGTGATACTCTCACTTTGCACTTCGAGATTCGAATGCACATCATCCAGCCGGTTCTCATACGCACCCAGCTTCGAACGTGCAGCCGAAACTTTCTTCACTGCCTCATCAATGATATCAACTGCCTGACTTGCATATTCATGTGTGTACATGATCAACTCATCCACGCCAAGTGATTTTGCATTCAGCTCTGGAATGTCGATGGCTAACTGCTCACCCTCGTTGGAACCTGTCTGTATTACCATCGTTCCAGCCGACAGCACTTCGATCTCTGCTGTTACAGCTCCACCATTTTCGGCAACAGCGCCCGGATCTGCTTCAATCGTCATAGAGAAGCCGCTTCGGTCTGTGACTTCAATCTTATTTCCATTTGTCTTCAAAGTTGCAGTCGTAGAAAATCCATCTTCTGTGATGTTCAAAGCTGCCTGACAATCCTTGCCCTGCATCATCGTGCCATCTGTCACTCCAAACACCGCTGCCAGCTCCGGATTTCCCACAGAGATGCTGATTTTCTCACTGCTGCCATATCCCTTTGTGCGGAACACCACCGGTGCTCCACTGTCAAAGCTCTCCTCTGTCGTTCCGTCATTCGACGCAAAGACATCAATATTGATCTTGGCAAGGCTGGTCTGGATCTTTCCATATACATCCTCCATCGTCATGCCCTCCTCGATCTCGATTGCAAATCCATTTACCTTCAAAGTTCCTGCCTGCTCTTTTGTGATCACGGCTGTAGAATAGGTAAATCCTGTCGTCATAGATGCCTGCTCTGCATCGGCTGTGACATTGATCGAATAAACACCCGTGCTTACCTCTGATGAAATGTATGTTGCTTTCACACCATTGACGCTGGACAGAGAACGTCTCGTCAGATCCCCATTCAGCAGTGTCTGTCCGTTAAATGCGGTCGTATCGGAAATCTGTGTCAGCTCAGCCGCCAGGGAATCAATCTCCTCCTGAATCGCATCACGATCGACCTCATCATTGACATCGTTTGCCGCCTGCACAGCCAGTTCCCGCATACGTCCTAAAATGCTGTGCATCTCCTCCATGCCGCCCTCTGCGGACTGGATCACAGAGATACCATCGTTAGAATTCAAAGCCGCGCGGTCAAGTCCCCGGATCTGTGCACTCATCTTCTTTGAAATCGCAAGTCCTGCCGCATCATCTGCCGGGCTTGTAATCTTATAACCAGAAGAAAGTCTGGACATCGACTTTGCAACTTTATTATTTATTTTACCGAAATTCGTCGTGGCATTCATCGCCAGCGCATTATAATTAATTCTCATGGTCTGCCTCCTTAAACTCGTTCGTTATGCTTCAGCTATCCAAATGTCTGCTTCTTATCCGGCATCATGTCCGCGGCACATTATACGTCCGCATCCCGGTTTTACTATGTTATATATCGGTAAGTTTCGCCATAGCCTTAACGAAGAATATTGCCGCCCGACACAGTTTTTGTGTGTCCGCTCCCCCGTTCGTTCCACGCGCCGCTGTACGGCTTTCTCCAAGCGCAACTGCCGCATCCGCATATTCACTTCCGGCAAGCAGTTCCCGGAACGCATCCGTCTGTCCAGCAAGCCATGTATTCGCCTCCGAGGAACCGCCAAGAATCTCACCCGTGCATGTTCCCGCTTCGTCCATCCGGATCTGCGCCTGCAGCATACCATGCACCCCTGCCGCCATCCGGATCGTGATGCCGCGGGCTTCTACTCCGCCCGTCTGCATCGTCAGATTCACTACCTTCATACCTGACTCTGTCTCAACCGGGAGCTGATACTGCCTTCTGCCCGCCATGGCTCCCAATATTCGGAATCCTGCCTGCACGACCTTCATGCCCTGCAGCTGATCTGATGTTATATTTCCTTCTTCTGCCTGATCATACATCTGCTCTACCATCTGTTGCCGGATATCCGCATACATCTGCGCCAGATCTGCGTCTGCTTCGATCTGTTTCAGCAGCATCTCCGATTCAAACGGCAACGCAATCTCCTCTCCTGTGAGGGACTTCGCCATAGCATCCGTCTCTGCGTCAACTGCATCCTCCTTCGTATGGTCCTGCCATCCAATCTGCTTCCATACCTGTGATGCAAATGTATAGAAATTCATGGACGCCTGATGATTGACAGCTTCTGCTTCCGGTCCTACCGACATTCCCTGCAGTATATAATCCGCCGCTTCCAGATTCTGTGCGCTCTCTTCAATATCATTTGCCTGCAGAAGCTGTTCTGCCTGTGCAAGCATCGGAGAATCAGAGATTTTCTCCCATGGGTTTTTATATTCTTCCTGCGCAGCCATCGGTTCATTTCGGCTCATATATTCATCTTTCTCTCCCATGCGGAGCTGTCCGGTCCAGTTACCATCCGCACCAACCCGTCCCGCATATGCACGCGCGATCTGATCATCCATCTTCTCCCCACGTGTCTGCAGATCCGCAAGCATACCGAACGAATCATCGACCACAGCCTCCATCCCGGCGGCCTTCCGGCTTCGCATCGCAGTAATCAGATTACGCACGGTAAGCCGGCTGTTGTTCGCGAACAGATACCCGGCTTCCCGGTCGCCGGATTTCTCTAACTGCTTAAATACCCGGTACACCCCGATATATCCTGCGCGTTCCTCGCTGCTGATCTGTCCACGCTTCTCTACATCACGCAGATACGTTGCAAAATCGTCTGTCTCCTTCACACCTGCTTTGTAATTTTTGTCCCGCAGTGTCTGATTGAGTTCATCGACTGTCATATCAAGCGGGTTGATACCATCCCGGATCATAGACAGCACCGCATTCGGATGGCATGCGGCAAGCATATCATTGACCGCTCTGTCATACTCTATGATCTGTGCGATATTTTCCTCCGTGATTTCCATGCGGTTATACCCGAGAATCTGTACCGCTCGTGTATGTTCCTCATCCACCGGCAGCTCCATATCTGTCAGTATATCTTCGATATTTGAAAATGCTTTGCGGATACTATCTCCCATATCCGCACGCGGGGCTGTACCAAGTGCCTCATATCCGCGCTCCATCGCTGCGAAATCAACGGAACGCCGGATCGTCTGTGTCGATATATCTGCCACCCCATCCGGCACATTGTTATCGGACATCCGGCGTTGCATATCACCCGCCTGTCCACCGATCTGGTGTTCTTCCTGTACAAGCTTCGCAAATCCATGTACCGTCACCGACTGCAGCGCGTCCGTACCCGCCAACACGCCAAGCCTTGTTGCCGGTGCCGTGCCAATCGTCTGCAGATCTGCCTGCATCTGCTGATAGATTGCCTTGTTTTCTTCGGTTGGCGCAACACCCTGCTTCGCAAACATCTCCTGCGTAAGCTGTGCCTCTGCATTTCGCAGCTTCGCCACCACCTGCGCCAGTTCACGAGTATCAATATTGATATCCACGGAGAGCATCCGTACCGCAACACTCTGTGTCATGGAGAGCCGGATCTCCTCTAACTGCCGCAGTGCCGTTACCTCCCGCAGCGTCTGATTCTGTATGTCGGAACCTGCGCTCCGGCCATCCTGTAACTGTGTACCCTTATCCGCGGTTTCGTCGTATGCTCCCACCGGCTGTCCACCGGTCTGTCCATCCCGTACCCCATCATAATGCGCCGCCACCAGCGCAGCGATTGTAAGCGGCCGCTCTGTACGTACTGCCTGTGCCACATCCTCTGCTGTAATCGAAGCTGCATCCTGTCTGAGCTTTGCCGCTCTCGTCTCAAGCTCCTGTGTCTGCCGCTTCTCTGCCTGCTGTGCCGTCGGCAGTTCACCGATATCCTTCCCGATCTGCGCCTGCATCTGCATATAAGCCCGCACGGAATCCGTCGTGACCGGAATATCATTTGCCAGAAGCAGATTTGCCCCGGCCATACTTGTTTCATCCACGACAAATCCAGCCTGCATGATCACATGTGCGAGCTGCGCCTGCAAGCCGGAATCTGCATTTCCATCTTCACCCGAAGCATACACCGATTGTCCAGCGCTCTGCTGCGGCCTGGATATTGTCTGTTGTGCAGCCTGTTTCGCCGCATATGCGGTGTCTCCTCCCAATTCATCCACCGCGGCAATCTCTCTTTGTCCACTGTAATGCGCCTTGTAGAGTGTCTCCTGCGTGAGTGGCTGCCGATTCTTCAACAGGTACAGAATGTCCTTGTTCCCCACCTGCAGCTTCACATCTGTCCCGGCTATCTGCGCCCCGCTACTTGTAAAAACCAGATTCGAGGCGTCTCCCTCCTCGATCTGCGCCTGCGCGAGCACATTTACAAGCGCGTCCTTACGCGCATCTGCACGCATGGAAGTAACCAGCCCTTCTATGTCCGAAAGCGATGCCGAAGCGACATCCACGCCCATCATACGAAGCTTCTTTATCTCCTCGGAAGTAAGGGAACGCGCAATCTCCCGTGCATCTGCACGCGCCTGTTCTTCGTCGCTTGTCTCTTCCTGCTGTTCCTGCTTCGCCTTCTCCTGCATGTCCTTGCGGTACTCATTGAAATTATCCATGACCGTCTGCGCATTCGTGTCGACCGAAGAATTCCTGTCGTACTGCACCTGCCCGACCTTCTCGAAGGCATCGAGCTGATCGACCGAAGCAGTCTTCATCTTTGTTCCACTGTAAGCATTTGCACTGTCACTATACGCTTTGATGGCATCCTGTGAATTTTTGATATTGATATTCTGCATAAAATGCTCCTTGCATCATTAATTTGTATGATATTATTCCTATCTTGCATCGTTCCGGTTGCCCGAACTGGTTCTCTGTCTTTTATATCGGCACAGTCCGCCCAATCATTAAGAAGCTGCATGGTGTCTGAAGCACAATGTCCAAGACGCAATGCCTGAAGCACAATGTCTGAAACGCAATGTCCAAGACGCAATGCTTGGTGTTTGCATGAAGATTAAATGCAAAAAGCATGGACGGCTCATTATGAACCAACCATGCTTTTTCATTACTATCTCATGCGCATCTGTCACTGCTTACCGGTACAAGCACATGTATAATATTTCATCATTTAATTGAAAAATGGTGTCCCGGGTGCTACCGTCCCATCATAGATCAGACCGGTTTCCGGCAACTTCCCTGCGTTACTATCAACCCGCATATTTGCGACCTGTTCTTTGGATAGTTTCATGTCAGCCGGAAGCTTATCATATGAATCTGAATACCACCAGTTTCTTCCGTAATACGACTTCACTGCATACCAGCCACCTCGTTGCGCATCATATTCATACAGGACATCCTGTGTGACGGTTTTGCCGGATGCATTTGTAAATGTTTTATTCCGGACAAGAATATCCGAAGTCGGATGCTGTGCATAAGTTGCCTTCAGGTCAATACGGTTATTCTTATTGACATATCTTCCGTCCACCCATACATCCTCCATATGGTGGACGCCGCTTCCAACACCTGTATATGCACTCACATACGTATATGCCGTTCCATATCCCCAGCCCTCAGCAGCAACCTTCAGCCAATTGCCTGCGCCAATCTTTTTCTCAAATTCATCTCCGGACAACTGATTCCGATATGTCTGTAACTCATCGGTCGATTGTTTCTCATATTGATGAATTTTCCTTTCCAGTTTATCGAGGGACGAAGAAAATGCGTAATCATTCGCTCCACCGTCAAAGGTAAATAAACTTTCAATATATTTGGACATAACCGGATCCGTATTTCCGTTTCCGGCACCACCATATGATTTCGTTGTTCCGTTCCATGTTACATCGACCAGATAATGCGCCGAGCCTGACGAAACCGTACAATCCGGCTGCAACGCTTTCGCTACATTCGCCATAACGCCCGGAACTCCTACGGATGACAACACCATCGGATGAAGGTATTCCAGGAACATCATCTCATCCGCCGACTGCCACATCGAATAGTGTTCATTCAAAGACAATTCCGGGTATGGAGATGTTGCCAGCAGCGGATACGGGCGATTCGGATCCGGCTTCGATGTGTCAACGATGTTTTTCGGATAGACAGAAAGCCGCCCCAACGCTGAGTTCACACTTTGCAGATTGTCGAACAATCCTTTTGATTTATCCGTGTAATTGTTAATCAGATAATCGGTCAGACTCTCCACCGATTTGCAGGAAACCTGAACCGGTGTATCCGTATAAACCGGCATTGTTGAATACGACACATTTCCCGAATAAGTGACTTTATAGGCACGATCAGCCTGCTGCAATGTATATGCTCCGCCATCGGAACCCGATTCAGACATCTCGAATATATATCCGCCCTTCACACGTCCGGTTTCTTTATTCTCGTATTTGACATCGAAAAATCTCCGGGTCGTCGGGATAAGATAAGCTCCTTTTCCGGCCTTATACTTACTGTTTTTATCCTCAAAACGAACATAGGAAACATCCGGATTATTCGTCTTCACATAGAAATACTCATTGAAAGGCTCCAGCAGAGGAACGATTTCATATGAATATCTGGTAACATCGTTCTTGTTTGCTCCGGTTGAACCCGTTGAACCCGATGTTCCGTTTGAACCGGTGCTTCCGTTTGATACCGGATTTTCCGGCAAAGCAATTTCAGGCCGGTTCACAAAACCCGTTCCAACTGTAGATACGATACCTGCAACATTTCCCGGAGCCGCCCCGTTCTTTTGAACAAGAACGATCTGGATTGCCTCTAACCTTTTTGCATATCCGGCCGTTCCAGCAGCTGCTCCATTTCTTGTCCATCCAAGCCAGCCATACGACTGTGCATGTACGCGGTAATAAACATCATAGTGATTGGCAAGTTCTCCAGTAAGGTAAATCTGGATTGCCTCCAGCCGTTTTGCCTGCCCGCTTGTTCCGGACATCTCGCCATTCATTCTCCAGCGGGACTCCCAGCCATAGCTTTGTACATGTGTGCGATACACAATATTTCCCGTATATTGTTGATTGGTAAGTTTTATCTCTATACCTTCCAGGCGTTTTGCACGTCCGCTTGTACCTGCCATCACTCCGTTGTTCTTCCATCCCTGCCAGCCATAGCTTTGTACATGCGTACGATATGTAATGTTGGTCGTCTCCCGACCTCCGACATTCACATCAGAGGCGCCATTGAGCGATACGTAGTTTCTCCCATACCTGCTTACGATACCATTGACATTATTCTGAACCGTTGTTCCCCTTGCGACAACAACAATCTGAATTGCCTCCAACCGCTTAGCAAGCCCTGCTGTTCCGGCTGCCTGTCCATTTTTTGCCCAGGCAAGCCAGCCATATGACTGTGCATGCACACGATAATAAATATCGTAATTCTGTGCATTTGCACCGGTTAACTCAATTTTAATCGCTTCCAGACGCTTTGCTTCGCCCTGTGTTCCGCTCATCTCACCATTCGAAACCCACGGGAGCCAGCCATATGTCTGGCAATGTGTTGTATAACGGACCCCCAGATTATCTCCGGAGACTGTGATCCGGATTCCTTCCAGCCGTTTTGCTTTTCCGCTTGTTCCGGAGGCTTCTCCATCACGCTTCCATGCAGATTCCCAACCAAATGTCTGAACGTGTGATTTGTATTGTACCGAAACCCCTGCGGCTTCCACATTTTGAACCGGGACATATGCAAATACAGACAGCACCATCACGATTGAAAGCACAAGTGCCCATACTCTTCTCTTATTCATAAATAACCCTCCCTTGTCACCACACGCTTACGCGGTATAGATCTTCTCCGTCACCGTATGAGATTCACCCGGTGCAAGCTCCTTGTAACCAGATTCCTCTGCTGGGATTGGCTGGTTTGGTGCATCGATGATCCATGTGCAAGGCTCTGGACAGAAGTATCCTTTGTCTCCATGATCGTTCCATACAACCCAGAATTTGAAGTCCTTACATACTTCATAGCAGATACGCTTGCCTGTTGCAGCATCCGTTGCCACTGCGCCATAGAATGGCTTGCCATCCAGACTTCCTTCCTCTGCAAAGAATACGTCATTGTCAATATCATGCAGCACTGGAACCTGTGAACCAGTCAGATACTGTCTGTCGTGATTTGTCTGTACGAGCATGTCACCTGTCGGAATGCAGGACTTTGAAAGCTCCCACTTCTCGCCAACCGGGATATACAGACGCATATCCAGACCATTTCCATCCTTTGTGAAAGGTCCGTTAATCGTTGTATGGTTGCACATACCATATGGCATCTGCTTGTCAGATGTATTTGTCATTGTAAATGCATACTCCAGACCGTCATCGGACAAAGTAAATGTGAACTCTGCCTTGAAGCTGACTGGGTATGTCTCGAAAAATTCATCGTTCTTGTCATATATGTACTCTGTCTTTGCGATTGCCTTCTTGCCGTCCACGGCTGCACTCACAAGTGTATGCTCACGCTTATGCAGGAAACCATGAATATGGTTGCCAAGCGGATCATTCAATGGAAAATGATAGGTTGCATCGCTTACCTTCAGCACGCCATTTGCAAGGCGGTTTGGAAGATACAGGGTCGGAAGTCCATACACCTCCGGGCTCTTCTTCAGATCCTCAACAGAAAGGGATTCGTCATAACGGAAAATCTCAATGTCATTTTCAACATCCTGCATACGGATGACATTACTGCCTAAAAAAGGTGCCACGATTGCTTTGTACTTTCCTGCTGTCAGTGCAACTGCCTCTTTCCCTTTATAATCAATAATCTCTGCGGAATAACTCATTGTTTTTTCCTCCTTTTCAAGACTGCACCTTTCGTGCAGTTTCACTCAAAAAATTTCATTTCAAATCACATAAAATAATAGCACATCGACCATACTATGTCTAGGAAAAAAGAACACAAGACATGCTTTTTGCGTATGATATGGATAGGCACGCATGCAACCGATTATTCACAAGTCTTTTCGAGTTTTACCATCCATTTCTCCCCCTTGCTAAGATACCACCCGCGCGGTTGCATTTTTATAAAAAGGGACCGATTTGTTTCGGTCCCTGTAATTTATTATCTGTACTTTTATAATTTGAATTTGATCTGCACTGGCTCCTTCAACGACTGTCCGCCTCTCGACTTCACATTTTTTGTGATCGTCAGGAAATAGTATTCGTTCGTCGAATACGGCTCCAGCGGTTCCACCTCGATAATCTCATTTTTCGTATCATAACGGATATAGGATCGCAGCTTCTGGTTCTGCGAATTCGTCACATACATCGTATCCTTGTTCACCGTATGCGGGTCCAGCGGAATATTGAACCGCACGCGCCACACAAAATTCCCCGTCTTAAAACGCAGATCCTGCTTGACCTTGTTCGCAAGCTGTGGTGGAATATCTTCTATATCAATCAAATTTTTTGCCATTTGCAACTCCCTCTGTCGTAATCCAATGCCGCATTTCCAGCATCCATCTTCTGTACTCACTCATGTTTTAGTTTATCACAAAGCGCATGCGCGAACAAGAATTTTGCCGCTGTCTGTCAGAATTTTGTACACGCATTTTCTTTACATCACAGATTTGTAACACTACAATAAAATTGTTACGAATTTGTTATCGTACATTTCAATATATCGTCACATTTTCCATATATTTGAATAGCGTATGCCATATATGGGAACACTGACTGCAAGTACATATTCCGTAGGAGAGCAAATCATGAAACATAAATTTCAGTTTTCCTACAAAAGACAAAAATTACTGACATTTACTTTGGTGGGAAGCAGTCTGCTCGTCTGTCTGATGAGTCAGGCACGCGAATTTCCATCGATCAAATTACCGCAAAAAGAATACAGACTAACCGGAACATCCCTGCAAAGTGTAAAGGAAATCGTTCCTTATTATGATTCCTGCAACACAGTCTACGATGATTCCCTCTATCAGGGCGAGATCGTCGTCACACAGGAAGGCACCGCTGGCAAGCAGGAAACAACTGCTTTGATCACCTATTTAAATGGACACGCTGTGTCCGAGGAGATCATCGATTCCCGCGTCATCACGCCCGCGATTGCCCGCGAGGTACATGTCGGAACAAAGGAGCGACCGGACTTTCTGATTCCGGTCGATGATTACGTCATCACTTCTTACGTCGGTCCGCGCTGGGGCAGAACGCACAACGGAATCGACCTCGCGGTCAATGTCGGCACGCCTGTCAAGAGCAGCACCGCCGGAACCGTCATACAATCCGGTTGGAACGGTGGCTACGGCATCAGTGTCTATGTGGACTGCGGCGATGGCATGGTCATCCGTTACGGACATCTGTCTGAAACTTCTGTCGAAGTCGGACAGACCGTCGCACAAGGCGATCTGCTTGGACTTTCCGGCAACACCGGAAACAGCACCGGACCACATCTGCATTTTGAAATGCGGGTGAATGATGAGGTTGTTGATCCATTGGAATACGTGAAGCTACAATAAAATAGCTGGGGGTATTTGATTGGAATAATTTAATTTTTACATTTGGGTGGGGCGGAAATTTTCATAAGAAGATATGTAACAGGATTTCCAATCACTGCTTGTCCCAACACACACCCAAGTGTATTATCAAAGATATCATCAAATTCAAACAAGCCCCGGCACAGCCAAAGCTGCAAGCCTTCAATACTTGTAGAAATCAGAATTCCAGTAACCAACGCCAGCCAAATACCTCGTTTCCGTCCACTCGCAAGCGGCAGCAATGCACCAATCGGAACAAACAACGCAATATTCAGCAGAATCTCCCAAAACAAGCTATGTGTATATCCCTCTTCGAAGGCATGATACACTACCTTCCACGACCAGAACCATTCATACTCCGCCTGCCTTGTCCCTGGCTGCCGCATAAACACAGTCGAACCAAATACAAGCATCAGATATGTCACAAGCAATAACACAGAAACTGCCTGCACCCAACGAATATGCCTGCGTAGCACTTGTATCAATAAAATGGCTGTTACTCCTATCAAAACCGAGAAAAATACAACCGCTTCAAACGCGGTCCACTCTGGATAATATTTTATAAATATCTGATTGAGATCCATATGTTTCCCCTTTCCTTGTGTAGTATAGCACAAGTTTTTATCCTCAGATATAACCTGTATTTTTTATCAAAATTACAAAAATCGGACTTGACGATTCTGCATGAAATATAGCAGAAAATGCGCGAAAGTGAAAAAGTATGCTCTCCAGCGCGTCAATTGTGCCACCCCCCTTGTTTTTTCTTCCACTTATGTTACGATAAATGTGTTCAAAGCAAACACCTTTGGACATCTTGGGGAGAGGATGAGTTGCTGATGTTCGGAAGCAGCTCAGATGTGTGTTTTATATAGAAATACCGTGTGGATTGGGGAATCCACACGGTATTTTGCGTTACTGTTTTAATTTGATGTGTCTTGATCTATAACTTAGTCAAATATTATTCTGACAAACCTTTATAGTAATCAATTACGTTTACAAACGGAATAACAACTTTTCCGCTGTCAAAAATATTAGATGTTATCGATTCTATTTTTCCTCTTGCAATGCTAATCAGAGCTGCAGCTCCATTTATGATTACAAGCTGTTTAAAATCTTCTTCCTCAGTATTTTTTTCTGATAGGAATGCTCCTTCTAAAGATAGTTCTAATTTAAAATTTCGATCTTCTGTCTGCTCTATCTCTACTTCAAAATCTATAGCCATTTGCGAAAAAAGGCCTTCGTCAATATTTTCAAAACTAGGCTCATTAATATTAAGACCAAAACTTCTTTTTGCCTCTTTTTGAACATTCACTATGTTATTTTCAACAGAAATCTCTTTAATCGTTGTACCAACTAACTTTATTCCTGTTGCAATTCGATTTAACTCCATTATGCAATCGCCCCCTTATCATATACAAGTCGTAAATAACCATTATCCCGTCTTTTCTTTCCTACCTTTTCGCTCTCCCATTCCACAATATTATAATCAGATTTTACACATGGTTTATCCAAACTAACAAATAATTTCAAGTTTGTCTTTTGACAAATTTCATTTAATGTTCTTATCGTGAAATTATATTCCCTACTTTCCCACTTAGAAACCATCGCCTGCGTTACGCCCATATATTCAGCAAACTTTTGTTGTGTCATGCCCATGTCAAGTCTGCATCTTTCAATCTGCGCAGAAATCTTTGCTAACTCAACAATCGTTTTTACTTCAGACTTAAAAATACCTTCTGAAACCCAATTTGACTTCTTTGCATTTGCAATCTTTTCTGCAATTCCCATTTTCATATCCTCCATCTATAATCCTTTTAAATTAACTAAACAACCACTTTAGCCTCTTTTGAGCAATTTCAATTGCTCTTTGATAATCTCCAGCATTTTTCTCTAAAAAGGCAGTAAGCAGTATTATGGTGTCATCTTCAATCGTATAAAGTACTCTTACATTTTTCCTGGATTCTGGATGTCTAATACTATATAGTTTGTCAAATCCCGTTAACTTTTCAAATTGCGGCAAATCAATCGCTCGATCTTTTTCCTGTTCTAAAACTGCCAGATCTGCAATCAACTTTTTCTGATATCTCTGCCAAGGCGCATTTTCCCTCCACGCCTCATCAACTGCTTTTCGAAACTCTTTCTTTACACTTGAAATTGTCTCTTCTAATTCTTCAATAAGTAATTGTTCTAATTCCACACCCCAAGTCTCCTCCTTCGTATTGTTATAATATAACTTATAAGTAATATTTTCAACAGTTTTTTATATTTATTATATTCAAAACTTTATTTTATATTCAATTTGATAAACTTTCTCTACTCGCCTCCTCACACTTTACCATAACAAGATTTGCCTGCGTTAACAAACTATCCTGTGACAAAGAATACATTTCTCCACATTTCCTAATAAATAAGTTTTCTGAGATATCCCATATCTATAAACAAATAAATGATTTTTCGTGTTTCTCTGAAGCCAATCAATCAACACATTTCTCCATGTTAAATCCGACTCTCCCAGCGCCAAACCATATGTACAAATCGTATCCGCAGAATTGATTATATTCACCGCCTCAACAACCCGCATCCTGTCATATTCTTCATTAAAAAAAGGTTTAACAAACGCTCTTTTTCCATTTCTTGATAGAGGATATGCTGCTTTCCATTGATTTTCATTGTCAATTCCTAACGTTGGATCATCCCCTAATTTACCATGAATATGGATTATCTGAGGTGCCCGATATGAATATTGATCAAACGCTTTCTCCATAGCATAATCAAAAACCTCTGTGTAATTAAACGAAATCGCCTGGATATTTCTACGCAGCCCTGCATCTCTTATACTCATTGTAGAATTCACATTATGAGATATTCCTTTGTAAAACCCAGAAAACGAATCCACCATCTCATCATGAATTATTTTTTCTTTTGCTTCATCATTTATCCTTTTGAAAAAAAGTTTCTGTTCTCTATCTAGATATTCTCTCATATATACAGAAAAATCCCTGACACATTCAACAAACTCTTTTTCCGTTTTTAGGGATTGCGCATAATCACACATCTCCATCTCGAAATCACCCCAACGATCTATATCCAATGATATTTCTCTTTTGAATGCCTCAATAATAGGAGATTTCGAATCTGAATTAACCATCCGAGAATCTCGTATTCATACCACAATTAAATCAAAACCATTTCCAATCAAAAATAAAGTCATTTTATCCCCCTTGTATAATCTTCAAAACTATTCAGCTCTACTATTCCCGCCGTGTATCAAACAAAAGTAACAACTACTGTGCTGCATACGACAGACAAATCATCATCACAATTTTAAATGCGAATTTTGTCTCACTTTCGTACATGGGAATTTTTCAGAGGTTCTCAACTATCGACATTTTTTCTAGAAAAAAGAATTTGCAATAAGAACGATAACTATATAGAATTCCCCTCACCCCTATAAGTCATGCTCCCACACATGTCTTATAACCATTATTCTACACAAATCTACAATTTTTTCCAGCACCACCTGCAAAATAAATTCTACCGCTTCAACCTTTCCATCCAGCGCCTCGGAAAAGAAGTCATCATCCATCAGCTTCAGTCTGTCAATCCGATTCAGATACTCTTCCTGCCTGTTCAACTCCATCTTCGCCATACACTCCTCCTGTATTGCCCCGGGGTGATGGTTCATCCATCCAACCTTGTCGACACAAAAACCATATCACAGGTGAAAATACATTGTAAAGCGTAAGTTTGGAACATTTAGGAAAAGCACGCAAGAATGCGGGGTACAGGCGAAAATAAATTTTAAAAACGTAAAAAAACCGCCGAAAGCACTACGCTCCCGACGGTCTCCCATCCCTAATCTCTCCTAAATATATCTCTCGTATACACCTTGTCCGCCACATCATCCAGACAAGCATCATACCGGTTCGCAATGATCGCCTGCGACAGATCATTGAACTGCGCCAGATCATTCACAACTCTGCCGCCAAAGAATGTGCTACCATCCTCCAAAGTCGGCTCATACACGATCACGGTTGCGCCTTTCGCCTTGATCCGCTTCATGACTCCCTAGATGGAACTCTGCCGGAAATTATCCGAATTACTTTTCATCGTCAAGCGGTACACACCAACGACAACTTCCTTTTCCTTCGAAGCATCGTAGTCTTCATTCGGTCCATACGCTCCAGCAATCTCCAGCACTCGATCCGCAATATAATCCTTCCTCGTCCGGTTTGATTCCACAATCGCTTCAATCAGGTTCTCCGGCACATCCTGATAGTTCGCCAACAACTGCTTTGTGTCCTTCGGCAGGCAATATCCTCCATAACCAAAACTTGGGTTATTGTAATGTGTGCCGATTCGCGGATCCAAACACACACCATTGATGATCTGCTGCGTATCAAAGCCCTTCATCTCCGCATATGTGTCGAGCTCGTTGAAATACGATACACGCAGTGCCAGATATGTATTTGCAAAAAGCTTGACCGCCTCTGCTTCCGTATACCCCATGATCAGCGTGTCAATATTCTCCTTGATTGCGCCTTCCTGCAACAGCCCCGCATATGTATGTGCCGCCGCAACCAGTCTCTCATCATCCATATCCGTTCCAACAATGATACGGCTTGGGTATAAATTATCATACAACGCCTTTGATTCCCGCAGAAATTCCGGACTGAAAATAATGTTTTCACAACAATATTTCTTCCGGATGGATTTCGTATATCCCACCGGAATTGTGGACTTAATTACCATAATTGCAGATGGATTATACTTCATTACCAATTCAATGACCGATTCTACTGCAGATGTATCGAAGAAATTCTTCTGACTGTCATAATTCGTCGGTGCCGCAATCACAACAAAATCTGCCCCCGCATAAGCCTCCTCTGCATCCAATGTAGCTGTCAGATTTAACGTTTTCTCTGCCAGATACTTCCCAATATATTCATCCTGAATCGGACTTATGTGATGATTGATCTTCTCACACATACGCTTGCTCGCACCCATGACATTTGTCGGATTGACTGCTTTATCTGTACTGATCAGCACAAAACGGTCGCAGTGATTCCGGATTGCCGCAAGTGCAGTTTTATAAGTACCAAATACGTTGTTTTTGATCGCCTCGCAAGGACTTCCCTCCATGAGTGGCACATGCTTGTGTGCCGCCGCATGGTAGACGATCTGCGGTTTATACTCTTCAAACACACGCTCGATTCTGCGGCTGTCACGTACCGATCCAATCAGTACAGTCAGATTCAGTTTCGGGAAGTTATGTCGTAATTCCTGTTCAATCTCATATGCGTTGTTCTCATATACATCAAAGATGATAAGTCGTTCCGGACGGCTTGCCGCGATCTGTCTGCAAAGCTCACTTCCGATTGATCCGCCTCCACCGGTTACCAGCACACGTTTGCCCTCGATATAGCCGGTTACACTGGCAAGATCTGTCTTGATCGGTTCTCTTCCGAGCAGATCTTCCATAGAGATCGGCCGGAGCTTACTCAGCTTCACATCACCATCCACAATCTGGTAGATACCTGGCACGGTCTTCACAACACAATCTGTCTCGTTACATATATTAAGTATCTCCCGACGCTCATCCTTTGTTGCCGTTGGAATCGCAAAGATGATTTGATCAATCTTATATTTCTCCACAGCAGCAAATATATCGTCTCTTGTTCCTGCTACCGGAATACCCTCGATAAAACGTCCATTCTTGTTCTTATTGTCATCAATAAAACATTTCACAAGCATGTTGTTGAGCTTGGATGACCGCTGGATTTCCCGCATCAGCGTCTGTCCTGCCGCACCGGCTCCAATAACCATGACATTGTCCACCTGCTTGCCATGTGCCCGGTTTCGTTCTGTGACAAAGATACGATACGAATACCGCAGTCCGATCACACATACATATTCCAGAACAAATCCTAATATATAGTAGGAAATCGGCATACGCTGCAGGAAGATCGTGATTCCACACAGGTTGATCAGTCCTGCGATCAATGTCGCGTTCGTCATTGGCAGTAATTCACGGATGCCAAGGAACCGCCATATTCGTTTGTACATACTTGTGAGCCAGAAGACTGTCAGCGTGATAACCGTTCGAACCGGTATATATGCGATCCACGCTTCCAGATATTTGATATCAATTGCTGAGAACCGGCAGTCAAACCGCAACCACAATGCAACCGCATACGCAAAATTAACTACAATTGTATCGTACACCATAAGCATCACTGCGACAATATGCCAGTGCTGAATTTTGAACTTTTTCTCTCCCATGTTTCCCATTTCTCCCTGTCACCGGACGCCACGCCCGGAAATTTTATCTTTTGTTACCATTCATCTCCAAAAATATAGTATAGCAATTTGTGAATTGCAATAGACCTTGCAAAATTGACACTTAATCTGTCATAATTGGTATTCGTCCTTGTAAATAGGGAGTTTTCTGGCATACTTTCTGCATTTTTCGTTTGTGCAATTTGTTGACTGAATGCGAGAATTTTTGTTGTGCTTTGACTATTTTTATTATATAATGAGGGCAGTGTTTTATGAAAGGAAGGTATTATACATGAAATTTGGTTACTTTGATGACGCAAATCGTGAGTACGTCATTACTTCGCCTAGAACTCCATATCCATGGATCAATTACTTAGGCACACAGGGGTTCTTCTCCCTGATTTCCAACACTGCCGGAGGATATTCCTTCTACAAAGACGCTCGTCTTAGAAGAATCACTCGTTATCGTTACAACAACGTACCTATTGATATGGGTGGACGTTATTTCTATATCAATGAGAACGGTACAATCTGGAACCCGGGTTGGTCTCCAGTGAAGACAGAGCTGGATGCTTACGAGTGCCGTCATGGTATGGGTTACACAGTGATCACAGGTAAGAAGAACGATCTGAAGGCTGAAGTAACTTTCTTCGTACCACAGAATTACGACGGAGAAGTACAGCAGGTAGTTTTGACAAATGAGAGCGACAAGGCTAAGACATTCTCCTTCTTCTCATTTGCTGAGTGGTGTCTGTGGGATGCACAGGACGACTGCACAAACTTCCAAAGAAACTTCAGTACTGGTCGTGTAGAGGTAAAGGATTCTACCATCTACCACAAGACTGAGTACAGAGACAGACGTGATCATTACGCATTCTATTCTGTAAATGACACAATCGACGGTTACGATACAGACCGTGATGCATTCATCGGTTTGTACAATGGTTTCCACAATCCACAGGCAGTTGAAGCTGGTAAGGCTAACAACTCCTTTGCAGATGGCTGGTCACCAATCGCTTCTCATTATAAAGAGATCACACTTGCTCCGGGCGAGTCTAAGACACTCATCTTCATCCTTGGTTATGTAGAGATGCCAGTTGAGGAGAAGTTCGAAGCAGATGGTAAGACTATTAATAAGGTAAAGGCTCTTGCTATGATGGACAAGTACAACACACCTGAGAAGGTTGCTGCTGGTCTTGCAGAGCTGAAGGCTACTTGGGATAATCTCCTTGGAATCTTAAATGTTGACACACCAGATGACAAGGTTAACCGTATGGTTAATATCTGGAACCAGTATCAGTGTATGGTTACATTCAACCTTTCACGTTCTGCTTCCTACTTCGAATCAGGTATCGGTCGTGGTATGGGATTCCGTGATTCAAACCAGGATATCCTTGGTTTCGTTCACCAGATTCCAGACCGTGCAAGAGAGAGAATTATTGATATCGCTTCAACTCAGCTTGAGGATGGCGGTTGCTACCATCAGTATCAGCCACTGACCAAGAAGGGTAACTCCGATATCGGTGGTGACTTCTCCGATGATCCATTGTGGATGATCCTTTCTGTTTCCGCTTACATCAAGGAGACAGGTGACTGGGGTATCCTCGATGAGATGGTTCCTTATGATAACGACGAGTCTAAGGCAAAGCCAATGCTTGATCACTTGAAGGTTTCCTTCTACAAGATCGTAAATAACCTTGGACCTCACGGACTTCCACTTGCAATGCGTGCAGACTGGAATGACTGTATCAACCTTTCATGCTACTCTGACACACCAGGTGAGAGCTTCCAGACATATACAAACCCTAAGTTTGCTGCTGAGGGTGGCTACTCTAAGGTTGCTGAGTCTGTTATGGTTGCTACACTCTTTACCTATGCAGGTCCAAACTATGTATCTATCCTGAAGCACCTCGGCAAGGATGACGAAGCTACAGCTGCTCAGGCTGAGATTGATAAGATGAAAGCAAACATTATGGAATCCGCTTGGGATGGCGACTGGTTCATTCGTGCATACGATGCAAACGGCGAGAAGATGGGTTCTAAGGAATGTGAAGAAGGTAAGATCTTCATCGAGCCACAGGGCTTCGCAATCATGTCTGAGATCGGTAAGGATCAGGGCTGTGATATGAAGACACTTGCAGCCATCGATGAGAGACTGAATACAAAGCATGGTCTTGTACTGAACAACCCTGCTTATACAAAGTACTACATCCAGTACGGTGAGATCTCTACATATCCGGGCGGATACAAGGAGAACGCTGGTATCTTCACACACAACAATGCATGGATCATCTGTGCTGCTGCTTACGCTGGTCAGGGTGATCAGGCATTCAAGTACTACTCAGAGATCGCTCCTGCATTTACAGAAGAGACATCTGATATCCACAAGACAGAGCCATATGTATATGGACAGATGATCGGTGGTAAGGATGCTGGTTCTGATATCGGTCAGACAGGCAAAAACTTCGGTCAGGGTAAGAACTCATGGCTGACAGGTACAGCTGCTTGGAACATGGTAGCTATTTCTCAGTACATCCTTGGTGTACAGCCTGACTTCGACGGTTTGAAGATTGATCCTTCTATCCCTTCTGCTTGGGATGGTTTGAAGGCTTCCCGTCAGTTCCGTGGCGACACATATGATATCGAGGTTAAGAACCCAGATCACGTATGCAAGGGTGTTAAGAGCATGACTGTTGATGGCAAGGCAATCGACGGAAATGTAATCCCTGTTGCTGGTGATGGCAAGGCTCATAAGGTTGAGGTTGTTCTTGGTTAATTGATAACTAACGAGACAATTCACAGATAAAAATAGCAGCGGCTGCACATCGTGCAGCCGCTGTTTTTGTATGCAGTCACCACATAAAAAAGGCACCACCCGACAGGTGATGCCCTCATATGTAGAAATTCGGTCCTAAGTCCCGATTAGTCCTCGATACCGTTGTTCTTAAGGTAATTAACAACATCCTCTACAGTTGCCATAGCAGCTACGTCATCTGCAGGGATCTCACAACCATACTCCTCTTCCAAAGCCATAACAAGCTCATAAAGATCCAAAGAATCTGCGCCAAGATCATCCTTGAAAGATGTTGAGAGTTCGATTTCGCTCTCGTCAACGCTAAGCTGGTCTGCAATAATTTCCTTTAACTTTTCTAACATACTATTAGTCTCCTTTTACATTTCATTTTATAACTGCACTTGCATATCGGCTAAGTGACTCTCATACAGAAAATATACAACAGCCCTATACTATATGTCAAGCTAGTATTCGTATTTTTAATAAGCGGGGTTAAAAAGCAATCCGCTCAAACTCTGGTACAGGCATTGGCTTTGCAAAATAAAATCCCTGCGCGATATCACAGTTGGAATTCTTCAGGAAATCCACATGTGCCTTTGTCTCGACGCCTTCCGCGATTACCTGCAAATGCAGATCCTTCGCCATACCGATGGTGTGATTTACCACAATCTTGCCCTTCTCCGAAGCGATCTCACTATCAAGGAATTCCTTGTCGATCTTGATCGTATCGACCGAGATATTTCGAATCAGATTCAATGAGGAGAATCCGGAACCGAAATCGTCCACCTCCAGCTTAAATCCCAGCTTCTGAAGACGGTCAAGCACACGATTCAGCTCCTCCGGCTTGTCTAAAAACAGGGATTCTGTAATCTCCAGATTCAGCATATCCGGTGTGAGATCGTATTTGTGGATCAGCTCCATCAACGCCTTTTCCAGATCGTTGTGCTGAATATGATATCTCGATATATTCACGGATATCGGCACAACCGAACGTCCCTGATCCAACCAGCGGCGGATATTCTTACACGCCTCTTCCCACATGTATTCATCCAGCTTCAAAATAAAGCCGTTCTTCTCAAATAACGGAATAAAATCGTTCGGCGGAATCAAGCCCTTCTCTGGATGCTGCCATCTGCAAAGCACTTCGGCACCACACAGGGAGTTGTCCTTCAAACGATACTTCGGCTGCAGATACATCTGATATTGATGCTCGGTCAGCGCCTTCTCCATATCCTGCTCGATCTGTCCGGCACGCAGCATCTCCTCGCGGTAATGCTCATCATAAAATGCACAGAACTTCATGATATTACCCTTTACGGTACGCTCTGCCATCATCGCACGGTCGCACATCAGATTCACTGGAATACTTCGGTCGTCCACCAGATAAATACCGAACTTTGTCACGATATCATACTGGAATGGATTGTTGCTGATCTTCTTGCGCAGCTTCTCAATCTCTTTGATGATCTCGCCCTTTTTATCATAGCTCATATAAAAGACGAACATATCCGAATGCAATCTTGCGTAATTGTTCTGATTGCCATATGTCTCCTGCAATACCCGCGCTACAAAACGGAGCACCTGATCGCCCTCCGCAATACCGTGGATATCGTTAATATTCTTAAAACGCTCAATGTCTAACAACACAATTGCATAATTATTGTATAAATCCTGAATCGCAACCTGCGTCTGATCATAAAACCGAATCCGGTTCGAAATGCCAGTCAGCTTGTCCACCTCGTCTGGTGTATGGTTTATCAGCTTGACTGCCTGCTCCATCATATTCTGCATAACTACCTGCTCATTGTCGCCAAGTGCGACCAATGTTGCAAGCACAGCGTCTCTACCGTCAAACCATGCAATATCATGATAACGCCACGTTGCCACGCCATCAAGCAGCTCCTCATAACGCTCCCGCACCAGCGGTGCCTGTGTCTTGATATGCTGCATCGGGCAGTCCATACACGGAGTTTCCTTCGTACAAAGCACCTCATGACAAATCATGCCGACACGATTTCCCATCAATTCAATCGCCTTGTCATTCTGATACAGAATCTCAAAGCTGGAACGGTCAATGACGATGCTTGCCTCACATCCGGCATTTAAAATGGAGTGAATGACCTGCTTCGTCTCCTGCATGTTTAATTCATCGGTTATCATACCGAAATTCATATATTCGCTTCCTTTTATCAGGTAAATATTTATTTAGTAAACAACACAGATTTACTATAACAATGATGGAATTTTATGTCAATCGAAATCAGTCAAATACTTACAAATACTTGTGATTTTCTATGTTTTTACTAGATTCTTTTCCTCGTTTTATATAATTTTTTGATTGACAGAATGTGTATTATTCACTATACTAAATAATAAGAATTATTACTATTTTATGATATAGTATCAATACTATTCGTATACAGATAATGTGCAGAGTACGTTAACTCATATATTGTTCAGAGTGTGTTAGCTCATATATTGTGCATACAGTGTATTAGTATATATAGTAACGGAGGTATCTATGGCAACAAGCAAATATAGTCATCAACGAGAATCAATTATAAACTTTCTGACGGGCAGAACCGATCACCCGACTGCGGATGCTGTCTACCAGTATTTGCGGAACGACCTCCCAACGATCAGTCTCGGTACGGTCTACCGGAACTTAAACCAGATGGCAGCGTCCGGCAGGATTCTGCGTCTGCATGTAGACGGAAAAACCGATCACTACGACGCCTGCACCGACCCACATGCCCACCTTTTATGTACGAAATGCGGTGCCGTGCGTGATATCCATATGAATTTCGAGGATGATCTGATTGCACAGGCTGCAGAAATCTCACCATGCCGCGTGGATGGCGTATCTGTATTGTTTACTGGTTTGTGTGAAGAGTGCGCAGACTGTGTCGACGATGAACTTTGATGGGTGATAAATCATAATTGGTGTTGAACTGTAATTGATGAAAAATCGCCGGTTCATAACAATTTCCCCAATATTTGACTTCTGTGTCTGTTTTACTGGGTAAATTATACGTAAAAACAAAAAATCCCCAACCATTTACGCTCTCAAGCAGCTTCCGGTTGGGGAATTTTTTGTTATATGAATTTATTCCCCAATCAGCCACTTTCTAGCCAGCTTCCAACTGGGGAATTTTTATTCTACTGCATTTTTTACCCAACAGTCACCCAATAATCAGTACTACTGCATCAGAATCATTGGGTTGATTGGCACACCATTCTTCATCAGCTCGAAAAATACATGTGTACCTTCCTCAGTATAATAACTGCTTGGAGGAGCAACCTCGCCGATATTCTGCGCGGTTGTAATCGTATCACCCTCGGCGACAGTGACATTCATCAACTGTCCGTAGATTGCTTTGAATCCATTTCCCATGATTACGGTCACGGTCGTTCCGTGCTCTTTATCCTCGCTGACAGACTCGACAACACCCTCATAGGCTGCCAATACATTTTCGCCCTCATCTGCAGCGATCAGGATACCCGGATTGCAACGATAAGAACGAAGTGTCTTGAAGTATACGGTTGTGTCCATGCTGTATGGCAAGATGACCTTTCCATCTACTGGCCATACGAGCGTGCCACCTTCGTTGTAGGCATTCGCAACAACCACACCATCTTCATTGACGATCACGCCATCACTGCTTGTCTCTGCAGTCTCTTGGGATGATGCATTGCTGTCACTTGTACTTTCATCTGTATTTTGTGCGCTTTCATTTGCTCTGTTTTCTGTATCCACACTTTGTGCATCTTCATTTGCAGCTATTTCCTGTGCTGTCTGATTGTCCGCATCGGTATCGCCCGCAACTGCTTCATCGGAATTTGCCTCTGCTGTTTCTGGCATCTCCACCTTTGTCTCAGCAACCTGTTCCGTTGTTTCTGTTACCTCCGGTGCATTCAGATCCACCGTCTGCTTGTCTACTCCAAACTCGCTTTTGTAAGTATTGTAATTATAGATTACCATCAGACCAACGAACGCCAGAACGCCTGTGCCTATCGCAATATACAGTCCCTTTGTCCGCAAAAATTCTTTGAATCGGTCCATACTCTGCCTCCTTTTGATTTGCTAATGCTAGTATGGACACATTATTTTCCTTTTATTCAATTATTTTCTTTTTGCTCGATTATTTTTCCTTTGGTGTCGATCACCGCACGCTCATAACGCGCCTTGACGGATTTGTAATTCTCCCTGCCCCATTTTGCGATGTAATCTTCTTCCGTATAATATTGAAATTCCAGATCTGACGCCTGTATTACGGTCGCGTCTCCCATCGCATAATACACCTTCGTCCGAAGCGCGACCGCCTGTGCCTGCAAATAGCTGTCATCCGCGCTTGCATCCACGATTCCCGGCATGATATGCGCTACATATTTTTCCACATCCACCAGCTCATTTCCCGCTTTCGTCTGCACCAGCACATCTCTTCCGGTTGAAATGCGTTCCAGCGAGACAGTCCCGTCCCCCTGCTTTCCATTCACGCAGAATGTGACGAGACACGGCACCACGATTGCACAGACAACCGCCACTAAAATATATGGAAATACTTTCATATACAACAACCCTTTTCTTGCTCGTTTTATTATATGTACAAACGCGGAGCAGCATGCTGTATTTTTGTATGTGTGCTCGCGATTGCTTCCGGCTTGACATATTCCGTATAATGTCTATAATAATAGCAGAGTGTTTGTCATATATGGCTGCGCGAAGGGGCACACCACCACGGGTGTGGTTTTTTCGCGTGGCTTTTTTGATATTTTATAAACGGAGGTTTCAAATATGGAGAATAACAACGATGTTTTCATGCTTGGCGGACATGAGTTTCATTCCCGCTTTATCTTAGGTTCTGGAAAATACAATTCCCACCTGATCCGTGCGGCAGTCGAATATGCCGATGCCGAGATCGTCACGCTCGCCCTGCGCCGTGCCAATACCAGACCAGAAGAGAATATTCTGGACTTTATCCCGAAGAACGTAACGCTGCTGCCGAACACATCCGGCGCAAGAAATGCAGAGGAAGCAATCCGTATCGCCCGCCTCGCCCGGAAAATGGCTGGCACTGATTTCGTCAAGGTCGAGATCATGCGCGATTCCAAATACCTGCTTCCTGACAATCAGGAGACGATCAAAGCGACCGAAGTCCTCGCGAACGAAGGCTTTGTCGTTATGCCTTACATGTATCCAGACCTGAATGTTGCCCGTGATCTGGCAAATGCAGGCGCCGCCTGTATCATGCCGCTCGCATCGCCGATTGGTTCCAACAAGGGTCTTGCAACGAAAGATTTCATCCAGATTCTGATTGATGAGATCGACCTCCCGATCATCGTCGATGCCGGTATCGGACGCCCTTCACAGGCTTGTGAAGCAATGGAAATGGGTGCCGCTGCCATCATGGCAAATACCGCGATTGCAACTGCCGGTGATATCCCGATGATGGCGAGCGCATTTAAGGATGCGATCATCGCCGGTCGTAAAGCTTATCTGGCAGGACCTGGGCGCGTACTCGACAAGGGCGGCGCAGCTTCCGATCCTCTGACCGGATTTTTGCGATAGGAGGAAAATAACGAATGGAACAAGAATATACAATAGATAATTCCTACCTCTCCCCGGAAGCGCAGAAGCGCAAGAAGGACTTGGAGGAAAACCCGGCATCCCGTACCAACCATATGGAATATATGGACGGCATGGAAGTGCTGGATTCTGATATCAAGGACAAGGTGCGCGCAGCCATGCAGTCCTATGATTACAACGCTTACACCGATGCGGATGTCCGCACAGCCCTTGCAAATGCGAAGCAGGGACACTGTGGCATTGAAGATTTCAAAGCACTTTTATCCCCTGCCGCACTTCCACATTTGGAGGAAATGGCTGCTCTGGCACAGAAGGAGCGGTTGGCACATTTCGGCGACTGTGTATACATTTTCACCCCGCTATACATTGCAAACTATTGCGAGAATTACTGTGTATACTGCGGTTTCAACTGCTACAACCACATTCACAGAAAGAAGCTTACCGAAGCAGAAATGGAAGCAGAGATGAAGGTCATCGCAGATTCCGGCATTGAGGAAATACTGATGCTGACCGGCGAGAGCCGCGCCGTAAGTGACGTGAAATACATCGGCGAAGCGTGCAAGCTGGCGCGGAAATATTTCCGGAATATCGGTTTGGAGATCTACCCGGTCAATACTGACGAATACCACTATCTGCATGAGTGCGGTGCCGACTACATCACTGTCTTCCAGGAGACTTACAACCCAGACAAGTATGAGACGCTTCATCTGATGGGACACAAGCGTGTATGGCCATACCGTTTTGACGCGCAGGAACGCGCGCTTCGCGGTGGCATGCGCGGTGTCGGATTCTCCGCGTTGCTCGGACTTGATGACTACCACACAGATGCGCTTGCGACAGCCCTGCACGTCTATTATTTACAGCGGAAATACCCGCATGCAGAAATGTCTATTTCCTGTCCGCGTCTGCGCCCGATCATCAACAACGACAAGATCAATCCAAAGGATGTCCATGAAAATGTCCTCTGCCAGATATTATGTGCTTACCGTCTGTTCCTGCCATTTGCAGCAATCACCGTTTCTTCCCGCGAGGAAGCGCGTTTCCGCGATGGCATCATCCGCATCGCCGCAACTAAGATTTCCGCAGGCGTATCGACCGGTATCGGTGACCACAAGGAGAAATACGAAGCACACGAAGTAACAAAGATAGATTCTGTCCAGAAAAGTGTGAATAATAGCGCACAGACAGACGATGGTCTGGCATGCGCAAATAACGGTTCACAGGCTGATGCTGCTCACGCATGCGTAAATGACGGTTCACAGGCTGATGCTGCTCACGCATGCGTAAATGACGGTTCACAGGTTGATGCTGCAGATGCCGGTGATGAGCAGTTCGAGATTGCTGACAACCGTAGCTTCGAGGAAATCTACGATGCCATCCGCGCCCAGGGCATGCAGCCGGTATTGAACGACTACTTGTACACGGAGGAGTATCATAATTAGGTTGTGGGGATTCTAATTTAGACTGGTAGCATCATGGCTTTATTAGTTATTGGTTGGGGAAATTTTAGCTATTTAGATTTTTTACCCAAGTTTCCTTAATTTAATTGTCTACTTGTTGGGGAGATTTCCTACAATACGGTTTTTCTCCCCAACTTGCTATAGTCTAATTACCTATTTATTGGGGGAATTTTGTACTATTTAATTTTTCACCCAATTTGCCATAGCTTAATCGCCTACTTGTTGGGGGACTTTTCCTATAATATGAATTTCTCCCCCCCAACCTACGCCATAGCGGACATATCAAGACTAGGGAATATTTACAATTATCAAATGATATTTTCGAAAGGATTACAGAATATGATGACACAAACACGAATCGCAGTAACAAACCGGACTATATGTTATGAATTATACAAACAGGCAGGCTTAGCAAGTGCAGAGGACACACCGCTCACTTGCTTATCCCGCCAGATTCGTGTGCTTCTAAACAATAATTCTTACGATAAAATTCTAGTTCGTGAAAAGGATCTAAGCGTAGAGGAATACCATGAATTTATCGCTGATATTTTCTCTGCCCAACATTCCTATCGCTCCGCAACTAACTTGACCTCCAATAACTGTACATCTCCAAAGAATCCGCTCACCATTAACTCAAGATCAGATAATTCTACCCTCACAAAATCAATATGCTCCGATGGATTCAACATAATGTCCTCCCGCATCATTGTACACAATTTTCCAGCGGTTGCCGAAGAATTTGGTACAGATCTGCATCTGCCATTTTTCATGTTTACGAATTTACTTTGTCAATCAGGCAATTCAGGACAAAATAATTTTCAGAATTCCCTATCTAATAGTTCTGTCCTGGCTTCTGATGCTTCTGGTACCTCTGTTATAACTTCAAATAACGATCTGACTCATGGTACCTCTGTTATAACTTCAGATAATGGTCTGTCCCATGAGAATACTACATCCGCAACAACATCTTCTGACGGCTTCCGAAGAAAATATCCGCACATCAAAAGGATCGGAACCTCTATCCACAGTGTAGAGGACGCAGTCTTTGCAGAATCACATGGTGCAGATTACATCACCGCCGGACATATCTTTACAACGGATTGTAAAAAAGGGCTTCCGGGAAGAGGTATTGACTGGCTGAAGTCAATCTGCAATGCTGTTTCTATTCCAGTGTACGCCATCGGTGGAATTTCAGATGCAAATGTTTCCATGTTATACGATTGTAATATATCTGGATATTGCATGATGTCGGCGTCCATGAAACCAATTCTATCCGAATAATTGAGCGTTCCATTTTAAGGAATTAAGTTTGTTTCTGACAGATTACCTACTTTAATAAACCTAATTAAACTCCTTACAATTTGGAGCTTTTTCCCTTTTGGTTTACTTTACCACTACTCTGTCACATACTTTTGGGATTTACTATATTGTAACTTCATCACATATTTTTGATTTTTCTCTGTTGCAACCTCATCACTCGTTCTTCGTTTAGTGCAAATCTTATATTTTCTCCATTTTCCCCCAGCATATTCCCACTTGAATTTGTGCAAATCTCCTAAACTTGCATTTTTTACTCAAAAAGTTCTTTACAAGCAATCATAATCCATGCTATTGTCTATATGGTTAATTCATTTAATTTCTAAAGTGAATTTATCTACATGTTCTTATTTTTACCCATTATTTTATTACATAATGAACATTATAACGAAACAGGCATAATTGTATCAAACTATGTCATGTCATAACACTTTTTCTGACCCGGATTCTACTTCCCCCGGTCCCATATTTTTCTTTCTGACTAGGGACATTTTCTATCAGTTTCCTGTCATGTTCCTAGTCAATTTCAAAAACTATAATTATTTTATTTAACAACGGAGGTTTTTATGGACGTACAAAAAATGCAAAAGGAACTCGAACATTTATTAGCTGAAGTACACTGGATACAGCAAAAGCTAAAGAATCTACCAGAGGAAAACATATCTTGTGAACGCGACAAACAATACATTCGATGGTACTTAATATCTGAAGGGAAACGAAACTATCTGCCACGCTCACAAGAGAAATTAGCCAATAAATTAATGCAGAAAAAATACTATCTCGCCCGTCTAAAAGATGATTTGGATGAAATTACATTTCTAAAAAAATGCTTGAAAATTGCACCACCACACACACGAAGAATTGACAAACTTCTATCTCCAGATTCTTCCTATCACAATCTTCTACTTTCAGCAGTTTTCAATGATGAAGTTTCATGGTCAACAACCGACTATCAAAGATCCAATAACTATCCAGAAAAATTAATTCATAATACTTATGCGGGGATTCTGGTACGTTCCAAATCAGAAGTTCTTATTGCCAATGCCCTATTTTCAAAGCAAATTCCTTTTCGATATGAAGCATGTTTGCAACTTGGATCTCATACTGTCTATCCGGACTTCACGATCCGACATCCTGTCACAAAGAAAATATATTATTGGGAGCACTTAGGAATGATGGGGGAGGAAGACTATCTCGACAATGCCTTAACGAAAATCCGACGTTATTGCCGGAACAATATCTATCCTGACGGCAATTTGATTCTTACATATGAGTCGCGTCAAACGCCACTTGATTCTGAACTTGTCCTACATATCATCGAGCACTACTTCTCGTAGCTTCCGGTTGGGGATTTTCTCCCGCTCTGCCACTTTCTACCCAATCCGCCCCAATATCCACAGAGACAAGATGCGCTCTGCGCATCTTGCTCTGATTAGCGGTCGTCAAATGCACCGCATAAATGGGGGAATTCCCTCCATTCTACTATTTTCTTCCTAATCCAGCTTGCTTTACTCCAAAAAAGGCTGCCACCATCGGTGACAGCCCTCTCCCATATAACCGGCATATGCACGCACAGCCGCTCATATATTCCTATCTATAAAATTACAATGTAACTTCTACTTTCTCAAGCTTCCAGATCTCCTGTGCATACTCTTCGATTGTTCTATCAGAAGAGAACTTACCTGCACAAGCAGTGTTGAGCATAACCATCTTAGCCCAGTTAGCCTTATCCTTGTAAGCCTTGTTTACACGCTTCTGTGCATCTGCATAAGAATCGAAATCCTTCAATGTGAAGTATACGTCCTTCATTACAAGAGAATCATATAAGTCACGGAACAATTCCTTATCGCCATTTGAGTAAGTTCCATCTACCAGCTGGTCAAGAACCTTCTTAACCTTTGGATTTGAATTGTAGATGTCCATTGGATAGTAACCGCCATCCTTCTCATACTTCATTACTTCCTCAGCTGAAAGTCCAAAGATAAATGCGTTCTCCTTACCAACTTCCTCTACGATCTCTACGTTTGCACCATCCATCGTACCAAGTGTAACAGCACCGTTCAACATGAACTTCATGTTACCTGTACCGGAAGCCTCACGGGAAGCTGTTGAGATCTGCTCCGATACATCTGCTGCTGCGAAGATGATCTCTGCGTTTGATACACGGTAGTTCTCGATGAATACAACCTTGATCTTGCCCTTGATAGACTTATCATTGTTGATCACGTCTGCTACAGAGTTAATCAGCTTAATTGTAAGCTTTGCTGTCTTGTAACCAGCTGCTGCCTTTGCACCGAAGATAAATGTTGTCGGCTCAAAATCCATATCCGGATTTGCCTTCAACTCATTGTACAGATGCATAACATGAAGGATGTTAAGCTGCTGTCTCTTGTACTCATGAAGTCTCTTAACCTGAACATCGAAGATAGAGTTCGGATCTACATCGATACCATTGTGTTCCTTGATGTACTCAGCCAGACGAACCTTGTTCTTGTACTTAATGTCCATGAACTCCTTCTGAGCCTTCTTGTCTGTTGCGTACTTCTTCAGACCTTCAAGTACCGGAAGATCTGTGATCCAGCCGTCGCCGACCTTCTTTGTAGCCCAGTCAGCAAGCAATGGGTTTGCATGGAGAAGGAATCTTCTCTGTGTAATACCGTTTGTCTTGTTGTTGAACTGCTCCGGACGCATCTCGTAGAAATCACGAAGCTCACGCTTCTTCAAGATTTCTGTATGAAGTTTAGCAACACCGTTTACGGAGTAAGATCCGGCGATAGCAAGGTGAGCCATCTTAACCTGACCATCATAGAGGATAGCCATGCTGCGAACCTTATCCTGGTTGCCCGGATACATATCTTCAATCTTAAGAACGAATCTACGGTTGATCTCATCTACGATCTGATATACTCTAGGAAGAAGCTTCTGGAAGAGGTCGATTGGCCACTTCTCAAGTGCCTCAGCCATGATTGTATGGTTTGTATATGCGCATGTTCTGCAAGTGATATCCCAAGCATCATCCCACTCAAGATTCTCCTCATCAACAAGGATTCTCATAAGCTCTGCTACTGTTACAGTTGGATGTGTATCGTTCAGCTGGAATGTAACCTTGTTTGGAAGATCATGGATATCTGCGTTGTTCTCCTTGAACTTCAGGATTGCTCTCTGTACAGAAGCGGATACGAAGAAGTACTGCTGCTTTAAGCGAAGCTCCTTACCTGAATAATGGTTATCGTTTGGATAAAGTACCTCAACGATGTTACGGGCAAGGTTTGCCTGCTCCACTGCGTTCTGATACTCACCCTTATCAAATGAATTAAGATTGAACTCCTGTACCGGCTCTGCATCCCAGATACGGAGTGTATTTACAACATTATTGCCATATCCAATGATTGGAAGATCATATGGAATCGCACGAACTGCCTGATAATCCTTGTGTACGAAGTAATTCTTTCCCTCTCTGCATTCTGTCGCTACATAGCCACCGAACTTAACCTCTACTTCATACTCCGGACGCTTTACCTCAAATGGATTGCCGTTCTTCAACCAGTTATCCGGCTTCTCGATCTGGTAACCATTCTCGATTGCCTGCTTGAACATACCGTAACGATAACGGATACCACAACCATATGCAGGGTAGTTCAATGTAGCAAGGGAATCCAGGAAACATGCAGCCAGTCTGCCAAGACCACCATTACCAAGTGCTGCATCCGGCTCCTGATCCTCGATCACATTCAAGTCAAAGCCAAGCTCTGCCAATGCTTCCTTCACCTGCTCATAGCATGTGAGGTTGATCATATTATTACCAAGTGCACGGCCCATAAGGAACTCCATAGACAGGTAGTAAACAGTCTTTGCATTCTTCTCCTCGTATGCCTTCTGCGTAGCGATCCAGCGATCAATGATATGATCCTTCACTGCGTAGGACACTGCCTGAAATACCTGTTCCTGTGTTGCTTCATCGATAGTCTTACGGAAAAGGTTTTTGACGTTGTTAATGACGTCCTTCTTGAAGCTTTCCTTATCGAAATCAGCCATCTTCTTCATAGAATTAATCCTCCTTGTTTATGTGCGTATGTGCATCCGAAAATGCCCACACTTATCTTACGTAACATGTCCATATCATCCCCGTTGCTAATCCTCTCATTACCGTTATCGTAGCTTATCCGGCAGCACACCATCATCCGGCATACAATCCTAATTCTCTACGCGATACTCTCCCGTCGCAGACATGTCATTTCAGGGCATCCCAGCCCCATTCCAACACATTCAGTGTAGCAGACATAATTACACGATACAATGAAAAATGTATTTTTCGTTACATCTGCCCATGAATGTGTGAATTAACAAAAAATTTTATACAATTTGCTTGCAAATCCTCTGTTTGATTTGCAGAACTTTACTTATTATTTTATTTACTTACTTCCACGCCGATCGTAACTTTCTCGCCGTTGATGTTCCACTCTTTTGAGTTGTCACACGCTGCATCCATCACAAATGCATCGCCAAGTACGACTCGCTTGATCTCATCTGCGTTCTTCTCCATAACCTCTGCGATCTTCGCATTGCCGGTTACATAGACCTTGATGCGGTCTGTTACCTGGAAGTCAGAATCCTTACGCATCGTCTGGATCTTGGAGATCACCTCACGCACATAGCCTTCCTCGATCAGCTCCGGTGTCAGGGTTGTGTCGATAACAACCGTTACATAGTTATCGCCCTCTGTCACATATCCGTCCATCTTCGCTACATCGATCAGCAGATCTTCCTCAGCGAGTGCAATCTCTGTATCATCGGCTGTGAACTTGATCACACCGTCTGCCTTGAGCTCGCTCATCGCTTTGTTGCCATCGACATTTGCAAGGTACTCCTTGATTGCATTCAGATGCTTGCCATACTTTGGTCCGACTGTACGAAGCTGTGGCTTGAACGAGTATGCGGTAAATGCAGACAGGTCTTCCTTGAACTCTACATTCTTCACATTCAGCTCGTCACGCAGGATATCTACGAAATAATCATCCAGTGTCTTTGCAGCCTTGATGTACATATTTGCAATCGGCTGACGGGACTTGATGTTCGCAGTATTTCTTGCGGCACGACCAAATACAACGACCTTCAGTACTTCATCCATGCTTGCTTCAAGCTCCGGATCGATCATGGACTCATTTACCTCCGGGAAGTCACACAGGTGGATAGATTCCGGTGCATTCTTATCTACCGTGCGAACTAAGTTCTGATAGATATCCTCTGTCAAAAACGGAATCATCGGTGCTGCAGCCTTGCAGAGTGTCACAAGTGCTGTATACAGTGTCATGTACGCATTGATCTTATCCTGTGGCATATCCTTTGCCCAGTAACGCTCACGACAACGTCTGACATACCAGTTACTCATATCATCGACAAACTCAGCAAGTGCCTTGGTTGCCTCCGGAATACGGTAGTTGCCCAGATTATCATCTACGGACTTCACCATAGAATTAAGCTTTGACAACAGCCACTTGTCCATCACGGACAGCTTGTCATACTCCAATGTATACTTCGTTGGATCAAACTCGTCAATATTTGCATACAGTACATAGAATGCATATGTGTTCCAGAGCGTACCCATGAACTTTCTCTGGCCTTCGACCACTGCATCCTCATGGAAGCGGTTTGGAAGCCAAGGTGCGGAGTTGCTGTAGAAGTACCAGCGGATTGCATCTGCGCCGTATTTGTTCAGGGCATCCATCGGATCAACCGCGTTACCCTTGGACTTACTCATCTTCTGTCCGTCCTTATCCTGTACGTGACCAAGCACGATAACATTCTTGTAAGGCGCCTTGTCAAAGAGCAATGTGGAGATTGCCATCAGGGAATAGAACCATCCTCTTGTCTGGTCAACCGCCTCACTGATGAAGTCAGCCGGGAAGTTGTCCTCGAAGATATCCTGATTCTCAAACGGATAATGCCACTGTGCAAATGGCATCGCACCGGAATCGAACCAGCAGTCGATAACCTCCGGCACACGCTTCATCTCGCCGCCACAGTCCGGACACTTGATCGTCACTGCATCAATGTATGGACGGTGCAGCTCGATATCATCCGGGCAGTTGTCGCTCATGGATTTCAGTTCCTCGATGGAACCGATTGCATGACGCTTACCACAAGAGCACTCCCAGATATTCAGTGGAGTTCCCCAGTAACGGTTACGGGACAGCCCCCAGTCCTGAACATTTTCCAGCCATGCGCCGAAACGTCCCTTACCGATACCTTCCGGAATCCAGTTTACAGTGTTGTTGTTCTTCACCAGTCTGTCCTTCACTGCGGACATCTTGATGAACCATGTATCTCTCGCATAGTAGATAAGCGGTGTGTCACATCTCCAGCAGTGTGGATACTCATGCTCAAACTTCGGAGCGTCGAACAGAAGTCCTGCCTTCTCCAGATCAACGAGTACCGGCTTATCTGCATCCTTTACGAATAATCCTGCGTAAGGTGTTTCCTTTGTCATATCACCCTTGCCATCGACAAACTGAACGAATGGAAGGTCGTATTTTCTTCCGACGTTTGCATCGTCCTCACCAAATGCCGGTGCGATATGAACGATACCGGTACCATCGGACATCGTTACATAGGAATCGCATGTAATGTAATGTCCCTTCTGTGGAAGCTTTGCCACATACGCCTTTGTGCACTCAAAAAGCGGCTCGTATTCCTTGCCCTCTAATTCCTTACCCTTATAGGTCTCGAGGATTTCATATGCAGGTGTTCCCTCTGCAATCTTCTCTTCTTTGACAAGCTTCTCTGCCATGCCGCCAAGTACCTTGTCAAGCAGAGCCTCTGCCATGTAGTAAGTATAGCCGTCTGCTGCCTTTACCTTGCAGTAGTTCTCATCCGGATTCACACAGAGTGCCACATTACTTGGAAGTGTCCAAGGTGTTGTCGTCCATGCAAGGAAATACGCATCCTCACCGATCACCTTGAAACGTACCACAGCGGAACGTTCCTTGACTGTCTTATACCCCTGTGCTACCTCATGTGACGAAAGCGGTGTTCCACAACGTGGACAATAAGGTACGATCTTGAATCCCTTGTAGAGAAGTCCGTCGTCCCAGATCTTCTTCAATGCCCACCATTCGGACTCGATAAATGTATTGTGATATGTGACATACGGATTATCCATATCTGCCCAGAATCCTACCTTGTTGGAGAATTCTTCCCACATACCTTTGTATTTCCATACGGACTCTTTACATTTGCGGATAAACGGATCTAAGCCATACGCCTCGATCTGCTCCTTGCCATCGATACCAAGCTCCTTCTCGATTTCAAGCTCAACCGGAAGACCATGTGTATCCCATCCGGCCTTACGGATAATCTTATGACCCTTCATTGTCTGATAACGCGGAATCATATCCTTGATCACACGTGTCAGCACATGGCCGATATGCGGCTTGCCGTTTGCAGTTGGAGGGCCGTCATAAAATGTATAAGTCGGCAGGTCTTTCTTCTCTTCGATACTCTTCTCGAAGATCTCGTTCTCTTTCCAGAACTTGAGTACTTTTTCTTCCCGGCTGGTGAAGTCCAGCTTTGTAGAAACCTTTTCGTACATACTTCTATATTTCCTTTCTTATTATGTTTGATTTTCATGCATATCTGTATCTGTCATAAAAATAGATTTCCGTCTGATTCACAGACCTATCCAAGTTTTCAGTATAACGCATAACCCACGAAAATGTCAATAAAACCCTGCCATGTCACTTCCGCCAGTTATAAATATATTTTGTTATCCATTCCGTGAAAACTTGCTCCTTCATTTTTGTAAAAAGGAAATGACATACGACTGTAATTTTGGTATAATAAACGCAGATCGTCAAAAGCTGACACGGAAGGAGTTTCATATGATCAATTTTAAAGTTGGAATTATGGGTGCCGGAAAGATTGCCGGTGTTATTGCAGATACATTAAAGGATTTGGATGCATTCGAAGCATACGCGATTGCTTCCCGCGATACAGAAAAAGCAGCAGCATTTGCCAAAGAACATGGCGTTACAAAATACTATGGTTCTTATGAGGAACTTGTGGCGGATCCGGATGTCGAACTCATCTACATCGCAACCCCTCATTCCCATCATGCAGAGCACGCAAAACTTTGTCTGAATGCAGGAAAACCAGTGCTTGTCGAGAAAGCATTTTCTTACAATGCCGCTACAACCGAGGAAGTTCTGAACCTTGCAAAAGAGAAGAACCTGTTCTGCGGCGAAGCAATGTGGATTCGTTTCATGCCAATGTACCGCCTAATGGCAGAGTACATCCAGAAGGGTGCGATTGGACGTGTGAACAACATTACCTGTTCCCTCGGTTATTCCCTTTTGAGAGAAGAACGGCTGACCAAGCCGGAGCTTGCCGGTGGTGCACTGCTTGATCTTGGTGTATATCCGCTCAATCTGATCTCCATGATCTATGGCAGCGAACCTCCGATGATCGGTTCTACCTGTGCCAAGCTTGACACAGGCGTGGATGCGCAGGAAGCATTGCAGATTTCATACAAAGGTGGCAGATGTGCAAACGCATTTGTCACAATGATGTACCAGCCTGACAACAATGCAAAAATCTATGGTGACCGCGGATATATCGAGATTGACAACATCAACTGTCCGGAGACATTCCGTATTTACAATCAGGATCACAAGCTTGTGCTTGAGACAAAGAAACCGGACAAGCAGACAACCGGTTATGAATTCGAGTTTATCGCTGCCAGAGATGCCATCATCGTTGGTCAGACCGAATGCCCGGAGATGCCGCATGCAGAGACACTCCGCATCATGCAGATCTGCGACTCACTGAGAAATACATGGCAGATCAAATATCCGATGGAATAATCATTTCCGTTAGTAACGCACGCTGCCAGGCGCACATTTAACAAACACCGGACAGAGAGAACGCTTCTCCTTGTCCGGTGTTTTAATTTCCATTCATATATATGTTTGCCGGTTCATTCAAAAAACATACAACGATTCTGTCTCCGCTGCCATAACTCCTGCATCGTCGGAAACTGTTCATGCAGCGACCTCACATACGTCGATCCAATTGCAATCTGATCCGAATTGCACATCGTAATAACGCGGTTTGTATAATCAATATTGCGTACATAGTTTGCATTAATGATTCCACTGCGGGAACATTGCAGGAAATACCATACATCGGCAGCCTCCAGAAGCTGTTGCAGGGTAACATATCTCACAGGATATTTCCCACCATTATTCAGACAGACCTCCATCGACCGGTTAGATGCCAGTATATGACTGACCTTGGCACATTGGATCGGGTATATCACATTCTGGTTCTGGATATACAGCATTCGTGCCTCTATTTTATCCTGCCGCAGCATCGGACATGTGTGCGGACTCGTGCACCAGAGTTCCTCCAGAGCCTGTACAAGTGTTTCACACAACCGATGTTCGAGCGACAAAGTATCAATTACCGCAAAACAACACAGCTCCCTATCACAATAACCATTCGGATCTTCCACGTCAGATATCAATATCATAGGCGTATCCCGATAACGCTTCAACCTGCGCGCGGACTCCATAAACCGGTATGCATCTACAATATTCTGGTGAAACTGCTCCTCCGCTGGCCCGCACACCATTACATCAACCTGATGCTCTACAATAATCTTATAGGCCGCACTATAATTTCTGGCAATCTTCACAGAATATTCCAGTGCTAACTGACTTACAACCATACGACTACGTTCTAATATCTCTTCATCCCCCATGACAAACAACACAATTTTTCTTTCCCTCAACACATTCTCCCCCTCGTAAATAAAAAGCAGAAAAACCTCCTCCTGTCTTTCTGCTTTCTTGTCCCCTAGTTACAATATTTCTCTATCAATGTAAGTGCTTCGTCCATCTTGTCAACCGGAATCTGTCCGGGTGCCGATGCCTCCGCAAAGCTTGCAAATGTGATTGCACTGCCGAACACCTGACCGCTGATCCGGCTGATTGCCCCCATCTTCCCCATCGACATCGTGACAACCGGTACCTCTGCATACGCTTCCTGCATCATAGCCGTTGCAGCAAGCAGATTCACCACATGCATTTTATTCTCCGGCATCACAGCAATCTTTGCAACATCCGCGCCAAGATCCTGCATACTGCGCAGCCGGTTCACGATCGTGGATGCATCCGGTGTGGTCTGGAAATCATGATTTGACATGATGATCTTTACCCCTTTTTCCTTTGCAATCCCGATCATTTCCTCTGCCTGCTCTGCCCCGGAGAATAACTCGATATCCACCATATCTGCCGTTGCTTTTTCAATCACGTGCCGGTTGATCTCGTAGATCGTCGGCGTGGTAAAGGCAAGCTTCTCGCCGCCCTCCGCTTCACTCCGGATCGTAAATAACAACACTTTTTCTGGCAGAATCTCTGCTACCTTCGCAAGCAATCTATCTAACACTTCATAGTCAGGCAAAATATCCAGATAATCGCCACGAAGCTCCACCATATCAATGGCAGAGCTTCTCTGTGACTGTCTTATCTGATCCGCCTGCGCTATGATCTCCTCCGCCGACCGTCCGACCAGCGGCACACAGATCTTCGGCCGGTCAAAGCCGATGATACAATGTTTGATCTTACAATAACGAATCATATAATTTTCCTCTATTTTTACTGTATCTTCTCATAGTACTTGGATTCCAGTGCCTGCAACAGCTGCTCCACAGTATAGTCATCGTCATCCAGATAGATGCTTGCTTCCATACTCAGGAACACACCCGGTTCTACTTCGATCACGGCTGTAACATCCATACATTTCATCTGGAATGCGTTATAAGTCTGTACGTTATAAAGCACATCCTTGTCTTCTACTTTCGCTGTCTGGTTTAACTGTGTATCCAGAATCTCGTAGCTGTCGATGTTGGACATATCATAATAGACAGAATCCAATGCGTCAGATGCAGATTCTGCAGTATATAACCCATACTGTATCGTAGATACCTGCTCTGTCTCAAACATAACACCATACTCATTCGCATACTCGAAGTTAAATCCGTCGATACATCCCTTGATCTTGTATTTCGCACTTCCATCATAGGTCATAACTGATGCATTATCGAGGGTAATCTCATCTGTATTATCGTCGCTGAAATCTGCATCGCTATAGGTAGCTGTGTCTTCGTCGATATCCTCTTCCACCTGATTAAGCAGATCGGAATTTGTTCCAAACAGACTGTTCAATGCATCTATCAGATTTACAAATGCTGTATTGTCAGATAAACGCTCTACCCAAGCATCCATCAACTTCTGGCTTTCTTCACCAAATGTCTGCAGATCGTCCTCTGTCATGGTTGCAAGATCATACACCTTTTTGCTTGCATCCATCTCCTGTACAGAAATCTTCGATGTATCGATCGTTGTATCAATACTTCCATTGCAGAGCGTCTGGTTGGCTGCCTTCAGCTCGAACGAATCAATCGCCACAGTATAGCCGACACCCTTGTTGATGTCTTTGTAAGCACCCTTGTAATTAAACACATAGGTATCTGCGCCTACAATATTGGCATTAACCGTATTCTCAAATGTATTGTCCGCCTTGTTAAATGTCTTCTCCCAGTCAACAGACAGGTACGAAGAAGCGGAGATCTTTACCTTTGTCGTAACTGTATCACCAGACTCTACAACATCCTTTGTGAAATCCAGTCCAATCTCCTTGTCACCGGCAAATGCCTTTACATTTCCATATGTATTTCCGCTGATATCATGTGCCTCGAACTTCACGCCAACGGAAGTGTCTGACACGTCAAAACTTAAGTTTCCTGACAGATCATCCTTACCAGCATCCAGCCAAAAATCATAATCGATCTTCACCATATTCAAGATGTTGATCTTATCGCTACATGTGATCTTAACAGCTCTCTTGCCTTTCACATATACTTTCACACACAGATCATGCTTAATGACACTTGGCACAGCCGCTTTCAACTGATCCATATAATATGTATAGTCGTCTGCACTCATACCAAGCTGATCAAGCGTATCCTGCGAACCTGTTACCGCTTCTGTCAAACCATCGATCGCAGATACACACGCATCCTGCAGATCTTCCTTTGCCCATGTCACATAATATTCCTTGGCTGTTACATTCTCGCCATTGACTGTGATCTTGGCACTTCCCTGCTTCTTAAATTCTGCAGCATCCCAGATTGTCTCCAGCGCACTCACATATCCACTTGTAAGACCTGATCCATCAGAACCAGATGCAAATGCGTTTAAACTGTATCCGGTAAGTGCCGATGCGTCCAGACCAAGTGACTGTCCGGCTGGTGAATTCGCAAGCGCGCCCATCGGATCGTCCGCCGGGTATACAAGATAACCTGCAAGCAACTCCGGTATACCGACTGTCATCGTATCTTCATCGCCAAAAACCTCATACGACAGAAGATCATCGCCACCGATCGTTATCGCGCCATCTGCAGAAAGCTTCTTATTTTTCTGATCCACTGCGTTATTCTGATTCCAACCGATTGCGTAAGCATTTTCACCTTCACCAGCGTTAAATGTCAGGTTGAGACTGCTATCTCCACCTTTCTCATTATACGCCTTCATCACCTCATCGAATCCGACTACATCGTTTCTCTCTCCGCCAGTGCTGTAGGAAGAAAATGTCTCTTCCATCGCATCTAATACGACTTCCTTGTCCGACTTAAAAAGCTTTGGAAGGAAAATGACGCCACATACAACCAGTGCAACGATTGCAACGCCAGCACCGATCAATGCGCCCAGCTTGCCCTTTGTCATTGGCTTCTTCGGTTTCTTACCGCCTGTCTGTGGTTGCATCGGCTGCTGTCCGTAATATCCAGTCATGTCCGGCTGTCCCGGCTGCTGTCCGTAATATCCGTTCATATCCGGCTGTCCCGGCTGCTGTCCGTAATATCCTGTCGCATCGGGCTGTACCGGCTGCTGTCCGTAGTATCCAGTCATATCCGGCTGTCCCGGCTGTTGTCCGTAATATCCGGTCATATCCGGCTGTTGCGGATTTGCATATCCAGTCATGTCTGACTGTGGTGGATTCGTATATCCGGTCGTATCCGGCTGCTGTGGATTCACATTTCCGGATGGATCCGGGAATCCCCCTGGCTGCTGTGTGTTATTTTCGTCCATTCTACCCCTCCCATAAAACATTTTCTCTTAGTAAACCTTCGCTTCTTCCTCGCCATTTAATACACGAAGTGCGCCCTGTGCCAGAGCAAGAAGCTCGTCCTCGCCACCGTATACTGTAACAGGTGCGATGAACTGTACTCTCTTTGTGATCTCTTCGGTTGCATACTTGCCATATGCGATACCACCTGTCAGGATGATCTGATCAACCTTACCAGAAAGAACCGCTGCCTGTGCTCCGATATCCTTTGACACCTGATATAAGAATGCATCAAATACAAGCTGTGCATGCTTGTCACCATTCTTTGCCATAGCCTCGATATCTCTTGCATCGTTGGAACCGCAGTATGCATTAAATCCTGCCTTACCAACAAGCTGCTTGATCATTTCCTTCTCTGTATACTTTCCTGAGTAGCACAGACGAACCAGCTCGCCGTTTGGAACACCACCGGCACGCTCTGGTGAGAATGCACCATCGCCATCCAATGCATTGAATACATCTACAACCTTACCGCCTGTATGGGCACCTACAGAAACACCGCCACCCATATGAACAACGATGAGGTTCAAATCCTCGTACTTCTTACCAACTTCCTTTGCATAACGCTTTGCAACTGCCTTCTGATTTAATGCATGGAAGATACTTGTTCTAGGAAGCTCCGGATGTCCGGAAAGTCTTGCAACATCCTGTAACTCGTCAACAACAACCGGGTCTACGATATAAGCAGGGATTCCAAGCTCATCAGCGAAATCCTTTGCCAGGATACCACCGAGGTTTGATGCATGCTCACCACGCTTTGCCTCTACCAAGTCCTTTACCAGCTCATCGGTAACTGTGTATGTACCACCCGGAATTGGCTTAAGCAGACCACCACGGCCTACAACAACATCCAGTGTCTTAATATCGAAATTATTCTCAGCTAAAACCTTAGCGATGACATCCTTACGGAAATCCTTCTGTGCAACGATCGAATCGTACTGTGCAATCTCCTCAGTCGAATGACGCAGTGTCTCCTCGAACAACAATGTCTCATCTTCAAATACACCAATCTTTGTAGATGTAGAACCCGGATTGATGATCAATGACTTATAACTCATTTTATTATCCTCCTGCTTATTTATGCTTATAATTTATTTGTTTTTCTTTAAGTTTTCAGCAACGATTGCTGCAAGGGCAATGGAATTTACCTTTGTCTCAAATGTATCGGAACGGGATGTCAGGATAACCGGTGCCTTTGTACCTGTTAAGATACAGCCATTCTTAACCTTTGCTGTGTGAACCAGTGTCTTGTATGTGATATTACCTGCGTGAATGTCCGGGAACAGTAAGATATCTGCATCACCGACAATCTTACGGTTCGTTGCTCCCTTATGCTTTGCTGCTTCCGGATCAATTGCAAGGTCCATGGAAAGCGGTCCGTCCACGATACAGCCTGTAATCTTACCCTCTTCATTCATCTTTGTAAGCTCAGCTGCGTCTACTGTAACAGGCATCTTCGGATTTACTACCTCTACCGCTGCAAGCGGAGCTACCTTTGGACACTCGATACCACATGCATGTGCAACTGCAACTGTGTTGCTGATAATATCCACCTTGTCCTCCAATGTTGGGTATGGAATAAATGCAACATCAGTCAGGAAGAACATCTTCTCGAAGCCTTCAATCTCAAACAGACATACATGTGACAAAGCCTTACCGGTTCTAAGTCCCACTTCCTTATTGAGTACACTCTTCAGGAATCCCTTTGTGTCAATGAGACCCTTCATGTACATATCTGCCTCTCCATCATGTACAAGCTTGACTGCTGTCAGGGCTGCTTCTGTCGGATCCTTCACGTCAATAATCTCAAAACCCTCTAAACTCATATCCATGCTTGCAGCGATTTCCTTGATCTTATCAGCATCTCCGACCAGAATCGCATCCGCGATATCTTTATCCTTTGCTGCCTTTACTGCTTCAAGGACTGCATCATCCTGTGCAACAGCTACGGCAAGCTTCTTCTTGCTGCATGATTTAATCTGCTCAAGTAATCCTTCAAAATTCTTCATTGTTCTGTTCTCTTCCTTTCCTCTTCCATCCTCTTTTTATGAGTCTTTGTTGTTCTTTACGTCCAAGATTGCTGAAACGGTGCATAAAGCAATTGCTATAAATCCCATAGCATGATCAATATGCTTATTTATCTGCTTTCTTCGTTTTTCCTTAAGCTTCCGCTCTTTGCGCGACATACGCTTTGCAGGTTCTCTGTAAAGTGATTTCGCAGGCTTTGCCTTCTTCGGTTTTTTCGGAGTCTTCAGTCTTGACATCTGTTTCACCTTCTTTGACGAATTTATAATGTGTTTTCCGCATTATTCCGGCTTGTGTGAACACAGCCTATATAATGCTTATTATACCATTTTAAGCGGACTTTCGCAACATCTGTTCCGGCGGCTTCGCGAAATAAGCCACCGTCAGCAGAATCGTCATGCAGACCCAGCTGATCGGTTCCGTAAGTGCCACACCGAAATAAGCAAGCCGCGGCACTAGAATCGTTGCAGAAAGTACCTTGATTGTCATCTCAACAACGCTCGAGCACACCGGTATTACCTTCCGCCCCATCCCCTGCAGACTGCACCGCAGAATAAATAGCGGTCCGAGCACATAGAAAAACACAATACTGATCCGGGAATACATCACCGCAGAATCTACAATTGTCGAATTATCGGTAGACGCAAGCCATGTAAATACCGGTCTGCCAAATGCAAAGCAGATAATTACAAGTACCGTTGTTATTCCCGTTGCTATAACAACGGCATGACGAATCCCTCTGCGAATACGTGCCGGTTCCCCGGCTCCCATATTCTGACTTACAAAGGTTGTCATTGCATTTCCCAGACAATAAAGTGATACCGTAAATATATCGAACACTTTTCTTGCCGCTGTATGCGCCGCAACGATTGCCGTTCCCAATCCATTGATTGCGCCTTGCAGCACAATCGTTCCGAAATTCACAACAAGCGACATAAATCCCATTGCAAGCCCCGTCGTAAGAAGCTCACTGTACTGTCCTTCCACCGGTTTCCACTCGTCCTTCTCCGGTATAATATCCCGGAACTTAAGCAGGATATAACCAAGACAAAGCACTGCCGAAAGTGCCTGCGAGATGATTGTCGCCCAGGCAGCACCCTGAATCCCCATATGAAATCCATTCACAAACAGCAGATCCAGTCCAATATTCACGAACACGGAAATAATCAGACAATAAAGCGGCGTCCGGCTGTCGCCAACCGCGCGCAGTACATTTGCACACATGTTATAAACAGACACAAATATAATGCCATATAAAATGATTCGCACATACGCAAGTGCCGGGCTCATAATATCTTCCGGTGTTGCCAGAAGTTTCAGAATCGCAGGAATCAAAAGCAATATTAACACGGTAAGCACAACTGCCCCTGCCAGCGTCAGCAACACAGTACCTGCCACCATGCGGCGCATCCGCTTATAATCCTTTCCTCCAAAACTGTTCGCAATCGGAATCGCAAATCCAAGTGTCAGGGAATTCAAAAATCCGATTAAAGTGTTCGATACAACACTTGTGGCACCGACAGCCGCAAACGCTTCGGTGCCAACAAATGTACTTACAATCTTACTGTCCGCAATATTATATAATTGTTGAAATATGCTGCCGAATATCATCGGGATGGCAAATAAAATTATCACCTTTGCCGGGTAGCCTTTTGTCAAATCTTTCATCCTGTTTCTTCATTCCTTACAATACAAATATTCTCTGGTATAAACACAACACCCCATTCTGCACAAGAAGTACGAATGGGGGTTGTATATATGTAGCATTAATTACTCTACCGTTACAGACTTCGCCAGATTTCTCGGTTTATCCACATCCAGTCCCTTTGCCTCGGATGTATAATATGCAACTAACTGCAATACAACCGCCGTTGCAAAGGATGTAAATTCACTATCCATCTTCGGAAGGCGGATATGCTGGTCACAGATACTTGGATCATTCACTTCCTCATCCATGCTGACAAGCACAACATACGCACCTCTTGCCTTTACCTCACGGATATTCGAGATGACCTTCGCATAGACATCCTCCTGGGTCGCCAGCGCGATAACCGGAACATTCTCAGAGATTAATGCGATTGTTCCATGCTTGAGCTCTCCTGCCGCATATGCTTCGGCGTGCACATAAGAAATCTCCTTTAACTTCAATGCCGCCTCTAAGCTCATCGTGTAGTCCAAACCTCTTCCGATATAGAACGTATCGGTTGCAAACTTGATATGATCTGCCACGCGCTTGATATCATCCGCGCATTTCAGAGTTTCCTCAACAATATTTGATGCATTTGTAAGCTTTGTCATAAAGCGTTTTGCATCATGCTCTGTGATAAGTCCCTTCACCAATCCGATCCGGCATGCGATCAGATACATCGCTGCGACCTGTACCGTATATGCCTTCGTCGATGCAACCGCAATCTCCGGACCTGCATGTGTATATAATACATAATCGCTTTCTCTTGCGATTGTGCTTCCCTTCACATTGACGATAGAAAGCACCTTGGAACCGCGATTTTTCGCAAGCTTCAATGCCTCTAACGTATCAATCGTCTCGCCCGACTGGGAAAGCACGATTGTCAAAGTCTCCTCATCGATAATCGGATCTTTATACCGGAACTCGGAAGCACAATCTACATGCACCGGAATCCGAAGCTTCTTCTCGATCAGATGCTTTCCAACCATACCTGCATGCATCGCTGTACCACATGCCACAATAGAAATACGCTTGCAATCCTTAAATATTGCATCGTCAATTCCATCCTCTGTGAAATCCGGAAGTTCCTGATTGATACGTGGTGCAATCGTATTGCGGATTGCATCCGGCTGCTCATAGATTTCCTTGAGCATAAAGAATGGGTAACCACCCTTCTGTGCACTTGTGATATCCCAGTTTACAGTCAACATCTGTGGGGTTACTTTGTTTCCCTTCAGATCCTGAATATCAATACCGTCCTTTTTGAGTGTCAGAATGTGATACTCCGGTACTACGAAATACTCCTTTGAGAACTCGATTAATGCGGTCAGATCGGAAGCAATCACCGAACCTCTCTCGCACGACGTTGCAACCATCGGGCTTACATTCCGGATCGCGTAGATTGTATCCGGGATATCCTGGAACATAATACAAAGTGCAAATGCACCGGAAAGTACCTTCACCGTCTTCTTGATTGCCTTGACCGGATCACCCTCATAGAACTTATTCAAAAGTGCTGCAACGACCTCAGAATCTGTCTCTGATACAAGCTGGTCCGCAAGTCCGTACTCTGTCACGATCTGACGGTAATTCTCGATGATACCATTGTGAATCAGTACGACCTTTCCGACACGGTGTGGGTGTGCATTCACGTCCGTTACCCCGCCGTGGGTTGCCCATCTTGTATGACCAATTCCGCAAGTAGCAGGCATTTTCTCTGCCTCGCAGAGCTTCCGTAACTCCTCTACCTTGCCGGTACGCTTGCGCACCTGAATCTGATCGTTCGACAATAGTGCTAATCCTGCGCTGTCATATCCGCGGTACTCCAACCGTTCCAGACCGCCGATGATAATATCCTTCGCTGGTTCATTCCCCGTAAAACCAATAATTCCACACATAATATCTACCTCTATTCTATTTTTAATTTTCTATGATTCCATTACTGATTACAGAACTTTGTTTTGCAGTTACCCGCATATTTTTTTCTGTATACGCACTCAGCTTGTGCGGAAACGCATCCGCCGAATCTTTCGATCACGTTTCTCCTCGTCATCCTGAGTTTTTTCCGTCCCCTCAGGACCAGGCGCTAAGGTTCTTACCTTTCGAGTTCTGTGTCCTCCCATATCACACAGTTGCCTTATTCTATCATACCAATATTTAAAATGCAAACGAAAAGAAAGGGCAGATGCACCTGAACATCTACCCTTTCTTCTCTGCGTGCTTCTTACTTAGAAGCTTCCTTGAGCAGGCTTGCGCGTGCGGCTGCCGGCTCCTTTACCTGATGGCTGTGCCATGCAGATGCGCTATTTACAGTCTTCTTTGCAGTGTTGTAACCGATCTTTGCTACAAGTTTCTCAATCTTCTTCATACCTTGTACCTACCTTTCTTTTTCCTATCATTGCCAACACTGCTACAAAGGTTACAGTTCCAATATACACAGTGCCAACAATCACACATGATCTCCAAAGAAATACCAGCAAAGAGCCAATCCCTAAAACGAGAAATCCGTTTCGTTTGTTCCGCTTTTTCTGCACTGCGGTCAGTGGCTTATTGGCATGTGCAACCGGACCGAGTATCGCAAATACACACAGATCCGCGGCGAGCACAATCCAAAGCACGAGTGGTACTTCCGCATATGCTTCCATGTACCGTGAAAGTATCATGACCGCACCCCAGCCACCATAGCTGACGAGCATGCAGACCAGCGACGTCTCCGCATGATACCCACCGAATGCACTGCGAATCAGGTAAAATGTTCCCAAAAAAAGAGCGGTCTGTAACAGGTTCTTCGTGACTATCCCAAGCAGAATAAATCCGATTACCTGACACATCTGTTCAAGAAACACTGCGTATCCATATACATAGATATCGTAGTCCTCTTTCTGGATCACATCTCTTCGCAGCAGATGATCTGTGATTGCATATGCAAGACGTTCCATGGACTTCCTCCTCACTTCATTTCCTGCTACTACAATACCTGATTTTTGACATTTTACAACCTGTCTGGCAAAGTTGGTTGTTTTTTGAGCATACTTTTTACTTTTTCGACGTTATACGACAATGTTCGAGATGAAGAACCCGTTTCGTTCTTCCTCATAGAAAGAACCTTCCATATCCCGGATCAGCTTCTTTACACTCTTTCTTCCAAGTCCGTGCAGACTTGCATCTGCCTTCCGCGTGCGAAGCTCCGGGTTGTTCTCCATAACCGACTGACTGATCCGGTTCCGGACAGTTACCAACAGCAAGCCCGCACTCTCGTAGATCTGCAGCTCAATCAGTTTGTCTTCCTCCAGCTCCTCTGCTTCAATCGCATTTTCCAACAGATTCAGCAGTGCAATCGCAAACTCCATCTGTCCTTCCGGCAAATGTGCACTGATTTCTGTCCGAAACGTGATCTGTTTCTGCCGGCAGATTCCATCGCAATGATTGAGCACAGCATCTAAGATTTCATCGCCTGTCATATAGACACCTTCTGGCTGGAGCTTCGTGTTTAAGACGTCCTCCACATATTTCTGTGCTTCTTCCACATTTCCATTCGCAAGCATTTCCTGAAAGAGCGTGAAATAATGGCGCAGGTCATGCCGAAGCATCCGGTTCTTCTCCTGCAGACGCATCATGCGCTCCATTCCCTCTTTCTGCTCTTCCTGCGACATACGGAGAAGCTGATTTTCCATCAGCAGCTTCTGGCTTTTATTTAATTGATAGGTTGCCACGTACACAAACACATTGATCGCCAGAATTCCGACCATCGCGATACCGATCGCAATCTTTCCCTTTTTGTCAAGATACGGGTAATCCAGCATAATATCTAAGATAATACCGATCAAAATACTGATTACGAACACGACAGCATTCATGACCGGCATCGCGGATTTCATCTTCGTTTTCTTCAGGATCACCATGACCAGAAGCGTGCACAGGATCAGATTCAGCTTCGAACCCATGATGTAATGCAGCCGCTGTATCGCATCCATCTCCCATTCCATGCCATTTGTCCCGCGCACGACATACCCGTAAACTGACGCAAAGATCAGTCCACATGCCATAAGCAGGATATTCCAGATTGCGACATAGATGATCTTCTCTGAGATTTTTCCATTCGTGCATACAAAACCAAAGAATATGGTAAGTAAAATATAGACAATATTATTCTCCGGACTATCCGGAAATACTTTCTGCAACACAACATTTGCCACAGGGACGATCAACGCCAAAACGACAAACAACCAGTTCGGCATGCTCTTCTTTTTCCCAAGTATCATCGTCAGAAACACGATACCTAATATAGCATCTAATGTATTTGCAAATATTTCAACGAGATTCTCCATACCTGATCCTCTCCAATAACATCTTATAATTCTTCATCGTCTCTTCCTTATAGCTTCCACTGATCGGCAATACAGTTTCATCTCTCAGAATCAGTTCCTTTTTGCCAATCTGCTTGATGTACCGTATGTTTACCACATACGCGACATGCACGCGTATAAAGCCATATTCCCACAGCTCTTTTACGATCTTTGCCATGCTCCCCTTCGAGACGATCGCTTCATCCTCCGTATGATAGATGATCTGATGTTTGGCTGCCTCTATGTACATAATCTCTTCCACCGAAGCATCCATCACTTCATTCTTTGCTTTTTCGATCAAAACGTGTCCATCCGTCATCCGCTGTTTTGACAGATTCATCAATGCCGTATCAATCTTCCACGGTTCCGCCTTCTGAATAAACCGAAATGGTTTGTATTTGAGCATATCATAAACCATCTCGCCCCGGTTCGTAAAAAATATAATCTGGATTGACGGATACTTTTCCGTCAGTGCACTGGCAATCGCATCACCCGATATATGTGGCATGTCGATATCCAGAAATGCGACATCCATCTCATGTTTTTCCGCCATTGCCATTATCTCCGCCGAAGATTTTGGATTCCACAGCGTATAAATACTCACATCGATCTGCTGATCTTTGCCAAACTGCTCCACATGCAGTCGGACCATCTGCAGGTCGCGTCTTTCATCATCACATATCAATACATTCATATCGTTTCTCCTGTCTCATCATTCATCCCCCTGTTTTCTAAATGCCCCGGATATGCAGCCCTGCTGCCTGATATGCGCAAAGCTTCTCCACGGTCTCTGCCGTAATGATCTCCCCGGTATTCACGATGTAACTTCCGGGCGGATATACATAGATTGGTGCTCTTGCCAGCGTTCCCGCCAGTTTTTGCAATTCCTCCTGCCCGGCACATCGCTCCTTCTCATGATCCCCTTCTTTCGTCAGAGCGACATCGCACATCTGCAGTGTCCGGTATAACTGTTCAAAATCTTCCTGCCCGTCCCGCACCGTCGAGATCAGTACCACATGTTTTCTGCCTGCCATCTCACAGACGACATCCCCCTTATCCGCAAGCATCGCAAGCAGCTCCGGTCCCGGCACAGCTGCAGAATATACAAGCCGTGTCTCGTCATATCCATATGCACCTGCTGCACATACGGCTTCTTTCTCTATCATTGTGATCTGCGGAAGCTTCGCACAATTCTCCCGGAATTCCCGCAGATTGTTTTCATATTCCGTAAAATCATGGTCTGCCATATAGCAGATTGCCGCTTCCATATTCATCATGAAAATATACGACGGCGAAGAACTTAAGAATATCTCCAATGCCTGCTCCACCGGTTTCACCAGTTCTTCTGTACAGACATGAATCACCGCTGTCTGCGTCATCGCTGGAAGTGTCTTGTGCAGACTCTGTACAACGACATCGGCACCCATGCGGATCGCAGAATATTCCGGTTTTAAAAATGGCAGATGTGCCCCATGTGCTTCGTCCACGATCACCCGAACATGATGTGCATGTGCCACACGTGCAATCTGCGCAATGTCGGATATGACGCCCTCGTATGTCGGCGATGTCACTACAACCGCCGCGATCTCCGGATGAGACTCACACAGCCTTTCAACATCATCGGCATCGACATACCCATCAATAAATGATGTAAATGCAAAGGCATCTTCTGCCTCTTTCTTCCATGTCGGCTCCACATAAATCGTCTGTCGCTGCAGCATCGCCGCCGCATTGTAGACCGATTTGTGGCAGTTTTTTGCAATCAGGATCGCATCGCCCGGCTTCGTGCATGCCGCGATTGCCGTAAAAATCCCTCCCGTCGCACCATTTACCACGTAATACGTGCCACAGGTCTGGTAGATTTCCTTCAGCATGGCAAGTGAATCCCCGATAAATCCCTCCGGCAGATACAGATCATCTGTCCCCGGCACCTCCGTCACATCCCATGCGAGAAATGCGTCCTGAAAATTTCCATAGCAGGCTTTCCGCTTATGCCCCGGCATATGCCATACCGCATGCGCATCACTCAGATATTCACTTAGCCCATCCTTGATCCATTGTTTATGCATGTTATTCCAGCGTCTCTGACTGCACATCTGCAAGCGTGAGCTTCGTCAGATCTTCCTCTTTAAAATTATTCTCCGCGATCAGGCGGTTAGCCTGATTGTGAATCACGCGATCCAGATAATTACGCACCGAACGCGCATTACCGAAATTCTCCGGCGGACATGCAAGTATCCTTGTAAATGTATCCTGCACATACTGCACCGCGTCGTCCGTCAATGTATAATCGAGTGATTTTGCCCGGTTGGTCATGATCTCCAACAGCTCTTCCGCATCATAATTCGGAAATTCAATTGTCCGGTTGAAACGGGAACGAAGTCCCGGATTTGCATCCAGGAAATCCTGCATCTCATCATGATATCCTGCCGCAATGACGATCAGATCTTCCCGGTTATCTTCCATCGCTTTATTCAGGATGTCGATTGCCTCCTGTCCGAAATCACCCTGCTGTCCATTTGCAAGGGCATACGCCTCATCAATAAATAAGATGCCACCCTTGGCTTTCTCGATTACTTCCGTAACCTTCTCACTCGTCTGTCCCATATATCCAGCGACCAGACCAGACCGGTCTACCTCCACCAGATGTCCTTTGGAAAGCACGCCCAGCCCATGATAGATCTTCGCAAGGATTCTTGCCACGGTCGTCTTACCAGTTCCGGGATTGCCAAGGAACACCATGTGATTTGTAACCGGCGGCGTCTGCAATCCATTCTCCTGACGGATCTTACAGATCTTCAACAGATTGATCATATTGTTGATCTCCGTCTTCACGCTCTGCATGCCGGTCAGCTCGTTCAACTGCTTAAGTAATGCCTGTATATCCATCTCCGTATTAAATTCTTTTTTACGCTCTTTCTGATCCGGCAGCGTCTGTGCATCCGGTTGTTCCACCCGCATACGGAATGGCTTTCCAGTTTCTTCTGTATCTGCTGCCCGTACATACTCCGGTGTGTCCATATCTCTCCGGCTGTCTGTATCACTTACTGCCGGCGAATCTTCCTCCTTACGCTCCGGTGTAGAGATCTTCGTCCGCCGCATCTCAAGCGTATCGGACCAATACGAATAATCCGGCTTATCCTCCTGCTTAACCTTGCTTCCGGGCTTAAATGCGATCGTCGGCTTGTAATCCTCCATATCCCCACGTACACGATTGATTTCCTCTGTGATCAATTCAATATACGAGGACAATGCCTGAACCTCTGATGACGCAACCTCCTCGTTGCATGCAATCAGATCATTTCCAATATAATTAAAGGTTGTAACATACAACTGTAACAGATCATAATAACCGTCTGATATCTCCCCGGTTTCTGCTCCGATATTTGAGCGCACAAACGAATTTAACGACCGTGGCGCATGATCCCGGATGCTCTCACTCCGAAGTCCCCAACGGTCTGCATAATCACGGATCATCTTCTCATCAAACTGTGTTCCGAATAACAGATTGATATATTTGATTTCTTCTTTGTTGACGGAACCATCCGAATATGCGAGATATATCAGGAAATGCAGCATATCTGTACGGAAGGTATGTGCCAGATCCATCCGTCCATTTGTCCGTACATAATCCGCACGCCCGATACTCTGTGCCCGACGCATACATAGATCAAACATGCGTCGACTATTATCTTTCACTTTTACGGTATGAAAACTCCACATTTCTATATCCTTACCCTCTCTGTCAATTTCGCCATACTTATCTATATTATACGCACAGATTCTTTTCTCTGCAAGAAAAAAGAGGCTGCCAAGCAACCTCTTTTCGTAACCACCTTGGATGATATTCCCTTATGTAACACCCTCTCTTTTGTCACATAAGGAAATACCACTGCTACACGTAACAAGACCTTCACATAACTTCGAGCTCTGATGCTCACGTGTATATTACAACATCACACTCCGTATCCCTTCCCCCTGTACGAAGCTATGACGCTGATATGCAAAAATCAAGCAACAACCCAACTTGTTGCTACATGTATTAGTGTAGCACTTTTAAATATTTTTTCAACGGCAGAATAGACAAATTTTATCTCTGTTTTTAGTCATAATGACAGTTTTTTCGTCTAATTTCTTTATTTCCGTTTATTTTCATTCAGTTTCAATCACATTTTTATTGTGAGATTTATTAATTTCTCACGCAAAACGTGATAAATTTTTGACAACGGCAATCCAACCACGTTCAGGTAATCGCCTTCGATGCCCTGGATATACTTCGCGGCTCCGCTCTGGATACCATAGGCACCTGCCTTGTCCATACAGTCACCCGTAGCGACATAGTTGTCAATTTCTTCCTCCGTCATCGGATAAAATGTCACCTTCGTATGACAGTGGAAGGTATTTCCATGTATCTCTTCCTGCGTATCGGAATCTGTCCACAGAATACACACACCGGTGAATACATCATGCGTCCGCCCGGACAATCGTGCGAGCATCTGCTTCGCCTCATCCTCTGTCTTTGGTTTTCCAAGCACACATCCATCGACAGCAACGACAGTATCCGCACCGATCACCGTGATTTCTTCCACGGAATCTGCTGCCTGATTATCTGTCGTTGATTTTTCCATATTCTTACTGCAGTTTCTGCGGTACACATCTTCCGCTTTCACACGCGCCAGTTTTTCAACCAGCTCCTGCGGTGTCAGATTCTCCAATTCTTCCGGTGGAATCTGTTCCTCTGCCGAAGATACGCATACTTTATATTCATATCCACCCAGCGACAGAATCTCCTGTCTGCGTGGAGACTGTGATGCTAAAATGATGTTCTCCATTTGTTCTCCCCTTTAAATTTCATTATCAACAAGGCGTGCAGCAATTACAGAGCAAATTTAACAGGCACATATCCATGCACCAGTTATCGGAACGCACATCCGGCATTCCATATCCCATGCCCCGCTGCACATACCAGTTGCTGCCACCCTGCATACGCTGCTTCATCTGTTTGTATTCCATGTTGTTCGGTTCCATCGCGATTGCACGATCGATATGTTCCATCGCTGTTGCCTGATTCCCAGCACCTAAGTTCGCAGCCGCACTCAGATAATACCATCTGCCCGTCCGGTCGTCTATATCCTCCAGCGTGCGAAGTGCCTCTGTAAACATCCGGTTCATAATAAAATTCTGTGCCGCGGCCAGATGGGACTCATCCTGACTCATACCGCCACCTTCATTTCTGGCACGCCGGAATGCATCCGAACCGAATCCTCCGAATCCGCCAAATCCATCAAACCCGCCATAACTGCTGCCACCATACGAGGAACCTGTATTTCCGTCCATGATGCTCTTATATGCCGCCTGCACTTCCTTGAATTTTTCTTCTGCCTGCGCTGCGTTTGGGTTGTTGATATTTGCATCCGGGTGATATTTCCGGCTTAGATTTCGATATGCTTTTTTCACTTCTTCTTCCGAGGCGCCATGCGGAAGCCCCAGAACTTCATAAGGATCTTTCATGCTAATTCCTTTCTCAATCAGTAATTGTGAAACATATATACATCTGTGGTACAGTTTACACATGAAACATATTCTACGCAGACGCGCTTTCTGGTATCACCACATCGCTTCGCTCTGTGGTAGGTTGTCGGGCGCATCCTAATTATGAATCTTCGATTCATAAGCGCCCTCCGCGCTCGGTTCATCACGCAATGGTACTAAATTCATGACAAACAAGTTTGCCATTCATTAAGTACCAGCGTGCTTCAACGGTCTGCTTAAGAATTATGTTTCATGTGCAAACTCTATCCACTTCTATGAAACGTTTCACAAATCACTTATTTTCTGCGTCATTTTGTTTCGTCATAAACCTTACCCAGATCCCGGAATAGATAATGTTGCGGAGGATGGCTGTCTCCTCGACGATTGGCAGACACTCATAGATTTTTGCCATATCGGTGGCGATCATCATAAGGATTTCCTTCACGTAACTGTCGAACTGCTCTTTTGACAGCTCATGGTATAACTCCTTTAATGGATTGAACCGGTTCTTTTCGATATCCTCCTGTACGTCATCGTATGCGTCAAGAATATAGATGAATTTGCCGAGCTGGTAACCGAGTCTCCGCAGCTCCTCTGACCAGTCAATCCCGCGTGATGGCTTATATGCAAGAATCTCTGCCATGATATCACCGAATGTTCCGGCAAGCAAATCCAGATTCGTCACATTTTTTCTCTCACAGGCAGATAATGTCCGCAGAGATTCCCGGATCTTCGCCAGCTTCTCCGGATAGACCTGACCGATCTTGCGCACACGCTTCCGTATAAAACTGCTGTAACAAAGTCTGGTAAATTTCCGGTCATCCGCCCAATCATCGAGACATTTGTAGTAGGTTAGAATGAGATTCATATCTGCAATATACTGTATGATCTCATTCTCCAGATATTTTTTCTTTCCAACCGGATGCACCATGCACGCTGCTTCCTTCATCTGCGTATCCGGCTCATATAAAGCGGTCAGAAGAACCGCGGCAAACGTCGAATCATACGTAAGTGACATCTGTCCCATCGCGCCGTCCGTATTCCGGAGTGCATGGCAGACGCCGCAATAATACATGCGATACCGCTCATAATCTTTGACTTTCATTTCCGGCTTGTTCACCGTCACATATCCAAACATCGTTCCACCTCCGAGTTAAACGGCTTTCTTATTTCTATTTTATACATTAGCTGTTCTTTATAAACCGTGCGCTGCACTTCGGACAACGTATCTCGATCTTTCCTTTTCCCTTTGGGATACGAATTTTCTGCTTACACTCCGGGCAACGGTAGATATGATGCGTCTTGCGCATCGTCATATGGCTTTTCTCTTTCCGTCCCCACATGCGTAGTTTATACGTCTTATTTAGGAACCATGTATTTTCATCCCGACGCTTGCCAATATTTCTGGAGAACACACGGAAATATGCAAATGCAAAGGTCACAAATGCAATCGTGCTGAGTATATTGCTTCTAACAAACATATCGATAAAAACCAAGATACACGCCGCCCACATCATACACATGGAAAGCTGATCCGTTCCATTTCTACCGCGCATAAAATCCATCAATTTCTGTCTCATAAACATCCTCCATAACTATATCCAATCCTGATATTCATTATTCTTCTTCAATTTTTCGAATTGTCAAGTATTTTAACACGCGGGCGGGCTCCGTCAATGACTTTCACAGAGATTTCACAAAAAAGACGCCCGCCATATAAGCGAACGTCTAATCAGATTTATGCCTGATCATGCATGCTTTGAAAGCTTTCCATCTTCAATTACATATTCCATCGTACACCGGTTTGCAACATACGGATCATGTGTAACAATGATGACCGTGATTCCCTGTTTATTCAGCCGTTCCAGCAGATCCATCAGACTCTCAGTATTCGAAAGATCCAGTGCCCCGGTCGGCTCATCCGCGACGATCACCTCTGCATCCATAGCCAAGGCTCTGCAAATTGCCACCCGCTGTCTCTGACCGCCGGATAACTGGTTCACCTTTTTGTGTTCCAGTCCTTCCAGACCAACCTGCTGCAGCAATACCCGTACTTTTTTATCAAAGCTTTTCTTATAAGTTCCAGCGATGATTTCCGGCAGACAGATATTTCGAAGCACCGTATCATTGCCAAGCAATCCAAAATCCTGCAGGATAATACCAATCTTTTTATTCCGCAGCTCACATTTCCCGCGGTCTGACATCTTCCGGACATCGTTTCCATCATATTCATATACGCCTGATGTCTGCGCATCAATGCCCGCTATAATGTGCAGCAATGTGGATTTTCCAGAGCCAGACGGTCCGGTAATGGCAACCATATCTCCCTTTTTTATTGTAAGTGTCACATGCTGTAGCGCCTGCGTCTCGTTTGCTTTCCCCTGATTATATATTTTACTGACATCCTTCAAACATATCATTTAATCACCACTCCTTAACACTTCAATCTCTGCCTGTCTGCGACTCTGCCGGAATCCAGATACAATACTGACCACCAATATCAACAGAAGCAACACCGCGGAGAAACCATAACTGAATATTCCCGCATGCTTCGTCTGCAATTTCAACACCGTTCTCGCAAACCACGGATACAAGGCTGTCGCAATGCCGAATGCTGCAACAAGCAGCAGGGCTCCTGAGAAAAATAACACGCCACTCATCCGTCTCCGTGTCATGCCAAGGATATAGAACACAGCAAACTCCTGCCGTTTCTGCCGGATCATCAGATACAGATATCCACCATATCCAAATACCGCAATTACTGTCAATAACAAAAATGCCATCATATACCATGCATATTGCTCTATAACCCTGGAGAAAGATCTTGAGACGATGGTCTGAAGTGTACTTACCGTTCCATAATTCTGTAAGCGTGCCTGCAACGTATCAACCAATTCGTGCGTTGATACCGAATCGTCATGCTCGATCAGGAAATTCGCACCCATAACCTCTTCCATGATTGCATCGGTTCCACTGTAAAAAACAATGAATCCATCCTGTGGATACTCCTCTGGAAATACTGCCAGATGCCCCAGTTCTGGTACATCTGCATAATTCATGACAACCGGAATCGCACTGTCATGATCTAAGACACCCATAACCTCGCACACAAGCTTTTTCTGATTCTTATAAATTTCAATTTCTGTTACCGTTCCAACTGGTAACTCATTCTCCAATGATTCACTCACAAGGATCGGCATACGACCATCAGCTGCCTGTTTTTTCTCTCCTTCCTTCAATTGCAGAGATATAGCATCCATCATCTCTTCCGAATAAACGATCAGGTTTGCATTTGACTGCTCGTTTTCTTCCACCTCTGGATTTCGATATGTATAAAGTCCGTTACAAAATCCGAAACACAGGATATTTTTTACACCATCTGTTTCCTTTATTCGTTGATAGATGATGTCAATCGGCATCTCTTGCCCTCGTATATCCGCAGACATCATCGCATTATTCTCGCTGAAATGTATCACCTCGTTAAAGTCAATCGTATATGCCTGTGTCACATTTGCACGATCTGCCAGAAAAGAATCGACCGGATTTAACACGACAAACGACAGTTCAATCATACACACCAACTGGATCAACAGGATTATTTCGTTTGCAAGCCGTTTCGTATATAAATACCTGCACAACCGGAGAAAATTCATACAACCGCCTCCTTTGCATGTAGAGTAAGCATCGTCCGCATCGCTTTGATCGTAAATAATATCGAAAGGACAAACATCATCCCCAATATCCCGATCAGGGTCGTTGTCATCGGAAATGCATTTCCATATACAAACTTCAAAAGTGGAAATGTCAGATATTGCAGACCGAGTGCTGCCAGACTGCCCGCGCAATAATAGATTGCCCAATGTCCATAGACAAGTAGCATGCACCGCCGCCTCGACATCCCACACAGCCATAATACGTGGACATCATTTTGATAGGTCCGAATCCATTCTGCCATCAGCCGGATCACCGTCACACCGGCAATCAGACAGAGCAGTGTTGCCAATATTCCGTAACGAAGCTGATTATCTTTTAGCACATCGTCGGAGTTTGAATCCGGTGGATATGCCCTTACCGATGGGAATTTGTCTTCTATCTGCTGTGCGTATTTCTTCAGATCTTTATATGACGCATAATAAAACTGAGCCAGAACCTGTCTTGGTCGATATTCTTCCTGATATCTGGAAAATGGTATGATATAAAATCTTGTTTCTTCCCCATAAGCCTCGCCAAATACATCCATGGTTGATAATGCGGATTTTGCAGCAGCAAAGGACCACGGTATAACCCACCCCATGCCGATGATACTATATGACTGCTCTCCTATTTGAAAATGCCCCTGATTGAGTATTGTCTGATCCACATTGTCCGATACAAATCCTACCAGAGCCCCTGTCTCCTGCTCGGACGCATCAAAAAAACGACCAGACGTAATTGGAAACCACGTTCTCCCCTTCGTTCCTTCCCATCCGATCAGGATATCCTTTTCTTTCAGGGGTGTAAAATAAAGAACGTTTACCATTCCATTTTTCGCCAGATCGTTCAGATATGCAGAAATTTCCTCCGCCTGTATATCCGCATCTTCTATATCAATCGTCAACGATGCCTCTGTGTTGCTCCGTGTGGCTAACTGATACTGTCCTGTCGCCATTCCAAGCATTACACTGATGCAATACGCGCACACGATCACACCAATCACAAGCCATACTGTAACTGCCCCGTTCGTCCGTATGTGCTTTTTTAATGTGCGCCAGAATATCATTTTATCCTCCTCCTTGTCATAGGAGCGCAAGGAACAAAATGCTCCTTACGCTCTAATACTACTTATCTACTGATTATTTAGTAGCAGTCCTATAAAATGATTTTGTAGATCCCGTACCACATCTAGCCTTAAACCAACCCTTTGCATATGTAATATTGGACTCATTTACGGTCTTACTTACCCCAGTTGTATTACTACCTTCACTGTAAACATACGAAGAACTTGATGGATACCAATAATAATTATCTCCACTCTTATACTGAACCTGAATTGCCGCCATTAAATAATTATTAACTGGATTGCAACTGCATTTTGATATTCTGGCTGTTGCTGATGAACTACTTATTGTAGTACTATAAGATCCATATGGCTTAGACGCCGTTGCTGACGCAGTTAACCACGTCGTTCCTATCAATGCAAAACATACTAATAATAAAGCTAATCCTTTTTTATATTTCATAGATAACCTCCTGGTAAAAATCCTCCATACACAAGTGTTGCAAATACTTATGTCTGTTTAACCCTCTTGTTGCACTGCGCAGTAATATATTTAAAGCAACCTCTCGGTTGTTTCAAATCGTATTAATAATAATCACCGTTGTTTTTACAATTTATTATAATTGTTTTGGTTTGCACCAAAACTGGTGTATAGTGTTTATCTTTTAACGTAAAACTCAATATAGTTCTTGGATTTGTATCAGCACAATTTTGTTGTGAAAAGTTATTTACAACTATATGAGAATCAATTTTTGAAATTGAATAAGAAGAACTTGTAATACGTGCCTTCCCATCAGTATGTCCATAAGAAAAATTTGCATATACATATATAATTAAACATTCTTCTCCATTTACTTCATATGTATATTTTTTTGTAGCTCGTCTCGCCGATACTGAACGAATTTTTTCTGAGGCTTCATTGCTTGTAATTAAATAGATTTTTTCTGTGACTCCTTCTGCTAATGTTCTCTCTGAAATTAATGATTCATTGTATTGTTCCTGTGCTTTGATATTTTTATGTTCAACATCTATAATTATCGTCAGTATTGCAATACAAAAAATAAAATACAACCATTTTCTATTCATCTTATCTCCCCTTGTATAATAAAATATTTTTAATTGTAGTTTTAGTATATCTTTCATTACATGAATAGCAAGCCATTAAGCACAAATGGTCGAATTTTTAACACTTTTGGTAAGGTAGGGAGATTTTTGACCAGAATATATGTGTTTCATTGTCAAAATCATAAAGATATACACCGTCAAAATTCCGCACGATTTTCTCTATACTCTGCATACCGATTCCATGTCCGGCTTTATCTTTATTTGTCCGAAGCTTTCCATCCCCATCTTTTTCTCTGTCTGCGAGATATGAATTTTTCTCTTCTATCATAGTCATACCAGAACGCACATTGACTTCCACACGTAACTCGATAAATCCCTGTCCACCAGCCGCTTCATATGCATTCTCCAACAGATTTCCGAATAAAACTGTCACATCCGAATCACTCAAATCTGATAACACATCTTCCCGTATATCAACCGACAATGATATTCCTGCCTTATCGCATACACTCTGATAATATTGCAAGATGACATTTAACACCGCCCGGTTACAAAAACATTTCTTCGTGAGTTTCACATCCGAGCAATCCTGCAAAAGCTTCTTGGCTTCCTCGATATCTGCATGCTCCAACAAGTTCTGTACTGTGTATAGAAAATGTCTTGTATCATGGATTACTGCATGGCATGCCTGATTCTCCTCGTAAACCATCTGAAGCTTCTGCAATCGAGACTGTTCCTGTTCTGCCATCTGCTCCTTCTTATATACAACATTATAGATACATAACAGACTTATAACTACCAAACTAAGCACAACAACAGTCACACACGTCCAGACATACGGTAGCGCATAATCCATACAATTCATAACAATTAAAAATCCAATTAGGAAAAAGATTACACCCCCCTGTATGAAAAATAGAATTTCAGATACCTTTCTTTTCATATATCCCCCTTATCCGCGACGCAGATATTCCTCATACATTTTGCAAAATTTTACATACATTCTCCTTGACACATGCGCTGTATACTTTCCCTTTGCCAATACTATTTCATTCTTCGTAAACCGGCTCACATAATCCAGATTCACTAGAAAACTCGTATGCGATTTGCAAAACCGAATCTGATTCAGCTTTTGCTCCCAATCCTCCAGTTTTCCCTTTACTACATACTTGTGATTCATCGTATATATGTGAACACAACGCTTTTGGTTCTCGATCATGACAATATCTGCTTCCCGACAAACGATAGTCTCTCCATTCTGCGTGATCGTGATTTTAGGATTTGTATTCTTATACGCCACCAGCGCATCACTCAGATTCCGCATAATTCGATCTGACAACGTTGATTTTTCAATATATCGAAACACATGAAAGTCCATCGCATCATCCAGATAGCGTTCCGTGAATGATACAATAAAGATCAGCGCATACGGATTCTTCTCTTTGATACACTTTCCGATCTCAATTCCGCTTTTTTCAGGCATTTCCACGTCCAGAAATACCAGATCTGCCATCTCTGGTTCTTCCAGAAGTGTCTCTCCATCCAAAAAGGTCTTTATCCCTGCTTCTATCTTATTTTGTTGAAAAAACTGACCAACGATTCCACTCAGATATTCTAAATAGCTAGGATCATCGTCACACAGAAATACTCGAATCATCTATAAAATCTCTTCCCTTTCAATCACAATAATCTCCTGTGATTCCTTTTCTTTTTGATCCATATCGTGAACAAGCGAGACAAGGAATAGCCACACGATTGCCGTCAGAATGGAAACAATGCTCACCCAATTTAAGATTCTACGTTTCAACTGCTTCCCCTCCCTTTTTCATCAATTTTCGCATTTTTCTTTCCGAAAATCAATCCAATCATTATAATTAACTATAAAAAAAATCCCTGATACATCTTGTATCAAGGATTTAAGAGAGGCGCGAGCCGGATTTGAACCGGCGGTGAAGGTGTTGCAGACCTCTGCCTTACCACTTGGCTATCACGCCATATATCATAAGAAGAACCCGCTTGTGGAAGATCTCTTATGATTAGTAAGTAGCTTTGCTACTTACAATATCAAACTCCCCGAGTAGGGCTCGAACCTACAACAACTCGGTTAACAGCCGAGTGCTCTACCATTGAGCTATCGAGGAATATATCGTTGCATTTAACTAAACGCAAAGTAGATTATATGAAATATTTCCAATCAAGTCAAGACTTATTTTTAATATTTCAACCGTAATCTACAAACGGAGATGGAGGGATTTGAACCCTCGCGCCGCGCGAACGACCTACACCCTTAGCAGGGGCGCCTCTTCAGCCACTTGAGTACATCTCCAATGCCTAAAAAACACATTTTACCAATCGGTGTTATTTAGTTCCGCGTCAACACGCTAAATTAGAATAACAAATATTGTACTAAATGTCAAGAGGTAATTATATACCCTTAGTATAATCCTATTTTTTATTATTTTATTCCAATAAATTATTCATACGAAAGAAGCGTATTCACGCCATCGTCACCTTCCATATAATGAACTGTGATCACATCACCTTCCTCAATCTTGATCAGGCTTTCATTTTCAGCAAAATTCTGTTTGTAGACAGAACGATCTTTCGCTGTAATATACACATATGTCTCATTCTCTACTGTGATGTACCGGATCTGTGTGACTGTAATCTTCTTACTCAATGTATCTTCGCTGACATCGTTTCCACTTGTCGTTATGCTGTTTTCGGCAAGCAGCTTCCGGTAACTTGCAAGTGCTTCCTTCTGTGTCGCGCTGGTTGCCACGATGCTGTATTTTTCCACATTGACAAGTGCATACATCTTCACAAGTCCTGCATTATCTTTGAGTACCATGATATAGGTTGGTACATTTCCGATGTTGATCAGAGATGGGAATGATGACGTGTACCCGAGGTTTTGTACCTGTCCCTCCGCAGAGGACATCGCGGAATGCTCTTCCGCACCTGCGATTGCAAAATATTTACTCTCTGCAGTTCTTGAATTCATCAACACAAATCCGATATTCGACTGGTCGCCATTGACGGATGTCACACCTGTGTATACCCACACATCGCCGTCCATCACCTTGTAACCATAATCGTCGGTCGTCACCTTACAGCCTTTGTTTCCAATCTTGCTGTTAATGAATCCACCTGACAGCATACCATACCAGTTATACCTGTCACATAAGAGATCACCATCATACACGCGATCTACCCAATTTGGAATATCACCCAGATCCATATATTCACAATCCCCGCTGCATGGATCACAGATCACGATTCCCTTTACGTCCTTCGCTCCAAATAGCCCTGCATTCGGCTTTAACACCGGACAGATATAATATGGATTTCCTTCATTATCAAGTTCAAAATAATATCCGTTGAAATCATACGTCGGATAAGAAAGCTGCACATGCCGCTGCAGATTCTTGCCAAAGTATGCAGAGGAAGAATACTGAATCGGCTTTTCAAGCTTCACATAATCTGCCTCATTTTTGACCGGATCAACAAGCACGTATCCCGGAATTCCGGCATCTTTATTATTCAGATATTTGATAAATCCCGCATATTCAAGCGGTGCAACCTTCATCGGCACACCATTATAATCAATGGTGCTGTATGTCTCGCTCACCTGATACTGGCTGACAACGTCAGACAGGGAACCAATCGAACGATCACCGATGATTCTCGCACTGTCCGTATCCATCAGTGCTATGTTGTTGATATTCTCACTTTCCGGTACATCCGTTGCAAAATCACCATCCTCAACCTTGATGATTCCTGCATATTTCGATGCACGGAACAATTGAGAAGATGCCAGCCCGCCTATAATCAATCCTACAATCAACACAAGGATTGCTGTAAATGAAACCATTACCACCTTTGTCGAACCAACGGCTTCTTTGATATTGCCTTTTTTAGTAATGCGTGTTCCCTTGAAATCAAAGGAGCAAAATCCGATTGCCGCAAGCGTAAGTATTACCCATGTCCAGAATCCAGAGGTATGTACATTGATTGCCGGTGTCAGGAAATAATAAAACAACACTTCCACAACGAGCAGCAACCCATACAGAAGAATGTTTGATCTGCGGATAGCAAATCCTGGTTTTCCATTTTTCTGCTGTTTCTTCCTGCGCTCCTTTTCCATATCTACATCATATTCGACTTTAACCTTGTTTTTTGCCATATTAACACCTGCCTTTTTCATTATATTTGTTACATACTGTTAGTCAGAAAGATGGTCAAATGACCATCTTCCTGACCAAGTCTATGAATAATATTTCTGATTTTTACTTTTAGGTTTATCTGGTTCTGTCCTTTTTAACTCTCCTATTTTAAGCATTCTATCCAGATAGTGCCTTCTAAAATAAGATCGTTCCAGATTAAATTCTTTCAGAATTTCACTTGCTGATTTTGGTATTCTGCAAAATTCAATAATTTTGTTTTTCATATCTTGGTCACTATCTTGGTCATTATGACCAAGATAATCGTAATTATCCAATAGTTTCAAATACCTATCACAAGCCTGACACAACACCATAATTCCAGACTCATTAATATCATATTCCGGCAATGGTCCATCATAAAGTGCACAACCTTCTTTAATCTTTTCAAAGCCTCTTCCCCAAGCCTCAATCATTCCGCTTTTAAAAAATACATTTGCTAAATTCGGATTATATGGTTTGGAAGAATGCTTCATAAACAACTTGTCCGTTGTATCCAAATTAGGAGGCATTTCACCATCATTCCAAACATATATCTTATCCTCATAAACACTAATTTGAATAGGATTACAACTGCTATAGTCTTTATGAACAATTGCATTTAAAAGAATCTCTCGAAATGCATCTTTATGAAACATAAACTGTTCAATCCTCTGAATACCTTCATAAGCAATACGTGCTTTCATATATTTCGTGTACACTAAATCTATGGTTTTATCCACTTGCTCAAGCAATGGACCATGCACTTCATCCTGATATTTCAAATCGGAATCCGATTTTCCAAAGAAACCAATTTTAACATAGGCTCCTGTAACCCATTTTTCTGGATCATTATAAAATGCTAACATAGCTGCCCTTATTAAATATCCATTTTCATCTATCAGATGCAAATTATCCATAAGCACTTCATCAGACACATTTACATCTTCCTGAGTCAATCTGCCACGTCTAACCGACTTTTCCTTAAATAACTGTATTGCATCCTGTTTCAAATCTGTTACCGAAAGTTTAGGCAATGGTACTCCATCCCACGTTCTTCCTTGTGTTTTTAACAATGTCCTTTCTAATTCCTTTCCAGTAATCTCACGCATAGTACTACCAGAACGATAATAATATTTTCCTCGAAAACTGATTAATGAGGGATATTTATCAACAATTATTTCCAAATATTCTAAGCCATCTTTATACAATAAATTTACATCCGCAATAATTCCCATTGTATCTGTAATTTTGCTTGGAATCAGTTCTAACAATTCTTTCGCATTATCAATTCCAATAACATTACCATCATCATCCGTTCCGATATATATTGTTCCACCATATGCATTTGCATATCCGCAAATCCACTTCAAATATTCATCACGCCATGCCTGTTTCCATTCTACCGACTGATGTTCTTTTTCTTTCATCTACTACCCCAACTTTCATATTCATATTTTTAATTATGCTCCTTCAGATAATCTGCAACCGCCGTCTCATACAGATTGTGTCCCTCGCTGTCGATCACGACGATTACCGGAAGATTCTCCACGCGCATCTTACGGATTGCCTCGGTTCCAAGGTCATCATAAGCGATTACCTCGGACTCCTTGATACATTTGGATAAAAGTGCACCCGCTCCGCCGACGGCTGCCATATATACGGCTTTTTCCTTCACGATTGCATCAATGACTGCCTGACTGCGCTTGCCTTTTCCAATCATGCCCTTCAACCCTTTTGAAAGCAGAAGCGGTGTATATTTATCCATACGGCTGCTTGTTGTAGGTCCGGCAGAACCGATGACCTGTCCCGGCTTCGCCGGTGTCGGTCCGAGATAATAGATTGTATTTCCTGTAATATCCAGTGGCAGAATCTGATCCTCATACAGCTTTGCTCCGCTATACTCTACTTCCGGATGTTTCTCCTGCTCCACGCAGATAGCATCATACATCCGCTTGTGTGCAGCATCTCTGGCACTGTAAATCGTGCCGGTCAGATAGATATAATCTCCTGCATGAAGCTCCTTTAATTCCTCTTCGCTAAATGGTACTGCAATATGTCGTTCCATGTTCTAGTCCTCCACTACTATTTTTTATTGTACTTACTTTGTCAACATATATCCCTTCATAAACATCCTGTTTATCTTATCTTGCTTTTCGTCTATTTCGAAGCTGATATACGTTATAATCAGCTTTTCCGTATCACTGACTTGTATTTCATAGACTATGTCTTTTTCGTTTATCTTCTGATTTTCTCTTTTATCCTCCAGATTCTTATAATATGAAATACAGGAAGTAAAATCTACATTCTTATATTCGCTGTCTCCGACTGTAATCGTTTTATTCTCATAGTTTTCGATTGTGCTTTCCTCGTTCCAATGTGCAGTCATCGTATAGATTTTTGCATATCCATCGATGATGATTCCTTTCTCTTCAATTGGATCTGCATAAAAATATACAGATTCCCATTGTTCACTGTCATGCGTATCTCCACCATACATCATACTATGTAATTCATCCTGCTCCGCTTCCGTGAGATTGGTCTTTATGTATCGTCTGCCATACGCATTTCCACGCAAATAATCATACGCTTCCGCAGCCACTTCCTTATCCGAAGTTTGATTCTTTACAAACCTGTTTTTCTGTGACTGATAAGACAGGTAAGATGCATTTCCAAATGGAAGCAGAAGTCCTATTAATAAACATCCCACGAATACAAGGATCAGATTTTCATAATGCCGGTTCCACAGAATATAGATGATCTGAAGCAGTATAAACATGATTGCCGCATATCGCTGCTCCGTCAGTCCATATGCTTTGACACGCACTGACATAGAATAGATTTCAAGCAGGATAAACGGTGCATAGATATATTTCGTAATATGGATCAGTTTCTTATAACGTGAAGACTTCTCCTCCACGAACCCGGATGCCATCATCCAGATTGGCATACCTATCGCGAAAAGACTCGCACAGATGCCGAAGATCTCGTTGCTTGGAACTTCCTGCGTCACGAAGATTTTTACCACATAGAGATAGATTACGAACATCGCAATCCACACGCATGGAAGTAACACATACGATACGAATTTCTTCGTAAATGCCGCGTTATCTTCGCTCGTATCCGAGACAGCAAGCAGACAAGTTGGAAAATACGCAAGTGCACTCAGCAATAACTGGATATTCAACTCCACTCTGAACGTATCTATATCCACAAGCAATGCATCTATAATTTCAAGAATCAGGATAACCGCAATATTTAACACCAGATAGACACCAACTGCCCGGAGCAATGCGAATATAATCCGTCCGATACAATGTGGCAGATCCAGTTTCTGCTGCCGGAGCAATACATAGATTGCAAGAAGCACCGTGCATGCAATGTAAAAATACAAGATACTTTCAAATATCAGATTCGGTATATCCGCTTTCTGTGCTTTAAGAATCTCTGACAAATTCTCAAATACGATTGCAATCACAAACGTTACGCCATATCCGATCAGCCATTTCTGTTTGTTTTTCTGTGCTTCTTCTGCTGTTTTCTTCCACAGACTCTCAACCAGAAAATTCCCGGCAAGCCAGATAGAACACACAGTCACGATAGATTCTATGTCAAACCCTTTTTTCTGATTTGCTATGATACTCACAACCGCTATGATAAACGCGCAGAAAATACTCGCAGCATAACGTATGTAAATCTGCTTGAATTTCGCCATATTCTGGTTGATATAATTTGAAACCTTTCCCAAGTACATATCTCCTTTCTTTCGGGCACGCATGATTCTCGTTTATAACCTACACATGCATCCATCCAATCTCCTGTACATCTTACTCTATCATTTCTTCCATATTATTTATATTTCTACAACACAACTGTCTTGTGACGATTGACATGACAGCACATATTGACTGCAAGTGGCATACCTGCGATATGCGTTGCGTAGGTTTCAATATTGACGGCGAGCGCCGTTGTCTTTCCTCCAAGTCCACCCGGTCCGATTCCCGTCTTATTCACAAGCTCCAATATCTCGTCTTCGAGCTTCGCAATATGTGCCTTCTCCGAATGTGATCCTGCTGGTCTTGTGAGTGCTTTCTTCGCAAGCTTTGCCGCAAGCTCAAAATCACCGCCAAGTCCGACACCGACTACCATCGGCGGACAGGCATTTGGTCCGGCATCCTTGACTGCTGCAAGTACGGACTGACGGATTCCTTCTTCTCCATCTGCCGGCTTCAGCATATACACCTTGCTCATATTCTCACTTCCAAAGCCCTTCGGTGCAATCGTGATTTCCAGCTTATCACCCGGCACGATATCGTAGTGAATGATTGCCGGTGTATTATCTCCTGTATTCTCACGCTGCAACGGATCTTTCACGACAGATTTTCGCAGATATCCTTCCGTATATCCTCTTCTCACACCTTCGTTGATGGCATCTGTGAGATTCATTCCTTCAATGTGCAGATTCTGTCCAACATTCACGAAGAACACTGCCATTCCTGTATCCTGACAGATTGGTGTTTTATCTTCTCCTGCAATCTCCATATTCTCGATCAACTGATTCAAGATCTGCTTGCCGAGTGTGCTGTCTTCCTCTTTTGCCGCCTGACGTATCTTTCCATCCATATCATCTGCCAGATACAGATTGGCCGAGATACACATTTCTTTCACTGCTTCAATGATTTTGTCTGTGTGTAATGTTCGCATGGTTTACTCCTTTTTAACATACTAAGGCTGCTACATGATTTCTCATATAGCAGCCCTTTTCTTAATCATCCAAATAGTCGTCTTTATCTTTCGTATCAATTCCACGTTTCTTATTCTGTGCACGCACATAAATCGAAACAAAAATGTATGTCACAAATAACAATACAAATATGACACCTACCCAATACATAAGTGCATATAAGAAATTGGATACGCCATCCATCTTGGAAAGACCTTCCAAGCCCTCTTTAATACTATCGTTCATCGCTTTTCCCTCTTTTCACGATTTACTTATCTTCCGGACTCTCCGGCTCTTCTACATTTCCTTCTTCATTGTCTGCCTCATTCATCTCACGTTCCATCATCTCTAAAGACTCGGATTCATCTGCAGATTTCTGACGTACCTTTGCGATACTTGCAACGGTAATATCGCTTTCCAGATCCATGTTGATGAGCTTCACACCGGTTGTAATTCTGCCTAATATAGAGATATCCTTACACAGGAGTCTTATTACAATACCCTGGTTGGTAATCAGCATGATCTCGTTATCATCATTGACCGCCTTAAATCCTACAACGGTTCCGGACTTGTCTGTGATCTTGTAACACTTCACACCCTTACCGCCACGGTGCTGTGGTGTAAATTCTTCGACAAGAGTACGCTTACCAAGACCATTCTCGGATACGATCAGAAGTGCTTCGCCCTGTGTATCAAGCTGCATGCCGATAACCTCATCATCACCGGCAACACTCATACCGATGACACCCATCGATGTACGTCCGGTTGAACGAACCTCCTTCTCATTGAAGCGGATACACATACCCTGCTTTGTAATCAGGATGATATCCTTCGTATTGTTCGTTGCCTTTACTTCGATCAGCTCATCGCCCTCTTTCAGAGTGATTGCAGCAAGTCCGGACTTACGAACATTTGCATACTCGGTAATCTTTGTCTTCTTGATCATACCATTCTTTGTAGCCATGATCAGGTATCTTCCCTCATGGTACTCACGAATTGGAATGACTGCTGTGATCACTTCATCCGGCTGGAGCTGTAAGAGGTTTACGATTGCCGTTCCTCTTGCAGTACGTCCGGATTCCGGAATCTCATACGTCTTCAGACGATATACACGTCCCTGATTCGTGAAGAACATGATGTAATGATGCGTCGTTGTCATGAACAGATTCTCGATGAAATCATCCTCGATTGTCTGCATTCCCTTGATGCCCTTACCACCACGGTTCTGACTCTTGAAGTTATTGATTGTCATACGCTTTACATAGCCAAGCTTTGTCATAGCGATTACAACATTTTCCTTCGGAATCAGATCTTCAACTGTGATATCATCATCCATATCAATGCCGATAGAAGTTCTTCTGTCATCGCCATATTTTGTTGCGATGATCAGGATTTCCTCCTTGATTACACCAAGGAGCAGCTTCTCATCTGCGAGAATTGCCTTCAACTCTTTGATGAGTTCCATCAATTCTCTGTATTCTTTCTCAAGCTTCTCTCTTTCCAAACCGGTCAGAGCACGCAGACGCATATCTACGATAGCCTGTGCCTGTGCATCGGACAAACCGAAACGCTCGATCAATGCAAGCTTTGCATCGGCAACGGATTTGGAACTACGGATGATTTGAATAACCTCATCAATATTATCGAGGGCTATCAATAATCCCTCTAATATATGAGCACGATCTTCCGCTTTATTCAAGTCGAACTTCGTTCTTCTAGTTACAACCTCTTCCTGATGCTTGATATAATATCCAAGCATTTGAAGGAGATTTAATACCATAGGCTGTCCATCAACCAACGCCAGCATAATTACACCAAATGTATCCTGCATCTGTGTGTGCTTGTATAACTGGTTCAGCACGATATTCGCATTGCAGTCTTTTCGAAGCTCGATGACGATACGCATACCCTCACGGGAACTTTCATCACGGAGAGCTGTAATACCCTCAATCTTCTTCTCCTTGACAAGCTCTGCGATCTTCTGGATCAGCTTTGCCTTATTTACCATATATGGAAGCTCAGTCACAACGATTCTCTGCTTTCCATTTGCCATCGGCTCGATCTCGGATACGGCACGTACCTTGATCTTACCACGACCAGTTCTATATGCTTCATTGATACCGGCTGTACCAAGGATAGATGCACCCGTTGGGAAATCCGGTCCCTTGATGATTTCCATGATTTCTTCGATTTCTGTCTCACGATCCTCATTCACACGGTTATCAATGATCTTTACAACTGCATTTACTACCTCACGCAGATTGTGAGGTGGGATATTTGTTGCCATACCTACGGCAATACCGGTTGTACCATTTACCAGCAGGTTTGGATAACGGCTTGGAAGTACGACTGGCTCTTTTTCTGTCTCATCAAAGTTTGGTACAAAATCAACTGTATCCTTGTTGATATCCGCAACCATCTCCATCGAAATCTTGGAGAGACGTGCCTCTGTGTATCGCATCGCAGCCGCGCCATCCCCATCGACAGAACCAAAATTTCCATGTCCATCGACCAGTGGATATCTTGTATTCCATTCCTGTGCCAGCTTTACGAGTGCCTCGTAGATAGAACTATCACCATGTGGATGATATTTACCCATTGTATCACCGACGATACGGGCACATTTACGATGTGGCTTATCCGGACCGTTGTTCAGTTCCACCATGGAATGTAAAATTCTTCTCTGTACAGGCTTCAGACCATCTCGCACATCCGGAAGAGCTCTTGCAGCGATAACGCTCATGGCATAATCGATATACGATTCTTCCATGGTTTTCTTCAAATCCACTTCATGGATTTTATCAAAAATTGTACTATCGTCCATTGTTCTCCTCCTACTTAAATGTCAAGATTCTTAACGAATTTTGCATTTGTCTCAATAAATTCACGTCTTGGCTCTACTCTCTCACCCATCAATGTATCGAAGGTTAAGTCTAGCTCAGACTCACTGTTCTCATCAATTGCTACACGCAATAAAACCCGCTTTTCCGGATCCATAGTTGTATCCCACAACTGCTCAGCATCCATCTCACCAAGTCCTTTGTATCGCTGGATCTTGTTATTCTGGTCACGACCAACTTCATTTAAGATATCCGCCAGTTCTTCATCACTGTATGCATACCATGTCTTCTTGTTTTTCTCGAGCTTATACAGTGGTGGCTGTGCTAAGTATACATGTCCTTCCTTGATCAGATCCGGCATGAACCGGAAGAAGAAGGTTAACATCAAGGTTGCAATATGTGCACCATCGACATCGGCATCGGTCATGATAATGATCTTGTCATAACGAAGCTTCTCAATATTGAAATTCTCACGAATACCGGTACCAAATGCAGTAATCATGGCTTTAATCTCTGCATTTTCCAGAATCCGGTCGATTCTTGCTTTCTCTACATTCAGAATCTTACCACGCAGTGGAAGGATTGCCTGTGTTGCACGGGATCTGGCAGTCTTTGCAGAACCACCGGCGGAATCTCCCTCTACGATATAGATTTCACAGTTCTTTGGATTTGGATCCGAACAATCGGCAAGCTTACCGGGAAGCGCCATGTTCGTCTCAAGTGTACTCTTACGGGCAACATCTCTTGCTTTTCTGGCTGCCATACGGGCACGCTGTGCGACAACTGCTTTTCCTACGATAGCCTTTGCCACCTGAGGATTCTGCTCTAAGAAATACGTAAGTTTTTCTGTCACAAGTCCTTCTACCGCGGTTCTCGCTTCTGCATTACCAAGCTTCTGCTTTGTCTGTCCTTCAAACTGTGGCTCCGGAATCTTGATACTTACGATAGCAGTCAGACCTTCTCGCAGGTCATCACCGGACAGGTTTTCTTCTTTGTCACGCAGAATCTTATTGCTTCTTGCATAATCATTGAAGACTTTCGTGATAGCACTCTTAAATCCTGTCAGATGCATACCACCTTCCGGTGTATTGATGTTATTTACAAAGCTCAAAGTAAGCTCGTTGTAAGAATCGTTGTGCTGCATTGCCACTTCGACATAGATATCATCTTTATTACCCTCGATATAGATAATCTTGTCGTAAAGTGCAGTCTTTGTCTTATTCAGGTAAGAGATGAACTCCTTGATACCACCCTCATAGTGGAAAGATTCTCTCTGTTCCTTGCCCTCACGCTTATCTTCAAGATTAATCTTCAATCCCTTTGTGAGGAAAGCCATCTCACGAAGTCTCGTACGAAGCACCTTATAATCAAAGATAACATCATCGAAGATTGTATCGTCCGGCATAAATGTAACCTTCGTTCCGGTCTTGTCGGTCTTGCCAATCTCTTTTAGCTTATACACCACATTTCCACGTTCATAACGCTGCTTATAGACCTTTCCATCTCTGGAAATCTCAACTTCCAGCCAGTTCGAAAGCGCATTTACAACCGATGCACCTACACCATGCAGACCACCGGATACCTTGTATCCGCCACCGCCGAACTTACCGCCGGCATGCAGGATTGTAAATACAACTTCCACAGCCGGAATACCGGCCTTCTTGTGGATACCTGTCGGGATACCACGTCCATTATCGATAACAGTCACGGAACCATCTTCGTTGATTGATACATCGATTTCCGTACAAAATCCTGCCAATGCCTCATCAACCGCATTGTCTACAATCTCGTATACAAGATGATGAAGTCCTCTTGTCGAGGTACTACCGATATACATACCCGGTCTTTTACGAACCGCCTGCAAACCTTCCAGAATCTGGATTTGATTCGCATCATAATTGCTTTCATTTTGATTACCCATCTAACTCCTCCTGTATTGTTCCGGCAACAATCTTATAGACTTTATCGATTGCCAGCCGTTCCTTTATAAAATCATCATATCCTGTACACGTAAGAATCGTCTGGATTCCCTGAATAGATTCCAACAGCGCATCCTGACGGCTGCGATCCAGTTCCGACATTACATCGTCTAACAGTAATATAGGATTATCATTAATAACTCTTTTTACCAGTTCAATTTCAGCCAGCTTAAGTGAAAGCGCTACGGTACGCTGCTGTCCCTGCGAACCGAACTTTCTCACATCCATACCGTCGATCAAAAACGCGATATCATCGCGGTGAGGACCGGTCTGTGTTGTCTGATAACGTAAGTCCATCTCCTGTTTTTCTGCAAGCATCGATGCAAAGCTTTCCTCTTCTGCATTTTTCTCATATACCAGACACAAATGTTCTTTTCCCGACGTTAAATTGCTATGTATATCAGGAATTATCTCATTTATCAAATCAATAAAATGATTCCTTTTTTTAATGATTTCTATACCATATTTTACCAGTTGGTCATCCCAGACTGGCAGCATATCCATTTTACTTTTATCAAAGCTAATCTGCCTTAACAGATTATTTCTCTGATCTAACACTTTTTTATAATTTGCCAGCAGACTCACATAAATCTTATCCAACTGGCATAATTCCATATCCATGAAATTTCTTCGCTCTGCCGGACTGTTTTTGATGATAGAAAGATCCTCCGGGGAAAAGAAAACCATATTCATCGTGCCAAGCAACTCAGAACTTCTGCGGATTGGTACCATATCAATCGCAATTCCTTTTGATTTGCTCTTTTTCAGATGCATATCAATCCGTCGATGCATACCATCTTTTTTTATTTCTGCGCGGATATGACTTTCATCTGCATCAAACCGTATGATTTCCCGATCCTTGCTTCCTCTGTGACTCTTTGTCGTTCCAATCAGGTAGATAGCTTCCAATATGTTGGTCTTTCCCTGTGCGTTATCCCCATATAAAATGTTGATACCATCGGAAAATGTAATCTCGGCACGCGCATAATTTCTGTAATTTTGCAGTGCCAGATTTTCAATATACATGCCTACACCTCATTTGCACAGAAATTATTTCTGAATACTAATCTTATTATCATCAAACACGACTTCATCACCATCATAGAGCTTTCTTCCACGACGTTCATCAATCTCACCATTGACTAAAACCAGTCCCTGCTGAATGATTTCCTTTGCATCAATTCCAGAATCTGCAAGACCAGTCGCTTTAAGTGCCTGTCCTAATTTGATATATTCCTCGCCCTCGCGAAGCTTTAAAATATGCATCTCACCCATGATTAATAAGCCCCCGCATTGATATTGACTGGTAATACAACATAGATATAAGTTCCTGCATCATCCCGGATGATACATGGTGATTTTGCATCACGCATGTAGATAAAGATGTCTTCATCGTCAATAACCTTCAACACATCTGTCAGAAATCTTGGATTAAATCCAATGATGATTTCCTCTCCATCCTTTGTGATTTCTATTTCTTCATTCATGGAACCCATCATCGTATCGACTTTGAGATACATACGGTTATCATTTTTGATACTGACAACGATTGGCTTCTTATCTGACTCACGCATAAGGATAGAAGCACGATCGATACAATCAAACAACTCTCTGTTATTTACGCGAACCTTGATCTTATGATCCATAGAAAGCATCTGTACGATCTTGAAATATTCTCCCTCAAGCAGACGGGATACTACTATTGTATTCTCAAACTCAAATAAAATATGTCTGTCTGTAAAGTAAACCGTTACCATATCATCGACACCACCTGTGATGATCTTTGACAGATCATTGAGTGTCTTTCCCGGTACAACAACGCTTACATTCGAAGCATTTCCCTTCAATGCCAGATTACGAAGTGAAATACGATGTCCATCCAGAGATACGACCTGAAGCACACCATCCTTTACCTCAAACAACTCACCAGTCATCAGCTTGTTATTCTCATTATCTGAGATAGAGAATATTGTCTGTCGGATAATCTCCTTCAAAGAAAACTGGGAAAGTTCAATACTCTTTTCCTTCTCAATCTGAGGAAGTTCTGTAAAGTCCTCACCAGATTTGGATGGAATGACAAACTTTGATTTTTCACAACGGATGATTGTATTATAATCCGGTGTTGTTTCGATAAAGATTTCACTGTTTGGAAGCTTACGAACGATATCATTGAACAGCTTTGCTTCAATCGCAATGCGTCCCATCTCGATTACTTCACCATCTAAGATTGTTTCAATACCAATCTCAAGGTCATTTGCTGTCAGCTTAATGCTGTCTGCATATACATCAATTAAGATACATTCCAAGATTGGTAATGTTGTTTTTGTAGAAACTGCTTTTGAAACGATGTTAAGAGAATTTAACAGGTTTACTTTTGAACATTTTATCTTCATGTTAGTTGAAACTCCTTTCGAGGCTGTGCCTGAGTCATAAATAAAGAATATAAATTAGTAGTAGTAATAGTAGTAGATGTGGATATGTATATAACCCTCAAAAACATTGATGGCTGCTGGTTAAATCCACCTTTATAACCATGTTGAAATGCATTTCACTCTCTGTGGAAGCATCTGGATAACTTCACACATTAAAGTTAACATAAGAATGGTTCAAAAAAGTGTCAACAGGTTATCTTCAATCAAATCACAAATTTATGTGTAAATCTATGCGTTTGTATCCAGCTTTTTGATGATCGTCTCAATCGTATTGTTGAATGCCGGATCTTCTTTCCGTTTCGCCTCAACACGGTTAATGCCGTTGATGACTGTCGTATGGTCACGACCGCCGACGATATTGCCCGCAGATTGCAGAGACATGACGGTAAGCTTTCGACATAAGTACATAACGACCTGTCTGGCTGTCGCGATATCCTGACTACGCTTCTTGGAGCGGATATCATCTGGAGAGATATTCATATGCTCGGATACTGTCTTGAGAATTGTCTCACCGGTAATTGTTTCATTCTTCTCTTTGTTGATCAGATCCTTTAGAGATTCCTTGGCTGTCTCCAGTGTAACTTCTTCTTTCATAAGCTTGGAGAAAATGCCTATCTTATGAAGAGCACCTTCGAGCTCCCGGATGTTGTTGGTTACATTCTCAGCGATATACTGGAACACTTCTTCCGGAATATCATTTAAATGATCCATCTCCGCTTTCGTCTTGAGGATTGCCATACGTGTTTCATAGTCAGGCTCGTGAATATCAATCGGGATACCACATTCAAAACGGGAACGGATTCTTTCATTCAAAGACTGCAGCTCCTTTGGAGGCTGGTCGGAAGAAAGAATAATCTGTTTCTTATTATTATAAAGTTCATTAAACGTATTGAAAAATTCCGTCTGTGTACTCTCCTTTTTGATGATAAATTGAATGTCATCAATCAACAGGACGTCCACATTTCTGTATTTTTCACGGAATTCATTTGTTGTATGATTCTTGATCGCGTCGATAATCTCATGTGTAAATGTCTCAGATGGTACATACAAAACTTTCGTCTTATCATCCTTCTGCAGAATGTAATGTGCGATGGACTGCATGAGATGCGTCTTTCCAAGTCCGGAGTTTCCATATAAGAACAATGGATTGAAATTATCCTGTCCCGGAAGATCGGCGACTGCCAGACATGTCGCGTGAGCGTGTCGGTTTCCTTCTCCGACAATGAACGTATCAAATGTATATTTTGGATTCAGATTGCTGCGGCTGACTGCTTCCTTGTAAGAGTCGGATTTTTGTACAGACTCTTTTCTGGCTTCTTCGTCGCTTTCAATCAGATTTTTCTTTTCGTCAATCACAATATCAATCGTACTGTCATTTAATGTCTCGCGAATAGAGGAAAGTAAAAAAATGTCAAACTCTTTGCGCTTTAAAAACTTGAGCGCATTCTCACCGAGCTTTTCATCTACATAAAAATAAACAGTGTTGTTTTTAACCTCATATATTTTGAGGGAACGAATCCATGTATTGATCATGATACTGGAAATGTCATATTCAGTTTCCAGAAGAGACAGGATCTCTTCCCATTTTGATTCGATTAATTCTTTCATATCATAACTCCTAAATACCGTGCTTCCTTTATCCGCACACTTGGATTCTATTTTACAATAAATTCAGAATTTTAGCAAGTTTTGGGCGTGGATTTCGGAGATTTTTACTACATAATTATAGGAAGAAAAATAATAATGAGTGATATAAGATGTTATGTAAAGTAAAATTAGGTTTACTTGGAAAATTGTGTATATCCAAAATGACGTAAAATAGGCATTTTGAGGATAAATGAACATGAAATATACAAGTTTTCCACAAGTTAATAACAATTTGTGGATAACATTATGTAAATTAGGTGGGTATATCCCTATATATTTGTGGATAACTTCTATTGACGGAAGCTTATTTTTTCAATATAATAGGCGAGTATGCAGTTTTCGGGCATAACTATATAGAAAAGGAGGACTTTCATTATGAAAATGACATTTCAGCCAAAGAAGAGACAGCGTTCTAAAGTTCACGGCTTCAGAAAGAGAATGAGCACAGCGAACGGAAGAAAGGTATTGGCCGCAAGACGTGCTAAGGGCAGAAAGCAGTTATCAGCGTAGGTCACAGGTACTGTGACCTTTTTCATTAAGTGGAGAATTGTATGAGACATATAGTTACACTTAAAAATAACAGAGAGTTCGGCAAGGTGTATAACCAAAAAGAATCGTTTGCCAATAAGTATTTAGTGATGTATCTGAGGGCCAACAACTTGGATTACAGTAGAATTGGAATCTCTGTTAGTAAGAAAGTTGGTAATAGTGTGGTCAGGCATCGTTTGACCAGACTGATCAGGGAAACGTATCGTTTGAATCAATATCGGATAAAACCGGGATATGATCTTGTGGTTGTCGCGAGAATGAATGCAAAAGGTAAATCTTTTCATGAGATAGATTCTGCTTTTTTGCATCTGGCGAAAAAACATGAGATTTTGATGCAGGATACTGTTCCGGAGGTGATGGAATGAAAAAGGCATGTATTAAGATGATACGTCTGTATCAGAAATACATTTCACCCTGGAAACGTTATGGTCACTGCAAATATTATCCAACCTGTTCCAATTATGCGATTGAAGCATATCAGAAATATGGTTTTTTCAAAGGAACAGCCCTGACAGTATGGAGAATCCTTCGATGCAATCCATTTTCAAAAGGTGGATATGATCCAGTTCCTTAATATGTAAGACAGGGTCTTACACGACTAATTGGAGGACAGTATGTTTTTAACACAGTCAGGTGGCTTTATTATTAAGCCAATTTCGAGGCTTTTAGGAGCTATTCTTAGTTTGCTCTATCGCGGGTTGAATGCAATTGGTGTGGAATCAATCGGTATTGCGATTATTCTTTTTACGCTGATCGTACGTTTGATCATATTCCCGTTGATGTATAAGCAGAATCGTTCAAGCAAGATTATGTCAATGATTCAGCCGGAAATCAATAAGGCAACTAAGAAGTACAGAGGTAAGACAGATCAGCAGTCAATGATGGAAGTACAGCGAATCACGAAAGAGATTCAGAGTAAGTATGGTGTAAGCATGACAAGTGGATGTCTGACATCGTTGATCCAGCTTCCTATTTTCCTTGCTTTGTACCGTGTAATCCAGAATATACCTGCTTATGTTCCAAAGGTATATGATATGTACAAGCCAATTGCAACTGCAATCCAGGGTGATTCTGCTGCGCAGAAGGCTTTGGAAGCGGTAACAGCAGATGGTGGACAGCAGCTTACAAATGCGATGAAGTCCATCAATTATGAAAATACAAATACAATCATTGATGTGCTTGCAAACTTCCCAAGAACATTGTGGGATACATTTGCTCAGAAGCTTGGCAATTCAGGTGCAGTCGTAGATGCAATGACAGCCAACGGCAATGTGGATAATATTAAGCAGATTTATAACTTCTTCGGTTTGGATCTGACAGCCGTTCCACATTTTGCATTGACAACTGCAATTATCATCCCGATATTGTCACTTATCTTCCAGTTTTTGAGTATGAAGGTTACACCAATGCAGGGTTCGGATGATCCGGCACAGCAGGCTACAATGGGAACAATGAAGACAATGATGTATGTCATGCCAATCTTCTCTTTCTTCGTCTGTGTGAATGTACCTTGTGGTGTAGGTCTTTACTGGGCAATGGGTTCCTTTATCTCTTTCCTTACAACTGTTTGTACAAATGCTTACTTTAAGCATTGTGATATGGACAAGATTTTGGAAAAGAGTATGGCAAAGGCTGCAAAGAAGAATGCAAAAAAGAAGAAGAAAAACAAGAAATCCTTTATGGAGAAAATGCAGGAGGCTGCTTATGGACAGGCATCTTCTTCCTCTTCAGATGAAGGAAAGATTGAAAACGGCGTAAAGAATGCAAGTTTAAAGAGTTATTCTTCTAACACAATGAAGTCTGGCAATGATGCCGGAACAAAATATCGTGCAGGATCGCTTGCTTCCAAAGCAAATATCATGCAGAATTATAACAATGACAAGGATAAGTAATATTTAGGAGTTAAGATGGAATATAGAGAGTTTAAGGCCAAGACTGTTGATGAGGCAATTACACTCGCATCTACAGAGTTCGGTTGTGCAAGCACAGAGCTTGATTATGAGGTAATCGAGAAGGGTTCCTCAGGATTCCTTGGAATCGGTGCAAAGCAGGCAGTCATTAAGGCAAAGAAAAAGGAAAGCTTTTTAGATGATATTCAGGAATACCTTGATAACTTATTCAAGGCTATGGATATCGAAGCAAAGGTTACAATCGATTACGATGAAGCAGAAGCAACGATGGATATTGACGTGGAAGGTCCGGATATGGGTATCCTGATTGGTAAGCGTGGACAGACATTGGATTCTCTGCAGTATCTGATCAGTCTGTTTGTAAATAAGAAGAGTGAATCTTATATCCGTGTCAAGCTCGATACAGAAAATTATCGTGCAAGAAGAAAGGATACGCTCGAGAATCTTGCAAAGAATATTTCATTCAAGGTTAAGAGAACAAGAAGACCTTTTACTTTAGAGCCTATGAATCCTTATGAGAGAAGAATTATCCATTCTGCTCTTCAGAATGATAAATATGTAGCTACCAGAAGTGAGGGTGAAGAGCCTTATCGTAAGGTTGTTATCTACTTGAAGAAAAATGCTTAATTAAAGTTAAAAGAAAAGGATACTCTTTTACGAGTATCCTTTTTTAGTGTGTTGAAATAATTGCAAAACACAGTAGTAATTGAACATATATTTCAATATGGTTCATTCTATATACAATGTATTGAATCTAAGAAGTTCTAAATGTTCTGATTTATATATTGATATAATACGCCACCGCCGCACGGGTATTGCCCCCTCGCTTTGCTCGTCGGCAGGTTGTCGGGCGCATCCTAAATATGAACTTCGTTCATATGCGCCCTCTGCTCGCCATCCATGGCTCAGTGGCGGCTTGTTTGAACATCGTGTTCAAACATGGCTAATATAATTACAGAACATTAAGAACTTCTATGATTCAAACATATCGTATATCTTTATAAATCAATATTAAAATATATACTGAAATCAATATCGCAATTTCCGTGGTTCATATTTATTCATCCCTCGGCTTCTTGTCATACATGCTTCCGATCTTCATTTGTCTTACGGTGTCCGTTAGCAGTTCTTCAATCTGCTCATCCGTAAATGCAACCGTTCCCGTTGCAACCATGCTGGCGATTCCATGTGTGAAGATCCACACCTTCAGGTGAAATGCCTCCTGTTCCGTCCTGTCATAACCGGTGAACTCTGCACCTTTCTCTAAAATCTGATTTCCCATATTATCCTTCTCAATAAATTCCGTCGGAGAAATCTTCGAATCTCCCATAAATAATATCTTGAAGAAATCCGGGTAATCCTTCGCGAACCGGATATACGCAAGTCCCATGCCACGATATGCCAGCTCTTCCTTAGAGCCTTCGATCATATACGACTGGTATATCTTCTGGATGTGTAAGATCGTCGCCTGCTTTAAGTCCTCCATGTTCTCAAACTGATAGAAGATCGGCTGTACCGAACATCCAAGCTCCTTTGCCACCCGCCGTGCATTGATCGCAGATAAACCTTCTTTCTTCACGACAGCACTCGCCGCCTCAATAATATCTTCCTTCAAAAACTTTGTTGCCCTTGGCATAATGTCCTCCACATTTTATAACTTTTGTTATGTAACTTGCGTTATATTATAAAGAACAAAAAAAGAAACGTCAAGCAGATATCGATGAAATGCAGCTACATTCCTGTCACCTGCACGTTCATCTGCCTGACGTTTCCTTTTTCTGATTCTATATTATTACTTAGTTAATCACTATTGTTACTGCAATTTGCGGCGTCGATTGCGAGTACCAGCATTAATCCTAAGATCTCATCCTCCGGATTCGCAATATCAATCACATAGGTATCTCCCCAGCGGAACAATTCCTTGCTGATATGTGCGATACAATAACTTCCATCATACACATCATAATCCCATCCGAAGAGATCCCCCTGCACCTGCCAGCCATGATATTCGATATCATATCGCGGCGTAAAGAGGGAGAACCGTCTCTGAATCCGACCGATTGTCCGTCCGCCGATCTCGACTTCGAACACCGGAAGCAGATGGAATATTTCCTGATGAATCACACCGATTTCCTGATCATACATATCATAGATATGCATATGATGACCGATATTGAAGAATTCCGTCTTCACAAAATATTTCGGATTGCCATATTCATCGTAGATGTCATACGTATCCGTCCACGCAAATACGCGCTGCTTTATCATTAACCGCATAGGTTATCTCCTTATAATACAAGATCCTTCATCGAATGCAGTCCAATTGCGAGTGTCGACGTGTTGTGCATCAACGCCGAGGTTGTCGGCTGGATCACACCTGCCACACCAAGCACGATCAGTCCGGTATTAAATCCGACGATTGTTCTGTAATTTCTTCGGATTCGTCTTGTCAGTGCGGTACTGATCTTCCGCAATGTGATCAGTTCATTCAAGTTATCTGCTCCAACGGTAATGTCCGCGATCTCCCGTGCAATTTCTGCACCATCACTGATTGCAATACCGATATCTGCTGCCGAAAGTGCCGGTGAATCATTGATACCGTCACCGATCATGATAACCTTATGTCCCTCTGCCTTCGCACGCTCCACGTAGCTTGCCTTATCCTCCGGAAGTACCTCGGAATAATACTCATCCACACCAACCTTCCGCGCGATCGCACAAGCTGTACGCTCGCTGTCTCCGGTCATCATAACAATCTTCGCAAATCCAAGTTCCTTCAATGTCCGGATCACATCGGCTGCCTCATCACGGATCGGATCTTCGATACAGATCACTGCGACCAGTCGTCCTTCCACTGCCATATACAGATGTGAATATTCCTCCGGCAATGCATCGAACTTCTCCTGCATGCCTTCTGGAACCACACAGTCCTCATCTTCAAATACAAAATGATAGCTGCCGATAATTGTCTTTCTTCCTTCTACCGTAGTAGAAATACCATGTGCCACGATATAGGACACCTTCGAGTGAACCTCTTCATGTACCAGATTCTTTTCGCTTGCCGCATCGACAACCGCACGTGCCATTGAATGAGGGAAATGCTCCTCCAGACATGCGGCAATCCGCAGCAGTTCATCGCTGCTCTCATCACAGAACGATACAACATCTACTACGCGCGGTGCTGCCTTCGTCAGCGTTCCGGTCTTATCAAATACGATCGTATCTGCTTCTGCCATCGCCTCCAAGAACTTGCCACCCTTCACCGTGATGCTTGACTTGCTCGCCTGCCGGATTGCGGACAATACGGAAATCGGCATTGCCAGCTTCAACGCACATGAGAAATCAACCATCAATACAGACAGTGCTTTCGTCACATTCCGCGTAAAAAGATAGGTTGCGGCTGTACCAAGTAACGTATACGGTACAAGCTTGTCTGCCAGATGCGACGCCTTACTCTCCAGAGAAGATTTGAGTTTCTCGGATTCCTCGATCATCGTGACAACCTTCTCATACCGGCTCGAACCACCGACCTGGCGGACACGGATGCAAAGCTCACCTTCTTCCAGCACCGTTCCTGCATAGACATAGGAATCTGCCTGCTTATGTACCGGCAAAGGTTCGCCTGTCATCGATGCCTGATTCACCATCGCATCGCCATCGACAACCGTTCCGTCAAATGGGATCACATTTCCGACATGGATCACGATCTCATCATCCACATGGATAGATTCTGCAGATACCTGCACTTCCTGTCCGTCCTTCTTCAACCAGACTTTTCCGATGTTCAAGGACATGCTCCGTGCAAGATCCCCGACGGATTTCTTGTGTGTCCACTCCTCTAAGATCTCGCCGATTCCAAGCAGGAACATAATAGATCCTGCCGTCTGGAAGTCTCCACGGAATACGGATACACCGATTGCCGTGCCATCCAGAACCGGAACTTCGATCTTTCGATTTGCTAATGTTTTCAGTCCGTTCGTGATATATTTTACCGAACGGATGGCAGTCAGGGTGTTCGCGATCGGCATCGGTAAGAACATCCGGTTGATGCATCGCATTAAAACCTTGTCTACCAGTTTTTCTTTGTACTCTTCATTCACCTGTCTTCCAGAATTTTCCAGATAGGATTCCGGCACATCTGCCGTCTCATAATGGAACCGCCGGAGCGCTGTTATCATCACTTCCCGGCTTCCCTCATAACAGACAACCGCATCGCAGGTCGAATGATTTACCTTCGCAGAACTGACATGTTTCATGCTGTCAAGATAATACTGAAGGATATCGGCTTCCCGGTACGACATGTTCTTCTGTGCAACATGAAAACGAATTCTGCCTCGTATCTCATGTTTAATCACAAATTTCATTTTCTGTCGCCTGCTCCTCTGCTTCTGCTTCGTCCTCAACTACCTGTGCCTCTGCTTCGATCTCGCGGTCTGCGTTGATCTGCTTTGCCTCTGCATAGATATCGCTTGCATTCTCCTGTACATTGGTCACGGTCTTCATGATGCAGTCCTTTGCACGAAGGACAGCGGCTGTACCATGTGAGTAAACCTTCTTTGCATCACGGCTTGTCAAAAGCTTGATTCCTGCTGTTCCGAACAATACACCTGCTGCAAAAATCCCTGTTTTCTTTCCATCGATCTTTTTAAAAAAATTTGACATAATAATTACCTCCTGTTAGTCTAATCTAACTACATATATTATCACAAATTTTCTAAAAAATAAATATTTTTTTACCAATCCTTTCCAAGTTTACTGCAAGCCGATACTACACTGTCTACTCCTAATATAATCAGGTATGTACCTATCAAAAATACGACTGAGAACAAAGCAATCTGCGGCCAGAATATCATCAGCACACCTACTACCAGACCGATCACATTGATGACCAGTGAGACATAGAAATACCTTCCTCTGTACAAACTCCGGATAAATCCAAGATGACACAGCTTCGATACGCTGTGTGCGATAAACCATAGCGGAAGCAGCAATGTTACAACCAGTTCGCCTATGTGCGGATATGCCATCAGCGCCAGACCGGTGATCACGCTGATCACCCCGGCAGCCAGAGACACGCACGGTGCAAACCCAATGTAACGTTCCGACTTGGCATAGAAGATAATATCGGTAATTCCGGTCACGATTGCCATCACACCATAGAAGATCGTAATCCAACGCAGAATCCCCCCCGGCGATGCAATCGCCAAAGCGCCAAGGATTATAAGAAGAATACCCTCGATCAGTTCCAGCCATCCATAGCCTGTGTGTCTTTTCATAGAGCGGCTCCCCCTTCCTTATTCAGAATCTCCATAAATTCATCACCGGTGATTGTCTCTTTCTCATAGAGGTGCATTGCCAGAATATCCAGCAGACGCTTGTTATCGACAAGCAGCTTCTTCGCTTTCTCATGCTGTGCGCGCACAAGCTCGACCACCTTATGGTCAATCTCTTTCTGTGTATCTGCAGAACAGCAAAGAGAGGTATCCCCACCCAGATACTGGTTTTCTACCGTCTCCATCGCAACCATATCGAACTCCTCGCTCATACCATAGCGGGTAATCATCGCACGTGCCAGCTTCGTTGCCTGCTCGATATCGTTCGAAGCGCCGGTTGTGATTTCACCACATGCCACTTCCTCTGCGGCACGTCCACCGGTGAGTGTTGCGATCTTGTTCTCGATTTCTTCCTTCGTCATCAGATATTTGTCGGCCTGCTCCACCTGCATTGTGTAACCAAGTGCACCGGATGTACGCGGAATGATCGTAATCTTCTGTACCGGTGCTGAATGGCTCTGCAACGCAGCCACCAATGCATGTCCGACCTCATGATATGCAACCGTCTTTTTCTCCTTATCCGAAAGCACGGCATTCTTCTTCTGATAACCGGCAATTACAACCTCGACACTTTCTTCCAGATCTGCCTCGGTTACAAATGTCCGGTTCGAACGGACAGCACGAAGCGCGCCCTCGTTGATGATATTCGCAAGCTCGGCTCCAGATGCACCGGATGCCATACGTGCAATCGTATGGAAATCTACATCATCGCCAACCTTGATTTTTCTTGCATGTACCTTGAGGATTGCCTCACGGCCTTTCAGGTCAGGCAGTTCCACCGGTACACGCCGGTCAAAACGTCCCGGTCTGGTCAGTGCCGGATCAAGGGATTCCGGACGGTTCGTTGCCGCCAGAATGATAACACCATTATTTCCTTCAAATCCATCCATCTCAGTTAAGAGCTGGTTCAATGTCTGCTCCCGTTCATCGTTGCCGCCGTACTTGCCGCCGTCACGCTTCTTACCGATGGCATCAATCTCATCGATAAATACGATACATGGGGCTTTCTCCTTTGCCTGCTTGAACAAATCACGCACCTTTGATGCGCCCATACCAACAAACATCTCGACGAACTCGGAACCGGAGATTGAGAAGAACGGTACATTTGCCTCACCTGCAACCGCCTTCGCAAGCATTGTCTTACCAGTTCCCGGAGGACCGACTAACAAAAGTCCCTTCGGCATAGATGCACCGACGTCCGTATATTTCTTCGGATTATGCAGATAATCGACAATCTCGGCTAAGTTTTCCTTCGCCTCATCCTCGCCGGCAACATCCGTAAAATGAATTCCTTCGGTGGACTGCACATATACCTTCGCATTGCTCTTTCCACCCATACCGAACATCATGGAATTCTTACCGCCAGCCTGTTCCATCATCTTCCTTGCGAGGAATCTTCCAAGAATCCAGAACAACAACAGTGGAAGAACAACCGACATCAAAAAGCTCATAAATGGAGATGTCCTCGTCTCGATTTCTTTCGAGAACTTCGCACCGCTGTCATAGAGCCGCTGTGTCAAGTCATCGTCCGGCATGAGTCCGGTCTTGTAGATTGCGCTCTCCGCCTTATCCGTAAATGTGATCTGTGTACTGTCGATCTGTACCTGACCGATATCTTTATCCTCGGTCATCTTCATGAATGTTCCGTAATCAACTTCCTTTACCTGCCGCTCTGCCAGCATTGGGGTGATAAATAAATTAAACACCAGCAATACTACCAGCACGATTCCATAATAGAAGATCAACGGACGTTTTGGTGATTTTACTTCTTTCATCTCTGCATACTTCCTTTCTTTGTCTAGATTATTACTCTCCGTACTTCTCCTTCAATACCTTCACGATCATCTCGTAGTTCGGCATCTCTACTCCATATTGTTCTCCAAGACGAAGCGGCTCATACAGCAATCCATCGATTTCCGATGGTTTTCCTGCCCAGATATCGCGCTGCATGGAAGTCGAAGCCTCCGGTACAAGCGCATCTAAGATGTCCAGATTCGTCTTCTCAATATCAACCAAAAATGGGATTCCCATTGCTGTTGCAAGTGCGTCGATTTCCTTCATACACCGGATCAAAAGCATCCGCTCTTCTCCTGCGCGCTGGAATACTTCTGCCGTCGCATCATAATACAGACCGCAGGCTGCCATCGGCGATACATACGCGTATTTCTGAAATGCATCCCGCTCGATCTGGTCAGAAAGTACCGCATCAATGCCTGCTGCCTTTAATTCCTGCTCTAAGAGGAACATCTTCCGGCAAAGCGCCTGTCCCTTCCGTGCGCCAAATACGATACGGAAGATATCGCCTTTTTGTAAGATCACACCCGGCTCCTTGATCTCCGCCGCAATGTAGATACAGCCATCTACAACTGTTGCATCCGGCAGCGCCTGCTGCAGCTTTGCACCGGTTCCGTAGATGTTCAGGATCGGAACGATCAACGTCTCCGCATCACTATGTTCTCTCAAAAATGGAATGATATCCGGAATCGAATATCCTTTGACACACACAAACAGGACATCCGGAATCTCCGCATATCCTGCCTCATCAACTGCCTTTATGTCTGTCACGGTAAATGTCCGGCTTGGTGACTCCACACATATACCATGTTCTCTGATTGCTGCAAGATGCTCGCCACGCGCAATCAATGTTACATCCTGTCCGGCTTCCGCTAAGAATGCACCAATGCTTCCGCCGCATCCACCGGCTCCTATAATTGCATATTTCATATACGATCTGCCACTTTCTATATGCTCAAGTGGTTTCTCCTTCCCTCTTTTTTCTTCTGTCTCTGATCTGTGATACATATTCTATAACAGATTTATGTTTGTTTTGTGAACAAATCCGTTATTGGAAGAATTTTAATGAAAATATCGTTATTTGTCCTGTTTTTTCACCTTCACAATCACAATTGTAAGGTAGCTTGCCGCCTGTGTCAACGCATCTATCCCATGCATCACACGTTCCTCCGGCAGTCCGCAGTTCGAGACGCCATAGACCTCCAAATATTCTCCCTGCTGTCTTCTCCGCACAAGCTCTGTCCGAAGCATGCCGATCAGCTGTTCCAGTTTCTTCCCCGACTTCATATAGATCCGTGTCCCGTCATAGTCCGCGGTATCTTCCACCGCGTAGCTGCCCGGAATAATATGGATCTCCTCGCCCTGATCCGCAAGGGAGATTCCAAGTCTTGCCGCCACCGCACAGAAAGAAGGCACGCCGCTGATCATCGACGCAGGCATCCCCGCCGCAAGCACTCGCCGGTGAATATAATGATAGGTCGAGTACACACTTGGATCACCGATCGTAAGAAATACAAGCGTCTTTCCCTGCCGCATCCGTGCCTGCACCTCGGCAAAGCAGCGATCCTGTGCCGCACGAAGCACATCCGCATCCTTCGTCATCGGAAACTGCATCGGGCAGATCTCCTTTTCTTCGATCTCCGGTACGACCTGCCGCACGATCTTATAAGCATAACATTCTTCTTTCTTCTCATTTGGCAGTAAGATGCAGTCACTCTCCCGGATCGCACGCACCGCTGCCAGCGTCAGAAGCTCCGGATCTCCCGGGCCGACTCCGACGCCAATCAATCTTCCTTCCATCTATCTGTTTCCTCCTGCAACACATACCAGCCAGATTCGCTAACTGATAGCTGTCTGTCATATTTTAATTTTCCAGGTAATTCTCCAGTGCCGTTTTTCCACGATACGTGCTCACATTAAAGGTCCGGATACCCCGTCGGCTCGTACATAGATTACTATGATAGGTAAGCAGGCTCTGCGCCTCATCATCGTTCTCATCGGTCCAGATTCCACGTGCCTGTGCCCACTCCAAAAACTCAAACACCGCAGGCGTCCGATCCGCCGAGCCAGCCTGCAGATCATATTGCATCAGGTCGATCAGCCGGATCTCCATATCGTCCGTATCGACATCCTCCGCCATCCATGTCTGCACATCCGCACGTGCACACGCAAGATTATAACGCGCGATATACGTATCCGGATGTGACAACGCAAACGCGATATACAAACCGCCACATGCAACGATCATATATTTCATCAGTGGGAATGTATTCTTATACAGATAGATGATCGTGCCAGTGAAAAGCACAACCAATACCAGCAGTCCAAACAGCACCAGCACACGCAGATACGTCAGATGATATGCCCGAATGTACATCAACATCCGCACTGCCGAAGAGCCGATCATCACATAGGTACAGCCACACATGATCGTAAGAATCGTCCGAAGCACCCGGCTTTCTGCAAATGCACGGTTGCAAACCAGAACAATTACCAAATTTACAGCCGCAACAAAAAGCAACTGGAAGAATCCCTGTCTCGCATATTCCGAATACGAATACCCGGCTGGCAGCATCTGCTTTCCAAGAAATGGCGACAGGATCTGAATGATTGCGAACACTGCATATAATGCAGTCAGCAGACCACAGAACGTAATACCGATCATCGGCTCCACCATCCGCTTTTCTTCACAGTCGATCTTCGGCGGCTGTATCACCATCTTGCAGAAGATTCCATATACGATGACAAATACCGCAACGAGCATCATCACGAAGCCTGCCAGATTCCCGGATAACTGCAGATTTCCAATACTCCGGTCGACAATGTATTTGAAGATGGCATCAGCCTCGGACAGCACGATCAACATTAAAACCAGAAATGGCAGTGCAATCAGCACACCAACCAGCACATAGATTGCCTTGGATTTTTTCTTTTCCTGAAGCTTCACATACACGTAGCAGTCACTGAACCCGCGGAACAGATACCCAAGCGGCGAGAACACTGCACCGAGCACGGCACGGATGTATTTCCCGACACCCCATTTGTCCGCATCGCAAAAGCAGGTAAAAAACACGGTCATCGAAAGCAGGTAAATTCCTATGTAATTACATGTAATCAGGAATCGGTCTGCAGTCAGGAACGTTGACACGCCAAGCAGCAAAATTCCTATATAGTAGATCATCGTATGCGGATTCGACGTCTTATCCTCGCGGTTATCGTACGCCTTACTCTGCGGTGCGTGCGAACAGACGTAATATAAGAAGCCAATCGTTGCTGCGGCAAATAAAACCGTCATAATACCATATGCATTTTTATACAGGCAGATGGTTGTCACAACCGCGTATATGATTGCCGCAAATCCACCCGTTCCAAACCGGGTTGCCCGTTCCTTCATATCCTGATTATCTACATATGGCATCATCTGTTTTGGCTCTTGTTCCTGTATATTCTGATTGTTCAAATTTTCTTGTTTTTGTTCATTTCCCATATTGAAAACGCTCCTTTCCAGATACGTTCTATCTTATTCGTCGTTATCCTCTTCATCCTCATAGATCAATATATCTCCCGGCTGGCAGTCGAGTGCCTTACAGATCGATTCCAATGTGGAAAACCGCACCGCCTTCGCCTTGTTATTCTTCAAAATCGACAGATTCGCAAGCGTAATATCAACTTCCTTCGCAAGCTCTGTCAGCCCCTTTTTCTTCTGTGCCATCAGCACATCCAGATTCACCTTTATCGCCATATCACCACCGCCTTTTCTTATATAGTAACGCCCCTAAATCGTAAAATCATTTTCTTCCTTGTACTGCACTGCTTTGTCAAACACGATGGCAAGCACGCGGGAGAAAAGACCTGCGATCAAAAATACTACAACAATGATAAATACAGCTGGCGTGAAGTAAAGTGGAATCCTGCAAAGCATCACCGCCATGATTGCGAAGCTGTATATGCCCATCCGGTTCAGGCTCTTCACATTTTCCTTCACGAAGCAGTCATCCGCAAGCACCGTCCGAAACATCTTCCGAAGCTCTCTTAGAATCAGCACTGCGAACACACCTGCCGTCATGAAGATCAGCACCATCCAGATATAATATTCTCCGAAAAACGGATTGATCACAGTTCCATACCATTTGAACGATACCGGCAAAGTCAGCGTCACAACCATTCCAACAAAATACATGATATCCAGCAGGACCTTCGTCGCGCCGGCAATTTTATTTTCTTTCATACCTATATGTCCTCCCACATCTTTTCTAAACTGCGCGTTTTATTTCTTAACCTTTCTACACTTTACACGATTCATTATTGAATGTCAATATATTTTTATTGTTTTTCGATAACTTTTTATTGTTTATCAACCAAATGAGGAATTGTGCATAAAAAAAGAGACATTATGATCACTCATAATGTCTCTTCCAATCTTCTGTTATGTATTCCGATTAATGCACATATGCTGCTGCACCCGGTGCTGCCGGCAATGGGTTTGGAGCATGCTCACCCTTTGGAATAATCACGATCTGAATTGCTTCCAGTCTCTTTGCTAAACCGGATGTACCTGCAATTGAGCCATTTTTTGCCCAGCCGAGCCAGCCATAAGTCTGTGCGTGTACACGATAATATACATCATAGTACTGTGCCAGCTGGCCTGTTAACTGAATACGGATTGCCTCCAAACGCTTTCCTTCTCCTCTTGTTCCAGATGCTGCTCCATTATACTTCCAGCCCTGTGACCAGCCATAAGTCTGTACATGCGTTGTATATGCAATACCACCGCTGATATTATTCAACTGTGCATTGTTTACCTTGATCGAGATTGCTTCGAGTCTCTTTCCCTCTCCGCTTGTTCCGGAGATAGAACCATCACTTACCCATTTCTGGTTACCATATGACTGTACATGTGTCATGTAAGAAACTGCACCTGAACCATCGGTTGTCGGGTTCTTACCCATATCTACGAATCCACCACCGATCGTTCCATCAAAGCCCTCGTAATCCGTTGGATAATCTGTCTTTGGCATAATGATAATCTGGATTGCCTCCAGACGCTTCGCCTGTCCTGCTGTACCTGCCGGCTCTCCATTTTTTACCCAGCCCATCCAGCCATAGGTCTGTGCATGTACACGATAATATACATCATATAAATCTGCATTATTACCAGTCAGACGAATCTGAATTGCCTCCAGACGTTTTGACTGTCCACTTGTGCCGGATAACTGTCCATCATGCTTCCAGCCCTGCCAGCCAATGCTCTGCACGTGCGTACGGTATTCAATTCCAATACCATAACCACCGTCTACATGAATCTGAATGGCTTCCAGACGTTTTGCCTTTCCAAACGTACCGGAAGATTGTCCGTCCTTCTTCCAGCTTTTCTCCCATCCAAATGACTGCACATGTGTCTTGTACATAACACTTGGAACAGTTACTTCGATTTCCCCGTCTTCTGTCCATGCAGTTTCTTTCCTCGCTGCTTCGGAGGTGATTCCATTTGTCAGAACCAATCCAAGCACCATGACGAATGACAACAAAAATGCAGTCAGCCGTTTCCAACATTTCATTGCTCTCATATAAAGCCCCCTTTGTTATTTTTTATTGACAAAGCAAAAAAGTCTGCAATTACGCAGACTTTTCCGATATGTGCAAGGAGTTTATATAATCATTGTCACAAACACGTATTACATTCTCCCCTTTTCTCCGTCTACCTTGCCAATACAGTTCCAATTATAAGAAAAAAATATGCATTTTCAATATGTGACAAAAAATGTGACGGTTTTTGTAATTTTTAGCGATAGCATTTTATATAGTTGTGTTTTAAAATATACATAGCATTAAAGTATAGTGAGGAAAATTATGGATACAATACAGGCTTTGATCAAGCACTACATCGAATCAAACGGATATACGGTATATTCTATCTCTCAGCAAAGCGGCCTCAATCGTACAACACTTCAGAAAATCTTATCCGGGCAAAGAAAAATCACAAAAGAAATCTACGAAAAGCTTCTTCCGTTTTTCGCACTTTCGCCGATTGACAAGGAAGAATTAGAACAGGCTTTTTTGATCAATCAGATTGGACCCGAGCGTTTCCAGACACATATGGAAATCAAGCGTATTTTGGAAATGTCCACATCGACGCTCTACCAGACAGACGATTCCCCTTATGATTTGATTGTATCAAATGTCGATACCTGGTCGAACTGTATGTTGATTCAAGGCACCTATCAGATTGTAAACGCAATCTATTCTGTCGCCCTGAAAAATGTGACAACCGAAGATCATCCATTTATATATACATTTGCTGATATGAGTCACCCATACGCGTCTATCTTTTTCAAGCCGCTGTATCATCCGACATTTCAACCACTACATGTAAAGCACTTAATTGAATATCAGAAAACGCTAATCGATGGGGAAAACTATGATAATATTCACAACATCCAGATCCTAACAAATCTGCTGCCATCATTTGCCGCATTTCCTGGCACATTTGAAGTGCACTATTATTACTCTGCGCGAAATCGTTTTAAACAGCAGGCAACCGCATTTCCATATTATGTCATCACGAATACACATGTAATCCTGCTGTCTCCAACCTACGAGACAGCCATGATATTGAGCGACAAAGCAATTCACGAGTATTATCTGCACAACTACGAGCAGCTTCTTGCCCGGTCCAACATCCTGACCTCCGGCGCACAGACACCGCTTGACCTGTTAAATGTATTAAATGGAGTAGATCCGGCATTAAACTATCCAATCTGCCTGAATATCCAGCCCACCATCGAGAAATATCTCACGCCGGAAATGATTGACAAATACATGTTGGAATCCCCTTACAAGGATGTCATCCGCGCCAAATTATTAGAACGGATCGGTCAGCTTACGAAGGAAAGCCATACGATTCTCTTCACGCTGGAAGGCTTAAAATTATTTACCGCGGAAGGAAAAAATGTGAATTTCCCGGATACGCTCGCTGCCCGCTTTGATATCGAAGACCGTATTTATATTCTCCGCAAATTTATAGAGGCAAACCAAAATGATACAGACTATCATTTTCTGCTATTAGATCCTTCCAAAATACATACGTCTCTGAATATTTCCATCGCGTTTACACCGCCATCCATGACGTTCCTGATGCTGGTACGAAACGATGGGAATTCCATGATTCTTCCACTGGAAGAGCACACACTTTGCAGCAGTATCATGGACTTCATCCAGACGCTGCCAGAATACGGATATGTGTGCAGCGTAGAACAGACGAACCGATTTCTTCAGGAAGAAATCGAGCAATTAAAAAAGCAGCTATAAGCGGCTGCAAGTCAGATATCAAAAAAGAGGGTAAGCTGCCCTCTTTTTTCATCTACCACAAATCTTCCCGATTTCGAATGGAATCTGCCTCCGTGATCTGCCGGATTACCTTACACGGATTTCCAACCGCCAGGGAATGTGGCGGAATATCCTTTGTCACCACACTGCCTGCACCGATCACACAGCCTTCGCCGATCGTCACACCACCGGTCACAACGACATTGCTTGCAAGCCAGCAGTTATCTCCGATCGTAATTGGCTTTGCGTACTCATCATCGTATGCCGTGCCATCCTGCCTGAACTTGATGTTACGCTCCTGATAGCGAAACGGATGCATCGGTGTCACAAGCGATACATTCGGTCCGATGAAGACGTTATTGCCGATATGCACCGGACAGGTATCTAACACCGTGAAATTAAAGTTTGCAAACGTATTTTCACCGATTGTCGTAAATTTCCCATAGTCAAAATAGATCGGTCCCTGCAGATACACGCCCTTCGCGCAATCAGGGATCAGGTCACGCATTATCTGCTCCCGCGCTTTCTCCTCGGTGTCTGCAGTCTGGTTATAGGTCTGACACAGCTTATGTGCCTTTGTACGGATGGCAAGTAACGTCTCGTCCGATGAATCGTAGATCTTGCCTGCCAGCATCTTTTCCTGTTCTGTCATGTCTTGCACCTCTTTCTTAGTTCATAGTACATTCCTTATCTTTTCTTAAACGATGTTTTACGAATCCAACCAGATACATATTTCCTATTGCCAAAGCAAACGTACCAAGCCAAAAGCCAAGCACCTTTGTCAACATATCAACATCAGGGAAGAATCTCTCAATTACTCTCAACACTGCTATATGCCATACATATAACGGCATACTAAGCCTGCCCAGGCATGAGAAAAATCGACAGGACATATCCGGCACCATGCTCTGACCGGAAAATATAATCGTCACACTTACCACAAAGCACAACAGATTTCCACGCAGAAACTTAAAATGCGGGTAACAGGTCACAATTGGAAACACATATGTGATTACTTCCAGCACTGACAGCCACACCCTGCATGTTCGATTTAATGAAATCCCTCTTAACCAATCCGCCAACAACGCTATAGTCGCGCCCAGACACAGACCCGCAAATGTTCGTACCAATCGATTTGGAAACTCATGTGCACCATAATCATATGTATGAAGATAATAAAAAAGTGCTACATAAAAACAAATCATGCCAGATAACCGGCGATTCCGCATCATCAACAACAGGCAGAAAAACGGGAATACCAGACACATCGCTGATAAAAACCACATTGTAAACAACAACGATCCCTCCGGTGCAGCCTCAGACAGATATAGCATCTCAAACGGCATATTTTCAAATGACCGTATGAAGTTTCCAAATGCACCTTCTCCTATATAATGCCAATTCATAGCAATATATGTAATCAATATCGCTCCCGTAGTATACGGGAGAAACTGTACAAACTTCTTTCCCGTATACTCAACCGCTATTTTCACAGCTTCAAAGTGTTCCTGTGGTTCCTGTTTCTCGAAATGTCTCATTGTAAAATATCCGGTTATTATATAAAAGAACTCTACAAAAAACCAGCTTAGTTGAAATGGTCGGTCCTGATAGCCAAAATGTGCATTCATGATCAGCACAGCCCCCAGAAAACGCATAAGCTCTATTTTCCCGATTCTCATATTTATCTCCCATCAAAAAAACATTTTAATTTATTATGTATATTAGTATAGAATCCGTCAAAAAACAACCGCCTTTCCGTGCGTTTTTTATTATTCATTTTACATTTTGGCAGTTATACTGTATAGTAGATTTTAGATTTTTCATTTTCTGCATAGTTCGTGCGGAATAATTTTCAAAATATTCAGAGAGAGAGAAATTATATGAGCAAACGTGAATCTTTTACTAACCGTCTCGGTTTCATCCTCGCCTGCATCGGCTCTGCCGTCGGCATGGGCAATATCTGGATGTTCCCGACACGTGTATCCCTCTATGGTGGCGGATCGTATCTGATCCCATACTTTATCTTTGTCGTTTTGATTGCATCGACCGGTGTCATCGGGGAAATGAGCTTCGGACGAGGCACACGATCCGGTCCGATCGATGCCTTTGGTGCCGCCTGTGAATCCCGCGACAGACGTAAGGTCGGCGAAACACTTGGTTTTATCCCGGTGCTTGGTTCTCTTGCGATGGCGATTGGGTATACCGTTGTCATGGGATGGATTCTGAAATACATGATCGGAACATTTACCGGAAGCACACTTGCCCCGAATAGTATCGATTCCTTCGCCGCATCGTTTGGTGGAATGGCTTCTGCCTTCGGCAACAATCTGTGGCAGATCATCGCACTTGTAGTTGCTGTTATAATCCTGATGTTCGGTGTCGGAAATGGTATCGAGAAGGCAAATAAGATCATGATGCCGGTGTTCTTCCTGTTGTTTTTGATCCTTGCAATCTACACCGCATGCCAGCCGGGCGCCATCGACGGCTATAAGTATATCTTCCGCGTCGAGCCTTCTGCTCTGGCAAAGCCGGAGACATGGATCTTCGCTTTGGGGCAGGCATTTTTCTCCCTGTCTGTTGCCGGAAACGGAACGTTAATCTATGGTTCGTATCTGCCGGACAACGAGGATATTCCTGCTTCCGCTGGTCGTGTTGCCTTATTCGATACCATCGCCGCGATGCTTGCAGCACTTGTTATTATCCCGGCGATGGCGACAACCGGTGCACAGCTTGACCAGGGAGGTCCCGGACTGATGTTTATCTTCCTTCCTAGCTTATTTAAGTCTATGCCAGGCGGACACATCGTGGCGATCATCTTCTTCGTGGCAGTCTTCTTCGCAGGACTTTCGTCTCTGCTTAACTTATACGAAGCACCAATCGCAACGGTACAGGAGAAGCTTCATTTAAACCGCAAACTTTCCTGTCTAGTCATCGGTGTGATCGGTGTGATCGTGTCCATCTGTATTCAGGGAATCGTATCCGACTGGATGGATGTTCTGTCCATCTACATCTGCCCGCTTGGTGCAGGTCTCGCCGGTATCATGTTCTTCTGGGTATACGGTAAGAACTATGTCGAAGAGCAGGTCAACCTTGGCCGCGACAAAAAATTTACAGACAAGTATGTACCTGTCTGTAAATATCTGTACTGCCCGATCTGTATCCTTGTGCTGATCCTTGGTATCGCACTGGGTGGGATTGGGTAATGATTCGTAGATTCACTATTCTGCTTCCATCGCAAGCTCGGTCTGTCGTGTGAGTTCTGCATCACTGATAATTGTAATTCGTCCCTCGTCGTACTGCTCCTGTACCCAGTCGTACACACGGCGCACGAGGGGCGATTTTTTATCGACTGGCGACATGCCCTTCTTCTTGCGGTACTGGTTGATCCAGTAGCCGACACCGGCGATGCCGGATGTGGAGTTTACTGATACCTTTGGTGGGCGGTCGAGCAGCGTGTCGGTGTCGAAGATATTGTAAATCTCATGATTTTTGAGCATACCATCGGCATGGATACCCGCTCTTGTCAGGTTGAAGTTCTCGCCGACAAACGGTGTCATCGGTGGAATCTCATAACCGGTTTCTTTGCTGATATAGTCCGCAATCTCTGTGATCACTTTCGTATTCATCCCATTTAAGTGTCCGCGCAGGGATGCATATTCAAATACCATCGCTTCGAGCGGTACATTTCCGGTACGTTCCCCGATGCCGAGCAACGAACAGTTGACAGCACTTGCACCATACATCCAGGCAGTCGTCGCATTTACAACACCTTTGTAAAAATCGTTATGACCATGCCACTCCAGCATCTCGGATGGCACACCGGAATAATGCTGCAATCCATAGATGATACCGGACACGCTTCGTGGTAAAGATGCGCCCGGATACGGCACGCCAAATCCCATCGTGTCACAGGCGCGGATCTTGATCGGCACGCCGCTTTGCTCGGACATTTCCATCAGACGGTTTGCAAACGGAACGACAAATCCATAGAAATCCGCACGTGTAATATCCTCAAAATGGCATCTTGGGCGAAGTCCTGCTTCGATACAGTCTGACACGATCCCAAGGTACTTGTCTAATGCCTGCTTTCTTGTCAGCCCCATCTTGTGAAAGATATGGTAATCCGAACAGCTCACAAGCACGCCCGTCTCCTTGACTCCAATGGATTTCACCATCTCGAAATCTTTCTTGTTCGCACGAATCCATGTCGTGATCTCCGGGAACTCATAGCCTAACTCCATACATTTCTCAAGTGCCTTGCGGTCCTTCTCCGAATACACAAAGAACTCGGTCTGACGAATCATGCCGTTCGGACCACCAAGCTCATGCAAGAGCTTATAGATATGCACCATCTGCTCCATTGTGTACGGAGCACGCGACTGCTGTCCGTCACGAAATGTCGTATCCGTGATGAAGATATCTTCCGGCATCTTTTCAGGCACCCGGCGATAATTAAATGCAATCTTCGGCGTCTCCGTATACGGGAACATCTCGCGGAAAAGCTCCGGCGATTCCACGTCCTGTAACTGATAGCTGTATGGGTCTAATTCCAATTTGTTCGTCTTGTTGCTTAGTCTGATTTCCTGCATATGCCGTCCTCCATCCTTCGGATGTTTCATCCAATTTTGTTGCACTCATTATAAACACATGCTATATTATATGTAAAATAGATAATTTTGATAGTAATAATCGAATTTGCGAATAATAGGAGATTTTTATGGATATCGAAGCATTAAATACGTTCCTGACACTTGCCAATACGAAGAACTATACGCGCACTGCCGCACAGCTTTTTGTCGCGCAGTCCACCGTGACAAACCGTATTCACGAACTGGAAAAAGAGTTGAATATCGCACTCTTCACGCGCAACAACCGCAGCGTCGAGCTGACAGTGGAAGGGGAACAGTTCAAGGACTATGCCGAAAAGGTCATCACACTGACGAATGCGTCACTCTCCGAAATCAGTTCCTTACACAAATACGCAAACCACCTGCGCATCGGTTGCTCTGATTCGATCTACGAAGGACATCTGGCGCCGATCATCTTAGAGCATCAAAGACAGTTTCCAAACGACGCCCTGAAGATCACGATTGGTCTTTCCAACCTGCTGATGGAGCAATTGCAGAACGATATCTTCGATGTGATCTTCACCTATCTTCCTATGAAAAAATCATCCTATCACTGCGAGGTCTACAAGCAGGATAAGATGATTTTAGTGACTGATTATTATAATACGATGTATGCACGCGGTATCACGAAGCAGGCGTTGATTGCCGAGAATTATCTGATGTGCAATTTCGCCCTGCAGGATGTCGGACAGTTCATCCGAAACTTATTTCCGCGCTACCATCAGTTTTCACTGGAAATCGATGACTGTTCCAAGATCATTCCTTTTTTGCTCGGCTCGGAAAGCTATACGTTCCTGCCCGCGGATACAGCTCGTCCATTCTTAGAAGCGGGCAAGCTCCGCGTCATTCCATTACTGGACTTGGAAACACCGGTCATCAACAGTTACATGATCTGCAAGAACAGTAAGCGGGAATTGTGCCAGTCGATTTTTATGTAATTTCATGTCACCACGCGGCAGCGTGCCTCATTTATTGGAGAGTTTTCCCCTTTCCGCTACTTTCTCCCCAACCTGCTTGCTTCTCAAAAGCTTCCGGTTGGGGAGTTTTGCGCCATTTCACATTTTCTCCCCAACCCGCATTGATTGATTGCAAGCTTTTATGGTAGAATAGATAAACTACAAACTAAATTAGACAGGTATGGTACATTTATGAAAAAAGAACAAACTAGAACATCGTTCAAAAGCCGCTGGGGATTTATTCTTGCATCGGTCGGTTCCGCAGTCGGCATGGCAAATGTCTGGGGATTTCCAAATAAAATGGGAAGCAATGGCGGTGGCGCCTTCCTTCTTATCTATTTATTGTTTATATTTTTGTTTAGCTACGTCGGACTTCCGGCGGAGTTTGCGATTGGACGCTGGTCACACACAGGAACACTCGGGTCCTATGAAAATGCATGGCGTTCGCGAAACGAAAAACTCGCCCCTGCCGGGCGCGCACTTGGCTGGCTGCCACTTGCAGGTTCCCTGTGCATCGCAATCGGCTATTCGATCATCGTTGCTTATGTATTAAAAGCATTTGTTGACTCTGCTTCCGGACTATTGATGCAGGTCAACACTTCCGAATGGTTCGAATCGTTCTCCATGACGGATTTCTCGGTTGTACCATTCCATATAATTGTTATCATTGGTACTTTGCTTACATTGTTGCTTGGTGCCAGCAGCATCGAGAAGAGCAACAAAGTAATGATGCCGCTTTTCTTCCTGATCTTCGTCGTACTTGCTGTGCGCGTGGCTCTGCTGCCCGGTTCTGCAAGCGGATATGAATTTATGTTTATTCCAAGATGGGAAGCCTTGAAAGATCCAACCGTCTGGATCACTGCCATGGGGCAGGCGTTCTTCTCCCTGTCCGTAACCGGAAGTGGTATGATTGCGTATGGATCCTACTTAGACCGGAAAGAAGACGTCATCGCAGTATCGAGACATACCGCGATTTTCGATACGATTGCAGCTTTGGTTGCCGCGCTTGTGATCATCCCGGCATGCTTCTCTTATGATGTCAGTGTGGACGCAGGGCCAAGCCTGCTCTTTATCACATTGCCATCGATCCTGCAGGATATTCCGCTTGGACAGGTCTTTGCGATCATCCTGTATGCGGCAATGATCTTCGCCGGTGTAAGTTCCCTGCAGAACATGTTTGAAGCGGTTGCCGAATCCCTTCTGCATCGCTTCCCGAAGCTGCGCCGTACTGTTGCACTCGGCATTATCTGTGTGATCTGCCTTGGTGCCGGAATCGGTATGGAAGCCATCACCCGCTGGGGAATCTGGATGGACCTCGTCTCTATCTACATCATCCCGATCGGCGCAACACTTGGTGCAATTTCCTGGTTCTGGATTATGAAGAAAAGTGATTTATTTGCAGCGATCAATGAAGGTGGCAGGAAGCCACGCGGAAAGCTGTGGTATTTCCTTGGGCGATACCTGTATGTGCCAATCGCAATCATTCTATGTGTGATTGCACTCGCAATGAAAGTGGCATTCTAAATGAACCGAGCAGGCTGACACCTACTCGATATACAAACATTGTCATCCCGCCTATCAGCTTGATGAACATTGATCCTCTTATAGAAGTCTGTGCAAGCACAATTTCTGTATGACAGCTTATTGCACAGAAAACGGATGATTGCACAATGTCAACCATCCGTTTTCTGTTTTATAATAGCTTATGCCATTCCATTTGCAGTTTTATATTTGTAGATCATCTCCGCATGGTTCTGCTCTTCAATCTGGATATCGGCCAACAGTTTCCGAAGTGCGGTATTCGCAAATGCAAACACATCGGTATTATATTCACCGGACACCAGCTTCTCCGTTCCGATACAATCCGTCGCCAGAAATGCATCATGCTTTTTATCCTCGGAATTATCCAATGTACCATACGTTACCTTCGGCTCGTAGTCTTTTCCCTGCGTATCGTTGCAATCGCACGCCGGAACAGAACCATCTAACACCTGCTGCAACGTATCGTAATGCTTCTGTTCTTCCTTCTGAATCGTCTCAAACAGACTTTTCAGCTCTGGATCTTTCGCCTGTGCTGCGTATTTCCCATACTTTTCCACGCAGCTCTGCTCCTGTGTCTGCAAATCCTGAATCAGGGTACGTTCTTTCTCTTTTAATTCCATTGCTTTGACTCCTTTATTTTGTCTTATTTTTATCGCAATGGTATTATTGACAGATCTGTTTGGTTTTATGCCTTTGTCTGCATCAGACTACAAAACAAGCTGAAATCCATAGCAATTTTTTGCAAATCCATAATGTTCGTAAAAGCCATGTGCCTCCACGCGTGGCAATCCGGAATCCAATATCAATGCTTTACAATCTTTCTCTTTTGATTTTTCTTTTAAATAATCCAATAAAAATGTTCCATACCCTTTTCCACGATCTTCTTTGTTCGTGATCAGACTTGCCACATAACAGGTACACCCTGTCATCCAAAATGTTTCAAAATAACTACCATGACACAATCCATGATAATTTCCTGCGTCATCTAATGCAAAAAACACAAAACTATTTGCATCTGCAAGCACTTTCTCGTATACCTTTTTCGTTTCTTCATAGTCATATGTGTTAAATGTCCAAAGCTTCTCAAAATAGGAAAATGCAATATCATAATCTTCCATTGTTGCAGTTTTTATCTGCATAAGCAGTCACACTCCTCTTTTACTGATATTTTCCCTAACTTATATCATCTTCCAAGGATATGCAACAGACATTCTGCAGAATCTTCCAAATAAAAATATAAAGACGCTTTCGTTTTTATATTTAATCAAAAGCGCCTTTATTCGTTCTTTTGTAATTAGAAATTGCCGCCGTTCCAGCCCCAGTTTGCAACCGCCTGATATTTCACATAGACATGATCCGGTGCAATTCCAAGCACATCCTCAAATATCTTGCAGATCTCGCCAGTCAGCTTGGAGAACGCGGACGGATTCTCGCTTCCGTACACACTTACCTCCACCATCGCCATCGGCTGATCCTTTGATCCTCGGAAATACAACTTATACTCTGGCTCAAAGCCAACCATAAGCCAGCTCTCTGACTTTCCCGGAATGGCTGTGATTGCCTGTCCCAGTCTTGACTTAATTTCCTGCTCCTGTGCATCCGTTAATGCTACACTAATTTTTGAATTGATAAATGGCATTTGTTTGTCCTCCTCTTATTCGTCCTCATCCGGTATACCCGTATGAAGAAATTCGTTCCACTTCTTATTGATTTCTTCCAGTTCCTTCTTCTCCATGATTCGGTTCCGATCATCCAGAATCGCCAGCATCTCATCCGCCACATCCTCCAATCTTGGATTCGAATACCGATACAGATATCCCATCATCCGCGTCGCCGTAAAGTCCGTATTCAGATTCTTCGTCACAATGTCTGCAAATTCCTCTGGGTATCCAAGGCGAAGCATAATGTTATAAAGTTGTATGCTTTGTGGAGATTTTGGTTTCATTGTATGTTATAGTCCTTTCTTAACTTTGTCAATCAATGTAATATCGGCAGGCAACCAGGCTACGCTATCAAGAGAATTCTTATCCAGCCATTTAGCGGCTTCATGCTCTTTTAATACCAAATCTCCCTTCAGAACTTCACACCAGAAGCAGTCCATTGACAGATGAAAAGAAGGATAATCATACTCAATTGTATCTATTAAATCTCCTACCTGAATTTCAGAATCTAACTCTTCTTCAATTTCTCGCTTCAAAGCCTGCTGTGGGGTCTCTCCCTCTTCAATCTTCCCTCCTGGGAACTCCCAACCGCCTTTCATCTCTCCGTATCCACGTTGCGTGGCAAATATTTTATCTTCGTGGCGTATAACTGCTGCCACAACTCTCACTTTTTTCATACATTCTCCTTTATTCTTTCTCTGTATATATATCGCTCTGCAAATACCGAAGCAGGTCCTCCCTAACCGGATGATGCATCTTCGTCCGAATCTTTACTATATCGCGTTCTTTGCCTTTATTGTCCTTCTTCTTTGCAGCTTTCTTCTCCATAATATCAAATTGACCCATATAATAGAAATTCGTCTCTGCATCACTTTTTTTCACAAATAAATGCTTTCTCTTTGCATTACAAACATCTTTCACATATGAACTCTCTATACCCCGACCAATCTGTGTATCCCATCGAAATATCATATTATCCTCAAACGCATCCGCATAATCTGGTTTTCCATCAACATAAGTCTTCTCATCGCTCACTTTTTCCTTATGATATGTCACAAAGATAAAAACATCCTCACCTATCCGTTTCATTCCATACATTGTGGACGATAAATCTTTTCCACAATTCATCAAGAAACTCACATCTCGCCTAGAATACTTCTCATAAAGGACAAATGGTGTGCCATCCACAGTTGCATATTTGTCAGAATATCGTTTCAATCCCACTGATATAATATCATCTACCTGCTTAGAAAATTCCGAATGGCGTAATCTCTTCCTAAACTCATACGACAAACACGCACTCTTTTTTAATGAGTTATCACCATCAGCTAACACAATCAAATCCATATCACTATATTTTTTATATTCATCATCCTTCCCAACAAATCGCCCTTGCAATACATCTATCGCATTATAAAATGACTTTTCATCAATCGAGAACTGATATTTTTCTTCAAAATCCTTACAGAATTCTCCAATATTCAAATTTCCTGTACGAATTTCCCTTCTCAGAATCTCCAGCTCATATGGACGCACCCCACTTAATATTGTCTTAGACAAATATTCCAATATTATTTTTTCTTTTTCTGCTACCTTCCCGACATATAGCTCTTTTTCCATGTATTCTAAAAAATTCTGGTAAGTCTTATATTCCTTAATAATTACAAGGGGATCAATCTCACCATTCTCATAAAAATCAAATAAATACGGTACCCGACCTAACCGATTTTTTAACGAACAATAGCTCTCTTTTATTATTGACCTTATCCCCTTAATCTTATCAATAGAAGCAAATATCTTCTGTTTGGCTATTTCATCAAAATGAACAGTTGAACCACCTGGTATTATATTATTGCCACTAATAACATATTTTCGAATATTATCCGCGTTATATGTTCGATCACCAGAAAGTGCAATAGGAATCATAAAGTTGTTCTTATAATTTCCAATAAAATCTAAGATTACAACAAACTCTTTTCCTTCCGCCTTCCGAAGGCCTCTACCCAGCTGCTGAATAAATACAATTGGAGATTGTGTTGGTCGAAGCATAATAACCTGATTCACCTCAACAATATCCACACCTTCATTCAGAATTTCAACCGAAAAAATATAATCAAGAGGTTCTTCTTCCGAATCGCCTTCATTCATTGCAAGGCGTTCAAATGCGTGCTGCCGTTCTTCCTCTGTTGCTGTTCCATTTAATGCAAGTGTTTTATATCGCTTCCCTGTCTCTGGATTAATCACTTGATTAAATTTATTTGACAGTTCCTCAGACTCATCAATCCGACTACAGAATATAAGCCCTTTTACACGCTCTCCGCTATAGCCATAGAAATTCGCTTGTTCTACGATGTGTTGCACACGTTCATCACTAGTTAAATTATTAAAATCTCGATCTCCAATCTTCGCCTTTGCAAGTTGTTTTTCATCCAACGTCGAAATATCACTTATTCCAAAATAATGAAATGCACAAAGCATATCTTCTTCCATTGCTTGCTGCAAACGGATCTCATACGCAATCTGATGATGAAATATCTCGTAAATATTTCTTCCTTCAATCTCATCATCACGTTTATCTGGCGTCGCTGTCATACCGAGCCATAACTTCGGTGTAAAGTAATGCATAATTTTCTGATAAGTGTTTGCTGATGAATGATGCGCCTCGTCCAGTATAATACAATCAAACGAATCCGGACTATACTTCTTAAGATTTTGATCCTTATTTAATGTTTGCACAGTTGCAAACACATAATCTTTATCATATTCTGCATTCCCAGTGCCAACCAATCCCATTGATACTGATTTTGAGAATACATTTTGATAAGCTTTCTTTGTCTGTCTCGCTAATTGACTTCGATGTACCAAAAATAAAACTCTACGAAATCCTAATTCCCGCATAGCAAAAGCCGATGCATAAGTCTTTCCTGTTCCTGTCGCCGAAATCAAAAGTGCCCTTTCCTGTCCTGCACCCACAATTTGTCTCAAATTGGATATGAATGCAAGCTGCATTTTATTTGGGTGTAATTTATATTTTTCAAGAGATGTTACAGGTTCTTGTTTCGCAATCTGTTTCTGCTGCTTAATAATCTCATATTGCTCTTTGTACTTCTCATAAAAGTCATCAAATTCAATTGCGTATTCGGAATTCCACAATGCCTCATATTCCGAAATAATCTCCTGGGCCATTTCCCCCTGCTCTGTTGAAATCACTTTTGTGTTCCATTCTCGATTCACTGTAAGCGCAGACTTTGTCATATTGGAACTACCTATGATGATTCGATAGATTTCTTCTTTCTTAAAAATATATCCTTTTGTATGAAATCCGCCATGAGCATCATCTATATCATACATTTTTAATGTAATATTTTCAAACTCATTCAACTTTTTAAGAGCTTTTGGTTCTGTGAAATTAAGATAGTTTGTTGTAAGTATTTGCCCTGGAACATGTTTATTCTCTAACTCTTTTAATGTTTGGAGCAACGGTTCAATCCCACTTAATGTGATGAATGCAACACTAATTTGAAAACAGTCGCACGCCAAAAGTTCTTCCTCAATAGATGCAAGAACTTTCTTTCCCTCTTTGTAATTGTTTGATACAAATTGCGGTTTATATGCCAAATTTGATGTTATATTTGCATCTATAAACGCAGTTTCAAATCCATGTTTTAACTCGTCAATTGTGTTCATGATCTGTACTCCCCATATCTTCGAAATCATTCCGTGTTAAAGTCTTATCAAATTATAGCATATGCGGCTCAAAGAACCAACAATCAAAATCATCTAAATAAGCGGCGCTATAACGCCGCTTTTCTTAGAATTCTTTTAAATTTTACTCATATGACTTGATCAATTTTAAAACTTCTTTATTTATTCTATAAAGTTTTTCTGCCTCTAGGAGACCTTGACCATGATAATTTTCAAATGGATTTTTTAATTTTCGTTCCGTTTTCCTACATATATTTTCTAATTCTCGCAGATATTCTGATATTATTCCGATTTCCTTTTTACACAAACAATAATATTCATTCCCATCTTGGCCAAGTTCATTTTTTGATACTAAATTATACAGTAAATTTCTTAATTGCTTTTGATTATATAAATCTCCTAATCTCTGTTTAGCAATTTCATCAATTTGAACAAATGTACGTTTTACACCATTTGCTAGCTGTTCATATATAAATTCATATAAAAATTCATTTTTTCTTTTCATTACTTTCTCCAACTTTTCCTTATAATTTATTACTCATACTGTCATCTCCAAAAATCATCAATCGACATATCAAAAAAAAATGCTAGCTTAACAAGATCCTCAGCCAGTAACTTTTGAGATCCTTTTTCGATCTTGGAATATGTTGATTGGGATATATTTAAATATCTAGCTATTGCTGTCTGATTAAGCCCTCTTTTCACTCGCTCTTCTTTTATCCTTTTCATTACGCCCTCCATACCTTCACCCCTTTCATATATCGCGTAATTTCTTATTTCTATTGTTCTTGCATGTTATCATATACTTCTTATATATACAATCCATTATTCCAATTATGAATATTCTTATAAGAATTTTCTATCCTATGCTAAACAATATCTTCTAGTAAATCTTTACTCTTATATAAAAAACTCCCCGCAACAACATCATTGTCCTTGCGAGGAGTACACATCTATACCTATATCAACTTTTCCTTCCACTCCGCTTCCTTAAAGCCAACCAGCACCTTTTCTTCATCCACAACCAATGGTCGTTTCACCAACATACCATTCGTCGCAAGAAGCTTGATCTGTTCCTCTTCGCTCATCTCTGGAAGCCTGTCCTTTAACTTCATTTCCTTATAGAGCATGCCACTTGTGTTAAAAAACTTCTTAAGCAGAAGCCCACTCCTGTCATACCACGTCTTTAACTCCTCCTCCGTTGGATTCGCTTCTACAATATGACGTTCGGTATACTCAATCTTATTTTCATCTAACCACTTCTTTGCCTTCTGGCAGGTGGAACATTTTGGGTAACATATAAATTCCATTGTAGATCTCCTTTTCTGCGTGCGTATTTATAACTTCACGCCTTTGTATCATATCTTATTTTATTTCTTACATTCTGAATTTACCGCACAAACCGCAGCTTGCCCTTGTTCTCCCAGATAATCTCGCTTACCTGGTATGGCGTCTCACCATCCATATGTATCCACTGCGGTGTCTCCGTCACCAGACGCATCTTCTTACACCTGTGATTCGTAATGTCCTTAAACAACAAATGTTTTTTGAAATAAACAAGCCCAACTGCAAGAAGAAGCTTCAGCCTTGACATGCCTTTCACAAGGCAGACATCCAATCTTCCATCTGTCGGATCTGCGTTTGGGCAAAATGGGATTCCACCACCTTCATACATATGATTCATCCCAACGACGAAGAACAGCTCCGGAAGCTTCATCACAGGCGCATCGTCCAGGTATAATTTTGCGCGTACCGTTTTCTTTGCAAATATCTGCTTAACGCCGATCATCACATACACCAATTTACCAAGATGAATCTTATTTAACACCGTTTTCAGTCGGCTCCGGCTGACCTCTTCGCAGATATTTGCATCATAGCCAACCCCAGAACTAATTAAAAATCGTTTTGCACTGCTTCCCTGATGATTCGTTGTCACTTCTCCATAATCAAGCGCAATTTCCTCCGGATTTTCAAGCAGATGCGTAATTGCACGTTCCACATTCTTTTCCAAATGCATATTTCTAGCGAAATCATTTCCGGATCCTGTCTGAATACACGATAACGTCGTATGATCAAATTCCTGAATCCCATTTAGGACTTCATTTAATGTTCCGTCGCCGCCAATCACTAAAATATTGATATCTTCCTCATTTTCCCGAACCACTTCCTTGCTTTGATCCATAACAGCCGTTTCGTTTAAAGCCATGTTCCTTCCTGCTGTAAGTTTCCCTGCAACCATCGTTGCTTCTCCCGGCTTCCGCAGTACATACACCTTATACGCCACGTTTTTTCGGTCTAATATGTCTTTTATCTCCCTCCATGCATCCATTCCTTTTCCAGAAGATGAGGTCGGATTTACGATTATATGGTACATTCTTGTTATCCTTTCCACACGCCGCTATCTCTCGATAGCAGGCGTATCTTCATACAGCTGATACTGCAGCTTCGTGCGTGCTCCACGGTAGTCGTTTTGCACAACCAATGTGTAACGGGCTCCCTGGAAGGCAACATAGTTCCTGCCGTCCCTCGCAAAGAACGATACCAGCACCCGCTCCTGCCAGATCTCCTCTGGCAGTTGCTTCTGCAAAACCCGCTCCACAAAACGGATTGCAATATCCTCAAAGCTGTACTGGCGCTCCCGCTTATTCTCCACATAGTAGAGATACAGCTTCTGGACATAACACTCGGACACAGCTTCCATCTGCTTGAAGTAGCTGCCGAGCATCATATAAACTGCATAATTAAATGCATTCTGGTTATTTGTTGCCTTATCGATTGTAGTTGTTGTATTCATCATACATACCTCCTTGAATAAAAACAATAGATTTTTTGATAAAAATAGGCAGACTTGTAGAACTGTCTATCTTCGTCCACAATCTGCCTTCTTCGTTCTATTTAGTTTCATTCAAGAAAATACTCTGATTTTCCGAAGCTGTTGTTAGTATAACGCATTCCGTTTAGATATACAAGACTTATTTCACCATTACAGTTAAACTCATAGTTCAATTACCTATACCTAATAGGTTTTATTTGCGCCAACCAACGTCATGATACCATTTATTACCAACAGCACACCCGTTGCAATAAATGCCCACGCAATCGTTCCACTCTGATTAAAGAGCAGACATGCTCCGGCAACAACCATCAGTCCCGGTTTAAAATACTCCTGAAACCGTTCTCCCACAGTCAGATTTACAGGCATCGTTTTCTTGATTGACGATATCTGTAACAGTCCCATCAGAATGATTCCTGCTGCCAGAATATAGAATGCAAGACTTGCAAATACCCAGCCAAATACCAAAATACAGATTCCGGCAACCGACTTCATAATTCCATAATTTACGAGCCCTGCCACAAAATCCATAATGGCTCCAACAATTACAAATACTGCCAGAAGCGTAATGGCTGCGGTAATAATTTTTCCTTTCATAACAATCAGCAAAATTCCAAGCAATATAGATCCCAAAGCTGACGCTACGTTTCCTTTCTGGTTCATATGTTGTTCCTCCTTATCAATTATCTCCTATAATAACTCATCCAACAGCTTACTTCATATCTGCCTCAAATGCAACGGACAATTATGAATCTCTGTATGATATAAGCCATTCAACCAGATCTTCATACCCGATTGCCCGGCTGTAATAAGCGCCCTGGAATACATCACACCCCAATGCTTTCAGCTTCTCTAACTGTTCTTTTGACTCCACCCATTCTGCAATCGTTGTAAAATGAATCGACTCCCCAAGCTTGGTGATCGAACCGATGATTTCCGCATTGGTTTCGTTTTCAAGCACATTCCGCGTCAAAGATCCATCCAGTTTCACGACTGCAAAAAAACCCGTCTGCAAGTAGAGCAGGGAGGTATGCCCCATCCCAAAATCATCAATCAAAAACCGGTGTCCGTGTGCTTTCAATTCTTCTATTTTATGTACCACATCCTCTGTCGAAGATATCGCGTCCTGCTCAGTGATTTCAAGACACAACTGGCTACAGGAAATTCCATGTGTCTTCACGCTGTTTTCCACCGCTTCCACCAATCCATCCCACTGCAGTGACGCATTGGTCAGATTGACAGAGATATCAAAGCTTTCGTCTACATAATCAGTCAGTCTGGCTCTCGCCGCTGCCGCTTCATCTAAGATTGTTGCATCAAGCGCATGCATAATTCCAAGTTCTTTTGCAAGCTGAATGATAAGTGGTGGGTAAATATTTCCAAACACGGGATGATTCCACCGAATCAAAGCCTCCGCACCAGAGCAATGCCCATTCTTGTCCACCTGTGGCTGATACATCAGAAACAGACTGTGATTTTCAATTGCCTCCTTCAATTCGCCGGCCAGCAGCCGTGCCGTATTTCCACATACATCTTCCCGTTTTGTAAATGCGAACAGAACTCCACTTTCTTCCTGCTTTTTGTATTCTTCTACCAATTGGTTCACATTCTGTATCATCTGCTGCCGGCGCTGCATTTCAAACATCCGGATAAACGGACGATATACAAACACGCCGATCACAATACATATAAGCTGAAGCACTACTCCTTTCCACGAACCAGTTGCCTGATATCCACTCAGAAGAACTGGCGTTGTCCACTCCACCGATGCTACCACATGTGGAACAATGCCAAAATACATTGCCGCATATGTAATCAGAAAATTCAGGATCGGAACTACCAAAAATGGTACAATAAAGATCGGATTCAAAATGACCGGAACTCCAAACAACGCAATCTCACTGATATTAAACAAAACTGCCGGTGCCGCCATACCCGCAACATTCCGCAGACTCTTCGTCTTCGCAAACAGCAAAACCGCGATTACAAGGCAGATCATCACGCCGGTTCCCCCCATGATTACGAACACATCCTGAAAAGACTTGCTGAATATACCAACAGATACATCTGAGAAATTCTGTTTGATCACAACATCTAATACATTGTTTCCATGCACCCCCAAAAACCAAAATACATGTGTCTCCACAATGATTAAGATTCCAGACCAGAAATTATTATCAATCGAACCAAACAGACGATTTACTCCAAGCTCAAACAATTCCTGTACTCCATTTACCCCGCTCGTCACATATAGTACCTGATGAAACAAGTTAAACACGAATAATATCCCCAAAGTACAGCCAATTCCATTGATTGCATGCATATAACCACTGTCAGTATCTATTTCCTTGTTTCTCACTGACATAAAATTTATATCCTTTAATTTGAAATACAAAAATCCTGCACCAAGGGATACAAACAGTGCAGTGAATGTATTCATATTGCTAAATGCCTTTATCGAAAAACTCCCATATTGGATTCCTGCACATCCGGCAAAACTGGCAAGCGTAACAGCCGCCAGTACAATCGCATCCCCCGTCTCCACAAATCCACTTTTCTTTCTGGATTTGATCAGCGCATAGCTGACACTCGTCGTCACTGCAAGCAAAACCGCAAAAATATCATTTACACCATGATATATAAATTGCAGCATATCCATAACATGACCTGACCAGATATGTGCAATAAAATCCTGATAGCCTGCTATCGGCAGACTCATGATCATCAATGCGCCATAGCCAACAACAAGCAGGGGAATAAGCATAATCATCCCCTGGCGGATCGCACCAAAGGCACAGCTTTTTTCTATCTTATTCGTTGCTTTTAATACTCTGTTTTCCATTTTTTTCATTCGTATATTTCCTCAATTCATAATACTTTATTATAACATGGATACAGCAAAAGTTCAACCACATCTGTACTTTCCTATTTACCAATTCTTTCACATTCACCCCAGAAGGAAATACATTTTCTGTAATTACATTTATAACAATACTATGCTATAATAAAGTTTACGACAGACGTATTTACAGGCACCTTATAAAAACGAATGAAACTGATGAGCAACAGATTGCCACGGATATATATTCCACGAAGGAGAAAAATTATGAATTACGACGAATCTGTTTTTAAGGAAAAGGCGAACCGGAGAGCCAGACGGATCTGGATCATCTTCGCCGCATTGCTTTCTGCAAACTATGGTGCCGATGTGGCGAACCATCTACGTGGCACTACCTATTATATTATCTTTTTAGCGCTCTGCTGGCTGCCAGTCATCACCGGGGAGATTCTGCTTCGTGTGAAGGGCTTCGATACTGACCAATACAAATTCAACCTCGTGATCGGCTATGGCATTTTCTATACATTTGTATTATGCACGACAGAATCACCGATTGCATTCACGTATATCCTGCCCGTGACCAGTCTTCTGGTTCTCTATAAGAGTATCCGATTCATGGTAAGCTGCGGAATCGCAAACTCCCTGATTATCGTCGGAGGTGCTGCCTATCGTATCTCACAGGGATTCAACTCCGCCTCCGATATGAAGAATTATCAGCTCGAGCTCGCCTGTATCATACTCTGCTATATCTGCTATGTCATGTCCATCAGGCACCTGATTGAGTCTGACGGTGCCATGACAGACAGCATCAAGGCAGACCTTCATCGTGTTGTCACGACTGTGGAACAGGTAAAGCAGGCATGTAACACGATCACAAACGGCATTACCGTTGTCCGTGAGCTTGCATCCGAGAATACACATGGTGCCACGATTGTTGTAGACAGCCTGAACCGGCTCAGCGATCATAACTCTGACTTGCAGAGCAGTACAACCTCGTCGAACGAAATGACGTCCGACATACACGCACAGGTCAACCATGTGGCGGAGATGATTGAGCAGATGGTCTCACTTACGAGCACTTCGGTGCAGCACGCGAAGGTAAGCTCCGAGGATCTGGCAGATCTTGTAACTACGACGAACACGATGGCTTCGCTCTCCGGGGAGATTGAGCAGACATTGCAGAATTTCAAATCTGAATTCGCCATGGTGAAGAACGAAACCGGTGTCATCGAGAATATCACATCCCAGACGAATCTTCTTGCATTAAATGCATCGATTGAAGCTGCCCGCGTCGGCGAATCCGGAAAGGGATTTGCAGTCGTAGCCGAGCAGATCCGTACATTAAGCGAGGAGACCAAGTCCTCTTCCAATCAGATTCGGCAGGCTCTCGAGCATCTCGAAGAGACTTCTGAGCGGATGACCGCTTCGATGGAAGAAACCCTGAAGCTGATCCAGCTCACATTGACCAAGGTCACGCAGACCGGTAAGAGTATGACGGAAATCGCTTCCGATACGAATAAGATCGGTGAGAATATTCAGGTCATCGACCACGCCATGAAGGAAGTCGAGGCTTCCAATATCCATCTTGTGGACAATCTGAATCAGGTAACGGATATCGTGGGCGACATGACAACCTGCATCAGCGACTCCAACGAGATCAACAACCGCATGCTCAGCAAATACGATGAATCAGCCAACAGCATCAACTCCATTGAGACCGTCATCGAATCTCTCATGTGCGAGCTTGGAATCGGTGGTTTCATGGGAACCGAAGATGTACAGCCTGGCATGAAACTGAGTGTGGCACTGAAGGACGGAAAGAACTATTACGGCGAGGTACTGACACGTGAGAACAATACGTTATCAATCACCCTTGCAAATGCACCGAAGCTTACGGAGGTGACAGAATGTAAGCTGCAAGTAACTGTCGGCAACGTGCTTTACTGCTGGGATCCGGCTAAGATTGTCCATACCGCGCAAGAAGCGGCTTCCCACTTCACGATTCAGATTGAATCCCGTCCGAAGATTAACAACCGCCGGAAATATCCTCGTCTGGATATCTCCAATGCCTGCACGATTACTCTGGCAGATGGCACAACAACCATGGAAGGCAAGCTCGATAACTTAAGTGCAAACGGCTTTGCATTCCTGACACATGACAACTACTTTGCTACCCATAAGGGCGTCGACATCCGTGTGAAAATTCACAACTTTGACCTGCCTCAACACGACGTACTGGAAGGACGTGTTATCCGCTGCTCTGATAATGAGGGGCTTTACATCGTCGGCTGCCAGATGCCGGGGGATGATTTCTTTATTCGGGATTATGTGAAGGGGAAGTTGTAGAGGAGGATCAAATTTGAGGTATAAAATTGTTGCCAATACAGGACATTTGCCAGGTGTTGAGATGATGGATACATTGTTGTCTGTTTTGCAGGAGACCAGTCAGATGTTGTAGAGTTATAAATTGATATTTTCAGTTCAAAAGGAGAACTTGGAATTGATAAAAAACTATAAATTGGGGGTTGATATATACAGCCTTTTGCTTTTCCTAATAATTATGCTTCCCAATTTCATATGGTTTGCGCTTCCTGCTCCAAATGATATTCTGCGAACAGATTCCGTTACGCCCATAGTTGATGCTATCGGGAGCTTTTGCCAGATATTTTTTATAATAGCCCTTTGTATTTTACAGAGGAAAAGCACACCTAAAATACAAGTAAATCCACTTATCATCATGGTTATAGCATCTTTGCTTTTGTATTTTACAGGTTGGATATTCTATTATTTCGGAGTAACTAATCCATTAATCATTCTACTATTGACAATACCACCTTGTAGTGCATTCATTTTTCTTGCAATAGATAGAAAAAATATTATCGCTTTGATACCTGCTATTGCTTTCACTATTTGTCATATAACATATGCAATAATTAATTTCATCATTTAAAATTCTAACTACCACTAATAACTGCAAGCATTTTGCAAGCACAGAAAGCGGGAAGCCGCATAAATACTGGCTTCCCGCTGTTTTTACCCTATTCAAACTCTTGGGCGGAGAGATTTATTTGGTTATTTCTCGGTACACATTTGTGTGTTTTATTCTTCATATTCATCATATTTTGCATTTTTGTGTACCTCGCCCACAATTTTTAGAGCCCAAATGGAGCCAATTAAATTGCTGAATCACTCATCACTTTTTCTCCCGTTCTTCCTGAAGCGCTTGAATGACTTGGGTAAATCCTTTCATCTCCCGTTTTGAATTTATAGCAAATGCTTGTGCCAAAAGAACCGCTTGTGTCACCTCATCTTTTCCAGATAATTCCTTTAAAATCAATGAAGATGTCTCTGTCCTTTGCTCAAGGGGAATCGAAAGAATATAGGATATTCTTTCCGATGATTTTTTATTTTCCTCAATAATCCTCTTATATTCGTCATTTTCCATAGACAATGGTGTCCCTAACTCATAATACGGTATTCCATTATCCGCTACAATCCATAATAATCCAAACACTCTTTCTTTCTCAAGAGTCAATAATGAATCACTAAACACTGTATTCCAAAGAAGCGCATAAAATTCATGAACTGATAATTTCTGGCTAACCACTTTTCTTCTAACAGAATTTATTGCTTCATCAACGTATTTTCCATAAAGCTCTTTTAGACTATCCACTTCCCCCTCAGCAAAGTATCTTTCCACTTTTACACTTTCGTCAGAATCAACTTCCCCAATTTTTTCACAGATAAACTGAAAACACTGAATTCTTTTTTCTGCATTTTCTTTCATAAGCATACTATATAATTCATAACATAAATCCTCTAGTTCTCCGCTCCATGTCTTCAATATTTTAATGTAATTATCCATCTTGTCCTCCATTTCATTTATCAATATATTTAGTCACCCAACTACAATACAAGTCGCTAGGCAAACTGATCAGTAAAGCTAATATAGTTAAGATATCATTTCCTTTACTTCCTAAAACAATAAAATTCCAAAACATTCCAGCCAATATAATCATAAAAAGGAATACTATTACCACTGCCAAACCTGATATAATCCTAAATTTATCTTTCTCATGATTTACTTTATATAAATTACCATATAGATCTGCCAAAGCAATTATAACACCCAACAAACCAATAATTTGTATTCCCTTGCTTTGTTCATCTTTCAGTAATAGTCGAATAATCAAAACTATTAACAAAAACACAAACACTGCCCATTTATCTAACTGTTTATCTTTCATGACAACTTTATTAACCTTGCTCTTTTTAATTCAATTACATCTGCATATTTTTCTTGTATCCCTATATAATCATCTTTAAATATACAATCTAAATATTTCTGTATTTCCTCAATAGTTTCATTTTTAGAATTCGCTATTTCTATTTGTATATGTCTCTTTCTCAAAAATATATAGTAATTTTTTTCATAACCTTCAACAACATCAGGCAAGCCTTTTAACTTATAATACTTCTTTGTCCTTAATAAGATTTGAAAAAGTGAAATATATTTAGGAGTAGTAATGTTAATCATCATTTTCATTACCTCCTACAATATTCGTTATGCCGCCTAAAAAATACAATGGATTTTTTCTGTATGGAGCCTGTTTTTCTATGTAAAATTTTAAATTTTCAAATTCATCAATTATTTCATTTGTTATATTATCCTGATTCCAATCTTTCGTTTTTTTTCTAAGTTCTTCAATTAGTTCATGCGAAAACCCTAATTCTTCTGCCTCTGAAAGCAATCTTTCTCTTTTTTCCGCTCTCATATACATCCGAAGACCAACATCTTTTCTATCTTCTAATGTATTCTTTTCAAGATTTTCCAATTCTTCCATACGTTGTTTTAATTGTAATTTTTCTTGTTGTATTTTTCCCAATTGGTTATCATATTCTTCCAATGGGTTTTTCTTCCATATTCCCACAAGGATACTCTCCATATCTTTTAGTATAACATTTTTAGTATATCACACTAGAGTTTCAAACGCAATTTTAAAATACACTATGATAGTGTAAAGTTGTTGTTGGTTGGAAATAAATAAGATACTCCTCAAAGAACTGTTCCATAAATACAATGATTTGATTTATTTCCAACATTTTACATTTGGTAACAACCATTTGTCAAAACATTAATAAAATTATTGATGACAGATACACTGTCAGCCAGAATAAGTATTTTGATGTACGGTTGCACATTTATAACAAATACAGTTTTTCCCTGATTGCCAGTGCCTTTCTTACTGTTCCATTTGGAATATGCGCCTGCATACGTTCAATGTAACTTTCTGCCTGATTATAGTGTTCTGCGAGTATGTTTCTAAGCTGCAGATTCTGTGGTGCTATATCATCCGTTCCTGTCGCTTTCAGATGTCTGTGCTCTCTGCTGTATTTGACAAGATCTATGATTGCAGCCCTGCCATTGTTTCTGTCATAGCATCTTAGTTTACTCATCCTGTCTGCACCGGTCTGGCTCCAGCCCATCGGACGGGAACTAAGACGGTCTGACAATACATGACTGACATGGCTTTCTGCACTACAGCCGTTAACAAGCTTATTACGGAGTGTTCTCCTTACTGCTGTCCAGTTACCCAGTACATACTTTCTAAGTTCCTCAATCTTTTCCGTTTTTTTGCTGAGTTCATCATAGCTGTAGTATAAGCATCAAATTTTTTCGTGCATTTTTCTGTTTGGAATACATCAGATGCCAAAGTTCCTTTTTGACATCGTCTTTTTCATCAAGCATTTGGGCTGCTGCTGCATTAACATACTTCATCAGATGATATTTATCAGCACAGAATACGGAGTTATCAACATACGTAACACCGGATTTAATCCACCCGGCTCCATCGCCACTTATGAACACTCTTTTTAGCGCCTCTGTATCATAGTTTGTCTCTATGAAAGCATTCACCCTCGACCAGAGCTGTTTATTGCCTTCCGTTCCCGGATAAAGACCGCTGAAATAATATTTATTGACAAGTTCATAACGTCCCTCGGCATCGGCTGATTTCTGTCTGTACTCATACAGATATACAAGCTTGGATATAAAGCTGGCATTCTCATCTTCGCCATAACGACCATGCTGTTCGGCTACATGATCTTCATCAGCCTCGATGTGGAGATATGGTACCGTTCTCGGTTTATCATATATTTTGTCTGGGATTTCATCCGCTATGGAATGCACTTTGTTCATGACTGTGGTTTTGGTTATCTCCTGTTTTGATGGGAGCACCTTTGCCGCCTCAGCATAACTGGTCTTAAGAGCTTCACAAAGCATGAATGATTCAGCCACTTCAGTAAAACGTTCATTTTTCTCAAGACCAATCAGATCCTCAAGAAGATGGGTAAATGTATTCTTTTCTGTCTTTGATTTATAGTATGTACAGTCAAAAGAAATATCACCCACAGAACTAATCAGTGTTCTGGTGTCATTTCGATGAATGGTGTATCGTCCATTACGCCAGGAACCTTAAGGTCAAACACATATCTTTTGTTCTTGATTGTGCTTTCTCTAAGTCTGTTCTTCATATCAGAAAAATAGATTTCAACAAAATTCTCAAAGTTAATATCCAGATCCTTTCTCTGCTGTTGCCTGAAATTACGCTCCCATTCCTCTGCTTCTGCTTTTGTCTTAAAACCTCTTTTGTTCTTCTTATGGCGTATGCCTTGCCAGTCCTCATAATAGAACTGGCTACACCAAGTCTTACCATCTCTTGTAGCCGGCATATTATCATCTCCTCTCCTTTAACCAACTGCCATGCCATAAAACTTTTCTTCAAAATACTTTGTAGGTACCTTGCCTGAAATCACTCGATAGCCTTTTTCTTTCAATTCATTATTAAGACCACGAATGATTTTGTAAGCATATCCTCTTGATACTCCAAGAATCTGTGCTGCTTCATCCGCTGTTACATACATCTTCATCGTATTCTCCATATTGCATTCTCCTTTCGTGTTTTATATTAGTACACTTTTGTGTCCTTATTTATCCGTATTATACGGTACATATTTGTGTCTGTCAAGTGATTCATCAAACTTTTTATACACAAATGTGTCCTATTGTGATAGAATAGAGATAACATATCATAAAGGAGCTGTTTTTATGACTACTGGAGAAAAGATTAAATATTTTCGTAATATGCGTGGAATATCGCAAGATACGCTTGGTCAGCTATCCGGCATAAACTCCGCAACCATAAAGAAATATGAATACGGAATCCGAAATCCAAAGCCTGACCAGCTTTTAAAGATTGCCAATGCGCTAGGCATCAGCATTAACATTTTCATGGATTTTGATATAGAAACAGTTTCTGATGTATTATCATTACTGTTTAAACTGGATGACCAGATTGATATGAAATTTGAGGCAGATAAGGACGATGAGGGCAATTTCAAACCTGCTACTGTTAAGCTGTCCTTTAAGAACAACCTCATCAATAAAAAACTCTGTACCTATATGAAAGCTTTGGAAATTCGTGAAAATATGCTAAATGATAAAGATGAATATTCAGAAGAAGAGTATGCTGAAAGTTTGCAGCATATCAATGAAAATATCGAAGAAATCAAGCAGCACCTGCTTGATGACAATATGGTTGTCAAAAAAGGCACTGACCGCCTTACTGTGAAAATTTTTCCAAATTAAAAGATTATTTCACATTGTTGACTATTTGTGATATAATAATTGATATATTATTTTAGGAGAGATTATATATGCATAGTCCTATTGATGAAGCTGCTCGCAACCTGCTTAATAGCAAACTAGCAGAATTAGAAACTTATTTAAATGCAGATGTTATTGTTTATTATGGTGAAATATTTGACTCTGTTGAAATTCAAATGAAAAAAATAGTAGAAGAGCTTCAATCCGAAAAAGAACTTCATTCAATATGTTATATTATCTTAACTACACCTGGTGGTAGCTTAAATCCTGTTAATAGAATGGTTACAATTCTTAGACATTTTTATACGGAAGTGAATTTTATTGTGCCTAATTATGCATATAGTGCTGGTACAATTTTCTGTATGAGTGGAGATAATATTCTCATGAACTATTTTAGTGCACTTGGTCCAGTCGATCCACAGGTACAAAATAAAGATGGAAAACTAGTTGCTGCTTTAGGCTACCTTGATAAAATAAATGATTTACTTATCAAAGCTCAAAACAATACTATATCACAAGCTGAATTTCTTATTTTAAAAGATTTTGATCTTGCAGAATTACGTGCATATGAACAGGCCAAAGAATTAGCCGTGGATCTTATTATAAAATGGCTAGTTAAATACAAATTTAAAGATTGGGCAGTGCATTCAGATGGTTCTTCTGTGACAACTGAAGAAAAAAAGGAAAGAGCTACCGAAATAGCCAACACCTTGAGTAATAATAATATTTGGAAATCTCACGGACGTGCTATTAATATGCAAGAATTAGAAAGTATGAACCTAAAAATAAATGATTATGGAAAAAATACTGAATTATGTAACTTAATTGATTCATACTATTCCGTGTTGACTGATTATGTAACAAAATATCAAACTCGAGTATTTGTACATACAAGGAGGTTTTTATAATGAGCATTATAGATAATATTGAGACTCTTTCTATGAAAATTGACGACAATTTTTTTGATCCTAAATTAATAGATGCATTAACATTGTATCATTCTTTAATCCAAGAAAAGAAAATTATACCTCGTGAAAATCAATTGAACACCAGCGGATCAACTCCAAAAATTATCCACTTTAATTCATATAATTAAAATTTTTGAAATGCCTTGAAAAAAAGCCTAACATGATAATATCTAATTAAACAGAAAGCACCCACTCCAAAGGTGGATGCTCCGAGTTTAGGTTAATGAATGTCCTTAAGGACACCGCCTATCCTGTGGATCAGACAGGATAGGCATTTTTATTTTCGCTTGTTTCTCTTATCGAGAAAGGCAAGCAACGCTACAATCAAGCTACCAAAGGACATCAACAATGCTAATATCCCAATGAAAATCGAAATGCTCTCATAAGCCGTCATCGGCGCCACGTCCACACTCCGTTTCGGTCGGTGCCAAACAGGTGCCACTGGCACCTAGCATCCCTTCCTATGTATTCCGGTTGCCCGGTATCATAAAACTCGGGAGGCTACCTCTACGCTCCGGTCGGCGCTAAACAAGCGCCCCCCCGGACGCTTAACGCCCTGTAATGGGTACTTTTCTTAGATAGTATCCTAACATATATATCTATATCACGTACACTGCAAGAACAATTACAAATTAAATCTTACTTACTTTATAGGTTTATTTCCAGTTCAAGGCAATTCCATTCTTCTCCCATTACAGTATACTTTTCTA